>Ga0134121_10000406_pt1 | contig 50796 bp, 45 predicted proteins | sample KB301_FD_96463 | JGI IMG/M metagenome (GOLD analysis project Ga0134121, IMG submission 96463) | Terrestrial soil microbial communities without Nitrogen fertilizer from Kellogg Biological Station, Michigan, USA - KB3-0-1 | ecosystem: Environmental > Terrestrial > Soil > Unclassified ...
TCTTGCATTATCGACGTCGTAATTCATCAGCTTGCCGGAGGGGTACTGCATCGTTTTCATACTGTCGTTGAGCCAGTAGGTGTAATTGAAAGAGTAGAAACCGCCGCCTGGGCCGGCGATAAACTGCGTGCTGCCGATCACACGCCCCAGCGAGTCGCAACCGCTGTTGGAGATCGTCGCTGTTGCTGACACGACGGACTGCAACTGTCCGATGCAGGGAGCCACGGTCTGGTACGTGTAATTCACGTCGGGTGTCACGTCGCCGTCGTTGGAAAAATTCTTCGAGACAATGCGGTGGAGATCGTCATAACCGAAAGTCGTCAGGAAATTCCGGCCGTCCCGGCGCGTGAACAAATCCCCGGCATCGGTGTAGGAGAACTGAATCGCGCCGGTTTCAGGATTATTCGCAGTCTTCAGGCGGCCCAAGGACGTATAGGCAAATGTGCGTTCCTGAGTTGCGCCGCCGTCCGATTGCAAAACTCGGGTGAGATTGTCGAAGACACCATATTCATAGGTTGTGCCGTAAGCATTGTTCGCTGGGTCTTCGATTACGGTTACCAATCGTCCAAGGGCATCGGCATAGTGATCGCTGGATTTCCCGGCGGGATCGGTCACTCGCGTTCGGGGAACGCCGGAGGCGGTGTGATAGTCGGTGAGCGTGATTCCTGCGCGGTTGGACGCGGACTGGCAATCCGGCGAAGCCACCGACTGCTTGTACTGGGCGACGGAAACAACACGGCCGCTCACGTCGCGCTGCGTGCAGGTCCATTGCATCCCGGCCTCGCCGGCCGTTCGATAGGGCGAGGAGGCGATAGCACGCGTTCCCCCCGTGAACGTCTGATAGGCCGTCTGGACCTTGATGCCATCGAGGCCGTTCGGAGTTAGGGGAGCGCCGTCAGACGAGCGCACTAAATCCACGCGACCCAGTTGGTCGGTTCGAGAGATTGCCTGGAGCGCGCCGTCATCGAGAGTACGCAGGTCGTGCTTTACGAGAACGCTCCGGTGCTCATCATCGTACGTCGTACGCGTTCTTCGAAGCCCGGCCTCATCGATCAGCGATATCCGGCCGTAAAGGTCGTAGCCGTAAGAAGTGATAATCGAATTCTGGACATCCCGCTGGAAGTCCAGGGCTCCAGCGGTGATGTTCCAGCCGTAGCTGAAACTGCGGTAGGAGGAAGTACCCGGCGCGTATTCGACCAGTGTGGGGTAAGGCCCGCCTTCATAAGAAATGTGGGTGCGGATCGCGGGATCGAAAATATCGATGAGATTACCTCTCCCATCATATTGCCGATGTTGCACAGGACAACTGCCGGAGAGTGGCGCCGACGCGGTACACCCGGCCTTCGCGTCGTCCCATCGCCGGTCGTAGGTGACGTTGCCTTTTGTGAGGGCGTCATCGTAAGTGAATTCCGTGACAGCCTTCACCGCGGACGCGCCATCGCTGATGGTGCCCCGCAAGGCAGCGTTAAGCCGCAACGGAGCCGCAGGATTCCAGTAGCGGTTGGTCCCATTCGACGCATCGCTGGATACCGGAACCGAGACGTAATAGGACGTCTCGGTCTTGCGCAGTAGTGCGCCGGGCGTTTCCATCGCCTCGGTATCGAGTGTGAGCGACCAACCGTATTCCTGCTTTCGAAGAAGATTGCCGTTTTTGTCGATCAAGTAGTCGGTGACGACGGTGCGAGGCTGGCCCGCGACTTTGTCGACGGTAACGCTTTCACGTTCGACATAGGCGTTATTCGCGTCGACGTTGATCGCGGCAGCGAGGCTGAAGACCTTGTTACGGGTCCACTGTCGTTTGCGTACAGTTCCGCCCGGTTCCTCGATCCAGTAGACCAGCCCTCGGCTCCAGAACTGCGATGCAACATAGGGATAGTAGGAGTGGTAGACCGTCTGCCCCCCGTCGGGATTGGTAACTCTAGAGAGACCGGGCAACGACCAGTCATAGGTCCACGTCTCGCTGGTACCGTCGTGCGTAATCGTCCGCGTACGATAGCCGCCGTAAGCAATATCCATCGCGAATAGAGAGGGACTGTAGGCGAGGCAGCAATAGGAATAGAGAGCGCCGCTCGGGACTCGCATTGACTCCAGCAGCCCGTAGGTAGTTCCCACTGGGTAGGTGAACTCAAAACTCGTCCAGGGCGCGGCTGGAGGTGGGGTGAAGCTAGGACTCGCGAGGGGCAGTAGTATGTATTTCACTACGAAGTACTGGAAATTGAACGGACAGCCGTATGTTTGTGGCGGGTTATATGAAGTGTCTTCGTAGCAGACATAGCTCGCCCCCGATCCTCCAATCTGGAGTCGCTGCCATTTCACACGCCACTCCAGCGGCCCGTGGGGCCCGGTCACCGTGATCTTGTCTTCTTTTTCGGTGCTCGACGAGGTCAGGCTATATTCAATCCGGATGCTGCGGCTGAAATCGTCGGTGATGTAAGCGACGGTATGGCCATTCTCGGTTTGGTTGGTGATGTGAATGCCGTTTCCGTTGGCGTCGAAAAGATGTTCAGCCTGATCGTAACGGCCAAGGACTCGGCGGCCATCCGGGTAAAAGAGCGTCCACTGCTGTTGCGTCCAGTCCGTGCCGCCGGCATTGATTTGAAATCGCAAGTAGCTGCCGTCAGTTGTGTAATAAGTCAGTGGGCCCGTGACGTTTGAGGGGTAACGGCTTAAATGTTGCGTCGCGCAGAAACTGCGGACACCGGCCATATCCACGCCGTAGAAACCGTCGCCCCAGTAACCGTCATTTTTTTCATCTCCGTAGCCAAGCAAATGGAGAATGTGCTGGCTACCGTCGGGCAAGGTGATGCGATACCGATAAAATCTCTCATGCTCAAGTAGGGACTGAATGTCCTGACCTCCGCATCCGGACACCCAACTGGGGGGATGACGCTGCTCCAACTCGACCTTGTAGTTCTTAAAGTTGTAACCCCACCCGCCGCCGGTAAGCGTGGGCGCGATGGTTTGGGTCAGCCATGCGGGTCCGAGCTCGCCGACTCCCATGTCATAGAGGTGGGAGTCATAGGTCAGTGTCAGATCGAATCCGGAGCCGGCGTTTCCTGCCGGCAACGACGCGAGCGGAATCTGGATGTGTAGCTTGCCTGTGGTTGGATCGATGTTGTCCAGAGGGCTACTGAGCTGTTCCGAGTTCGGCATGATTCCTCGGGCCGGCTTCGTATCGACCGCATACGGATACTGCGGCTGCTGCGCCGTGGCTGGAACAGACGCAAGACCCAGGACGAGGACCAAACTCATGAACGAAATAACGTGGCTCACGCATGCTCGCATCGCACAGCTCCAATCGAACTTTTCGAATGATTTGGGATTAACAGCGGGGCTCGCTGTCGATAAACCGTAGGCAAACGAAGCGCCATATCGAAAGCAAAGCGGAATCGTGAGACTTCGCGGAGCAGGCGGCATTAGTCGCGGATTTCTCGGACTATTTGTCGTCTTTTCCGCGAACTCCGAAGTAGAATCCCGCAAAAAGGAGAAACCCCATGCGCTCTAAGCTTGCCCTTGGTGTCGTCGTGTTCGCGGTGACTGTCATTCTCGTCGGCAGCCTCGGTACAAAAGCCAATGCCTCCACAGGACCGATTCCTCTCAACTGCAATCGAGCCTGCCTCGAGAACGTCGTCGATCAGTATCTCGCCGCGCTGGTCGCGCACGATCCCAAACGCGCGCCGCTTTCCGCGGACGTGAAGTACACCGAGAACGACCAGGTGATATCCGTCGGGGATGGTTTCTGGAAGACGGTCGAGGGACGCAGCAAGTACACGCACATCTTCGCCGATCCCGAAGGCGGCCAGGTGGCCTACATGGGCACGATGATGGAAGCCGGTCAGCCTCTCCTGATGAGCCTGCGATTGCGCCTCGAGCTCGGCCGCATCACCGAAATCGAAACCGTCCTCTTAAAGCCGGGCGGCGCCGGACCGAACAGCATCGCCAACATGGACGCTCCTTACCAGTGGGAAGATTTCTGGTTCAAGTCGATTCCGCCGGCGCAACGCATGTCGCGGCAGGAATTGATCGCCGTGGCAGACGGTTACTTCAGCGGCCTGCAGAAAAACGACGGCAAAGGCGTTAACGGCACCGGGACCTATCCTTTTACGAATGACTGCCATCGCATCGAGAACGGAGCGCCCACGACGAATGTCAAGCCCAACCCGAACGGGGCACCCGCCGGCGGACGCGGCGGCGCGGGCGGCGCGGGCGCTGCTCCCGGAGCGGGCGGCGGACGTGGCGGCGCGCCCGCGGCGGCGGCAACACCGCCCAACCCCAATATCAACGCCAACGCGATGGATTGCCTATCGCAGTTCAAACTCGGGTACTACTTCGTCGTGCAGAACATCCACGACCGTCGCTATCCCGTCGTCGACCAGGAGCGCGGGATTGTCTGGTCTCACGCCGTCTTCGATCAGGGCACGGTGAATTCCGGCATCCTCTCCACCGGCGAACGCTATACCTTCAACGGCTTCAATCGCCCATCGAGCATTCTGGTGACGGAAGCGTTCCTTATAGAGAATGGAAAGATTCGCCGCGTGGAGATGATCGGGCCTGGTGTGGCCTATCACCTGAATTCGCCCTGGCCCGGCGGGTTGAGCGGCAACTGAAGCGCTCAAAACAGCCACAGGCGAGCCTTGCGGCGGGGTCGGGCGTGGGCGTGGGCGCTCCGACCACCGCCTGCCCTCCGATAAGAAGGGATGCGCGCAATTCACAGCCCTGGGTTTCTGTTTACCGCAGGAATATAAGACTCGGCGCTATAAACGCTAACCCCCGGGTCTGCCAGCACGGCTCCCCAAAAACTCAGGGTACGAGTAGCGAGGCCCGAATTCCGGATTAGTTGGGTTCAGGCTTTTCGGCCTGCTCGATGACAAGGGTCTCGAAGGGAACTTTCCCGGCTTCCAGCCGAAGACCCATTTGGCTTTCGAGAGCGCCGGAATAGGCGGGAGCATTGTCCGGCCTTACCGGAAGGAGAGCCTGCGGACTTTGTCCGCTGCCGCGGTGACCAAATTCCGGGGTAGGATGTCGGAATTCGTACTCGTAGACCCCCGTGAGTCCGGTCTTGTTGACTACCGGAATAGCCAGTTCAGTGGTCAACCATTTCGCGAGTTCATCCATCGTGGATCTGCCTCTGGTCGTCGTTGCATGGTCGGAAAAGTCCGGGTGTGGCGACTCGGTATCACTGAAAACTTCCTTCAGCTTCAAGCCCCCTTGAGCTACCAGCAGGCCATAGCCAGGAGACTCCTGCTTCTCGCGGTGTACCTTGACCTTGAATCGATCCGCTAGTAGCGTCCGCAGCATTTGCTTCAGCTGTTCAGAAGTAACTGTTGAGGGATCGTCTGCTGTGGCTTCTATCTTGAATGCTTGTGTGACGCTGAAAATGCTTGTGCCAGCCCAATCAGGCCCGCCCAGGACATTTCGCGGGGGGAGTCCGTATGCCATTCCGACCAGGTCATACAGCAATACGCCACTGCCGACGCACCTTCCTTGCGGCGCAACAATCAGACCGGCGTTAAGGAAGGGCGACCGTTTAACACCGTCTATCCCACGGCAGGCCAATCCCAACGGAAGCATGTCGCGAGCGTAAAGGCCACCTGAACCGACGAGCTTTATCGAAGCAGCCGCAAATTCCAGACCCGGCTCCACCGGCGGGACTGTGTTTTGTTGGAGCATGGCCACATGAAGGGCCGCGTTCGGGCTCCACGAGACTTCTTGAACGACCGGAAGAATCTCCCTGGACACACCTGTCGAAACTTGCTCGCCGGCCAGCAGCTTTTTGACCCTGTCGCCTTCCTGCACGTGGACTTCTCCCTGAATGACGGCGACCCGCGATCCTTCCTCTTCGGCATTCACCAAAAACACAGTACCCACAACCGAAACCGTGACGTCCTTGGTCTGCACATAGAGATGTCCGGAACGTTGCTTCGCAGCAGTAACGATGACAGTGCCACGATTCAAACGTATCCGCACGCCATCGCCGCCAGGCTCCAGAGAGACCTCGGACCGCGGACGCATCTCAATGCGAGATCCGTCCTCGAGAGTGAACATCCCTTCCACTTCATTTGAGCGGATGATTTCACCGAACGCGAGCCGTCCACCGCGCGGAATCGCTTCAGATGCCTTTCCCGAAACGCGCTGCAATGCGCCGCTTCCAGCAATAGCGTGCGGACCGCGCGGCCAGAGCCCTGCCGATAGGGCTATCGCAAGAACTATGGCGGCGGCTACCGCGAGCCACAGAGGTTGTGCTGCCCTTGGCGACCGGCGCACAGGTTGAAGGCTACGGACTACATCCTCGGACACGGCCTCCGCGTCGGTCCGCAGCTCTGCCTACGCATGCTCGATCGCAACATTTACTTCTTCAGCGGAAAGTTTTCTGCGACGCAGACTTTCCCCAAGCACATCCACTTCTGAGCGTTTCATGAGTTTTTCCTACGTTTCTTGATGGCTGCGGGCTTGCATTCGGCGCCGCTCATGTTTGCCCGCGAAAAAGCTTCTTCAGGCGAGCCCGCAATCGGAACAGGCGAAGAGCAATCGCACCCCTGGATGTTCCGAGCATTTTTGAGATTTCCACATCGCTGTAATCGTGCACATAGCGGAGCACAAGGATATGGGCGGCTTCGGGCTCCAGCCTCGCGAGAACAGCGTTCAGCCGAGACTGGAACTCGTGTTCGACCGGGAAAGCGCCGTGGGGCGCAGGCACCTCCAGATGTTCGAAATCCTGCATCACCGTATGGCGACGGCGATTCCGCAGCACGTCCAGGGACATGTTTACCGCAGCTCGATGGAGGTAGGCCCTGGGATTCGTCTTCAGGTCAGGCGGATATTCACGCCGGATCAACTTCAGGAATACCGTCTGCAGTACATCGTCCGCGTCTTGCCGGTTTCCCGTCACGGCGTAGGCCGCACGGTAGATCATCGGCGAGTGCTCTCGGAAGATCTCCTCGAAATCCAGCTGGGTTGATTTGTGAGTCGGGCCGGGCACCGTGACTATCGACATCTGCGACATCTACCCCTCGGCGCCTAAACGATGACGGGGCCATACTTGTTACGGCAAGCTCAAAAAACTTCTGCGGGCTTTCCGGGTAGCGCTTGTCGGCAGTTCGTTTTCGGTGGGTTTGCTGATTTCGCGACTACCAACGTATACCCGGGGACTTCTTCCGACTCCAGCCGCAATTTCAGGTTGAACCGATCGACGAGTAACGTTTGCAGCATGCGGCCAAGGTCTCTGTGTGTTGCGGTGGCAGGGTCTGCCGCCTTTCCTTCTACATCAAACCTTTCAGAGTGGATCCAGCCTGGACCACCAGTCACGAGCTCCTGCGGCGCGCGAGCCGCAACCGGCCCCAATTCAAGAGAGTAAGCTTGCGCAATCAAATAATCGAGAGCGGCTCGTTCAAACCGGCATCGCCCGAGTGGAATCGGTGTTCGATCGGGCCTTGGGTCGGGAATTGTATCCGCGCCTCGACAGCCGCGCGCAACAGCTCCCGCAAGCTTGCTGCTCGGCTTCACGGTCGCAACGTCAAATTCAGACAAGTTCTGTTGAGGGTGGAGCGGAATTGCCAACACGTCATGGCCATGACGGCGAGCGGTACCGTTCCGCAAAAGCCTCTCGCGAGAGCAGCGATATCCATAATGTTCTTGATTCGCTGTCCTGGGGTCAGGACCGGCGGCTAGTTTTCCCTGGGCTCGTGGACTTCGTCGATGACGATGTAGTCGACCGAGACCTTCTGCGGCTCCAGTTTCACGCCCAGTTGTTGCTGCAGAGCCGTGGCAAACGGAGGGGTGTATTCCAGCGCCAGGGCGCCCCCGGAAGAGCTTCTCGATTGTTGCGGACCGCCGCAACTGGCAGGACCGCGCTCGGCTTCGCGGGCCGCCTCTTTCTTCTTCCATTCAACGATGGCTTCAGGTTTGTCATCCAAGCGGATCAGCGGTGTCAAACGAAGCGTCAGCGTGTAATCGTAAAGGCCCGGCAGACCTGTCTTGTCGACAAAAGTGCATCGGATCGGAGGGATCTTGTTGAGAAAGTTTGCCAGCTTCTGCAGGGACGTCTTTCCTTTGATAACCTGTTGCGAATCGTCTTCTTCAAACGTGGGCAGCATTTCCTCCGTATCGGGCACACCGCGAAGTTTCAAGTCGGCGCCGACGGACACCAACGCGAATCCGTCCGTGTCCCTCATTTCCGGACGAACCTTGAGGCCGAAACGATCACCCAGGAAATCCTTCAGCATTTCCCTGAGCTGGGCCGTGGTCACTGCCGCAGGATTCTCGGCAACCGCTTCGATACGAAACCCATGTTGAAACGGGTGGCCTTCGGTTCGCCAGTTCGGAGCGCCGGCAACACGCGCCAACGGAACGTCATAAAGGGCCGCGACGAGCATTTGTATGTTGATATATTGGCCGACACAGCGTCCTCTCGGAGCGCTGAATGAAGTCAGGCCGGTGGACATCATGGCCCGCCAGACACCATCGCGTCCGGTGCACGACAATCCCTGAAGGTCTGCGGCACGCGCTCCGTTTGGCGGTTGACTCTCCACTTTCAGGGATGCTGCATCGAACCCTGAAATCCTGGACGGCGCTACACTTTGAAAGGTTGGCAACGGAGGAAGTGGCTCGGTCCTCAGCAGCAGCGCAATGTGTTCCTGAGCATTGCGGCTCCAGGAAATCTCTTCCGATAAAGGATTCAATTCCACAGCGGGCACGGTGGCGACCTGATCTCCCGGCATCAACGTCTTTTCGACGGCGCCCTGAAGCACGCGCACCTGGCCCTGGATGACCCCGACGCGCGAGCCCTCCTCCTCGGCGCTCACGAGGAATATCGTTCCCACAACGGAGACGGTGACGTCCTTTGTCTGCACATACAGATGTCCGGCATGTTGCTTCTCAGCCGAGACGATGATGCTGCCGCGGTTCAGGCGAATGCGCGCTCCATCGCCGGCGGATTCCAGCCTGAACTCGGTACCCGTGCGCATCTCGGCGCGAGATCCATCCGCCAGGGCCAACACCGCTCCCCCTCCGGACCGGACCGTTTCACCCGTCGCAATCCTTTCACCGGCCGCGATGGAATAAGACTGCTCTCCGGAGACGCGATAAAGCCTGCTGTCGACCGTCTCGACGAGGGCCGTGGGTCCGCTCAAACGGATGACATTTCGGACGACGGCAGTCGAGATAAGACCCACGATCAGCAATGCAGCCGCAGCGACGGCCAGCACGGCCCGGCGCGATTTCCTTGTGGGGCGATCTTCGGTGAAATGAAATGCGGTGTTGTCCTGCGTTTTGCGAATTTCCGCGGCGAGACCCGTCCAGACGTGCGCGACGGCAGACTCCACCTGCTCGACCGGAGGATTGCCGTACCGGGCGAGAGACCGATCGAGGACTTCCTGGTCGCTTTTCATGATTTTCTCCGAAGGATTTTTCTGAGGCGCGCTCGGGAGCGAAACAACCGGACGGCGATGACGGTTCGCGACGTTCCGAGCATGCGCGCAATCTCTGCATCGCTGTAGTTGTGGATGTAGCGGAGAACGAGGGTTTGAGCGGCTTCCGGGCTCAGTTCGGCGATCGCGGCATACAGCCGGCTATGCAGGCCGTCGTCGGGACTCGCATGCGAGGCAGCAAGGAGGTCGAGGCCTTCGGCACTATCCACCACGACCTGACGGCGGCGCGCTCGAACCGTATCGAGCGAAAGATTGACCGCAGCCCGGTAGAAATACGCCTTGGGGTGCTTCTTCAGATCCGGAGGAAACTCGCGCCGCAGCAAGCGCAGGAAGATCGTCTGGAGAATATCCTCGGCATCCTGAGGACTGCCGGTCACGCCAAACGCGGTGCGGTAAATCAGGCGGCTGTGTTCCTGAAAGATCTGTTCGAACTCTCCGGCCAACAATAAACTCTTCGGACTTTTCCGGCCAGGCACCGTTATGGTCGACATTGCTCCTCGGCCTATAAACGATGACAGGCATGCCGTTGTTACCGAAGGGGAAAAAAGCTGCGGGGAAAATGCGGGGAAGGGCGTCCAGTTTTGGGCGAAGGACGTGCCCTCCTGGCCAGGCAGACCTGTCCAAATTGCGGCAAGCTTTGAAACAGGTCCTTCTCCCACCGGGGAAGGTGCCCCGCGCGAAACGCGAGCCCGATAGAGCGAAGCCTCAAGAAAAGGGGCGGGTGAGGGCGTGTTCTCGCGCCCTCACCCGGCCTTCGGCCACCCTCTCCCGGGGGGAGAGGGCTCGCGCGAAACGACACTGCCTGCCTTCAGACTACTCTGCCTGCTATCCCTCGTAAGCCTCTTTCAATTCTTCGATATCGAGCTTGATCATTTTCATCAGGGCCTGCATGACCCGGTTCGATTTCTCAGGGTCCCTGCCGGACAGGAGTTGCGGCAGGATGGCCGGAACGATCTGCCACGACAATCCGTACTTGTCCTTCAACCAGCCGCACTGCACTTCTTTCCCGCCGGCCGAGAGCTTCTCCCAGAGGGTGTCGATTTCCTCCTGGTTTTCGCAGTTCACCACGAACGACACTGCCTCCGTGAATTTGAAAGTCGGGCCGCCGTTCAACGCCGCAAATTCCTGGCCGTTGAGCTGGAATTTCATCGTCATCACGGATCCCTTCGGCCCGGGACCCGTGTCGCCGTAGCGAGCGGTTGCCAGGACCTTTGAATCCTTGAAGATCGAGGTGTAGAACTGGACGGCCTCTTCCGCGTTGTTGTCGAACCACAAGAATGGAGTGATCTTTTGCATAACGTTCCTTATCCCTGCCTGGGTGTATCGAAATTGAACATCCACTGGATCCCAAACTGATCTTTCAGCATGCCGAACCGGGCTCCCCAGAAGGTGTCCTGAAGAGGCATGGCCGGAGTGCCTTTTTCGCTGAATGCGGAATACAGGCGCTCGATCTCCTCAAGGCTTTCGCACTGAACGCAGATCGAAAAATTATTGCCGGTGCTCACGGTGGTTCGGGGATCGGAATCCGACGCCATCAGGACGTGCGGCCCCTTGTTCACCTTGGCGTGCATCACCTTGTCTTTGAGTCCGGGCGAGGATTCCATCGGGGCGTCGCCGAAAGTCATGATCTGCAACTCGCCGCCCAGACACTTCGCATAGAACGTCATGGCCTCGCGGCAGTTTCCGTCAAAGTTCAAGTACGCGTTAATTCCGGTCATGCACTCCTCCTGATGAGTTTCTTGCTAATAAACAGAATGACGCAACCGACGAGCCAATTGATCAGCGTGCTGGCGGGTATGCCGATCACGAGATGCGCGCCGGCGTGCAGCAGCGTCTTGCCGTCTCCGCCGAAGGCGAACTCCGGCGAGGTGAAAACGTTGTCGTGCCCGGTAATCATGCCCGTAACGATTCCGGTGATCGCGACCATGTGGAGCATCAGGTTCGGGAGCACGAGGGCGGGCAGCAGCTGCTTGTAACCGCCGAAGCCTGTCGTATGCACGCGGATCGCGAGGTAGATAACCCCGACGAACAGAACGCCGTTCATCGTGAACCACTTCGTAGTCGAGTTTGGAACGCCGCCAAGCGACAGCGCGAGCCGCATAATGCCAACGGCGAGGACCAGCAAGGCGACACCTTTCGAGAACGCAACGTACGCAGATAAGGGTTTGCCGAATACCGTCATACTTTCACCTTTCTAATTGGAGGCCGGGAGGCCTGAAATCTCCATCACGGGCCGAACTTCGATGGTTCCTTTGCGCGCTCCGGGGATGCGAGCCGCAATGCTCAGCGCCTCGTCGAGGTCGCCGGCGTCGACAAGGAAAAAGCCTCCAAGCTGTTCGCGCGTTTCCGCGAATGGCCCGTCCGTTACCAGAGGCTTGCCATCCCGCACGCGAAGACTCGTGGCCGTGGTCACGGAGTGGAGCGGGGATGCGCCCAGGTATTGCCCGCGGGCATGCAGATCGTGGGTCAGTTGCGCCGATTCCACATAGCAATCCTGGCGTTCGGTGTCGGTCAAGGCCTTTTCGTCCATATAAACAAGCAACATGTACTTCATTTTTTTTTCCTTCCTCCCTTAATCGAACGGCGGGTGCCGGGATCGACACCTTGTGGAGAATTTTTTATGATACTGCATGCTTACTGACGCTTACGCCGCTGTTGATGCCGTCTACCGCTCCGACTGGGGCCGGATTGTCGCCACCTTGATCCGTCTTTTCGGCGACTTCGATGTTGCTGAAGAAGCGGCGCAGGAAGCCTTCGCGGCGGCGGCCGATCAATGGATGGCCAGCGGAATTCCGGAATTCCCCAGGGCGTGGATCATCCAGACGGCGCGCCACAAGATCATCGATCGCATCCGCCGGGAATCACGCTTCGCAGAGAAGTCCGAATCATACGCGAAGTCGGAGGCGGAGCGCATGGTCGTCGAACCGAGCTATGAGAAAAGCGACTTCCCGGACGACCGGCTGCAATTGATCTTTACCTGCTGCCATCCGGCGCTCGCACCTGAGGCTCAGGTCGCGCTGACTCTCCGCACTCTTGGCGGACTCCAGACCGATGAGATTGCCCGCGCGTTTCTCGTACCTGAGGCCACGATGGCCCAACGTCTGGTGCGGGCCAAACGAAAAATTCGCGATGCGAAGATTCCCTACAAGGTGCCCGAAGCTGCGGACATCCCCGCCCGGCTCGAAGCGGTTCTGACCGTGATCTACCTGATCTTCAACGAAGGTTATGCGGCAACCCGCGGATCCGCGCTGGTGCGCGCGGACCTCTGCGCGGAAGCGATTCGCCTGGCGCGGCTCGTCAGAAACTTAATGGCATCGCAGTTCGCTCCGGAGGCCACCGGGCTGCTTGCCCTGATGTTGCTCCACGATTCGCGTCGCGATGCGCGGATGGACGACGCCGGCGATTTGGTAATCCTCGAAGAACAGGATCGCGGCCGATGGAACCGAACCCAGATCGTAGAGGCGCTGCCGTTCGCCGAGGAAGCTTTGCGTGGAGAGGCCGGCCCCTTCGCGATTCAGGCCGCGATTGCGGCTGAACATTGCCGGGCGGCGCGGTCAGAGAACACAGACTGGCAGAGGATTGCCGCGCTCTATGGTCTGCTTGAGCGGCTGCAACCCTCGCCCGTGGTGGCGCTGAATCGCGCCGTCGCCGTGGCAATGGCGGACGGACCACGGGCCGGCCTGGCCCTGATCGAAAAGATTGCCGGAGATCTCGACGAATACCATCTGCTGCATGCCGCGCGCGCGGATCTGTTACGACGGGCCGGAGATTTCGAGGAGGCCGCCACGAGTTACAAACGAGCTCTCGAATTGGTAACAAATGAGAGCGAACGAAGATATTTAGTACGTCGATTAGGAGAAATATTTTGAAGAATTTTTGATGTTGTTCTCTTTCGCCATGACTTCACGACGTGTGATAGAGTCGAAGACATTCCTCCACCGGCCGGCTTCCAATCGGTGAAGCCAGTGGAAACGGTGGAATAGAAGACTGAGCTGCTCTAACTCAGCGTCTTGCATCTTGAGTTGGCTGCAGAGGCCCCTAAAAAAGGCGCAGCCCTCAGAGCACGCGAACGAGGACGTTTCCTCGACAGGAGCAGTGGTCGAAAGGAGGCCTTGGAATGCCGCCTGAAGAGAGTTGGGACAGGGAGGAAACGAGCTCCCTCCCTGTCCCCATCACCTAAACCATCTACTGATTTTCTTATTCCCACCTGCCACGTTGTTCCCGCTCTGACATCCCTTAACTATCGCTTGAGCTGCTGCCAGCGGTAATAGGCGACAAACGCTGCAAGAATACCGACAGCAAGAGGAAGCAATGCGGTCAGGAAGGCGCCACCCATGATCGTGACCGAAACCGCGCCGATCATGATGATCACCAGGCCGCAGGCCGCCAGCGGGGTTAAGCCTTTACGAACGCGGAGCAATCCAGGAAGAATCAGTCCAAGCGCGCCAAGAATCTCGCAGGTTCCGATAAAGTGCAGGAACCACAGCGGCAACGCTACCGGTCCAGACATTTGATCGAGTGGCAGCACCCATTTCACACTGCCGGAAAACAAGAAGAGGGCTGCGAGCAGGGCTTGAATGGTCCACAATCCAACGTTCATGATGAGTCCTCCGTTTCGATTTTCCTATCTTAAGTCGAACGGAGGAACTCGATATCGACAACCGCCAGGACGCCAGGAGCGCCCCGGGGGAAATACCGATCCTTGCATTTCCCTCTTGGCGACCTTGGCGTCCTGGCGGTTACGTCTCTAATTCAAACGGTAGGGAATAACCCGGACATCGGCCGCGGCGCGGCCTCCTTCGACGACGCGGATTGCCGTGCCGTTGCTCGGGTAGGCGCGCATGAAGTTCGGATCGGTCCACGCGCCGTTCTCGACAGACTCCCAAGCGTATATTTTGTAGTCGGCGGGAACGACGCCATCCAGATGAATCTTGCCGGACGCATCGGTGGTCGCGCTGCGATAGATTCCATAGCGCTTTTCCTGGGCGGCGGCAGCAGGAACAAGGGCAACCGTAACCGCAGGCACCGGCATCTGCCGATCGTCCACGACCGTGACATCCACGGAGCCCGGCGAGTTTCCAAGAACTATGTCGAGCGGGCCGCCCGGAGAGCTATCGATCCGCAAACCACCATTCAGGACATCGACACCGCCGAGCTGTGCGGACTTCAGATAGGTATTCGGCGGCAGACCGCTAACAGTGAGAATGTACGTTCCCGGGGTGACGCCTTCGACGGAGAAGGATCCGTCGGCCTGGGCAGTCACTGCGGGAATTGCCAGCGGCTGAATGAACGGATCAGACTGAAGCTGCACACGGACGTTGGCCAGATTCGAATTGCTGTTAGCCGACTGACCTTCGACACCCACGCGCCCGTTGACGTTGAAGCCGTTCTCCAACAGAAGTGAAACACCCTCGATGTCCGCGTTGACGACGTCCACCTGGGAGCGCGCGCCCATCACGGGCGCACCGGGAACTCTTCCGCCGCGGCCAATGCTGACATTGGCAGCCGTCAAACCGGCGGAATTCCCGAGCGGGGTGTTGAGGATCAGTGCCCCGGGACCAAAACCATTGAGCGTCGCAACAAGCTCGTATCCTCCGGGCGCGACATTCCGGAACTCAAACGCGCCGGTATCGTTGTTGACCGGTGAGCTGCGGACCGTCAGTGTGCCGTTGGTATTGTTGCGCTGGTACATCGAAACCTGGGCGCCCGAGGCCGGACGTCCTCCATTCAACACCTGTCCTCGAATGCGGACGGGTTTCGCATCGACTACCGTGAGGTTCACGCCCCCGATGGTGCCCCCGGCCCGGAGATCGATGGGTGTCGCGGCGGTAACATCCAGGGTTCCGGGGAAATACACAGGCAGAGAGATGTTGGAATCATCCACGGCTGCTCCCGGGGGTGGTGGGGGCGGCGGCGGCGGGGGCGGCGGTACAGCGCCACTGAAGACATCGCCTGGGCCGGGGCCGCCACCTGTCACTGTGATTCGCGTAACGCCGCCGACGCCCAGTTGCGGGCCACCCGGCCCTCCGAAAAGCCCCGCGCCGCGCGCCGACGTCATGAAGATCGTTCCTCCGGGATCGACCACGAGCGAGTCGGTGCCCTGCGCGCTGACAATGTATTGGCCCGGCTGCATCCAGAAAAGCCGATATTCGCCGAGGTCATTTGTCCGGATGGATTGGAACGGAGTAAGCGAACGGCGCCCATCCTGATAGGTATAGCGGAGGGCCTGCACATTCGCATTGCCGACAGGTTCGCCGTAGCGATTCACAATGCGTCCGGAAATCGTGCCGCTCGGGACCATCGCAATCTTCGCATCCTTGAACTGCTGCTGGGCGCTGAGATTGATCGGGACGCCGGAACTGCCCGGACTGCGCTGTCCATACTCGGCTCCGACATAACCATCGCGAGTCACGGTAACGCGGTATTGGCCCGGCGCGAGATCCCGAAACGTGAACTTGCCGCCGTCGTCCGCTGTGACCGCCTGAGAGTTCGGAGAATTTGAAGGTCTCAGCGTGACCTTGGCCCGCGCTATGGCATCCGTCGTTCCGAACTTGATGACCGAGCCTTCAATGGACCCCGTTTGCTGCGCCTGCTGTTGAGGCTGGCCCAGCAACGCCGTCGAAAACATGAGGACCAGGAAGAATAGACGTCGTTTCATCTGAAGGTCTCCTTGTGATCATTACTCTGCTAACCGTGCCATCCTTCTCTTGAATCACTTCAACGAGCGACTGTTTGGGGAAGGAAGCAATAAAATTCTGGATCTCCTCGGGACTTGGGCGCTGTCCCGGGCGCAACGCTCTTACTCCCATTCCGAACACCAGGAATTGCGACCCCACTTTGATAGAAGGTGGAGGAGGGGGTGGAGGAGGCGGCGGCACCATCAAAAAATCGTGATCTCCGGCGGGATCGGAAGCTTCGCCGTTTGTGAAGTAAACCATGTCCCTTGTCTCTCCTGTCGGAGCGGGTAACTTCAAACTGAAGGTCTGTCGAACCCGCGATGGCAGAATCAGCCTTCTTCCGCTTGTCTGGATCTGGTACGTGGCTAGCCTCTGAACCGTGGGCGTCACGACGTGCGCTTCACCGTTCAACGGAAACAGGATCAGAACCGACCATCCTGCCCACGCGAGCACGAACGCGATGCACGCGTACGAGAGGCAAAGGCGCGTCAAAGATCGGCGGGGACTTGCCAGCAGGGAACGCATGCGCTGCGCAAGATGGCCCTCCGTAAAGAAGGGAGCAGCGGGGACGGCGAGGCGTGGTCTGGAGACGACAGCCATCGAAAGAAGGGCTTCGATATACGGCGCGGGAGCATTCATCCGCACGACTTCGGCGTCCACAACCTGTTCCCGGGTGAGCTTCGCCCGGGCAATGAGCCACCAGACCCCGGGATGAAACCAGAGCAGCGAGCCCGCCACCTCCTCCAGCAGGGTGACCAGCCAGTCGTTGCGCCGGACGTGCAGCAGTTCATGGCAGGCCACGCTGCGCTGCGCGTCGATTCCCAAAGACAGGAAAGACGCAGGCAGCAGAACAACGGGGTCGGTGTACCCGAGCGTCGCCGGGCCGGCCACATCTTTAGAAACGCAAAACAGGGCGTCTGCGCCGGTGAAGATTCGGGCCTCGCGGATCGGCTGCGGAACCGGATAGATCGGAATTGCGGATCGCCGATAGCGGCGAAGGTGGATCAATCCGACGCCAAGCCAGAAGAGTTTCGCCGCGATGCCCAGGGCGACAATTCCCAAAATCAAGCCAGGCCATGGAATGCCCGCCGTTGTGGTTCTTGATCGCGCGAACGAATTCGATACGACGATGAGCGGATGCTGCCACGGCTGAAGGAGCGGAAACGCAAGACAGAGCAACAGAATGGAGTGGTAATACGCGAGCTGAGATTTGGGATGGCGGATCCGGAACAGCGCCGGAAGCAGCGCGCCCAGCGCGGCGATCACGGAAATCTGGACCAGCCACGAAAGCAGATTGTCGAGCGAAGCGGCAGCGCTCATCGCTTGCCTCGCTTCGTCTTGAGCAGCAGGCTGATCTCATCCAGGTGTTCCTGACGGATGTGCCGGTTCTCGGCAAGGTGAACCAATAAGGGTTGCGCGGAGCCGTTGAACATGCGGCCGATGAAATCCCTGACCATGCTTCCCACAACCTCGCCCTGGGGCTCGGCGGGGCTGTAAACGTAAGCGCGGTCCGAAACTTCCCGGTTGAGCCGGCCCTTCTGTTCGAGGATTCCCATCATCGTCATGACGGTGGTGTAGGCGATCTTCCGATGCTTCAGAAGCTCTTCGTACACTTCGCGGACGGTCGCGGTGCCGCGATCCCAGACGATTTTCATGATCTCGAGTTCCTGATCGGTGAGTCCGATTTTGCGTGGCTTCACGAGTTGCCCTCCCAATGTACTAAGAACTTAGTAGGCAGTAGACACCAAGGCAAGAAAAAAGTTGCAGGAAAAATTTAAACCGCCAGGACGCCAAGGTCGCCAAGAGGGAATAGAGAGAGAACATTGCCCTCCCCTTGGCGACCTTGGCGTCCTGGCGGTTCTTTCTACTTCGTGACGGCCCTCACCGACTCGCCGAGGATATTGATGATCTGATCGATCTGCGCGTCCGTCGTGATAAACGGCGGGGCGAGGCAGTAGATGTCGCCGCGGATGCGGCTATACAGGCCGCGGGAGCAGCACTCCTTGTGCAGTCTCTCGCCCATCTTCTTCGCGGGATCGTAGGCTTTCTTCGTCGCCTTGTCTTCCACCAACTCCAGGCCCACAAGCGTGCCCAGGCCGCGGACATCGCCGACGTGATCCAGCGTGAGCAGTTCCTTCACACCGGCGAGCAGCACCTTTCCTTTCGCGGCCGACGCTTCGACAAGGTTCTCCTTCTCGTAAGCCGCGATCGTCGCGAGGCCGACGGCGCATCCCACCGGATGGGCCGAATAGGTAAACGCGTGCATCCAGCGCTGCCCGGGAGGCGCATCGTTCATGACCTTGAAGACGCGATCGGAAACGCCGACGCCGCCGAGCGGGATGTAGCCGGAAGTTATCGCCTTCGCGAACGTAACGATGTCGGGCTCCACGCCGTAGTGCTCGAGGCCGAACCAGCGGCCCGTGCGGCCAAAGCCGGTGATGATTTCATCCGCGATGAAAAGAACGTCGTACTTGTTGCAGATCTCGCGAATGCGCGGGAAGTAATCCTCGGGCGGAACGATCAGACCGCCGGATCCCTGCACCGGTTCGGCGAGGAAGGCCGCGACGGTTTCAGGCCCCTCTTCCAGGATCGCCTTCTCCAGGAGATTCGCGGCGGCAACGCCAGGGCTGACAGAAGGATCGTCCGAAACAAATCGATAGGGATAAGGAGACTTGATGTGGAGAAAGCCCGGCAGCTTGCCGCCAAACATCGGCCAGAAGATCGGCAGGCCGGTCGCGCTCATCGCCGCGATCGTGACGCCGTGATAGCCGAAATCGCGGCTGATGATCTTGGATTTCTGCGGCTTTCCCTGGGTGATCCAGAAAAACCGCGCGGTCTTGAATGCAGTCTCGTTGGACTCGCCGCCGCCGGCAGTGAAAAAGAAATGATTGATGGATGGATAGCATAGCGACGAAAGTTTCTCGGCGAGTTGCACTGCCGGAACGTTTGTCGCGCCGACGTAGCCGGAAACAAAGGCAAGCTCTTCCATCTGTTTTGCCGCGGCCTGGGCAAGGTCCTTGCGTCCGTGGCCCAGCGTCACATTCCAGAGACCCGACAGCCCGTCGATGAGCTGTTTTCCGTCAGCACTGTGCAGGATCGCGCCCTCGCCCTTCACCCAGACGTAGGGATCCTTCTGATCCACAGGGTGAAACAACGGATGAATGAGATGGGCGTAGTCGGCTGCTTTGATCTTTTCGATGTCGATCGCGTTAGTCGCCATAATTTCTCCAATTGAAAACCTAAGAAATTAACACAATTCCTTTGATGGCTGCGTCCTTTCGGGCTTGCATTACTTGACGGTTTCGCCCTACCGGGCTCACATTCGCTCCGCTCATGCGCAGCCGCTCATCCTGCTAGCTGCTCGCGCTCGAATAGAACCGAATGGCGTAGTTCCAGAAGCGATGCGATAAGTAGAAAAGTACCGCAGCGATTCCAACAGAACCGGCGACGACTTGCGGCGAAATCTTTCCCAGAAGCGTTGCCGCGGGAAACGTCGTGAGGAATGCGATAGGAATGACATAGGTCAGAATAAGGCGCAGCCAGGGCTGATAGACCGTGACGGGAAAGCGGCCCGTTTCGTAGAACGCGTAAAAGATCTCTCCGAAGTTATCTATCCGGACGAACCAGAACGCCATGCTCGTGGTCAGCAGCCAGATCGAGTAAACAATGACCGTCCCGGCAGGCAGCATCACTGCGAACGCTGCGATCTCCAGGAAGGACGGAACCCGTCCGAGGCGGTAAAGGCCGGCGACGACCAATCCAAACCCGATGGCCACGTCGAACAGGCGCGTCAGATTGCAGGATGTGATGGTCGCCAGGAACTGCCCGTTGGCGGGTTTCAATAGTACGAAATCGAGCGTGCCCTTCTGGATGTGTTCGGTAACTTGCTGAAGGTTCGGCGCCAGGATCGTTTCCTGTAGTCCGATAAAGATGTCATACATCCCCAGGACCATCATCGCTTCATTAAAGGACCAGCCGCCGAGACTCGAGGTGTGGTAGAAAAACACCGAAAGCAGGCTGACGATCCAGCAAGGCCAGAGCAGACTCAGCGCGAAACTCGCTCCAAAATTCGCGCGGTATTCCACCTGCGTCAAAAGAGAGGCGCGATAGTAAATAAGGAGAATCTTCAGATGGCGGCGCATCGGCTCACGCTCCCACCGCGCTGTAGCGCCGAAGGCCGCGCTTCCAGACCCATTGATAGACCAGATAAATCGCCGCGGACCAGATCCATTGCATCGCGATCCCCTGAAAGATCGCGATGCCGGACACGCGGTTGGTTAGGATTTCAACGGGAAACGACATCGTGTACCGAAACGGAAGGTAGGCCAGAACTTCGCGTACGACTGGAGGAAACAGATCGAGAGGCACGAGGTACCCGGACGTGAGGGAGTAGGTGAAAAACCAGGCGTCGTTCAGACCGATCGTCCGGGTAATCCAGAAACCAGCCAGACCGATCGTGTATTGCATCAAGAACAGGATCGTCCACGCGCCAACCAGAGATACGGCAAAGAGGAGAAGACTCGAGAAGTCGGTAGCCCAGTTCAGGCCGGGAATCCAGGCCACCGCGAGGACACTCATGGGCACGAGGATGAGAAGCCGGATGGGCCGCGAAGAAAGAGCGAGTGCCATGTAATGCACGATGGGATTCATCGGCTTCAGAAGCCGGAACGAGAGCGCGCCGAGCCGCATCTCGCTATCCATTTCCCAGATGAACCACATGCCCGTCATGTTCCGGACAATCAACGCCGCGAGATAATAGGCAATGAAGCGCGTACGGTCATAGCCGGCGACGGGGCCGCCTGCCGCTATCGAAAGCCATACGGCAAGCATGATCAACGGCAGAACGATCGTGAGAATCCAGATGAACACCTGGAGCCGGTATTCGAGAACCAGGTTCCAGCAAGCCCTGAATTCCGCGAGGAACTTTTTCATGATTCTATTGGCTGTCTCCTGTTGCCCTCGTATTCGTTTTCGTAATTACCATAACGTATTCGGGTGGGAGTCCCCTCCTGGGTCAGGAGGGGTGGCTGCGGCATCAAGAAAATGGCGCGTAGCTCGTTAGAGCCGCAGACGGGGTGGTTCCCTAGCCGACGAGTTCTCGTGATGCATCTTTGAAACGTTTCGGCTTAGGAACCACCCCGTCTGCTCCACTAATGATGCTTCGCGATATTTCTCTGGTCGCAGCCACCCCTCCTGACTCAGGAGGGGACTCCCGCCCGAATAGGTCACCGCTTGCATTCGCTCCGCTCATTTACTTGATCGCTGCGCCCTATCGGGCTTGCATTCGCTCCGCTCATTTACCTGATCGCTGCGCCCTATCGGGCTTGCATTCGCTCCGCTCATGTCGACAGCAGCTTTTCGGTAAAGATGCGGCCGATGATTTCCTCGACCTCTGGATCTTCGATGGTGACGTCTTCGATCGGGAGTGCCTGAAAGAGCCGCGCTGCTATCGCGGACGTCTGCTCTCGCGGGACAGCCAGCATGGCTTTCGGGCCTTCGATCGAACGGACTTCGCCGAATTGCGCCAGGTCTGCGGCCTGAAGATGGCGCTGCGTCACGATGCGGATGTACTTCACGGGCGCTATGCGTTCGACGAGCGCATCGAGGTCCCCATCGTAAACGAGCTTGCCGTGATCGATAACAAGGATGCGCTTGCACAGAGCGACCACGTCTGCCATGTAGTGGCTCGTCAAAAGAATCGTGGAGCCGTGCCGCCGGTTGTACTCCAGCAGGAAGTCCCGCACGCGAACCTGCATGGTGACATCCAGGCCGATCGTCGGTTCATCCAGAAACAAAACCTTTGGCCGATGGAGAAGCGCCGCGGCGATCTCGCACTTCATCCTTTCGCCGAGCGAAAGCTTGCGAACCTGTTTGTTCAGCACCGGGCCAAGGTCGAGAAGGTCCGTCAGCTCCTTCATTACGGAAAGATAGTCGCCGTGAGAAATCTCATAGATGGCGCGGTTCACAAGGAAGGATTCGCTCGCCGGCAGGTCCCAGATCAACTGGTTCTTCTGGCCCATGACAAGTGTGATCTGGCGCAGGAAATCCGGACTGCGATCGAACGATCGGAATCCGCAAACCGAGGTCTCGCCGCTGGTCGGATGAAGCAGGCCGGAAAGGACTTTCAAGGCTGTCGTCTTTCCTGCACCGTTGGGTCCCAGGAATCCAACAATCTCGCCCTCCCGGATCTCGAATGAGAGATCTTCGACGGCGCGCACCGTTTCATATTTCCGGTGGAAAAAAGCCCGCAACGAACCCGCAATGCCGGGATCCTTGTGATGAACCTCGTAGAACTTCGACAGGTGGATGACGGTTATCTGAGGTTTCATGGTCACAAGTTGCGATTGCCGGCCCCGTTATTATAGAGTGCAGCCAACCCCGAGTTAAGGAGTCGTCATGAAGACCCGTGTTGTTTGGACTTCCTGTATTGCAGTTCTATTCGGGCTTGCGTCTTTTGCCAACGCTCAGTTGAAAGCCGGAAGCCCCGAAGAAGCGGCCTACGAGAAGATAGAGGCCGAAAAGAACAGCGACGCCAAGCTGGTGTTGCTGCTCGACTTCGAGAAACAGTTTCCGGCCGTGAATCAGAAGGTGATGGCCAATATTTTTCTGATGGCCATGGATATCTATTCGGTGAAGGACAACAAACCCAAGATCGCGGAATACGGCGATAAGGCCATTGCGAAGGATCCCGAGAACGTTTCCGCGTTGCTGCAGGTAAGCCGTAATTACGCGACAGAGAGAACAAACCTTCCGAAAGCCGTGGAATATGCCGAGAAGGCCAAGCAGCTCATCTCAGCGATGAGGAAGGATCCTGTTCCTCTCGGACAGACCGAAGCGCAGTACACAGCATGGCTGGATGCGAACGCCGCGTCCGCGGATCAGATGGCCTCGTACGCAAAAATGTTGATCAAGTAAAGAAGCCAAATAATTCGGGGAGGTAACCGCCAAGGCGCCAAGTTCGCCAGCAGGGAAATGCCGGGACCACAGCCCGTTCCTCTTGGCGTCTTGGCGGTTACCCCCGAATTATTCCTCTTCCTCCCTCAGTTTTGCCAGAACCGACAAGTCTTCGAGCGTTGTCGTGTCTCCGACCGTCTCGACACCCGAAGCCAGATCTCTCAGCAACCGCCGCATGATTTTCCCGCTGCGAGTCTTCGGAAGCGCATCGGTGAAGCGAATGTCGTCGGGCTTGGCGAAGCTTCCAATCACCTTGCCGACATGCGTGCGGAGCTCATCCTTCAAGCCGGGCGCCGCGGAGTGGCCACCTGCCAGCGAGACGAAGGCCACAATGCCCTGTCCCTTGAGATCATCGGGACGGCCCACGACGGCAGCTTCCGCGACAGAAGTGTGGCTCACCAAGGCGCTCTCCACTTCCATCGTTCCGATGCGATGGCCGGAGACGTTGATCACGTCGTCGATGCGTCCCATGATCCAGAAGTACCCATCTTCGTCGCGCCGGGCGCCGTCGCCGGTGAAGTACATTCCTTCGATATCGCTCCAGTACTGCCTCTTGAAGCGTTCAGGGTCGCCGTAAATAGTGCGCATCATCGACGGCCAGGGTTTTTTCACAACGAGGAAGCCGCCTTCATTCACGCCAACCGGCTTACCGGATCGATCCACAACGTCGGCGATGATGCCCGGCAGCGGACGGGTGGCCGACCCGGGCTTGGCGGGAACAGCTCCCGGCACGGGCGCGATCATCATCGTTCCGGTTTCCGTTTGCCACCACGTATCCACGATCGGACACCGGTCGCCGCCGATATGTTTGCGGTACCACATCCACGCTTCGGGATTGATGGGCTCGCCGACGGTTCCCAGCAGCCGGAGGCTCGAAAGATCGTGTTTGGCGGGCCACTCGTCGCCCCATTTGATGAAGGCGCGAATCGCAGTCGGCGCGGTATAGAAGATGTTGACCTTATATTTTTCGATGATCGACCAGAACCGATCGGGGGTGGGATAGTTCGGAGCGCCTTCGTACATGAGCGACGTCGCGCCGTTCAGCAGCGGTCCGTAGACGATGTAGCTGTGGCCGGTGACCCATCCAATGTCCGCCGTGCAGAAATAGGTGTCTTCCTCCTTGAGGTCGAAGACCCATTTTGCGGTGATGTAGGCGCTGGTCATATAGCCGCCTGTGGTGTGAACCACACCCTTGGGTTTTCCGGTGGTTCCACTGGTGTAGAGCATGAAGAGCGGCTGTTCAGAATCGAGGGGTTCGGCGTCACAGACAGCAGAAGCGGAATCCATGAGTTCGTGCCACCACACATCGCGGCCTTCTGTCATGGCGACGGCGTCTCCGGTCCGGCGATAGACGACGACCTTCTCGATGGTCGGTGTGTCCTTCACAGCGCCATCGACATTCTTCTTTAATGGAACGACGGAGCCGCGGCGATAACTGCCGTCCTGCGTGATCAACACGCGCGATTGCGAATCGTTGATGCGGTCGCGCAGCGCCTCCGAGCTGAAGCCCCCGAAGACGACATTGTGCGCAACGCCAATGCGAGCGCAGGCCAGCAGCGCAATGGCCAGTTCCGGAACCATTCCCATGTAAACGGTGGCGCGATCGCCCTGTTTGAGGCCGAGCGATTTCAGCACATTGGCGAAACGGCAGACCTCGCGATGGAGCATCTGATAGCTGAGGGCGCGGACGTCTCCGGGCTCGCCTTCCCATAGAATGGCGACCTTGTTCTTCCGAAACGTGCCCAGGTGCCGATCGAGACAGTTGTAGGAGAGATTGGTCTTGCCGCCCACGAACCACTTGGAAAACGGGAGATCCCATTCCAACACCTTGTTCCACTTCTCGAACCAGTGCAGTTCGGAAGCAATGCCGGCCCAGAAGCCTTCGGGATCGGCCTCAGCCCGCTTGCAGAGCTGCTCGTAGGCCTCCAGGCTTTGGATGTGGGCCTGAGCCGAAAACGCCTCGCTGGGCTTGAAGACCCGTTTCTCGTTGAGTTGGGATTCGATATTGGTTTCAGCCATAAAAAATCACCGCTAAAACATGAGCGGCTGCGAATGCAAGCCCGCGCGAAGCGTGAGCGCGATAGCGCGAAACCTTAAGCATAGGGCGCAGCCAGTGGAAAAAGGAAAGGCCGCAACCATCAGGCGCGGCCTTTCGTGTTCTGGATGGGATGTCCGGGCTACTTCGTCTGGCCGAAGTGCTCGTAATTCATCGGAATGTAGTTCTGCCATTGTTCCGGAACGTTATCTTCCGGGAAAATCGCCGTAACGGGACAAGCCGGCTCGCAGGCGCCGCAGTCGATGCACTCCGCCGGGTTGATGTACAGCATTGTTGCTGCCTCGAAGTCTGCCTCGTCCTTTTTAGGATGAATGCAGTCCACTGGACATGCGTCGACACATGCCGTGTCCTTGGTATTCACGCACGGCTCACAAATGATGTATGACATAGAAGCTCCTTCTTGTAGATGGTGTCCCGTTCAAAACGAAGAAGAATTATACATTCCGCTTCAATGAAATCAAGGGTAACTGGGCGGCTGGGTTTGGCCGCGAGATTACCGGCTGAACGCCTCCGCAACTTGCACCGCAAAGGGGTCCACGGCCTTGGCGTGGGTGACGTTGGTTGTGGCCGCAATCACCAGGCTGCGATCCGGAAACAACGAGAGCGAGACGGTGCCACCGGTAGGAGTGGCTCGATGACGCAGCAGCAGCGCCGGCGCCCCGGCAAGCGGGATGGTGTCGGCCTTCCAGCCCAGGGCAAATCCAGTGGAGGCACCGGACTTGAGATGGAGTGGCGTCTGGAACAGCCTGATGGTTTCAGCCGTCAAGAGTCCCGGCTTCAGCATCGCTGACCCGAGGCGCACCAGATCCGACGGCGTCGAGAGAAACGCGCCAGCTCCCGCAAAACACGAGTAGTCCGCCCCGGGCCCGCTATCCAGGCCCAGGCGGGGATTCATGTTCATCCGCGGAAAGTAGAACGAGACGGTGTCCGCGTCGTCATTGGTTCCCTCTAACCCGGTACGATCCATGCCGAGCGGCTTGAAGACTTCGCGGCTCATGAACGCGGAAAAGGGCTCAGCCGACGCGCTCTCGACCACCGCGCTGAGGAGGACCCAGCCGTAGGTGGAAAACTGGTACTTCGTCCCTGGCTCGAACGAGAGCGGTTCGCCTGCGAACACCTTCACGGCATCGTCGAGGCTCGTGCAGTGGCCGTAGGCCAGATTGTCTTCACTGTCACCGCGGGGGCGATGAACTCCCGCGACATCGCCCAACAACTGGCGCGTGCTGATCGGCCAGGGCTTCTGCGGATAAGAGGGAACGTAGGTGTGGACCGGGGCATCCAGATCGATGCGCCCACGGTCGTGAAGCAGGGCCACGGCCGCAGCCGTCAGGGTTTTCGAGACGCTGCCTGTACGAAACCGCGTGCGCGGCGTCACCGGCACGCGGCGCTCGACGTTGGCAAAGCCGAAGCCCTCGGCCCACACGATCTCGCCGTCAATGGCGACGGCAACCGAGAGGCCCGGCAAATTCTCTTTCACGAGCAGCGCGCGCGCGAGGCTTCTCGCCTTCTCAACGGCGCCCGAATAGCGCTCCGCGGGCGCAGCAGCCACCGTCGACGGCACCGCCGCCGGATCGGTGTGTACCGGGTTGATGGTGTAGAAGACGTAGAGCGCCACTCCACTGATCACGATGGCGGCGGCGAAAACGAGAGCGATCGCCACTTCGGCAGGCCTGCGATTATTGCGACTCAATCCGAGCATGCTAAAGTACTTTGCTGAAAAAAGCAAGGCCTCGATCCGGCACAGTCAATGGCCGATTCGCGCAGGGTTTACTTCCCGCGCTGCACAGGGCTAGGGTTGGGCGCTGATAGTTACAACGATCTCCGAAGTATTGTCGGACGGAATCTGCAATGGCTCTTTCATCAGGTCGAGCGAGCCACGCATGATCGAAGTGACGGAGTAACCCTGGGGTATATCGTTCGGCATCGGTCGAAAACTATCTTCGCGGAACAACATCTTAATGGGGGCGTCACTCGGGAATTGCGCCTGGCTACCCCTGGGGCCGGTTACCGTGCCGACGAAGAATACGCCGACCGGGCTTTTCGGCAGCGGGCCGTTATGCTCGACAACCATCCTTGCCGTAACTTCGAACAGGAGGGGAACTTTCAATTCGATCCCAGTGACATCCCGGTCGCCGACCTGGATCCCGATCACCGCAGCAGCTCCTCGAATCACGACGCTGTATGAGCCTGGCGCCACCCTTAAAAACTCAAATGCCCCATTCTCGTCCGTCGGCACTTCTGCAACAAACGGGGCACCGCGAGCGAGCGAGACGCGCCGGAGTTGAGATGAAGGTTGCTGTCTGGGATCCAGGATCACACGCCCGCTGAGCCTTGCACCGGCGCCGCGCAGAAGTACAAAATCAACTCCGGACTGTACAGAACCCTGCGCCACTGTAATGACGCGTGCTTCGCTGAGCGTCGTCGCTCCCGGGTAGTACGTGGGAAAATCCACCAAACCAGCGCGAATGTAATACCGGCCCGGAGAAAGATTCTCCAGCCGGTAGGCCCCCGAAGCGTCGGTCTGCGAGATAGCCGCTAAAACGTCAGTTGTCTCTCCGCGGCCAGCCTCTGCTGGAACCGCCGCCACACGGGCGCCCGCCAAAGCCGTTCCATCCGCCGAAAGCAAGCGCCCCGCAACCACACCGTTCTCACTCTGCAGAGTGACCCGGGTAAAGAGCACGAGCGCAAGCAAAGCGACTCTCATAGTGCCGCGTATCTTGCCGTGGCCTTGTCTCGCCATTTTCCGTCCGCCGTCACCAGCAGGTGTGTGTTCATGATTCGTCCCAATACATGCTGTGAGGATTGACATGCTCGAAAAAGACAATGGCCGTGGTCGTCAAATTGGTCCAGGGATTGGTGCGCTTTCAGCAAGCCTAACGCGGCCGGCAAGGCAACCGCCGCTGTCCAAGTCGCTGTCGCCGTCTTCATCGGGACCTCCTGCACGCGTTCTTTCCCTGACCTCGAAGCCTGATCCTACGGGCCCTCGGACGCGGTTGCAATGACCTAAAAGATACCGGTCAGATCGAGAAGCGTGTATTGGCGGGCGGGCAGGCAACATCCGATGTAGCTATCCGTTCGTGGGGAGCACGACTTCCCGGCATTCCCTGCTAATCTCCTAAGCGATGTTCTCTACGGAACTGCGCGTCGCGCTGTCCCCCGAGCGCACCTATCGCAAACTGCTTGCACAGGAGGGGCACGCCCCGTGGTGGAAGGTGTCGGCTCGTCCCGCACTGCTTGTTGTCATTATGGGAATTGTCATGCCGATGATGGCGTTTCACCGCGTGACATTCGGGCTCGCGATCTTGTCGGCCGCCTGGTGGAGCGTGGCGGTCGTAATGGAGTGTATCGGCGCCACGTGCATTATCGCGTCAGCGGGCACACGGCAGGTGGGGATCATGCGCGCCCTCGACCTCTGGTTTGCCGGGTACTTGCCGTTCGGGTTGTGGTTGCTGACTCTTCCGATTGCGACGATGAGTTCGCTGATCCCGGCGCTCGATCTCATCTCGATTATGGCTGTTGTTCCGCTGATCTGGACGGCGTTCATCGCGGCCGCGTACTGCCGGACAGTTCTGGGCACGAGCCGGACTGGAGCACTCTGTCGCACAGGGCTTCATCTCGCGGCCGTTGTGATCGTCGCGAGCACGCTGTTTGTGATCAGTGCGGGTGGAGGCATCGCCGTGTGGAGCTATGTGATGCGGCGGTTGACATAGATGTTGCGAGCCTTAGCGGCGGTTCTTTGCGTTGTGGGTCTGGCTGTCGGTTCCCTAAGTGACGAACGCCCGACGCAGACACCCGCGCGATCCGGCGAGTTCTGGATCCTCCGCAGCGACTTTCACGTCCATGCGTTTCCCGGCGATGGCAGCCAGACGCCATGGGCATTGCGCGAGGAAGCAGTGCGCGCGGGGCTCGATGTCATCGCGATCACGAATCACAATATCGTGGCCACGGGTCAGCTTGCGCAGCGCATCGCTGCCGGCTCCGATGGCCCGATCATGATCGGTGGCGAGGAGATCACGAATCCTCAGTACCACTTGATCGCTGTCGGCTTGAGTCACCTGGTAGATGCGAATCAACCTGCCGTTGCCGCGATTGCGGCGATTCACGCGCAAAACGCGGTCGCGATTGCGGCTCACCCGACTCCGTCGTTTAAGGGTTGGGACGATGCGGCGTTCGCGATTGTGGATGGCAGCGAAGTCGCCCACCCAGCCGACGACGGAGAACGCCGAAAGTTTGTCGAATCGTTTGAACGCGCACGCCGATTGAATTCGCATGTCGCTCCTATCGGTTCGTCGGATATTCACGTCACACCTGAAATGGGATCGTGCCGTACTTTCGTTTTTGCACGAGAGCGCAGTATCGCTGGAGTGCTCGATGCGATTCGCGCCGGCCGCACCGTTGCTGTCGACGAGAATGGAACATTGCATGGCGATCCCGACCTTGTCACTCGCGTTCGTGAGGCCGCGCCACCCGGCCGTTCGGATCAACGCCGCACTTTGCGCCGACTCGGCGTAACTATGACCTGGCTTGGCCTGCTTGGTGTTCTTCTGCTCGGCACTCGTCGTTTCCCATAAAATTTCGGAGCAAAGTTCGAGGACAAGCGCGTGCTGGGCTTGGGGTTATGCACCAGGAGTATCTTTTAGGTCATTGGAACCGTATCCAACGGACGGTAGGATTGCGCACGGTGGAGGCAGGGTGCAGATGAAGAAGGGGATGGCGGTCTTGATGATAATGACTTTGGCAGGCTCAATGGCGGCACAACAACCTCCGCCAGAAAAGAAACTGTCATTCGAGGTGGTCTCCATCAGAAAAGCCGCGCCGGGCAATGTGAGCAACCGCACGACGATCGTCAACCCTCGCCGCATCACGATGCAGAACATCAACCTGACGTGGCTCACGTACTACGCCTATGGCGCCGGACTCAGCACGGCCGTGAGGGTGACAGGAGGGCCGGACTGGAAGGATCGCGAGGGCTACGACATCCAGGGCCTCGCGCCACAGAATTCGGTAGAACGCGAGTTCCGCCTGATGGTGCGAACCATGCTTGAGGAGCGTTTCGCTCTGAAGGTTCGCGTCGATCCAGGAATGGCTCCGGATATCCTTGGCCTGTTTCTGGATCGAAGCGACGGCAAACTCGGTCCGAACGTACAGGAGTGGAAAGGTACGTGCGAAAACAGGGCCCCGAGCGAGGACGACGATCCCACGCTACCCCGCTGCGGCGGCGCGTATCGTCCGCCGGGGATCGTGCTTGAGGGCGTGACCATGTTTAACGTCGCGGAGATTCTCTCCCTGCCGCAGTCTCGCGGCCTGTTGGGCACCATCGTGACGGATCACACTGGGCTCAAAGGCCGCTTCAACATGAAACTCGACTATCCCTTCCCTCCGCCCGGGGCGCCACAACCCGTCGCGGCGCTATCCCTGTCCACCGCGGTACGAGAACAATGGGGATTGAAAATAGAACGGGCGGCGGGTCCGTTTAAGACTGTCACGATCGAAAGCGCCGACCACCCTACGGAAAACTGAGCATCTCGGAAGAGACTATCGAACACTGGTATGAGCTCTTTTTGGTGCCGCCCTCCCGCGTCGCGGAAACGACGCGGCTCAATGCGGTAGCGGACTGCGGATTTCGCTGTTTCAAAAGCAGAAACATCGAGTAATCTGTCCGCACATTTAGACCCAACTACAGCAGGAGAAAATCAGTGCAAATGCGCATGCCGGCTAAGAGTCTCGGCCGGATAGTCCTCAGCATCGTTCTACTGGCGGCATTTGCGGCCGCTGCGCCTCTATCCGCGGCGAATCAGGGGCAAGTCCCGTTTCATGCCTCCTTCGCAACAATATTTCAGAGCACTCTCGCCTTTCCTGAAATCCATGTCACGGTCCAGGGCGTCGGTCAGGCCGATCACCTGGGTAGGACCGCGACGTTTTCCAACAACCAGGTCGGGAACCTGATCACGAACCAAACCACTGCAACTTACACTCTGATTGCGGCAAACGGGGATCGGGTTGTCATTCAAGACGCAACCACCGACCATCTGGATTTGGGGGCCGGCACCGTGACCTTCGTGGGGACTTATATCGTTGTCGGTGGCACGGGCCGGTTTGCGGGAGCCACAGGTGGCGGAATACTCGTTGGTTCGGCTCGATTTTTGGGACCCGGCAGCGGTATTGGGCAATTCACTCTAAATGGCACAATTTCTTCACCAGGAAGCTTGAAATGAAATAAGGCCTGGGGCTTGAGCTGCGGGAACGTCATACAAGTCTGAGCCAGCTAACAGCAGGGGGGGTCGATGCGCGTATCGTTTGTCCTCGTCGCGGCAGTGATGATCGTCAGCATTTCTTCGGTTGCGCAAGCACAGCGCGCTCCGGCAGCAGCTGCGGCGTGCAATTTGGCCAAGGCGTCAGGCGTCGTCGAGCAGCAACTCATGTCTGGCCAGCTGCAGCGATCCTACAGGCTGTTCGTTCCCCCCATGTATGACGGCCACACGGCGATACCCCTGGTTCTCGACATGCACGGCAGCGGCGGGACGTCGGCAGGACAGGCCCGGACCAGCGGCTTCGAGGACGTGGCCTCGCGCGAGGGTTTCGCTGTGGCGAGCTTACAAGCCGACGGCGGTCGCTGGAACGTACCCGTTCAGGACAATCGTCCCGACGACGTCAAGTACGTCACTGACGTGATCGATCAGATCGCGACGCTGTTGTGTATCGACGCTTCACGCATCTATGCCACCGGTTTTTCGGGCGGCGCCCGGATGGCCTCCCTTCTCGGGTGCGTGCTCAACGCGCGCCTCGCGGCAATCGCTCCGGTGTCCGGCCTTCGTTGGCCCGCTCCCTGCGGAGGACGCCCCATTCCGGTCCTGACTTTCCATGGGCTCGCCGACCCGCAGAACACCTACGCGGGACATGCCGATCGAGGCGCCGAATGGGTAGAGAGCGTGCCGGATGCGCTCGCCGGCTGGGCGGGACACAACGGTTGTCAGCCCAGCGTCATTCTCGAGGATCCCGAGGGGCCCTTGTCCACGATGCGATACGCCGCTTGTCGCGACGGCGCTGAAGTCCGAATGATTCGCATCGACGGCCTTGGCCACACCTGGACAAGGAAGGAAGTCGACACGACCGTTGTGATGTGGCAGTTCTTCAAGAGCCATAGCCTGCCACGCTGAGCGACGAAGGCGTAAGACTGTTCCATCGGTTCAGTGCGCTCGCGTTCGAAGAACGTAACCGGCCGCCGTGCATCCAAGAACCCTGAGCCCATTCCCGAGAATGAACCCCGCGAGGCCATACATGTTGATGACCGCCTTGATGCCTTCCGGATTTGCGAAGCACAGCAGCACGTAGATTATCGTTGCGATGATGCCGATCAGTGCGCCGTGGATAACCGTGCGCTGCAGGACATTTCGGAGAAGCAACCACGCGACGACAAAACCGAGAATAAAGACCGCCGGATAGACGAACGGGATGACCTTCTCGGGACCAAGAATCTGCAACGGGGGAACCAGCGCAATAATTAGCACTAGCTCGAGAAGGAATGCGCCTGCGATGATTCGTCCCCATCGTAGTCGCTCAGACTTCTGGGTTGTGGCGTTGGCCTGCGCAATGTCTCGTGTCACGCGGGGACCCTCCAAGTGCGGGAAAGATGGGCGCAATGATATCGTTTTGAATATCGATGAGGAGCGGCGCCCTCGCCATGATAAACGGACTCTAGCATGGATCAAACAGGCCAACATAGAGATCGCTGCTCTCAACATCGCGAACGCATTGGTCTACCGGGCGATCGTCCCGGGCAACGTAATCCTCCATCGCTTTGACTTGGTGGTTCATGCGTTGAAGTTGTCTGTAGGTGGCATCGCGGTGTGCTTTCAAGTCCGCGTAGGTTGAAGATATGTAGATATCCGCCATGGAAGTCTCCTTCCAGATCAATACTGTCCGCCTTGGCCGCGAATGTCTGCACAACTGCGACGAGCCGAATCCGCGACGGGACCCTTACTATTCGCCGAGTGCGGCTCGCACTCCAGCCGTGATGAGTTCGACGAGTTCCGGATCCATGAACTCGTAATCATCGGGAATGCCGAGCACGAAGATTCTGCGCCCCTTCGCTTCCTCCCGGAACAGCCTCACGAGTTCGCGCTTGTGTTCGGTTTCCATCACAAAAATGACGTCTGCCCAACTCACGTCTCTGGCTGTGAGGTGGCGATTTGCACTGGCCCGGAGTCCTCTGGACCTTGCCTCGAAACGATCGGACACTGCAAAGATCCGCTCTCCTGTCGGGCTCCTCAACTGGTTACGACTGCAAACGAATAAGAGGCGTTCGCGATCCACGAGCTATTGCGACTCCATAACTGCTGCTGTTCGACTAACGCTAACGGCCTGGGGATGAGTAAACGTCAACAAAGCCTGTGGTATCGTCCCTCTTCTGTCTGACCAATTGCAATCGGCGACTTTCAGCCGATTTGGTGACCGTCCCGGAATTCCTGGATGCCGGCTTCGGTGATGATGAGGTCGAGAGGGATGTCGGTGAGGTGGGGGTGGATGGTCTCGAGACGGGAGAGTTCGAAACCCACTCCGATGGTGCGGGGGCGGGGCTGCAGGGCTGCGAGGGTGATGTCGAAGTAGCCGGCGCCGTAGCCGAGGCGGAAGTTCAGGGCGTCAAAGCCCACGAGAGGAATAATCACAACATCGGGCTGCACGGGGATGCGGATGAGGGGTACAGGAATGCCATAAACACCGGCATCCATTTCCGCGTCGGCGGACCAACGGAGGAACTCCAGGGGTGAGCGCTTCTTAACCACCAAAGGCAAGGCAGCGATCCAGCCTTTGGCGCGGAGACGATCTATCAATGCGCGGAGATCGACCTCGGCCTGAAAAGGCCAGTAGGCGCTCACAGTTTGGGGAGGAAGGTCCAGGAGCGCGGCTTCGAGAAAGCCCTCAATCTTCAGACTCCAGCGCTGATGTTCCTCGGGTGGAATCTGCTGACGTTGCGCGATAAGGCGGGCGCGCGTCTCACGGCGCCATACGGCAACGTCCACGGCTCTAGAACAGACCGACGATGCGGCCCTCGGGCGTGACGTCGATGCTGTTGGCTGCGGGAACCTTCGGCAGACCCGGCATCCTCATGATATCGCCGCAAATGGCCACGATGAACTCCGCGCCCGCGGATAGGCGCACATCACGAATCGGCACAACATGCTTGTACGGCGGAGCGCCCTTCAGGCCCGGATCTGTGGAGAAACTGTACTGGGTTTTCGCGATGCAGATTGGGAAATGGCCGTAGCCCTGATCCTGCAGTTCCTTGAAGTGATCGCGAACCTTTTGATCGGCGATGATATCTGCGGCGCCGTAAATTTCACGGGCAATCGTCTCCGCCTTCCGCCACAAGGTCAAATCGTCGGGATACAGCGTCCGGAACTCTGAAGGCCGCGTCTCGATCGTCCTTACCACTGCGTTCGCCAGGTCCACAGCGCCTTCACCGCCGCGCGCCCAATGATCCGATACGACGCATTCTGTTCCGGCGCGCGCGCACATCACCTTCAACATCTCCATCTCTGCCGGCGTATCCTTGCTGAAGCGATTCACGCACACCACCACTGGAACTCCGAACTTCTTCATGTTCTCCAGGTGATGCGCAAGATTCGCAAAACCCTTTTCGACCGCCGCTACATCCTCGGACCCGAGCGCTGCCTTCGCCACACCGCCGTGCATCTTCAGCGCGCGAATGGTCGCGACGACGACCGCGCAATCGGGCTTCAGCCCCGCTTTGCGGCACTTGATATCCATGAATTTTTCCGCGCCGAGATCAGCGCCGAAGCCGGCTTCCGTTACGACGTAATCCGCAAGCTTGAGGGCCGCCTTTGTCGCGACAACGGAATTACATCCGTGCGCGATATTGGCAAAGGGTCCGCCGTGAATGATGGCAGGATTGTTCTCAACGGTCTGAACGAGATTGGGAGCCAGGGCATCCTTGAGCAGCGCGGTCATCGCTCCAGCGGCCTGGAGCTCCTCGGCGCGAACGTATTTCTTCTCGCGCGTCTGGCCGACGATCATGTTGCCGAGACGGCGTTTCAAGTCTGCAATATTTTCAGCAAGGCAGAACACCGCCATCACTTCAGAGGCCGCTATAATGTCGAAGCCGTCCTGACGGGGAAATCCATTACCCACGCCGCCCAGGGCGACGTTGATCTCGCGCAGTGCACGATCGTTCATGTCGATCGCTCGCCGCCAGAGAATACGCCGCACATCAATACCCAGGCTGTTGCCGGAATAGATGTGGTTATCCACCAGCGCAGCCAGCAGGTTGTTCGCCACCCCGATCGCGTGGAAGTCGCCCGTGAAGTGCAGGTTGATGTCTTCCATCGGCACCACCTGGGCATAACCGCCGCCGGCGGCTCCGCCCTTCATACCGAAGGACGGCCCAAGACTGGGTTCTCGAAGGCAGATAATCGCGCGCTTCCCAATCTTGTTGAGTGCATCGCCAAGACCCACGGTTGTCGTGGTCTTTCCTTCGCCAGCCGGAGTGGGCGTGATTGCCGTGACGAGGATGAGCTTGCCGTTGGGACGGCTGTCCAGGGTCCTCAGGTACTCAAGTGAAATCTTCGCCTTGTGATGCCCATAGAGCAGCAAATCCTTGGGCGGGATGCCCAGCTTTTCGCTGGCAACCTCCAGGATGGGGCGTATCGGGGCCTCTTGGGCAATCTGAATGTCGGATTTAGGTGAAGCGTGCTGGTCGTGCATGAGCCGATGAGCCTAACATAATTCTTGATGGCTGCGTGATTTCAGAGAAGGGTTTCGTCGAAGACGGCGGGAGAGCGAATTTCGTTTTCCGGCGCGGGTTCATTGCCGAGAAACTCCAAAAACTCATCCCGCGATCCCTGGAAAAAATGATCGATCACGCCGGACACCGCCGCATCCCGAACATCGGAAAACTCGACCGCGGGCTCGTAATAGTGGGCTTTGGACTTGAGGGTCCGCTGGAGAAACCCCTTGAGATACAGACGGTACATGACCGTCATGACGGTGGTGTAGGCCAGGGGGCGCGCGTGATGGATGGCATCCTGGACATCCTTCACGGTAATGGGATGCCGGCGCCAGACGGCTTTCATGATGTCGAGCTCCAGCGGCGTCAGCGTGAGAGGGCTATTTCGACTCCGGATTGTCTCTTCGGTCTTCAAGGAGCTCCAACATCTCGCGCCCACCCTCCTTTCCCGGAGCGTGCGGCGGAATCGAGCGGACGCGGAATTTCAGGCGGCGGCGGGTTAACCGGACCTCGATCGTGTCGCCGACGCGAATTTCACGTCCCGCCCGTGCTTCGATACTGTTGACGGTGACGCGGCCGGCGTCACACATCTCCTTTGCCAAAGTACGGCGCAGAATAACGCGACTCCACTTTAGAAAGAGATCGAGACGCATCAGGTCCAGTTCCTAGGAATTTAGCTTCGCCCCGGAGGGGCGAGTGGAGGGTAGCCAGGGGTGTGAGCGAAGCGAATCACCCCTGGTGAAGTCATTCCGACAACCCCTCGCACGCCTGCGGCGTGCTAGGACGGATTGGGAACAATGAACCAGGGGTTGCGCGCTTCCGCGCTTAACCCCTGGCTACTCTCCTTGCGCCCTTTCAGGGCGCCCTCGTTCTAAGTCAGGGTTTCGTCGAAGCGGTTGCCTTGGTCTTTGCCTTAACGGCGCCCTCATCCTTATAGCCTTCCTTGACGTCCACAAACCCGTCCTCGCGGAGTTTGGTCAGGAACTCGCGCACTTTCGGAGGGGCAAGCTGACTCATGAGTTCCGAGTAGATGAAGCGATCCGCCAGATCGAAACTGAGGATGCCGCCGGGATGTTTGTCGGTGACTTTGAAAATTTCAAAAGCATCGGAAACCTCGATGATGTCCGTGGTTTGATTCTTCGCGAGCTTTTCGATGGCCTTGCCGATCTCGTCGGACAGTTCGACCGTAATGTAGCCCATGTCGCCGCCGTCGGAAGCATCCGCCACCTCCGAATATTTCTTCGCCGTGTCTGAAAAATCATCGCCCTTCATTATCGCGGCCAGGGCTTCCTCAGCTTTCTTGCGCTGCGTGGCGACCTGGTCGGGAAGCCGGCGATCCACGAGAATGACAATCTCGGACAGGCGCACGCCTGCAGGCTTGTCGAAGCTCTGCTTGTGTTCGTCGTAGTATTTGCGTTCCTGTTCCTGGGTGATCACGATGTGCCCATAGACTTCGTGCTCGATTACCTTCTGGGTCAGAACCTTTGCACGGATGTCGTTCTTGAATTCGTCAAGGTCTCCGTAGTCCTTGATGATCGCCCGTTCCAGCTCCTCCATCGTAGCGAAGTTGCGTTCGGTTCTCAGCTGTTCCATCGTCTTGAAGACATCGAGATCGGCGCTCAAACCGGCTTCCTTTGCCACCTGCATCAGGAGGGAGCGGTCGATCAGATCGCGCAAGACATTCGGCTTATCGTCCTCGAACATCTTCTGCGCGTCGGCAGCGCTGAACTCCTTCTGCTGAACCCGTTCCGCCAGTTCGGCGCGAAGACTCTCCAAATGACGGTCGACGTCGGACTTCAGAATGATCTCGCTGTTTACCCGGGCGGCAATCTGCTCGATCTTTTTTTGCGACCATGCCGGGGCGGCTGTGATCATGGTTATAAGGGCGGCGCTAAGCAGCCTTTTCATAAGAAACTCCTTTACCTACTGGCTGCGCCCTACTACTTAGGGTTTCGCGCTACCGCGCTCACGCTTCGCGCGGGCTTGCATTCGCAGCCGCTCATCTGGTCATCTTAAATGCCTTAAGCAATCTCCCGCAACAGATCCTCGATGTTCGCAAAGAGGTCCGCACGCGGGCCGGCAATCTTCAAACGCAATGTGGTCGGCGGCGCGAAAACGACGCGCTCGCCTGACCCGACGATTTCCACGATGCGCTCCGGATCGATTCGCGCTGTTTCGTGGAATCGGATATCGATGCCCTGCGCGGTGCGATCGATGGACAAAACGCTCCGCGCCCGCCCGAGTATGCGAAGCCGGGCATACTCGATGAGATTACGAACCGGAAGCGGAAGCGCGCCGAAACGATCTTCGAGTTCCCGGTGCAAGCCGTCCACCTCGGATTCCGACCGTGTGGTTGCAATCTGCTTGTAGATGCGCAACCGCTGCAGTTCATCGTCGATGAAATCCGACGGTATCTTCAAATCCAGCTTCAGGTTGATGGCAGTCTCCACCTCCGGTAGTTCCTGGCCGGTCCTTAATTCCTCTACCGATCGCTCGAGCAACTGGCAATACAAGTCGAATCCGATCGCCTCGATATGCCCATGCTGCTGTCCCCCAAGCAGATTCCCGGCGCCCCGTAACTCCAAATCCAGGGCCGCGATACGGAATCCGGCGCCGAGGTCGCTGAACTCGCGAATGGCAGCGAGACGACGGCGAGCGATTGGGGTCAGCGAGTCATCAGACGGAATTAAGAGGTAGGCGTAAGCACGGCGGTTCGACCGTCCGACCCGGCCTCGAAGCTGGTAAAGCTGCGAAAGGCCAAATTTATCCGCGCGATTCACGACCAGCGTGTTGGCCAGTGGAATGTCGAGCCCATTTTCAATAATGGTTGTCGCCACCAGGACGTCGAATTCGTGATGCATGAAGCGCGTCATCACCGCCTCGAGTTCCTTCTCCGTCATCTGCGCGTGCCCGACACCGACGCGCGCTCGCGGGCATAGCCGGCGGACAAGGTCGGCAAGTGAATAGATCGACTCCACACGGTTGTGAACCACGTAGACCTGGCCGCCGCGGTCCAGTTCAAAGTTGACGGCATCTTGAATCACGAGCGGCCGAAATTTCACCACCACGGTTTGAATCGCCAGGCGGTCTCGAGGAGGTGTTTCAATGACGGACATGTCGCGCAGCCCGCTGAGCGCCATGTTCAGCGTGCGGGGGATCGGCGTGGCCGACATGGTAAGCACATCCACCTGGGTGCGGATCTGTTTCAACCGTTCCTTGTGCGCCACACCGAATCGCTGTTCTTCGTCGACAACCATCAGCCCGAGATCCTGAAACTTCACGTCCTTGGACAGGATGCGATGCGTGCCGATCACGATATCGACTTTGCCGGCCTCCAGCTCCGCAACAACCGTTTTTTGTTCCTTCGGGGCGACGAAACGGCTGAGCATTGAAATCTTGATAGGAAACGCGGAGAAGCGTTCCTTGAACGTCTCGAAGTGCTGAAAGCAGAGAATGGTCGTTGGCGCAAGCACCGCCACCTGCTTCCCATCTCCCACAGCCTTGAAGGCGGCGCGCATGGCGACTTCCGTCTTGCCATAACCCACGTCGCCGCAGATCAAACGATCCATCGGAATGGGGTTCTCCATGTCTTTCTTGATGTCGGCAATGGCCGTGAGCTGATCGGGCGTTTCGTCGTATTGAAAGGCTTCTTCGAATTCCTTCTGCCACTCGCTGTCCGGGGAAAAGGAATAGCCGTTCGCCACTTTCCGTTGCGCGTAGAGCTTCAGAAGCTCCTGGGCCATGTCTCGAATGGCCTTTTTGACGCGCGCCTTGCGCTGCACCCAGCCGGTGCCGCCGAGCTTGTCGAGCGGGGGCCTGAGGCCTTCCGTGGACGAGTATTTCTGAATGAGATCGAGGCGTTCGAGCGGGACGAAGATGCGATCGTCGCCCTGATAGACGATGACCATGCATTCCTTATCGTGGACGAGCGTGATGCCGCTGTAGCTGCCGATCCCGTGGTCGATGTGCACGACGTAGTCGCCTGCTTTCAGGTCCTGAAGATCCGAGATGAACGCAGAAAGCTTTTGCCGGCGGCGATGCGTCGGCTGGACGTGCTCGGTTTCATCGAAGATGTCCGTCTCGGCGTAAATCAGGAGAGCGGCGTCCGAAAGGCTCAATCCTGCGGAAATCTTGCCAATGGCGACAAGCGGTACCGCAGGATCGTCGACGACCTTCAGCGGTTGTTCTCCGAACTCGACCCGGAAGGGGATGTCGTATTCGTGCAGGAAATCGCGCAGGCGTTCCGCCATTCCCAGCGTGCTTCCGAGAAGCACGACTTGCGTTCCCTTGGAGAATGTGGCGCGAACCTCATCGGCGAGTTCCTTGATCCGGCCGTGCCAGCGAGCGCTGGGATGTGATCGCACGTGAAACGACGTTACTTTCTCGAACTCCGCAGCGCCAAGCTGTTCCAGGTTCAGTCGTGGAGTCTTCAGCCGTGGCGGCCCCAATTCCTCCGGCGTCCAGAAAAGACTGGCAGGCGGTACGGCCAGACTGCCGCTGGAAGACGTCTGATCGAAGCGCTGCTGAAGAGCTTCCATGAACTTGTCGTGAGTTTCCCGCAGGATTTCCGGTTCATCGAGAACAAGGACGGACGCATCCGCATAGTCGGGCAGCGTGGACTCCAGTGGAAACGCTGCCGGAAGCAGGAACGGAGCGCCCGGAAAAAACTCTCCTCGCTTCGCGAAGTCGAGCTTTTCGGCGAGGTCTCTCTGAAAGACGTCATCCTGCCAGTAAGCGCGCGCTTTTTCTCCCCATTCGCGCAGCATCTCGTGACTGACGAGAACATCCAGCATCGGAAGAATGTCGATATGCTGCACCGGGCCGCGCGACCGCTGATCGTCGAGGTCGAATTCCCGGATGGAATCCACGGTGTCGCCGAAGAACTCCATGCGCACCGGGCCGCGCATCAGGGGTGAAAAAACATCCACGATGCCGCCCCGCACCGAAAACTCTCCGGGCGCTCCTACGGGCTCCTGGCGCAGGTACCCCGCGATGGTGAGATGTTCGACCAGAAGTTCCTGCGACAGATCGTCGCCCTTGCTGACGTGAAGACTGAAAGTGTCGAAGCTCGAAGGCGAGGCAAGACGAGTGGCGAGCGCCGGAAGCGAAGCAACCACGATATCGGCCTGCTTCTGGCGCAGACACCAGAGCGTCGTGGCGCGTGTCTGCAGAATATCGGCGTGGGGGGTAAGGCCGGAGTAGGGATCCGTTTCCCATGCCGGAAAGCGACAAACTTTACTGGCGGCGGTTGTGTTTAAGGCGTGATGGAAATACTCGATGTCTGCCGCAAGCGAAGAAACGTTGCGATCGTGGGCCGTGACGACAATCAGCGGCCGCCGCACGTTCTGCCAAAGACCGGCAACGAAGAGGGCGCGCGCGGTGCCGGCAAGACCGGACACCACGACATCGGTCTCGCCCTTCAGAGTTTCGGCAGCGATGCGGCGGAAATCCGTCGACGCGGAAATCCTGGAAAGGATCTTCGGTATGCGCTTATCGAGAACTTCCACGATCGCGGCTGCGCTCCAAAATTCGCTCAATAACGCCCGTCGTGGACTGGCCCGGGACAAGCGGAAGCGCGACGACCTTTCCGCCCCAACCTTCGACTTCCTTGCTGCCGACAATGTTGTCCGTCCAGTCGGCACCCTTCACGAGAATGTCAGGCCGGATACTTAGAATGGCTTCCAATGGCGTGTCTTCGTTAAACGTACAAACGTAATCCACAGGTTCGAGGGCGGAAAGAATCTCGCCGCGCTCAGTTTCGGGAAATATCGGGCGATTCGGGCCCTTCAGGCGTTTAACGGAATCGTCCCCATTAATAGCGACGACCAGCGCATCGCCGAGCGCACGCGCACGTGTAAGCAGATCGAGGTGCCCGGGGTGGAGAACATCGAAACAGCCGTTGGTGAAAACAATTTTCTTTCCGGACGCCTGCAATCGCCGCACTTGCTCAGCGACCGCGTCTGGGGAATCGATCGGCACGTTTGAAACCTTCAAAAGCCTAGTATAGCATCGCGATACGTGCGGTTCTGGCTCGCCATCGCGTTGTTCCTGATCCTTACGGTCACCGGAACGGCCTACTCCAGGCTTCCCGGCAATCGCGAGAGCGGCGTATTCGACACAGATCCGCCCACTCCTTACTTTCACTACAGACCCATCGGAACGCTCCGTGGGCGAGTGCTAGTGATTCACGGCCTCGACGCCGCCAAGAATGTGATGAACATCCTTTCATTTGGCCTGGCCGATGCCGGATTCGAAGTGTTCTCCATCGATCTGCCCGGCCATGGAGAGTCGCGGGGGCGTTTCAATGCGGTTCAGGCAAGCAGCGTCGTCGGAAGCGTTCTCGACAAACTTGGACCACAAACCATAGTTCTCGGTCACTCGTTCGGCGCTGCGGTTCTTCTCGAATTGGCGAACGAGCGGCCTATGGAGCGCATGGTGCTTTTTTCTCCCGCCCCTATTGTTCTTCAGACGGTGCAATCCGACCATCTCCTGGTAATCGAGGGCCAATTCGATCCTGGGCGCATCCGCACGTTCGTTCCGCAGATTGAAAGCGCGGCGACGGGCACGTTCGAGCTTCGGGATCTTGCCTGGACCGGACATTCGGGCGGATTGTTCAAAGCGGGCGTGATCGCATCCGTTGCCGAGTGGCTCGGCGGCGACGCAACCTCAATTCATACGACAACGCGTGTGGTGCTCGTTGGGCTGATGCTCCTGTCGAGCGTCGGGCTCGGCATAACGCTTTTGGGGAGAACAAAGGCCGTGCCACCAATCGAAGAAACGCCGCCCGTGCCTGCAACGATGGCCATTCTCTATTACGCTATCGGGTGTTTGATAGCGGCCGGCGTGCTTGCTTTTGTGAACGTCGCCGGCTGGCTTCACATCTTCGTGTGGGATTACTTGCTTGGACTTTTCTTTCTAGCCGGGCTTCTTGTTCTCACGCGCTGCAAAGGCCTGACACTGAGAAGCCGCGGCCTGACGATTGGGATTGCAGCCGCGCTGTACGTCATTCTGGTCGTTGGTGGTTTCGGGGCCTCGGAGGTGCTTCATACTCTTCCGTCAGGGGAACGATGGTGGCGCGTTCTCGGTATCTTCGTACTAACCCTGCCCATGTTTCTTGCCGATGAGTATTTGTTGCGCCCGTTACGGCCCGCAGGAAAAGCGGCCGGTGCCGCAATCGTCACCCGCGTTCTCATTGGCGCGATTGTGATCAGCGGTGCGCTGATCCTGAATCGGCATTCCGCATTTCTGCTGCTTCTCACGCATATGGCTGTGGTGTTCTGGGTCGGGCTCTGGTTCGCGGCCGGTGCCGTGCGGACCAGAACGGGTCCCTTCGCCGCGGCGTGCTTTACCGCGATCGTGCAGGCCTGGTTCTTCGCTGCGGCGTTCGTCATCGTGTAAAATCGGCTGAATTTTATGTTGAGACTCTTGCTCCTTGCAGGAATTGCGCTGACCCAGGCTCAACAACAAACCCCAAAAGCACGGGTCGAGGGAGTGGTACTGCGCGCGGGTTCAAATGAACCTGTCGTTGGCGCTCGCGTCACGTTGTCCAGACCCGATGAGTTAAACACCTCGACAACTTCGAGCACGACCAACTCAGGGTCATCCCTCAATCTTTTCCGGGTTCCGACTGTGCCGACCCTCACGGGCAACGCGCCGCCAACACCGCCGGTAATTCCGCCGCTTCCCATACCTCCGGTCTTCACGGACAACAGCGGCAAGTTCGCAATCTCCGAAGTGGACACCGGAACATACCGGTTAATTGTGAATCTGGACGGATTCGTACGGCAGGAGTATGGCCAGCGCACATTTCCCGGCCAGGGCACATCACTGACTATTAATCCTGGCGATGTCCTCAAGGACCTCACGGTCCGCTTAACGCAGGCGGGGAATGTCGGCGGGCGCATCGTCGACAATCTGGGAAAGCCCGCCGTTGCAGTGCCGCTTCAGTTGCTGCGAGCCGTCTACAACCAGTACGGCCAACGAACATTCCAGAATGCCGGAACCGCCCGCACTAATGATCGCGGCGAGTATCGGTTCTATTGGATAACCCCCGGCCGGCTCTATCTCGCCGGCGGCACTCCTCAGGGAACTCCTGCCGCTCCCGGCAGCGGAGCCGGCAGTCCGAACGAATCCGGCGACAGCTACACCTTTACCTACTACCCCGGAGTTCAGGACGTTTCACGTGCAACGGTGATCGATGTGCGTCCGGGCGCAGAAGTCGTCGCGGACTTCATGGTACCCCGGCAGCAGTTGTATACGATTCGAGGGCGCATCGTGGATCCGTCATCGGCGTTGCCGCCGGCGTCCGCGAGTATCGCGCTGGCGTATCAGCAGCTCACGGGCGGCAACGCCATGTTCAGCCGCAATCCCATTTACAATGCCGCTACGGGTGCGTTCGAGCTGCGCGATGTTTTGCCCGGTCCTTATCTGCTGTTTGCGAATACGCTTGGCGGGGCGGCGCGAACTTCGGTGGAAGTGGTGAATGCAAACATTGAGGGTGTCCTTTTAACCGTCAACGCGGGAATCAACATTATCGGCCACATTGCTGTGGAAGGCGGCGGGCCTCCCCCAACCGCGGCGCGAGCGCAGCTTCGCCCGATGGTGGAAGGCTCGCCGACACTTGTAGGAAATCTTCCAGGAATAGAGGATGTCGCCCCCGACGGAACCTTCGTAGTCCACAACGTTCTACCCGGGCTTTATCGCATCGCTCCGCCGGCCCTGCCGGAGTTCTATGCCAGGCAAATGCGGCTGGACGGGATTGACGCGTTGAATCAACCGGTCGAGGTCACGCAGCGGGGACAGGATTTTCCCACGCTGGATATTCTTCTGAGTCCCAATGTCAGCCAGATCGAAGGCACCGTGACGGACGCGCGCATGCAACCGGTTCCCGGCGTGCGCGTAGTGCTGATCCCTGGCGCAAACCGCGATCGTGCCGAACTCTACAAGACCGCGACCGCAGACCAGGCCGGCCGCTTTACGATTCGCGGCGTCGCGCCGGGAGACTACAAGCTATTCGCCTGGGAAAATCTCGAAGGAAACGGCTACTTCGACACGGACTTTCTCCGACGGTCGGAATCTTCGGGCAAGCCTGTCCGGGTTACGGAGTCCTCGAAACAATCCGCCAATCTGCAGGTCATTCCGGGGAATTGACCCGAAATACCACTTGCCGAGGTGAGCAAAACTTTCCTGGACGTTGGATTTCACGACCACGCCTTCGGCCAGAACCGGGGATGGCTGCTTCGGTCCACGCCGAAGGCGTGGAAGTGAGGGAACGTTACTTACCGACCATGTGCGGGAGGTCTTTGCTGTTTTCCTCGCAGATGCTTTCGATAAGGTCCGTATCGGGCACCAGCCGCCAGCTTAGCTTCACGGACCATGGCTTGGTATAAGCCTTGGGATCGTCAATAGTCACGTCAATGTTAATGCGGCCGATCGTGGGGCGTGTGTATCGCTCGGTGACCTTGAGAGATTCGGTGCCGGGCAAACCGCGCATATCCAGCCATGTTTTGCCGTTCTGTCCGATCGTTTCGACGACGAAAGTGTCTCCTTCCCAATGGCCGATGGAGTATCCCATCCAGGCCGGCTGCGGATCCTTGGGCAACGGACGCCCGTCGGTGAAAACCTGCCGGTAGATCGTGCGGGACTCGTAGAGGAACACCAGAACCTCCGGAGTCTGTACGACTTTCAGTCCATCGGGAATGTTGTTCTTCTCGGGAATGCCGGAGGGCAGGCAGCTGACGCCGGGGTGATCCTTGCCATTGTTATCGATGCGCTCCTGGTAGAGTGCCGCAGCCCACGGCTGAAGGGGCACTTCTTCCGGCTTGAGGTCGCTGGCGAGGTTCAGCAAATGCCGGACGTTGTCGGCAGGCATCCAGAAGCCGGAGAGGTCGATCTTGCCGTCCGCGGTTTTACGTGGGGGCGCGTCCATGTTCACTTTCCCATCCGCGGTGCGCGGCATGTTTTTCCACGGATACGGGTCCCACTGAGCTTGTGCCGTTGAAGCAACGGCGCCGATGATCGTCAGAACGGCCAGGGAGATGCGCACCGTCCCCGCAATAGTCCTCGTCGATTCCTTCATTTTCCTGGTCCTCATTTTGCAACCTCTTTCTTCGGCGGATTCTAAACTATCTCCCTAAGGTTTGACACGCGCTACTAAAACGACATACTGTCCCCATGAAGAAATCTATCCCGCGGAGATCTCCAATGCGATATACAAAAACCCTGTTCCTGGCCGCAGCCATCGCGCTGATCGTGGCGGCAATACCCGCAGTAGCGCACCACTCTTTTGCAGCAGAATACGACAGCTCGAAACCCATTACATTGACCGGTAAGGTGACCAAGGTCGAGTGGCAGAACCCGCACGCATTCTTCTACATCGATGTAAAAGATGCCAAGACGAATGAAACGGCCAACTGGTCCGTCGAATTGGGCAGTCCAAACAGCCTGATGCGCCTGGGCTGGACACGGACTTCCATGAAGCTCGAGGACATGGTCACCGTGCAGGGCAGTCTTGCCAAGGACGGAAGCAGGCTGGTTAACGCCCGAAACGTCACCCTCGCCGGCACGACCCAAAAGCTCCTTACCGGTTCCAGCGAAGGCGACGGGAAGTAGACCGCGGCAAAACTCGCACCTGGCTTAGGATAGGGCCCGTTGCTTCATATTATTTACGACTGAGCGTATTTGAGTTTTTCTGGTCGTCAGCGAATGCTTCGCTTTCAATCTTCTGGCCTCTCTCAAGGAGCACGATAGCGAGGATGTTCCTCCCAACTCGAGATCAACCCCTGAAACCGAAGGTCGAACTGTGCCGCCGTTCATTCCTGGGCCGGATCGGCGCCGCCGCTGCGGCAGTACCGTTATGGGCCTATTCTGCCTATGCCCAAACCCCGGCCGGAGGAGCCCCGCAGGGTCAGGGGCGCGGAGCCCGTGGAGCCCCCGCCGCGCCCGCAGGCCCACAACTTCCGATCCGCACCACAGGCCTGGAACACTTCGGAATGGTTGTTCCCGACGTAGAGAAAGCCGGGCGATTCTACGGAGCGATCTTCAATCCGGAGTTGCATAAGGAAAACAGCGAGCCGTTGCGCTACTACGTTTCGATGGGAGTCGGCTACATCGCGCTCGGAATCAACAGGCAGGCGAACACACCCTCGCGCATCGATCATTACTGCGCCCTCGTCGACGGCTACAACGCGCAGGCTTTTCAGCAGGAACTGACGGCGCAAGGCGTCACGGTAACTCCGGGCGGTGTGGGCATGGTCGGCGACGCAGACGGAATCCAACTTCAATTACTCGGTCTTCCAGGCGGCCTCGCTCGAACCACGATCCCTGCCGGCCGCATCGTCGATAAGCCTGCCCTCGTTCGTCCGATGGGCCTGGATCACATCATGCTGAATGTGACCGATGTGGAAAAGTCCGCGAAGTTTTACCGGCTGGTGTTCGGGAAAGAGTGGTCGAAGACCGCCAATCCCGACCGCCTGTGGTTTCAGGTCGGAGGTACGCGCCTGGGAGTCCAGGCCGTGAAGCCCGGAGAAGGACCGAAGGTCGATCATTTCTGCGTCTCTGTCGCGGGCTTCGATGCCCCGCTAGTTACTGCGGGTCTCAAGGACCTTGGCGCAGAGATTCTTCCCGCGACAGATGAATCGCAGGACCGGACGCGTTTCAGAGACATGGACCTTATTCGATTCAAGGATCCGAATGGAGTTATTGTCGAACTCCGAGGACGATTAGCATGAGAGTTAAAATGGGCTTCGTCAGCATCCTGCTACTGACTGCCACCGTTGCGGCCGCAGAAAGCAATCCGCGTCTTTAGATGCTGCGCGGACAGGCGATTGGGGCGCTGTCCGTTCCTTGGTTGCGGCCGACCGGAGTGCGGTCAATTCGGCAGACATCGATGGAAGCACTCCGCTGCACTGGGCGATCCGCGCGGACGAAGCCGAGATCACAGACCTCCTGCTGCGTGCCAGCGTCTGAATGCGACCGCTCAAGATCGGCTGCGCATCACACCGCTGTACCTGGCCGCGATGAACGGTGACGGCACCATTATTCGCAAACTTCTCAACGCTGGCGCGAATGCCAATCAAACCGAGAAGACCGGGGAGACCATCCTGATGGTCGCAATCCGCACGGGAGACACCGATGCAGTCCGGGGCTGCTCGAGCACAAAGCCGACCCGAATACGGCCGAGCCGCAACTTCAATTGACTCCGTTAATGCTGGCTGCCGAGGCCGGCTACACCGAGATCGTGAGCGCACTGATCAAAAGCGGCGCCGACATTCAGGTCCGCACGCGGACAGGCGCAACTCCGGCGTGGAGATTGCCCTGCGTCGCCCAGTCCGGCTGTGGCTCCCACGGTGAAGGAATCGTTCGGACATTTTTCATGAACTTCGCATCTGGTCTTCGTACTCGCTTCACATTGCGACCGTATTGTGGGTCTCACGCCCGCAGAAAGGGCGCAAAAAAGGAGCGATGTGATGCGTACCGTACGGACCCTGATTCTTTTCGTTTTCACCCTGCCGGCCCTGGCCCTGGCGAAAGGCCAGCCCACTGACGAGCGAATCCTGTCGCCTTACTTTCTCGTCGAAGGCGCCAACCCCGGAGTGGAATCGTTTCCCCTGAAATCCACGCAAGTGACCGCCAAAGTCAGCGGCGTGATCGCCGATGTCACGGTCACCCAGGTATATGAAAATCAGGGCAACCTTCCGATCCACGCGAGGTATGTCTTCCCCGGTTCCACGCGCGCGGCGGTACACGGAATGCGCATCCGCATTAGAGACAAGGCGGTCGTCGCCCGGATCAAGGAACGCGAGAAAGCCAGGCAGGAGTTCGAAGAGGCCAAGGCAGCGGGTAAGAGCGCATCGCTGCTGGAACAGCAGAGGCCCAACGTCTTCTCGCTGGCGGTCGCCAACATACTGCCCGGCGACCGCGTTGAAGTCGAATTGACCTATAGCGAAATGCTTGTGCCGGAGCAGGGGATCTACGAATTCGTTTACCCCACAGTCGTAGGACCCCGTTATTCGAACACGCCCGAATCCGCGGCGGCGGAAAATGATAAATGGGTCAAGAGTCCCTATCTCCATGAAGGCACGGCGGCGCCCGGTACCCTTTCCATTAAGGTGGACTTGTCGACCGGCGTGCCGCTCGCCGATCTGCGCACGCCCTCGCACGAAACGAAGGTCGACTGGGAGAACCTCTCCGTCGCGCACGTCGTGCTGGATGGCGGCGCGGGCAACCGCGACTTCATTCTGAATTACCGTCTGACCGGAAAGGAGATCCAGAGCGGATTGCTCGTCTACGAGGGCGCCCAGGAGAATTTCTTTTTGTTGACCGTCCAGCCACCGGAACGGATCGCCGCTCAGGACATACCGCCTCGCGAGTACATTTTCGTCCTCGACGTTTCCGGCTCCATGTACGGATTTCCTCTTAACACCGCAAAAGGTGTCCTCAGGAACCTTATCGGCAAGCTTAAGCCGACCGACACGTTCAACGTGATCCTGTTCTCAGGCGGCTCGCAGGTGCTGTCGCCCAGGTCTCTCGCCGCCAACACGCAAAATGTGAGCCGAGCGCTTTCCCTGATCGAGGGCCTCACCGGTGGAGGAGGCACAGAACTGGAAGCTGCATTGCGCAAGGCGATTCAGCTTCCGCGGAGCGATTTCGAATCCCGCTCGATCGTCGTGGTGACTGACGGGTTCATTTCCGAGGAACGCGGCGTCTTCACGCTGATTCACGAGAACCTCAACAGCACCAATTTTTTTGCGTTCGGCATCGGCTCCAGCGTCAACCGGTATCTCCTCGAGGGGATCGCGCGCGCCGGCCAGGGCGAGCCCTTCATTGTCACCAAGCCGGAGGAAGCCGACGCAGCGGGTGAACGCTTTCGCAGCTACATCGATTCTCCCGTGCTCACCAACGTGCGCGTGGCCTACCGCGGCTTCGAAACCTATGACGTGGAACCCGAGGTACAACCGGACTTGTTTGCCGAGAGGCCCGTCGTGCTGTTCGGCAAGTGGCGAGGCGAGAAGCAGGGTCAGATTGAAGTCACAGGCCGGTCCGGTAAAGGCACCTTCGCGAAAGTTTTCGATGTCAAGGAAAGCGCGACTCGACCGGAGCATGCGGCGCTGCCGCAACTCTGGGCGCGGAGCCGCATTGCCCGCTTGTCCGACTTCAACTTCGGCCGTGAAGACGAGGAAGCCGCTCGCGAGGTCACGACGCTGGGTCTGACCTATTCGCTGCTCACGGCGCACACGTCATTCATCGCGGTTCTTGAAGAAGTGCGGAATGCAGGCGGCAAAGCAACCGACGTGGACCAACCACTGCCGTTGCCCGACGGCGTGTCGGATCTGGCCGTGGGAAATCCGTATGGCTCCGGCGCCGAGCCCGGTTTCTGGATTCTGCTGTGCGGCGGAGGACTGCTGCTGGCGATCGCTGTGAGGCGAAAAGCGACGTCATGCTGAACGCACGGGCCCTCACTCGGGGTTGCTTTGGGCTTCGCGCGGCCACCCTCTCCCGGGGGCAGAGGGCCCTATCCGGCGGAGGGTTACTCGCCGGTTGCGTTGCCCTCTGCCTGGCCCTTGGCGTGAAAGCGTTCTACAGTCGCGCGGGGGCGGATGAACTGCTGTGGGTTCTGGCGCCCTCTGCCTGGCTGGCCCGGTTCGTGGGAGGCATCGATCTTGTCTACGAGCAAGGCGCGGGATTCATCACTCACGCTCATCACATGGTGGTGGGTCCCGCATGCGCAGGCGTCAACTTTCTGGTCATTTGTTTTCTGTGCCTCTACTTTTCCTTCGCACGGCACTTCCGCGGGAAGGCCCTTTGGCTCGTGTACAGTGCCGGGATTTCGTTTGGAGGGACTGTCGCCGCCAATGGGCTGCGCATCTTCGTTTCGGCGCATCTCTGGAACGCCGACATCTACGACGGATGGTGGGGATGGATGACGCCGGAGCGGATGCA
>Ga0134121_10000408_pt1 | contig 50716 bp, 34 predicted proteins | sample KB301_FD_96463 | JGI IMG/M metagenome (GOLD analysis project Ga0134121, IMG submission 96463) | Terrestrial soil microbial communities without Nitrogen fertilizer from Kellogg Biological Station, Michigan, USA - KB3-0-1 | ecosystem: Environmental > Terrestrial > Soil > Unclassified ...
AAGATGGGGTTGTAGTGGCAATGAAGTTTTCTCCGCAAGTTTTTCCATCACCGCTCTGTACAGTTGATTCATGCCCGGATCATTGAACTGCGATGCAATGGTTCCAAACACGGGCATCTCATCTGTACTCTTTTCAAACTGCTTATGATTGCGCTGATATTGTTTGCGCACATCACGCAATGCATCGAGAGCGCCGCGCTTGTCGAACTTATTAAGCGCAATAATATCTGCGAAATCGAGCATGTCAATTTTCTCAAGTTGCGATGCGGCACCGTATTCAGGAGTCATCACGTACAAACTCACATTGCTGTGATCAGTGATCTCTGTATCGCTTTGTCCAATGCCGGCAGTTTCCAAAATGATGAGATCGAAATGAGCGGCTTTCAGGATATTGAGTGCATCACGAACGTGTTTGCTCAATGCGAGATTCGCCTGGCGGGTGGCAAGTGAGCGCATGTACACGCGATCGTTGCGAATGGAATTCATCCTGATCCTATCACCGAGCAGTGCGCCTCCTGTTTTTCTCTTCGATGGATCAACAGAGAGGATAGCAACAGATTTGCCTGCCCCGATATTTCCATCGGGGTCTTTGTCCGAAGGACTCCTTCCGGAGAAGTCAACAAGAAACCTTCGAACCAATTCATCAACCAAAGATGATTTTCCTGCACCACCTGTACCTGTAATTCCGAGCACCGGTGATTTTGATTTCTGCGCCAGCAATTCTACTTCATGAATGACTGGGCGATTTTCTTCGGGAAAGTTTTCTGCCGCCGAAATCAATCGCGCAATCACGTGATGCTCTTTGCTGCTTAGCGCTTTCACTTCACCATTCACACGATTGCCAAGAGGAAAATCACTTTGCTTCAGCAGATCGTTGATCATTCCCTGCAAGCCCAATGACCTCCCATCATCGGGAGAATAAATCCGGGTGATGCCATACTTCTGTAGCTCATCAATTTCATTCGGAAGAATAACACCTCCGCCGCCTCCAAAAATTTTTATGTGACTGCAGTTTTTTTCCTTCAGCAGATCATACATGTACTTGAAGTATTCCATGTGCCCGCCCTGGTAACTCGTCATGGCTATCGCCTGTGCATCTTCCTGTATGGCGCAATCAACTACTTCCTGCACACTGCGATCATGGCCAAGGTGAATCACTTCAGCACCGCTCGCCTGTATAATGCGACGCATGATGTTGATCGCAGCATCGTGCCCATCGAACAGAGATGCAGCAGTGACAATGCGGACTTTATTTTTTGGATGATAAACTTCCTGCTTTTGCATGAATTGCAACTAATCAGTTCTACAAAGATAGCTCGTTGAGTTGATGCTAATCACGGCATCGCATCAATTCATGACGACCAATTTATGAGATTTGGTTATATCTCCCTCACTCAAACGAAGCAAGTATAAACCATCTTTTAGCTCGTGTACATCAATAATGATGTGATGCTTCCCAGTTTGTAGATTTTCATACAGCACTTGCTTTACTTTATTTCCAACCACATCAAAGACATCAATGCCAACTCTTGCTGGAGAATTAAGAGTGAAATCGAGAGAAGTTGATTGGGTTGTGGGATTTGGAAAAAGGGAGCATGCATCTTCAGATTTTGAAAGAAATAGTTCACCAACATTAAGACCAGAAATGAGGCGCATGACAAGAATATCCTCATAAGGAGGTTGACTGAATGTGCCGCCCGCAAGAATAATTTTTCCATCTGATTGAACTGCCGCAGCTTGGCAATAATCATTCACTCCACTTATGTCGAAAATAATTTTTCCGTCAGCTCCGAAACTTGCATCCAGTGAACCGTCTGTGTTCAGTCTTATAACACCAATGTTCTGATGAGTTCCATCCCAAACATATCCTGCTAAAATTATTTTGTTATCCTGTTGTAAGGCAATGGATGTGCATTGATCTGTTGTGTCACTAATATCGAAAGAAGCCAGTCCATTTATTCCGAATGAAACATCAATACTTCCATCGGGTAAAAATCTTTGTGCTGCGAAATCTAAATTCGAACCAACACGACCTGCAGCAATAATTTTTCCATCAGTTTGAATTGCTAATGAGTACACGCTTGGAGTCGAAGTAATCATTCCTCCATCAAATGTTGTATCAATAGTTCCATTAGAGTTAAATCGTACGATCAGCCCAGATCCTGCTGTTGACCCAGCTACGATAATTTTTCCATCTTCCTGTAAAATGACTGCCCTCGCAACATCGTCATTTCCATAATAATCAGCATATACAGTTCCGCCACCACCAAATGACGCATCAAAGTCTCCATCAGGATTTAGCCGAATCAATCCAAAGTTTTTGGTATTTCCTAAATGAAATCCTCCTGCTAAAAGTATTTTTTCATCAGGTTGTACGACCATTGAGTAACAGTCTATTCCAATTAGAATCGTTTCAATTCCATTTGAACTAAACGAGGAATCTAAAGTCCCATCGGACTTGTACTTTGCAACGGCAGCCCCTGTTGGAATATATCCACCAAGTCCGGCAGCAACGATATTTCCGGATGAATCAATTGCAACCGAGCATCCAAGTTCCCATTGGTATTGATCAGTTCTTACTTTGCCATTTGTTCCAAAAGCGCTATCTAATGAACCATCGGAATTGTATCGACAAATAATGAAGTCTTGGTTTGCTCCATTAAAAGTTACGCCGGCAACAACAATTTTAGAATCGGGTTGAATACATACTGACCGTGCTTCTTGGCTCAGTCCACTATAGTCTGTTGTAACAATTCCATCAGAATTAAAAGTTGAATCGAGTTGTCCCGGTTGCTGGGCTGAAAGATGAAATGCAATTGGAATTGCAGATAGTGAAAGCTGAATTATTTTCTTTTTCACCGGGTAAATTTTTCAATCAGAGTGGGATAAAAATTTCAAGTGAAGTCTCAGAATGAAAACGTCTTCCTCAGCACTTTCGATTTTATTTTTCCTGTTGATGAAGGAAGCACAGCATATTTATTTCCCTGCAGAAAAAATCCCCACGTTTGTTTGGTAAGCGGATCAATGATCCATAATTCCTGAACACCGCAGCGCTCATAAACCGGTTTCTTTTTTTTAAGATCGTAGTTTCTGTTTGATGGTGAAAGAATCTCGATTACCAAATCGGGTGCACCATAAACTCTTCCGTTCTCCTGGATGAGATGAAGATTTTCATTCGAAAGAAAAACAAGATCGGGTTCGAACACATCGTCTTCATCAAGATGTACATTGACAGTGGCGAAGAATTTTCCAAGCTTGTTGTCTCTGATGAATTTTCCCATTTCAATAGAAAGATCCATTGAAGAACCCTGGTGATCGGCGGTTGGTGCAGGTGGCATGTAGAGTTGGCTTTGAATTACCTCGGCATGAGTTCCCTCTGGCAGCATTTCAAAAACATCCATTGCCGAGCGCGGCTTATTCATCACATCAAATTTCATAGAGAAGATTTAAGACCAAAGTTAAAAAAAATACTCCCGGTTAATTCAGGAGTATTTTCATTTTTCCTTTCACAAAAATTACTTACTCAACAGCGACCTCTGTGTCTCCGTTAGATAACTCAGAAGCTGAAAGTTTTCTTCAGCACTTTCGATTTTATTTTTCCTGTCGAAGAAGGAAGTGCAGCATATTTATTTCCCTGCAGAAAAAATCCCCACGTTTGTTTTGTAAGGGGATCAATGATCCATAATTCCTGCACACCACAGCGTTCATAAACGGGTTTCTTTTTTTTAAGATCGTAGTTCCTGTTTGATGGTGAAAGAATTTCGATTACCAAATCAGGTGCCCCGTGTATTTTTCGATCTGCTCTTACCAGATGAAGATTTTCATTGGAGAGAAAAACCAAATCAGGTTCAAAGACATTTTCTTCATCAAGATAAACATCAATGGTAGCAAGCACTTTACCCAATTTAGATTCTATCACAAAAGATCCAATCTGAACAGAGAGCGACATTGAAGAATCCTGATGTTCGAATGTGGGTGATGGTGGCATGTAAAGTTGGTTATTGATTACTTCAGCAAGAGTTCCTTCAGGTAACATCTCGAACACGTCCATTGCCGAGCGTGGCTTATTCATCACATCAAATTTCATAGAGAAGATTTAAGACCAAAGTTAAAAAAAATGCCCCGATCACGCAGGGCATTTCATTGTCTTTTTCAAAAATTTTGCTCACCTATTCAGCACTAATTTTTCTGTGTAGGTTTTATTTCCAATGGTGATGTTGCAGAAATAATTTCCGTTCGCCAGTGATGAACCATCAAATCCCAAATGATAATTGCCCGGAGTTTGACGATCATTGTTGAGGATCGTCTTTACCAATTTTCCATTCACATCAAAAACCTGCACGGTAACGTCAGCCACCTCATTCACTGAATAATCAATGAACGTAAGCTGGCTGAATGGATTCGGGAAGCAGGAAATTTCATTCGGAGATGAGGGAGAAGAAATTACTGTTACGGGATTGATTTCGAACGCAGGCAGCATAATGTTATCAAGATATCCGCAATCATAACCATCACTCCAACCCACGTCTTTTTGGTACTGCCAGGTAAATGTGTGTGTGCCCGCAGTGACCGGATATGTTTCAGGCGTCCAGTCAACCTCGCCGCTCCAATGCCCTTTGCTTACGTTGTCAATTCTGAAAGACAGCGAATCATAACCTGCTTCGGATGAAACTTTCATCATGAAAGAGATGTCATCAGCAAACTGTACATCGAGTGTGATCATGAGTGTCGAAGATTGACTACTGCTTATGTCACCCGACCGCGCTGAGTACAATCCTTCATAAATATCATACTGTTCTGTGACCCAGTTTTGATTGCCGCTGAAAAGCCAATCGAATTGCGTGAAGTCGCCGGTTTCGAAATCTTCTATGGCAGGTGTAATGGTGGTAGTGAAGTTGTAGTTCGCAGAATAATTTCCCGCACTGGCGGAATATTCAAAGGAAGCATCTGCACCATAAGGCGCATTTGCAGCAACACTTACCCCGAAAGAAGCCGCTGTTGTTGATCCTGCTGCGACACTACCAAGATCATAATTCGCATTCGTAATAGTGATGTACGGATTCGAAGAAGTCAACGTGCCAAGTGTATTCATCGCATCAGCATGACCGGAGTTATTGGTGTTAACATTAAGTGTTACCGTTTCTCCCGGATCAAGGTGTCCGTCACCGTTACCGTTGGAATCGTCAATTACAAAACCTGTTACACCAAGCGCAGGCGCATTGAGTATGATCTGGAAGTGGGAAGTCCATGTATCATAAGCATTGTCTGTTATGGTGGTCGTGAAGGATGCGATGTGGCCATCGGGAACATTGTCAGCAACATTGATCGTGAAAGCACTGATGTGTGAATCAGATGCGCCGCTTGCAATGTCAGAGAATGTTTCGGAATTATCAGTGATGGTGATTAAAGGATCAGTAGTGGTAAGCGTGGCGACTATGCCCTGCGCTGTAGCTGAGCCTACATTTTGAAGGGTGATGTCGAAGCCCACCGTTTCATTGTAATCAGCAAGCCCATTATTATTTCCGGAAACATCATTGATAACCGTAGACGTGTTCACCACATAAGGTCCGTTTGCAGCTGCTGCAGGAATGGTAGCAATGTACGGCACCTTGTTAAAGGCGGTGACGGTTATCAGCACACTGTCAATATTTGCGAGTGCATTTGCAAATTGAATGGTTGCGAATCCTCCTGAACTATTTCCTGTTCCCAGAATGGTATCACTGTTTGTGATGGAAACCAATGCACCGTCATCATCACAATACACCGTAAACTGATTTGAGCCAAGAAGAACTTCCGGATCATGAGTTACAGTCATTGTCATCGGCTCAGCAGTACGAACCATTACTGATGGATCACCGAAGATTGTCCACGTATCCGTCATATCATATCCTGATGATCCGTAATCATCATTCATGCTGAAACATCCATTGATGGACAGCCCGCCGAATGTTCGCTTGATATTATTCGATTCTGCCTCAACTAAAATGATATTCCCCTCGTCCTGCATTTCCATCGGCTCTGCCCAGTATTGATTAATGGTGGACATAAAGTTGGCGATGGAACCTGTTGGCTCACCATTATATGTTGCGCGCGCCCACGATTCAGCGAAGCAAGTGATGCCATTAAAATCCCCGGTCACGCATCCTACGATCCAAACAAATGGCCAGTGATGCGTGTTGGTGAGGTTATTCACATCGGTGTTATCAAATCCTGTTGTCACAATGCTTGTTTCACTTCCATGCCCGGTATAATTGATGAGTCCGGTACCTGCATTCACCAGGTTGGCAAGACTCGTTGAGGTGGGATCACCGTTAGCATCATTACCTCCAAGATCGCTATGATTACCATCGTACAGTTCCTGAATGTCAGTATATGTATATCCGAGCAGTTGTGTGCGAATGTTATGCTCGTGTTCATAGTCAGCTTCCCCATCATCCCCTATTCCCTGTCCTAAGTTGGAAGCAATGCCCACACCGTGAGAATATGAATCGTCAATCACCGGGTTCTTTTCATATTCGAGAGTGCGGTTTACCTGAGTAGTCACCTGATCCTCGGTAGTGGCCGAAAATCTTCCTACAAAAAATTCCTGGTAATGATCATTTCCACTGATGTATCCGTATTCATTGTCAGAATCTCCTGCCCCTGTACTGCTTGTGGCTACTTGCGCGGCATCACCAACGAGCAGAAGAAAAGTTAATCCATGCGTGTTGTAATAATCCGTCACGTAATTCTTGATCGAAGTTGCATCATTGCCAATGGTACTTACATCCACCATTTCAGTTCTTAGCCCTTCCTGATTCTTCCAATCAACAAACGGCTGCATTTCATCCATAAAACTGCTGTAGGAGATAATGAGCATGTTGCCATGATCATCGAGCGGTGTGTAGCGTGAGGTAGTGTTGGTGTAGTTGAGAAACTGATGCTGATAGATATTGGAAAACTCAGTCTGTACTTTATCAAATGGTTTGTTTCGAACAAAAACATTTGTCGCTGATCCGGAATTTTTTGGAGAAACTTTAACGGTGATATCAGAATAGACACGCAACGTTTTTGTAGCTGCATTGTATTGGAAAGGATAAACCAAAACAGTTTGCCCTCTGAAATCACGAAGGATAAATGGATCGCGCAGCCCGGCTAAGTTTTTCGGGAAGAAAACATCCTGACCATATACATCGCTGTTGTACGTGTAAGCAACTGATGAAGGATCAATGGTGCGTACTAATGTTCCTTTTGATGGAGCGACATTGATGTTTGAGTAGTCAGTGTAATGAGAATTTGTTACAGTCACTTCCATGTCTTTGTCATCAGGAATGATGATGGACGTTGCAATTTTCGGAAGATCAGGGTACCCGGCTTTCAGCATCGGAGTACCATCATCAATGCTAATTGTTACAGCATCACCCTGTGGTGTGGTTACAGGATGCTGCTTCATCGCGCCGAAAGAAAACTGAATGGTAGTACTCGTGCCATCATCAGAAAGGAGTGTGGCGGCAGATGGCTTGCTCACCTTGCTGATTTGAGCTTGAACAATTTTTGTCTGTCCGAAGGACTCCGTTCGGAGAATAAAAAAGGAAACAAGAAAAGAGAGAACAGTTGCTGCGAAAAATTTTTTCATGTAGAAAATTTTAAGATGTTGACAGAGCGGCAAATCTAATGGTTTTTGGTGTGAGCATTGACCTCAAGAGATACGGCAACTCTTAAAAAGTTGTCAAATGTGTCATACCATTTTTATCATTAATGTATCAGTAAAGAGAGCTTTTGAAATGAAACTAATTGATTTGGGATGAAGAAGAACCAATCTTGTGCAGTCCCGTATTCTCTACTCTTATTCCGACAGCCATAATTCCCGGCAAAAGGTCCTGTCGCATATTTTGTTCGAGTGAAAAAATATAGGTGCCCGGCTCAGTGAAGAAAGCATTTTCCTGTATCAGCGTTCGGTAGTCCCAAATATCGCCAAGCCCTTCTCCGAACCATTTGCCAGGATCATTTGCCAGCATCACCTGGATGCGCCGTGAAGATTTGGTACCATCGGGAAACTTTGTGCTGATCATGAACCAGATGTTTTGGAAAGGATAGATTTCCGTATGGTGAACATTCACGTAAAGATTGTACAGAACAGAAGTGTCTTTGATTTCAACGGTGAATGTTGGAGTGAACTTCGAATCCCAAATATATTTTTCAATCGCTATGTTCTTCTCATAAATCCGATTCTTCTCACACGAAGAAAAAAGAACCAGTACAATTGCAGCAACGTAAAGGCTTCTGCTCAATAATGCTTTCAATATCTAAAAATTATTTTTAAAAAGAATTTTCATCGCCGAAATCAACTTACAACGATCGCCAATCCCGATCAAATCTGGAGAACTCGGGATACGAGAATCGTGAATCCCGATTAAATCGGAAGAACTCGTGCTACTTGAATCGTAAATCGTATTACAGATTCTAACGGGGCCGGTTCGGCCGATGGTGGTGCTTGCTCCTTTTCTTCTTCTTCTTGGTTTTTTTGTCGAGTGATTCTAATGAAACCTGACCTACAACTTCCACATAAGCTTCTTCTTCTTTTTCTTTCTTTAATGAAAGCTGAACGGCTCCAAGGTCCGGTGGCTTCTGTCCGCTTTTATTCATCATCGAAATTTCTTTCACCCGATCGGGGGTGAGAGGATGGAAGACCGAACTGTTTTTGTAAGCGAACCACATCAGCCGCTTGAAAATGTCAGTCTTCTGCAAATACGCCATGCCCGTTTCAGTTTCTATTTTCTCCACATCAACCGGAATGTCCTTCAACGCATCCATATAAGTGTCCAGCTCATAATTCAAACAGCACTTGAGTCGCCCGCATTGCCCTGAAAGCTTCGCCTGGTTGATGGAAAGCTGTTGATAGCGTGCCGCTGCTGTCCCCACGGTTTTGAAATCAGTGAGCCACGTGCTGCAGCACAACTCTCTCCCGCAACTGCCGATACCACCGATTCTTCCTGCTTCCTGCCGCGCACCAATCTGGTGCATGTCCACTTTTACATGAAACTCTTTTGCAAATATTTTTATCAATTCCCGAAAATCAACACGATCATCGGCCGTGTAATAGAACGTTGCTTTTCTTCCGTCACCCTGGAATTCTACATCTCCGATTTTCATTTCCAACCCAAGTTGGCGTGCGGTTGCCCGGGCCCGCACCATCGTTTCTTTTTCTTTCACCCGTATTTCTTCCCACTTCTTCAAATCCCAATCATTGGCTTTGCGAATTACGCCTTTGATGTCATCAGAATTTTCAGGAACTCTTTTACGCTTCATCTGCAATTTCACCATCTCACCGGTCATTGACACCACCCCCATATCGTAGCCACCTGTTCCGCTTTCCACCGCCACCACATCATGGGAGTCAATAAGCAGCCTGTGCATGTTGCGGTAAAAATCTTTACGCGCTCCATTCTTGAAACTCACTTCCACAAAGCGCGGAACATCGAGCGTGTCCACCACAGGAATGTCAGCCAGCCAATCGTGCACATTCATACGATTGCATCCACCATTGCTGCAGGAGCCGTTACTCTTGCAGCCGTGGGGTTTGTTGCCGGGGCCTATGGTGCAGCCGTTACAGGACATGGAGGTGAATAGTGAATAGCGAATGGTGAATAAAGAACTTCAAGAAGACGCCAAAATTAATTTTTTATTCCCGATGAGTTTCTGAAGCCGGAGGGAGAGATTCATAAAAAGAATTTTGGGATGTGCATTGCGCTCAATATGATAGTGTGCCTGCTCTAACCATATTTCCAATTGTTGCCAGTCATCTGAACTTAAACGCTGCGTGAGCCACTCTGCCATTCTTTTTTCTTCATCAAGAAGATTGTCCAGGCGGACCCCTTCAGAAGAAGGTTTATCACCTGCCTGCTGAAGCAACACGCACTCGCGAAAGAATTCGAGCGTGAACCGGAAAAAACTTTTTTGTTTTTCTCTTCCAAGCCGCGCGGCATCTTCCACCCACTTCACCATCTCACCTGAACTTGCGGGTTTATCTGAAACAAGAAGCAGCATCCACTTTTTCAGAAACTCAAATTGATCGTCTTCATGACTGTTCACAATCCGTAATGCTTCACGATAATTTCCTTCACTCTGCCGGACAATTTTGGTTGCAGCTTCACGATGCAGCCCATGTTTGTTCATTAATGCATCCAACAAATCTTCATCACTTACCCTCGGAATGCTGATGATCTGGCAGCGCGATAAAATCGTAGGCAGCAATTGCTCGCGATTTTCTGCAATCAAAATCAGCAGCGTGTTGTCCGGCGGTTCCTCGAGAAGCTTCAAGAGGATGTTTCCTGATTTTCCCAATTGCTCAGCCATCCATATAATCATCACTTTGTGTTTCGACTCGAAGGTTTTCATACTGAGATCATGAATAATAAGCCGGCACTCTTCGGCAGAAATATTTCCCTGCTTATTTTCTGCGTCAATGAAATCGAGCCAGTCGCTTAAGTTTTGCCAGGGATTTGAAAGCACTGCTTCGCGCCACAGCTTAATGAAGTCGCTGCTGAGCGCAGGGTTTTCTGAACCTGATTTTAATTTGAAAACGGGAAATAAAAAATGAATGTCAGGATGGATCATTTTCTGCGACTTGATGCATGACGGGCATTTGCCGCAGGAATCATTTTCGAGTTTATTCTCACAGTTGAGGTACTGCGCATAGGCAAGCGCGAGTGCAAGCGATCCATTTCCTTCCGGTCCTAAAAACAATTGTGAGTGACTTACGCGATTATGCTGCACGCTGAGCAGCAGTTTTTCTTTTACTGTTTTTTGTCCGATGATTTCGCTGAAGAACATGCGAGCGAACGTACTGCAATTAGATGATGCAGGCAAGAAAAAAAGCGTAAAACATTTTTGGGTGGGAAAAGGGTTTTTCAGAGAAGGAGGAATCCTTATTTTTTTGTGGAGCCTGATCTTTTAGTCAGGTGTTTTCATTCTTCTTTTGCTGTCGTACGCTCCCTTCCAGTCTAACAGTAAACTGAAAATATTCCGTTCAAAGAGTAGACTAATAGCAAATGCAATCATCAATGTTGTGAATAGAGCTATCATGGTTTGATATATCTAATAGTTTCGAATATCCGGTACTTCATGTATTCAAGCGGATCAATGTACAATTCACCCCTGTTTTCAGCACTGGGTCTTGCCTGGTGTGGTTCTTCCAAATTGTCACCTTGCTGAGAAACAACCGCTCCTTCATTAATGATCCGTTTCAGCAACTTGGTTCTGATCGCCTTATTACGATTTTGATTTGCCCTGGATTTGCTTCGGGGCTTATCTTTTGTGATCGTAGTTTTCATAGTATGTTGTTTTTGATTATTGTACAACCTTACCTGCTGTTACGGAAGCGTGGAAGAAAAGATTCTTCAATGTAAAAATATCGTTGCAAAGAGGGGCTTCGCAAGCAACCTTAACCTGCGGGGTAAATCAGGTGATAAGCGAGGAATAAATAGGCGCGAAAGGCAAAAAATGCACTTCCCATGAAATATGGTTAAGTACACAATAGAGAAATCCGTCAGGCAATCCGGAGTTTTCAGACTGATTTCTGAGGATATGGTAATTTATTTTTCAATCACAAACTTCTTCTGGCTAACATCATTTCCGTTTCTTGCTTCAAGTAAATAGATACCGGAGGGAAGATTGGGTAAGTTGAATTTATAAACACTGCTCATTCCCTGTGTTGCTTTCTCACTTTGAGTGAATACTACTTTACCCATCAAGTCATAAATAATGAATTGAAGATTACCTGATTTGTTGCATAGGTATTCAACGGAAATATTTTCCGCTGTAGGATTCGGGAAAACATTGGAGATTGAATTTGCATCTTCATTCAATTCACAGTTGGGAATAGAAATTTCCTTTCCTCCGCGTAATGCATAGCTATAAAAAGTGCTGCCTTCATTCGCGCATATCGCCTGAACACTCCATGTGACCTTTGTTCCTGCAGTAACGGGAATGGTTGCAGTGCAAGTACCATTGGCATCGCAAGTGATTTCTGTTGTTGTGAATGTTTCTGTTTTGTTGGTGGCAGTATTTTTTATGGTTGCATTCACCTCATACATTTGATCGCTGCTGCCTTGCCATTGTACCTGCAACTCAGTGCAGGAAAGTGAATTCACTTTTGCATTAGATGGTTTGGTACATATAGGGCTTGCGATTTTTTGTGATGGACCGAGGCATTGGCCGAATACATTGCTTGCTGCAAAGAGCAGGGAAATTAGAAGTAGAAAGATTGATTTCATTGGTTTTAGATTTTGAAGTTATTCATTGATTAAAGTTAGTTTGTTGTGCAGTACTCGTTCGCTTTTGCATTATGCTCAGCTGCAAACAAGCGCCCAATGTCATTAAGCTAAGGACTCACTGCCAAGATTAGACAACTCTTCAAAGGCAAACACAATAGACTAACTGTGAAATTTTTAAAATTTGTCAAACCTCTTATGCTAACTTAATGAAATTGAACGAGCGCCAGCATAGAGTTGTGTTCGCGGATCCACATTTGTTCTTGTTCTCAATTTTTTCATTTTCAATTTCATTTGCTTAACGAACGCAAAACGCCCACTTACTATAACTGCTACATTTGCACAAGCTTTACAAATCATTTTGCATTACTATAAACAATCGCATCCAGCTTCGTATTGCCAAGTATCCACATAAAAAGCGGTTCTACTGGCTTTGCATGTCCCCCCACTTGGGCATTTCGGACCAGTGCATTCATCACCTACATTTTTCCCTGTGCAAGGTGGGTCTGTATACAATCCAGGATCATTACCCCACATCCAACCTGAAGTTGCGGGCCTATTCGTGCATGGTGTATTACCAAAAGGGTCTTTTAGATTAATAGGATTATTCCTTACATACCGATATAGGCTTACATCCCGAGCATTAAACCTGATAGGATCAACCTGCAAAAATCTTCCAAAATAAGACGAGTAAATCCTATTGCGATAGTCGTAAAGCCCAATCTCTTGAATGAACTCTCGTCCAGTAAATAGAAAACGGTTTCCATACGCAGTTTCTGTAAGCCCATTCCCGATTCCATCTTTAATAGTCGGCGCGCCGAAAACATCATAAGAGTATTGTTCCGCAATATTGCCTGCATTGTCTGTAAGTCGAACAACATTTCCAAGTACATCCTCATGATAGTAAACAGAAGAACCCGAAGAGTTTTTCGATAGAATCTCGTCTACCATTGCGCCGTTCACATATCGCGCGAGTTGAGCGTCGCTCGTGTTTCTTTCATCAATCAAATTCCAGTCATCAAAATAAAAGAAGGTGATTGTACCATTGATTGTTCGTTTTACGCAACGGTTTCGTGCGTCGTAAGAAAATTTTACTGTAGTGCTTCCTTTCTTTGCTTTGATCATCCGATCCTGAGCATCGTAAGTGTAAGTCCAGCCATTGAACGTTTTCAAATCGCCATTAACAGTGTAGGTGAGAGCATCGGCTCCAATATTCGTATATTGATTTTTGCCGTTGCTGACGTAAGTTGTTGGAATACTATCATCGGTAACTGTATTTCTGTTTCCAGCAGCATCCCAATCATAATTCACTGTCCGATCAGCACCACTTGCAACTCCGCCGGGATCCGTCACATCATACTTAACATCGGTAACCTGGTCAATGGCATCGTAAGAGTAGGTATCGCCTTTATCATTGTCGCGTTGAACAAAGGTTCGGCGATTCACCACATCGTAACCATAGTCAAATCGTGCAAATGACCCGGAGGAATTTTGAGGATCAATACTCGTGTTACGGTTAGCATCATCCCAGGTGTAGTCAGTGGTTGTCCCATTTTCCAATTCTTTAGTGAGACGATTTCCATTTAAGTCATAAGTGTACGTTGACAGTGGTGGCGCTGCGTCTACCGAAATGGAAGCAACTTGATTTCTGCCTGTATAGTTATAACTCACAGTGCTTCCATCAGTGTTGGTCAATGTGCTTCGCAATCCGTCATCATTGTAAATGTAGTTGACGGCGTGAGCGGGCCCGCCTGCAATTGCCTGCGTTTCTGATGTGAGTTCATGAGCAGCATTATAAGTATAGGTAAGTGTGCTCACACTGCTTGACATTGTTAGAAGAAGATTGTCCGGAGAGTATGTCCGGTTCACGTCCGGAGTATTGTCGCTCCAATCAGAAAGTATTTCACGATTTCGGTTGTCGTAGGTGTAGGTTCGAATATCGCCTGCGCGATTGGTATAGGTCGCAACATTGCTTACTGCATCGTAAGTCCATTGCTCGAACGATCCACCCGGATAGGTCATTTTTGTTTTTCTGTTCAGCAAATCATATTCAAATGAATAAGTGTGATTCCTGGCGTCAGTGAGTTTGATCATGTTGCCTTCAGCATCATACTTGAACTTTGTAACCTCACCATTGGGGTTGGTGGTTTGCGTAAGGCGATTCATATTGTTGTACACGTTGGTAGCGGTTCCGCCATCAGGTCGAGTGACAACTAAATTATTTCCAACTGCATCATAGGTCCATTGCGTTGCATGTGTTAATGGGTCGCTCATACTGATCCTTCGATTCCTTAAATCATATTCATAAGTCCAGGGATTCCCACGGGGATCAAACATGATGTGAAGTTTCTTAACGAGATCGTATTCGTAATTGGTAGTGGCTGAGTCGGCAGTTCCGGCACCCACTGTCTCACTGATTTTTTGCCATTCAACATCGTAACGAATCACTGTACTTTTTCCACTCGGCAGGGTAATTTTTGTCGGCTTATCCATGGCATGGGTACAACCACAAATTCCACCCGGAAGATCATAATCATAGAGGGTTGTGCGGTTTAAAGGGTCGGTCCTGGTTACTATGCGTTTGAATTCATCATACGAAGAAGTCCAGGTATGCCCGGCTTCATCTGTAGTGGAGGTGCGGTTACCGAAATCATCGTAGCTGTATGTTTTGAAAGTGGAGTCAGCATTTGTCATTTTAATAAGCAGCCCGCGCTCATTATACTCAAAGCCAGTCGTGTCGCTTCTCGCATCAATTACTGCTGCAAGACGATCAACACTGTCATGCGTGTAGGCAGTCACATTGCCCAGGGCATCTGTGAATTTCGTCCTCAGCCCTGTCGTATTATAAAAACTTGAGTCAACTCCTCCATTGCGGTGAGTGTATGTAAGTACTTCTCCAAAATCATTGTAGCTGAATGTTTCAAAAGTTCCATCAGGATAATCAATGCGGGTAACCCGATGGTTGCTATCGCGGGTGTAGGTTGTTTTACGCCCCAATTCGTCCGTGTGGGTAAGAATCAAATCAAGATCATCTCGCGTCCATTTTTCTGTGCTGCCATCAGGATATGTTATTTTTAATGGATTGTTATAGATGGTTCTGGCATTGATTGTCGTAACCCTGCCTAAGGCATCCGTTGCTGTTTTCAGGAAACCGGTGCTGCTGTCTGCATAAGTATACTCTGTAGTCCTTCCCAGTCCGTCAGTATATACTTTTACTCGCCCAAGCAAGCTGCTCGGATCATGGAAGGTTTCAACTTTTCCATTGGCATAACAAACAATTTTGTCTGCTGTTGTTGCTGTAAGGGTTGTCATCAACTCATCCGTAACTCCGTTAATCTCTTCATGAATGAATCCTTCAACATCTGCATCATACGTATATTTCATGTTTACAGCAGGACCCGAAAGGCGCGGATCTATTGCATGCGACAGATGAGGACGATTCCCGGGAGCTGTTTGAGAATATTCGTACACTGCCTGTGTTCCGTCACCGTAGTCAACGCTGATCAAACGAACCCAGTCCGTGATGCCGTCATTGAAAACATCATAATTATAGTTGACAGATCTTCCATCGCTTGAGCTAACGTGGGTAATTGCAGCAACGCTGCCGAATGTACCGTACGTTATAGATAGGTATCTTCCGGCAGGCTCGGTAACCTGAATGAGCCGCTTGTTGCTGTCATATATTAAGGTGTCGCGGTTCTGATAGCAATCAAAGAAATCCCGGAGCAGGTAGTAAGTTCCTGAACCATCGTTCAGTTTTTCAAACCGGTACCGGTATCCATTTGCTAATTGCAGGTAAAAATTGTTTCCGTCCTGAAACACATGCCTGTTTACCTCAGGTCCGGAAGCCCAATGCGTCGTGTCATTCACATCGCGGGCAAAGGTGAATTCACCTTCATCAGGAAAAATAATCATCACTTGCGGCTGCCCGTATTGGTCAAATCCATCGTCTTTCATCGTGTACATGAAACTTGCATTCCAGTTGTGAGCCTTCCCGAATAAATGATTGTAACTGCTGTTTCGGCTATTGCCGTATCTTGTCCATACAAGGGGGACTTCTCCTACGCCTCCCCAGACTTCGAGGTCTTGAATCACCCGCTGAACATTGCCGGTGTAAGGATCAAAAGGATTCGTTCCTGAACATCCACCCATCCCTTGTTTGCCATTCCCCGATTGAGTAGTCCCTTGTCCGTTAATAGAATTGGTGATGATCAGTGAAAGAAGTGTAATTGCCAAAGGGCGGAAAAAAGTTTTCATAATATTTTGGGGTTAAACGTTATTTAATTGTTGAGGAAGTTGGCGCTGCAGCCCAAAGCTGAACTACCTTTTCGTCGTTACCTTTTCGAAGAGTGATACGATAGACGCCCGGGTCGTCAGCAATGAACCTAAAGCTGAAAGAAAGTTTCTTTTGATTATCGAGTTGAGCAACTTTAACTGTTTTACCATTGTCGAGTTTGCCACCGTCTTCCACTGATATTACTACCTGCTCACCATCGCTGCCATCGGGATAAGAAATCTCAACAGTGACAGTTGCATCAAGTGGCAGATTCGATATGCGATCAAAGTATCCAAATTGGTTGAGCCGTGGTTCGTAGTATTTATCATTTACTTTTATTTTGCAGGTGGACCGCTCACTATCTGCAGCGCGCTGAGATTGTGCTAACAACGGGAAGGAAAAAGAAACAGCAGCCAACAGAATAGCAGCTGCCGAAAGAAAAAAATTGCGACGGTACTTCGCGTGCAGAATTTTGATTTTCATGTTCTGAAATAATTTAGGACGCAAATAAAAAACCTCTCACTGCCAAAAAATGGCGGGGGCAAAATTTGTTTTATCCTGTTTTCTTACTTCTCGTTAATCTCGTAGGAGCTGCGGTACCGATTATAGGTGATCGGTACTCCGCTGTCACGAAGGTGCTCTACCATTCGTTCAGCGGTGCGCTCTGAGACTTCGAGTTTTTCGGCTAACTGGCGGGGAGTGCCGGTACGTCTGTGTTCCGCCATGTCTTTGATTGCCTGCAGCTTTTTGCTGTATTCAATGTATCTCATGGGTAAGGGGGTTAGGAGGTTTGTAATGTATTGTTAATTTATGATTCTTAATAAAGAACATGCATGAGACCAGCGTAAGTGATGAAGTTATTCAGGCTTATATAAATTTTAGTGCTGGAAAATAACTTATATATTGAATAGAACATTTGATTTGATTTCACAGTGTAAATGTCCTGCCGTGAACCGGATGTTGCAATCAATCTTAACAAGCGCGGGTTTTAGCACATTAGCGCGGAGCAGGTTGTTTTCGGTTTTTTGGAAATAAAAAAGAGGCAATCATTTTATTGACTGCCCCTTGTGCGGGTGTGGGTTTTATACCTGCTATTTTATTTACCGCTGATAAATTATTCGACCACTAAATACTTTGTCACCTGCAATTACTCTCACTAAATAATTTCCATCGGCATTGTTGCTCATGGTCTTTGTACTTTGAAGATAATGATTACTGCCACTCATCGTAAAGGTTGCCCTGAGTTGATCGCCAGAGTACCGGTGCCGCCGTTATTACCCCCCGTCCAGCTGAAGGTTGCACCTGACTGCACTATAGTTAATCCGGCTCCATCCAGTGTGCCAGCCGACAATGCCAGCGTCCCACTGCAATTCAAATCAGTCCCCGTACCATCGGCAACAGTAAGTGTTCCTCCTGTAAGGCTTAATGTACCGCCACTGTTTATCACTGCCTGGTCAATAGTAACCGAGGCGCTGGACGTGATAACATGGACTGACAAAATAGTAATGATTCCATTGGAGGAGGATGGTGTGGTTGTGGCATTAATCAAAACTGCTACCATCAAAAGTTTCCCACGAAGAGGCGACATTCCATGCGCCCGATTGCTTGCTTGCGGTAATCTCCGGCAGTTTGTCCTTTTGAGATATTTGACATGCATAAGAACATGCAGGTGATAAGGATTGGTATCACGCCTAAACGAAATTGAGTTTTCCCCGAACCCTTATAGATATAGGGATGATATTTCACACTTATCCCTGGTGAAATGGTGGTGATCGGCTTCAATGTTGGATGCGCTTCCATGATTTCGGTTTTCGTCATGATTGAGTTCAAACCCGATAATGATTCCTGAAAAATTCGGGACAGGCGGGATCTTACATTTCGTTTAGATGGAGTCAAAGTGTTCGACATGATTGAAAAGTTTTTAGGTTAAGATTTGATTAACGGGACAAATGTCCAGCGTGGTGGAGGGCTATGCAATCAATCTTAACGAGCGCGGAGTTTTACGGCATTAGCGCAGAACAAGTTAACAATGCTTTGGAAATAAAAAAGAGGCAATCGTTTCACTGACTGCCTCCTGTGCTGAAGTGGATTCAATTCTACTCAAATATTTATCGCTGATAAATAATTTGCCCGGTGAAAACTTTGTCACCTGCAATTATTCTTACCAAATAATTTCCATCAGCTATTTCATTTTCAAATTGCACTTCGTCGTGTAACATTCCATCGTTAATCATCACCTGATGCGAGTAAACAATCTGCCCCAGAGAATTAATTATCTGCAGACCGGCAGCGCTAATATTATTGTCATCTAATTCTAATTCAATCACAAACTCACCGCTGCTGGGATTTGGATATAAAGCCAACGCCTGTGAATCATTAATCGGTTGAGATACTTCTTCCTCTCTGCAGGATTTGATAACCTTTACACCTGCCGAAGTTTTACTGCATCCGTTGCTATTGGTCACCTCAACTTTATAAGTTCCTTTTGAAGTGGCCGTGTATGTTTGATTCGTTGCATTGTTGATGTAGGTGGTACCTTTTTTCCATTTATAAATTAATCCTGATCCACTGTTTGCTTGTAACACTACTGAGCCTGTTCCGCAAATGTCCAGATTGCCTTGAGGTGTGATAGTTGCAGATGGAACTGCAAAAGTATTAACGGTAGTTACTGAGGAAATGCCAGAGCATCCAAGACTATTCGACTCTTTTACTTTGTAATCTGCGGCCTTCGATGTGGAATAAGTTTGATTGGTGGCCGCAGAAATATTTTTATTGTTTCTCAGCCATTGATAAGAAATCCCCGTTCCGCTATTGGCAGTCAAAGTTACCGTTGTTCCGCTGCAAACAGAGACCGATCCTGTTGGAGAGATAGTGACGGCGATAGTGTTTTCATCAACGGTTCCATTACAATTGTCATCAATGCCATTGCAAATTTCTGTTGCACCTGAATGAATAGAAACGTTATTATCATTGCAATCAGTATTGTTGGTAACATAACCCGAAAGTTGAGTACACGCGAATACACTCGGATTTCCATAGCCGTCACCGTCTGCATCTCCATAAAATGGTTGTCCACTGCATCCTGCACTCAAAGCTGCTACTTCCTGATCATTCAATAGTCGATTCCAGATTCTGACATCATCGAGTAATCCATTAAAGTAAGCCCAACCATATGCCCAGTACCCACCTAACGTCAGGTTTTCGGGTGCATTCAGTGACAAACCTGGTCTCACACATACGGTATCCAATATACCGTTGATGTAGATCTTAACTAAGCCGTTGATTGGATCTGCTGTAACGACAGTATGATACCATACTGAATCTAACCCAAGATGATCCTTTCCAAAAGCATTCTGATTTATTTGAAGATTTACCATCGTTCGCTGAGAGCCATTGGACAAACCAGAAATTGGGTTAACTCCCCACCCAACAAGGGATTCATTTTCCTGTTTGCCAAAGGCCCTGCTTAAGAGGTCAGTTGGAGGATTATTATTCCAAAAGCTGATACTTAGGCCCGATTGGAATTGATTAAGCGAAGGACCATTTCCGCAATCAATGTATGTGTAACCGTCAAAGTAATACGCGCTGTTAGCTACGCCATTCCTGTCCGTTACAAAATTTCCACTTCCACCTACTAAGACTCCATTGTTTCCATTCCCGGAATAATCCAGGAAATCGTTATTCAGCGGATATTCGGCAACTAAACCGTTTGAAAGATTAACCTGGGAAAATAATGTGGTGGTGAATAAGCATTGCAAAATAATTATTACAATGTGTTTGAATTGCCATTCGCCAACTGAAAGAAAGTAGAGTTGAAAGTATTTACCTGTTGCTTGTGAATCCGTTAAGGATTTAGTTGAGTTGAATTTGTTTTTCATGGTTGAAAGTTTTTAAGGTTAAGAATGAAAAAATGATTTAGTGACACAAAGGTCTTGTGAGGCACAGGGCTGTGCAATCAATCTTAACCAACGGTCATATTCCTTAACGAGCGGGAAGAATTGCAGAAGACAGGAAGGAAGTGGCAGGAAAAAATCTCTACCTGTTAAATTTTTCGAGGAACTCACTAACCCTTCGCTTGGCAATGACGATGAATGTTCCGTCAGCCATTTGCACGGCGTGGCTTTTTGCATTGTAGTGAGTGATGTGATTGCGGTTGATGATGTGCGACTCATGAATCATGATGAAGTCATCATGCCCCTGCAGCATTTTCTTTTGCAGTGCACCTATGTTGAGCGAGTACATCGTCTTCTCAATTTTTCCATTCCACCTGATGTAGAAAATCGCCTGCGGGCCGCTTGCTTCCACACGAATCACATCCTGTACAGGCACTACGATGGAGTCTCCCTGTTTGGGGTTGGGCAGAATGATTTGCTTCGGTAATGATGTAAGATTGCGCATGCTCTCGGTGAGCACCTGCAATTGCAGCCGGAAATCATTTTCTGATCTTTTCTTTTTCACCCGTTCCACTGCCTCTCTCAGCAATGTGCCGTCAACAGGTTTTTCAAGATAGTGTGTGGCGCTGAAATGAAATGCGCGGGCGGCGTACTGGTCGTAAGCGGTAACGAAAATCACTTCAAAGTTTCGTGAGGGAATTTTTTCCAGCACGTCAAATCCGGTAACGCCTCCGCTTAATTCTATGTCGAGGAAAACAATGCCGGGTTGCAACTCACCGATTCCCTGAATAGCTTCTTCTAATGTCCTGAAGGTTCCTGCCAGGGTCACTTCAGGACAAAATTCTCCGAGCGCAGTTTGCAAATCCTCGATGGCGGAAGTTTCATTGTCAACAATTACGGCGCGGAGCATAGAAGGGGGAATTGGGGAATTAGGGTATTGGGATACTTGGTGACTGGGTTATTCGGTTATTGATTATTCAGTGGATGCGTTATGAAATTACGGAACGATTGCACCTAGTTGCTATTAATTGTAAAAATAGAACTGCAAATCTCCCTATCTCCCAATGTCCCAATTTCCAAATCTCCTGATTTCCTGATATGCGGAAAATCCTACTTCACAAAGGAATTGCAATCTTCACCTTCGACCCCTGCTCAAACAACTGCTGCAGCAATCCGCCTTTTGATTTTGCCTTGCGGTTCAGCAATTCGATTCGCTCACGCGTGATCTGCAAGCCGAGTGAACGCTTCTTGCCGTCAATTTTTTTTTCGGAAGCCGAACCAAGACCGATTCCATCATCTTCAATGATTGCTTCGAGCAAATCATTTCTTTCCGAGAAAGATAATTTGATTTTTCCTTTTCGGTCCAATGGATCCAATCCATGCCAGATCGCATTCTCGAGGATGGGTTGAAAGATCAACGGCGGAATCATGGTATTGGCTGCATCTACCGAGTGATCCATCGAAACCTCATAATCAAAACCATTATGTACGCGCAGACATTCTAATTGCATGTAGTTTTCCAGCATCGCTATTTCCTCGGTCAAACTGATTTTTTCTTCCTGGGAATTTTCGAGAACCTGTCGCATGAGTGTGCTGAATTTCGAAAGATAGTTAGTTGCAAGCTCAGGATGTTGCTGAATATATTTTTTTACTGCGTTAAGGGCATTAAAAATAAAATGCGGATTTAACTGGGAGCGGAGCACCTTATTCTTCAATTGATTCACCTCGAGTTTATTTTTTGTTTGGCGGCGGCGATACAATTGTAGAAAGACAAGGGACAATAACAAAACGATTATGATACTACCTGAGACAATCCACGTTCTTTTCGTTCGCTCATCGTTCAGGTGCCGTGAGATAGAATTTTGCTGTATCGAAAGGATTTCATTTTTTGATTTCGCATCAGCAACAGTGGCATCTGCAAAGGCTGTGGATTGCATGGTGTAATCTTTTAAAGAAGCATCGAGCAATTTTTCCTGCTGTTCTACTTCAGCAATGCGTTGAGCGAGTTGTTGAAGTTGCATTTTCAGAGAACCAATTTGTGTTTTTTCAGTTGCTGAAATTTTGAATTTGGTTCCACTCTCCGGGATGGCGTGATAAAGTTTTTGATAGTCACTTTGAAGACCCTTAATTTTTTTTTCGATGCTCAATTGTTCAACTAATGCCAAAGCACTGTTGGAATAGATCAATGCTGTATTCTCTTTATGACCTTGCCAGAAATGACGGCTTAATGCATTCAATGAATCTACTGTCGCCGAATCTTCTCTGTCATGCTGAATCACCTGCAGCAGGGAATCTGTTAAATTGGTTTGCCCATGAGTAGTAACATGAAGAATCAGTAACCAGCAAAACAGCGCAGTACATTTCATAACACAGAAATTTGAAACCAAATCTAAGAGCAGACATTCGATTTCTCATCTCTTACAAAGTAAAGGAAGGATGAAAAAATGTGAAGCTCGTTTTGAATTATTCGTTTTCCATTGAATAGTCCCGCGATTATTTTTCGGGTTTCAGTTTGACTATCCAATAGTCATCGTCGCCATGATTGCCTGTTACGTCACCATCCTTTGAATCAGATTTCCCTGCAATCACATAACCTCCATCGGCAGATTGAAGAATAGAGTATGCCCAATCATTTCCGCTTCCACCAAGAGATTTCTCCCATTGCAATTTACCTTTCCCATTTAATTTGATGATCCAGTAATCCTGAAGCCCGTGATTTTTACTTATGTCGCCTTCCACTGAAGAGGTATATCCTGCAATCACAAATCCATCATCAGTTGTTTGTAACACTGAATATGCAATATCAGATAAATTTCCACCAGCGCTTTTTTTCCACTGAAGATTCCCGTTGTCATCAAGTTTAATGATCCAGTAATCAGAATATCCATGATTGCCGGATATATCACCATCCTTTGATTCAGAAACCACAGCTCCAATATAACCACCATCACTTGTTTGATAGATAGAATTCGCAATATCATAGTCGCTGCCTCCATAAGTTTTCTGCCATTGAAGGTTGCCCTTTTCATCTAATTTAATAATCCAGCTATCCATTTTCTCACGGCTATTTCCTTTGCCGTCATCTTTTAACCCAATGCTGCAGGCGACTACGAATCCTCCATCTTTTGTTTGTTGTATATCATAGCTCCCGTCAATCCCGCTTCCACCAAATAATTTCTGCCACAGAAAATTTCCGTTCTCATCTAATTTGAATATCCATACATCTTGTCCTCCATGATTATTTTTAAAAACGCCATCCTTCGAATCAGTAACACCGGCAACAACATATCCCCCATCCTTAGCTTGCTGCACAGAATAAGCGAAATCATGATCTCTGCCACCAACCTGTTTCTGCCATTCAAGATTTCCTATTGCATCCAACTTAATGATCCATGCATCACCCCGCTGATGATGTCCTTTCACATCGCCATTGCTCGAATAGGTACCCCCTGCCACAATATATCCTCCTTCAGCCGTTTGCTGAATATCCTGTGCTTCATCATAATAAGTTCCACCATACGCTTTCTGCCATACTAAATTTCCCTTCTGATCAAGTTTGATGATCCAGAAATCTGTGAAGCCATGATTCCCGGTTTCATCACCATCCAAAGAACCGCCTTTGCCTGCAACTATATAACCGCTGTCAGAAGTTTGTTTGATACATGCTGCCTCATCGAGTTGACTTCCTCCAAAACTTTTCTCCCATTCAATTTCCGGTGCCCTTTGTTTGCAGGCAGATTGCATTATTATTATTGAAGCAAGGGCCAAAAGAAATGCCGGGAATTTCGAGGTATAAAAAATGTAACGATGCGGATTAATAATATTGATATATAAATAACCATTTGTCTGTCTATTTGTAACGAACCCAGGTTTCATGAGAAGTTGTTTTAAGTACTTTTTCAACCCGGATTTTTTCTTTTGATCTTCGTTATGAAAAGAAGCAATCATTTAAACCCGGATTTTGCAATTGGTAATGGAAATTTTTTCGTAGCACAGAATATATATTCTGTGCTACGAAAAAATTGAATGTGTGAACCAATGAAGAAAATATTTTGAACTGTTCATAGAGGATATGTGCTCAACTGCAAAATCCGGGTTAATAATTTGAAATGCAAAACCTTGCCGCCCCCAAATAGTCTTGAAATAATTTCCATCGTGAACGGCTCTCATCTCATTACACCGGAATCGCCAGCCGAACATTCGATCCTCCCTCAAGTAGTTGCTGCCGTAACCATCCTTTTACTCTTGCCTTTCGATTCATTAATTCAATGCGCTCGCGGGTGATCTGCATTCCCATAGATCTTTTCTTTTCGGGACTTGCTGTATTGACAAGCGTTGAGCCAAGTCCGACTCCGTCATCTTCAATGACTGCTTCGAGTAATCCATTTCGTTCTGAAAACAAAAGAGAGATTTTACCGCGATGTTTTAATGGCTTTAATCCATGCCATATTGCATTCTCAATCATGGGCTGTAAAATCAGAGGTGGTACCATAATGTTATTAGCATCAATCGAAGGATCGAGGGACACTGCGTAATCAAAGCCCAGCGGCAGGCGAAGTGATTCGAGCTGCATATAATTTTCAATCATGGCGATCTCTTCACTCAAAGTGATTTTTTCTTCTTCTGAATTTTCAAGCACCTGTCTCATGAGGATGCTGAACTTGGTGAGATAATTATCTGCCACATCTGGATGTTGCTGAATGAAGTTTTTGATGGAATTAAGGGCATTGAAAATAAAATGAGGATTCAGTTGCGAGCGAAGTACTTTGTTTTTCAGTTGATTCATCGCTAAGGTATTCCTGGTTTCACGGCGACGATATAGCTGGTAAAATAGCAGTGATAAAAACATAGCGATGCCGATGCCACCGGCAACAGCATAATTGCGTTTGTTACGTTCGTTAGCAGCAAGCTTGGCCATCATTGTCTTCTGCACCGACAAATTGCTGATGCTGTCTTGTTGTTGCTTATGGAGATTACCGGCGAGTAACAGGGATTGCTTGTTGCGGTCATTTTCAGAAGTCACCAATTGCCGTTGCTGCTGTTCATTTTGAAAATTCAATTCTGCTATCTTCCTCTGCTTATCTAAAAGAGCCAATGAACTTTGCTTCTTTTCATTTTCAAGATTTAGCACTGTGATCTCTTTGTCTTTCTTTTCGGTTTCGTACTTAGTTTGCATTTCATTTATCTGCTTGCTGTTTTCTTCATTGAGCAAGGTGTCCTTTATTGCTGAATAGAGATTGAAGTAGTGGTAAGTGCTGTCGAGATTATGAAGCTGGTAATACGATTCAGCTAAGTCCTGATAAGAAATAGCCATCAGTTCTTTGTCGGCCATTTCAATACCGAGAAACATTCCCTTGTACAGATTATTGAGTGCACTATCATAACTACCCAACTTAGAATAAGCATTGCCAATACTATGGTAAGTATGTCCAAGGGTGTATTTATCATTTATTTCCATACTGATCTTTAAACCCTTCAAATTATATTTCAGGGACTCAGAATAATTTCCCTGGTCTGCATAAAGATCTCCGATATTTCCACAGAACGCAGCAATAAAATCAGTGTTCTCCATCTTTTCTGAAATTTTTAATCCATTCAAAAAAGTACTCAATGCTTCGGAATAGTTAGCTTGGGAAGTATATATATTTCCTAAGGTGCTATAAGAAATAGCCATATAAAGTTTACTGTCAATTTCCTCACTCAATTTCAGACATTGGAAAGCATATTTTAATGCATCTGCATAATTTTTCTGATGGTAGTAAACGAGTGCCAGGTTGTTAAATGAGCTTGCGATGCGGTCTTTCTCTCCAAGTTCTTCATAAAGCTTTAACGCATCCAAATAATATTTTAATGCTTCTGGCCAATCTCCTTGTAATTCAGAGGCAATTCCAATTTTTTCATTAGTAAGAGCAGCGTTTGATTTTTTTTCGTTCTTCTCAAACAATTCTAAACCTAACAAATAATACCGGCGTGCCTCGGAGTAATTATTTTGCTTATCATAATTGACCCCAATATTTGCATAAGTACTGGCAATCCCATCCTCGTCATTAATTTCTTTGTATACCCTCAATGCCCGAAAACCATACTCGAGTGCTTCCTGATAGTTTCTACTATTATCGTTGGAATTAATTTGAAGCAAGACGTAAGCAAATGCAAGTCCTTTTTTATAATTGAGCTTTTTAGCAAGCATTGTTGATGATGTTGCATATTCCTTTGCTGATTCATAATCACCCTTTTGTAAAAATGCTTTAGATATCCTGTTGAGGGTTTTGACTTTATTCGTATCTTCTTTTGACGATTCAAGAACCTTTAATAATGAATCTGTTTTGCTTTGTTGCGCGCGCGCTTCGGGCATTTTCAGAATTAAAATGATCAGAAGAAGGAAGTGAATTATCTTTTTCATCATGAAGAGATTTATATTCAACGAATTAATTGTCCTTCAATTAAACGGAAACAGCAGTCTTCGCTTGCATTCCTTTTTCAGGCAATTGCTGCATTTAATGTTATTTTGATTTGGTTTTTGAACAGGTATTAAAGATGGAATTTACTTGTTACATTTGACAAATTGTTGAAACAAAACGGCGCTGATTCATTGCACTGGAATCGCCAGCCGCACATTCGACCCCTGTTCAAGCAGTTGCTGTTGTAGCCATCCTTTCACTCTTGCTTTTCGATTCATCAGTTCTATCCGCTCACGGGTGATTTGCATCCCCATTGATCTTTTCTTTTCAGCACTTGCTGTATTGACGAGCGTTGAACCAAGTCCGACTCCATCATCTTCAATAACTGCTTCGAGTAATCCATTTCTTTCTGTAAACAGCAAAGAGATTTTTCCGCGATGTTTCAATGGCTTCAAGCCGTGCCATATTGCGTTCTCGATCATGGGCTGCAAAATCAATGGAGGTACCATGATGCTGCCGGCATCAATAGAAGGATCGAGTGATACTTCGTAATCAAAACCCATCGGCAGACGAAGTGACTCAAGCTGCATATAGTTTTCAATCATTCCGATCTCTTCACTCAGCGGGATTTTTTCTTCTTCTGAATTTTCGAGAACCTGTCGCATAAGAATGCTGAATTTAGTAAGATAATTATCTGCCACATCAGGATGCTGCTGAATGAAGTTTTTGATGGAGTTAAGTGCATTGAAAATGAAATGCGGATTTAATTGCGAGCGCAGCACTTTATTTTTAAGTTGATTCATTACTAATGTATTCCTGGTTTCACGGCGTCGATATAGTTGGTAAAACGTCAGCGATAAAAACATAGCTATGCCGATGCCGCCGGCAACAGCGTAATTGCGTTTGTTACGTTCGTTACCGGCAAGCTTAGACATCATTGTTTTCTGCACCGACAAATTGCTGATGCTGTCTTGCTGTTGCTTGTGAAGATTATCGGCGAGCATTAAGGATTGCTTGTTGCGATCATTTTCAGAAGTTATCAATTGCCGCTGCTGCTGCTCATTTTGAAAATTCAATTCAGCAATCTTTCGTTGCTTATCAAGAAGAACAAATTCACTTTTCTTTTTTTCACTTTCTAAATTGAGTTGTGTGATCTCTTTGTCTTTCTTCTCGGTTTCATACTGTACCTGCATTTCGTTTATTTCTTTGCTACTTTCCTCGTTCAGCAGGGTATCTTTCACTTTTGAAAAAAGATTGAAGTAGTGATAGGTACTGTCAAGATTTGGCAAATGATAGTAAGTATCTGCCAGGTTATGATAGCCATCCTTTATCAATTCTTTTGATCCAATTTCCCTGGCAAGAGCAACACCTTTATTCAGGGAATCTATTGCACTTGAATATTTACTTTGGCGAGAATAGAATTGGCCTATGGTAATAAAAGACAGAGCAACGCCATATTTGTTTCCGGCTTCGTTATAATTTTCCAGACTTTGCAAATAATATTTTAGTGCATCCTCATAGTGCTTTTGCATTTCATAATCATAGCCAATCAAATTATAAATGAGTAATAAATAGTTCTCGTTCCCAATTTCCTCTCTGACTTTAAGTGCTTTTAAATGATATTTTAAAGCTTCATCGTAATTGTCCTGGCGATTATAGGTGGTTCCAATATTACTATAAATGGCGGCAGTGTAATAAAGGTCGTTGTTCTCTTCTGCAATTTTTAATCCTTTGAACAAATTGAACATTGCCTCGGCATAATTCCCTTGTTCGCGATAAGCTATTCCAATGGTATTGTAGTTGTCTGCGCTTAAATCAAATTTATCAGATGAATTCTCAACAACCCTCTTCGCTTTCAGGTAATAAGTCAGTGCGGTAGCAGAATTGCCCTGATATTCATAAATATTTCCAATGTTGAAATATAAATAAGTCATGACCCGTTTATTGCGAGTATCTTCAAAAATCTTGAGTTCCTTTAAAAAATAATTCAGCGCTACAGGATAATTGCCCTGATTTGTATATATATTTCCGAGAATATCATAAGCTCCCCCGATCCCGTTGTTGTATTTCAGTTTTTCAGCAAGCTTTAATGCCGAATTCGCGTATTCTGATGACTTGTTGTAATCGGCTTCCTGAATTAACAAACTACTTATAATAATCAGTTTTTGTACCTTACTTGTATCTTCTTTTGCTGCAGGAAGAACATTCAACAACGAATCTATTTCCCCCCGCTGGGCACGCACATCACTAATTTTCAGAATTAATATGATGAGAAGAATTGAGAAAATTATCTTGTTCATCGTGGAAGTATTCATGTTCAATGAATCAATGATAATGTCACTACACCGGAATCGCCAGCCGAACATTCGACCCACCCTCAAGTAGCTGCTGCTGCAACCAACGCTTTACCCTTGTCTTCCGATTCATCAGGTCAATGCGCTCACGGGTGATCTGCATACTTATGTAAATGCGGAAATTTACTGATAAGATTTAACAGGAAAGACACGATTTTACTGCGGTTCTTACAAACAAGGATTTATTTGCTCCATAGAGATGATATAAGCTCAAACAGGTTCTTTGCAGTCGTGCAAAAGAAAAATTTTTACAATGAGAAAACGCTTTTTTAAGATTTACTCAATCACCATTTTCCCTGTGCCAATAATTTCTTCATTTTCTTTCAGCACAAAAAAATAAATTCCGTCTTTCATTCCGTTTCCGTCAATGGTGATTGATGTTGAATTGATGTTACCGGTCTGTTGTACCTCCCTTCCTATATTATCGTAGATCAGCAACACACCGCTTTGAATGTCATGGCTTATTCGAATCGTTGAAGTGGAATGAAATGGATTGGGGAAAATGTTTAAGGTGATTTGCTTGCTATTCATTTCAACCACTCTCACTTCAGAGTAAGTGAAAGCGCCATCATCATCTGTTTGCTTCAACCGGTAGTACGAAGTACCGCCGTAAGGGTGATCATCAACTACAGAATAACTTAACGTTGAAATACTATTGCCTCCGGCATTCACTTGCATAACTTTTTCCCAGTCAATTGCGTCTTTTGATTTTTCTACGGTGAAATACTTGCTGTTGATTTCAGATGCCGTGGTCCAGTTTAATTTAACTTTATGATCCAGAGGTGTTGCATCAAAATTTACTAATTCAACAGGCAAGAATGTACATTCGATTGGTGCTGTTGAAGAAACCCATGTTGGTGAATTGACCAAGGTACCTGTGTTTCCATTTCCACTTGCATCGGCAGTATTGCCTCCGGTGCCTTCATCAAACTTCCAATAACCTTTGAGATTTGAAAAACTCGGGTGTACTGAAGTGATTGGGTGATTCATCCAGGATTGAATTGTGGATTGAGTAAGGGAAGCATTCCAAATGCGGGCTTCATCTACCACTCCTTGAAAATATTGAATGAAACCCTGACGTGCACCAATTCTAAGTTCATCCATTGATGACGCGAAATTTTGATCTGTAATATTTCCACTGACAGATGAAGAAGAAAAGATTTGAACTCCATTTGCGTAAACTTTCACACTACCGGTGGCAGATGAAAAAGTAACCGCAAGGTGTGTCCAGCTATTTAATGGCGCAACATATCCGGTATTAACCCATAGCCAGGTAATAGTAGCCGATTGAGAGATTGCATATTGTATTGTTCCATCAGCAAACCTCGCCACTTCATATTCTCCTTCCCTATTCATAATTATTCCGGGACCGGCAGGATATATCCAGGCTTCCATAGTTAACGCGGTGTCCATTTCTAATGAGGTATTAACGCCCGCGTTCACGTAATTGCTGCCACCATACTGAAGTGCATGTTCGGCACACTGCGCATTCACTATGTTATTTGAAATAAGAAGTTGCAGAACAATTAATGCACCTGCCTTTTGGAATTGGGACAAGATGGATTGAAAAGCAGAAAGAAGCAGAGCAATTTTTTTGCTTCTCTTCTTAAATATTTTTGCCAGCGAAATCAAAATCAACATCGTGATCATGCATCAAAGATCATGAGCTGTTTAAGGCTGCGCAACCAATATTAACCTGCGGGGTTGATTAATGCATTAGCGCTATTGAAGAAAACTTTACTCAACAATAATTTCTCTCACTTCTGTTTTATTTCCGTTTTTGAGTTGAAGAAAGTAAGCGCCTGTGTTGAGATCGGAAATGTCAAGTATAATTTTATCATCCTCGCTGTAAGAAGGAAGGTTCTCTCTTTGTCCAAGGCAATTAATCATGGCAACTTGTTGAAGCCCGGAAGCAGCAGCAAACCGAATTGTCAACTTCACAGTTGCCGGATTGGGAAAAATCAGAACGTCGTTTTCATCACTTGCAACTTCAACGACTCTAACTTCAGAGTAAGTGAAAGCACCATCATAGTCTGTTTGCTTCAGCCGGTAATATGAAGTTCCATTATAAGGATGAGCATCAATTTCAGAATAATTCCGGGTTGAAGCGCTGTTACCAGCGGCACTCACTTTCATCACTTCTTCCCAATCAATTCCATCACGTGATTTTTCTATAGTGAAATAGTTGTTGTTGATTTCAGATTCGGTCGCCCATTCACATAATATAGTATTATTTTTTTTATCGGCATGAGCATCGAAAAAGGTTAAACTGATTGGTAATAAAGTACAGGTAAGATTAGCGTCGTCATGAAATTCCCAAAAGTCCTGGTGACTTGTATTTGAGGAACTTACTCCGGTTCCTAAATATGCATAGCACCCAATAGTAAATCCTCTTGTTCCCGCCATGACGCCACCGCCAAAATTTGTTTCCTGAACCCACGAGTCTGTTAACTGATCCCATTTCCAAATGTCATTGTAAAAAGTCTGACCAGTCTGACCTAATCCAACATACCCATTCGTCCCTATTGAAAAACCTGAACCCGCACTGCGGCTTACTGCAGGCATATTTGCTTTCTGTGTCCACACGTTGGTTAATGAGTTCCATTCCCATAAATCGTGATAACAATTACTCGCACTTGAATTATCAGCGCCCGTACCGATGTAACCCATGGATCCAATCGAGAACCCAACGGCGCCCCATCTTCCTCCTGCAGGGAAATTCGCTTTCTGTAACCAGGTATTTAATGAAGGATCAAATTCCCAGAAATCATTTAGCATGCCACTGCTCTTTCCTGTTCCCACATACCCCTTATTCCCAAGACTAAAACCAACTGCAAAGAGTCGTCCATCGCCGGGTAAATTTGCAACCTGTACCCATACGTTCGTTGATGGGTCGTATTCGTAGAAGTCGTTGAAGTAGGCATTTCCGTTCCATCCTGTTCCGATATACCCCTTGTTTCCAATTGAAAATCCAACAGCAGCAAATCGCGCCGCGCCTGGTAAATTGGCTTTCTGGGTCCAGGCATTTGATGCCTGATCCCATTCCCAAAAATCATTGAAGTTATTAGGTCCGCCATACGCGATTGTTCCGGTTCCTATATAGCCTTTGGTGCCGATGGAGAAGCCTGCCATATCATACCGGGCGGTTCCAGGAAAATTTGCCTTTTGTACCCATGTACCTTGAGCAAATGAACCTAAAGACCAACAAGAAATAGTGATGCTGACTATCAGTTGTAAATGTGCTTTCATAATCGAATTTTTTTAACGCGTATATATTTTACTCAAGGGCTTGAAAGAATGAAGCACACCCATTCGAATGAGTTTCCTGATAAGCATCAGTACCAAAAATGAAGTGATCATGATATGACCGTTTAAGAGTGATTGAATCAGTTATAAGAGATGGTTCCGAATTCAAGTCCTTCCTCAGGGATCACAAATTGGTGACGTGACGAAACGGCATCTTCTTTAGCGGAGAAGTAGCCATTGAGTAAGAGCGCTAATGCAAACAATTCCTGCTCTGAGAGGGCATCCATGGTTCTGTCGTGCATTGTGATCATATAAATGATGTTGAAGGTTTTGAAATCAAGATCAATTTCAAATCAAATGTACCCTGCACGAAGAGCGGTATGCAACCAAACTTAACCAGCGAGGCGGTCCGGCTCATTAGCGCAGAAAACCAACGCGGTCTCCGGGACCACGGTCGGTTTAGCGCGGGCAATTGTAAATCTGAGTTTAAGAAAATAGAAACACCGCCGGATTTGCTATAAGGAATTCACTTTGCAAATCTCAGCGGTGCCCAGGTGTGCGTGCTACCTGTTATATTATTTTGGGGAAGAGGTAATCACCATTTTAGTTTTCTGAATCTTATCCAACAGTTCCTTTGTACTTGCCACATCTTCATTTGTTTTCTCGCCGGCTTCAATAGCCTCCCTGGCTGTACTTTCAGCCAAATCATACTGCTTGTCTTTATACAGCAGGGCGGCATAGGTGTCCAGTTCAGCGTAGCTATCCTCTTCAATATATGCCGCTTTTGCCATGTGGTTTACTGCTCGTTTTACAAGTGCAGGATCATCACACTTCTCGTATATTCCCCAGCAGCCATTATTGAAGAGAGGATGAAGCTGGTACCCGAACGGGCTTGCTGCAAGTTCATCGAATAGATCCATCAGCTTAGTAAACTGTTCGGTAGAAGTATAGAATTCAATCCTGTAAACAATTTTAACAATCGGTGTTTGTGGATTAGGGTCTTCATCGAGCAGTTGAAGCGCAATCTCTAATTCCTTTTCATTCTTATTATTAACTGCATTATCATAATGTGCTTTGAAAGATTTGCTGCGATCTATTCTCTCGAATTCTTTTGTGTTGATCACCCTTCCTACTTCATTCTTCCCATACAATTCAACAAGTTCATCTTTATGATCAAGCATGAACTCCCTGTACCTGGGATAGTCGGTTCCATATCGGCTTAAGATGGCCCAATTCACTTCACTCAATAAGTTCTCCTGTTGATCAAGATAACTGAAAAGGGTTGCGCTGTCAGGACGATAGGACCTATCCTCCAAATGTTGAGATATGAAATCAGGGAAAGCAAGATCAAACTGATAACTGATTCCTTTGTAATTGGTTTGTTTGGAAGGATCAAGAGACTGATTAAGTGTATTCAAAAAATCCCCGGCTTCCTGAAACCTGCCTGAAGTATAAACCAGTTTTCCTTCCGAATCAAAGATGAGGTAAGTGGGGTAACTGTACACGCGGTACTTCAGGGAGAATTTCGGGCCCTCTGCTTTTTCCACGTCCATTTTCAAATTCACAAAACGATCATTCATGAATGCGCCCACTGTTGAATCCATAAATGTTTCCTTTGCCATTTTCCTGCACGGTCCGCACCATTCTGTATAACAATCTACAAAGAGGTATTTATTCTGTGCCATCGCCTGTTCTTTTGCGTCACTCCATTTCAGGGATTGAAAGTTTACCTGTGCATGTGTAAAAAGTGCCATGGCACAGATGATTGGTAATAAGATGATCTTTTTCATAGCGAAGATTTTCTTTGTGATTTGAAATAATGATGGCATCAAAATTCCGGAGCAATCAATAACTGCGCAACCAATCTTAACGAGCGCGGTGATTCAATGTATTAGCGTGGTGAGGGAGCAAAAAAATTAACACTTGAATAAAAAGCGGCCGTCATATCACAAGCAGCCGCTCCAAAAAATAAACAACATCACCATTCCGGACACTCGGTTGCATTTATATATCGCTGTTGCCTGCCTTTCTTATCAAAATAAAAATTAACGCTGATGCGCATGGTATTGTCAAGAGCAGTTTTTACAGAAGCAGTTGAAAAAAGGTAGGAGAAATTGAGACTGAATACACGGTAACCTATTCCAAATCCTCCTGTGAGATATTGAAGACCGCCCATAGTTTTACTTTCTGAAAAAAATCCTCCGCGCAGAAAAAATATATCACGATACGAATACTCTGTGCCGCAGGACATGGTCACCTCCCTCACCTCCTCATTGAATCCGCCGGGTGCATCCTTAAAGGAGGAAAAAATTCCCTGGGCTACTGATTCACTTTGATAATTAAGGGAAGTGTCTGGAGAGGGAACCAAAAGCTTATTAAAGTCGAGATTGAAGTTGAGACGATGGTGCTCACTGAACCGGAAAGTGATTTCGCCCGCAAGTCCAAGATTGGCAGGAAGAAAGTTTTCACGCACTAAATTGCCCGGGTATGATACTTTGTTCCCGATGTTTGAAATGGTGACGCCGATGTTGTACCCGCTTTTTTTCTTTCTTAAAAAATTCATCGGGTGATGGTAGAAAAATGAAATGTCGCCTTTCAGGGCTCTGCCTGTTTTAATCATACTGTATTCGGAGGGCTGTGCCTTTACAAGATTGGAATGAACAAAACCAAGATTGATCCCGGCGGCTAAATACTTTGCGAGCTTTATGGAATATCCGGCATCAAAACAATAATCACTCTCGAGGAATCCGCTATAATTATCTTCGGTGGAAGTAAGAAAACTTAAATTCCCTGAATTGAAACGACGTAAAGCGAAAGCAATTCCGTGCTGCTCGCCAATGCGCACAAATCCGGTAACCGACTCGAGCACCACATTTTCCCCTGAATTGTGAAGCCACGACGTAAAGGAGCCGCCAATATCAAATTGCTTATGTGACAGGGAAACTTTTGCGGTGTTCCAAAAGATTGAAGTTGCATCGGCGTTGAGTGCAAGTCCAGCATCACCCATGCCTGCTGCGCGCGCATCGGGTGCAATGCGAAGGAAAGGAACGGCAATTGTGATTTCATTACCCTGGCTTTTGCCGGAGAACGGTTCGTTCATGAAAACGATCAGGAGAAAAATTAATGGGCGCATTAAGAATTATTTACTTGATGTAGCGCCTGCGATCAGAAGTTGCGTTTTAGTTTTGTTTTATGTCTTGCTAAGAAGAACTTCCGGTTCTTGAAAAACCGGAAGTTCCGGATTCTGATATTCTGTTTGCTAATCACTCCGTTCTCCAAAATCGGTTCGTGACACCAGTTTCCCATTTTTATAAATTGCCTCTTTGAGCTTTTTGCCATGCTCATCGTAGCGAAGGGTTTTGTTCATGTTTTGATTTTCGTCGTAGTACATGATCACGTCGGTTTCTCCATTGGGATGAAATGATCTGCAGGTGCTGCGCTTCATCGTGTGAGTATAAATCATTCCATCAAAGTATTCAGGCCAGATTCTTTTTTGCCTGGTATAACCAAACGGACCAGCCTCTATTTCTCCATGGAGAAAATTTTCTTCCGGCAGATTTCTGAAATCTATGAAGGCGTTTTCAAACCCTGCTCCATTGATCATCGCCTCGAGACTTTCTTTCCCTGGTTCATTAATGGTAGATGATTCGGGCTCGAAGCATGCAGCCACTTTTCCTTTGCCGGCAATGAAGCCAATGGAATACACATTGCTTCCCAACTGATCATGAACCAGAGTTCCCATTGAAGTTATGTGAAACCTGTAATGGGTTCCATGCTGAATATGCATGGATGCCGCCCATACAATAATTTTTGTGTCGTGAAAGCGCACACTGTTTAGCCACAAAAGATTTTCTGCCATTTGTGCGTCACGCATACTCACTATACTTCCCACATGGAGCACTAACTGCACCAGCGGTTTTCCCCGATAGGTCCAGGCCATTCCGCGTAATCCTTTCAGACTTCTGCATTCCTGAATCCAAAATTGCCGGTCAGATTCGGGTAGTTCTTTGGAATCGGAAAATTCTCCTGTGATTCGGGAAAGTGTTTCATCGAAATCTTTAAGCTCTTTTGGTTTTGGCGTAGGTGAAAATTTATATTCAGCAAGCGATGACAACCACTTTCTGAAATCGATCCAGGAAGCTGATTGCAAGGCTTGTGAGTTGATGAGCGTGAGTTTGCTTTCAAGATCATCTATGAATTTGTGCGAAGCGCCTCCGGTAAATTGACAGTCGAAGCCCGCCAATTGGAGCGGATGGCCTTTGGCATTCTGGTCAGCGAGATAGTCAAAAAGCGGTTGCACTTCCTGACTGTACGACCATATTCCAAAGATTCCTTGTGCGGCTGCTGTTTGAGCGTTTTCATTGTTGCAAAATGATTCCCATGCTTTTGAACAATCGTAAAAACCGCTTTCAAATGCAATCACATCAAAGCCCATTTGTTCATGGAGAAATTTTATGAGCCTGATCTTGGCTTCGAACGTGGTGCCATCGCCGTGACTTTGCTCGCCAAGCATTACCATCTTTGAATCACCAATGGATTGGCGGAGTGATTGAAGATCGGAGTAGTCATTGTTTTGCGGATCAATTGATAGGACATGAGCGTGGTTTTTCAACCAGGCTGAATCCTCAGCCCGGTATTCATGCTGGGCATTTGAAAGAAACGGAAGTACTGCTGCGAGTAAGGCGAGCCGGAAACAGGTCAGGCTGCGATTGAAAAAGAAATTTGAAAAGCGCATAAGAAAGGGATTTAGTTAAGGTAGCGCCTTATATCATGTGATGTTCTTTTGATTTGGTTTTGTTTGCAATAGACTATTTCATGGATCACGGTCTCATCAAACATCTCTTCGCTTCACCACAACAAATGAAACCAGCATGAATGCGTTTGTAATTCTTTGAGAATGATGAGATGTTGAGTACAGATTTCATGGTTGATATGGTGATTGAATGTTGCCGGTTAAAATGTATTTATTCTTCTCAGGAATTGAAACCCAATGTATTTTCCGTTCTGAATTCATTACCTGGCTCCTTTGTGAATTGTATCTGACTCTCTTCACTGGAATTGCTGCTGAATCTTCTGTTCAAAATAATGAGGCATGCGCCGCAGATGTACACCGCGATTACCAGCGCAATCCAATAGAAGATTTCGTTCTTAAAAAGAGAAAAGAAAGAGGAGCCCACGTTATGTGCACTCATACTTAGAGCAAATGCGATGGAGTTGTTAATGAAATGGATGATCATTCCGGGAATAAGAGAATTGGTTTTGCAGTAAACCCATCCGATAATGATTCCGAACACCACAGCAGTAATTCCCTGCGACAAATTGAAATGGACGACTCCGAAAATCATTGCAGACCACAGAATTGCTTTCTGAGGAGAATAATTTTTCAAAAATCCTTCGAGAATGATTCCACGAAAAAGCAGCTCTTCGAAAATAGCCGGTACCAATGCGACAAGCATGAAGGAAAAGATGTTGGGCTGAATGATTCTTTGGAATGCATTCTGAAATGTTTCCGGTACCGGAAGCGACTCCACAAACGGTTCTATCACCAGACCAGCCGTAAGAACCGTGATGAGCGCAAGCAATATGGTGCTGACGGGAACAGCGCTGAATCTGAAATGTTTTACATCATTGTTCTTTCCGATTTTCCGCATTTCTATGAATACCACCAAGGCAAACGTCGAGACGTATAAAATGAGCAGAAGCAATGAATAGAAATTTCCTGAAGTAAACATTCCGGGAAATATTATGAGCGTGGCAATGAAAGGAATACTCACGATTAAACTTGCCAGCAGAATTTTTATGGGAATGAAAAAGCTTTGGCCGATGGTGGGGTAAAATCGCTTTTGAAGTTGGGTGCTCATGGTTTTGATTCTTTGCGTGATTGGAATTGCTTCCGGTTTTTTTTGATTATGCGTCAAAGCTACTTCCGGTGGGGAGCGACTTGCAACCAATCTTAACCTGCGGGGCGATTCACTCATTAGCGGAGCGATAGAACAATATAAATTCAACTGTTGAAATCAAAAGCGTCTGCCTCACTACAAGCAGCCGCTCCAAAAAAACAGACTCCACATCTCCTTGCTATTCAATCATTCCATCAGATGTTGGTTCTTGTTTTTCCTTCCTATCAAAATAAAAATTCAAACTGAAGCGCAGGGTATTGTCAAGCGGGTTTAGCTGACGAGAGGTTGGAATGAGATAAGAGAAATTCAAATCGAATACCTGGTAAGCGATTCCAAATCCTGCCGTGAGATATTGGCGGGAACCCTTGGTTTTGTCCTCGAGAAAAAATCCTCCGCGCAGATAGAATATGTCATGATACGAATACTCTGCGCCGGAGGATATGGTCACTTCTCTCAGCTCTTCATTAAAACCGCCGGGCGCATCCGTGAAGGAAGAAAAAATTCCTTGCGGCACTGATTCATGCCGGTAATCAAAAGAATCGTCGGGAGTAGGAACCAAAAGTTTATTGAAGTCAAGATCGAATGTCAGGCGGTTGTAATCATCAAACCTCAAAGTGATTCCGCCGGCAAGACCAAGATTGGCGGGAAGAAAATCTTTGTTCTGCGCATTCTGGGTGTAAGTGATTTTATTTCCAATGTTTGAAATGGTGGCGCCGATGTTGTAGTCACTTTTTTTCTTTCCTGTCCGAAGGACTCCTTTCGGAGAAAATTTCATCGGATGATGGTAGAAGAACGAGAGGTCTGCCTTCACTGCCTTGCCGGCCTTGATAGGAATGTTGTTTATGCTGTACCCGCTCGCAAGATTGGAATGAACAAAACCGAGGTTGATTCCGGTTGAAAAATATTTTGTGAGCTTTCTTGAATACCCTGCATCAAAACAATATTCACGGGGCTTGAATTCACCAAGCGCACTTCCTGATGCACTCGTAAAAAAGATGTCTCCCAAATTAAAATACCGGAGCCCGAATGCAATTCCCTGGTGGTCATCAATGCGCGCAAACCCTCCGACTGTTGCGAGATAGAGATCTTCAACCATCGAATGAAGCCACGGTGTGTAAGAAAACCCGAGGTCAAATTGCTTTTGCGATAAAGAAATTTTTGCTGTATTCCAGAAGATGGCATTCGCATCGGCACTGAGTGCAAGCCCTGCATCACCCATGCCTGCAGCCCGCGCATCCGGTGCAATGCAAAGGAATGGAACGGCAGTGCTGATCACATTAGTTGTTTGAGAAAATGCTCCGTAGCTCAATGACAAGGAGAACAAAAGTGAAAGAAGAAATTGTTGACGGCCACGTGAAAATTTTTGTAGTCGAAAAGAATTTTCTTTTTCGGGTGACTGCGACTTAAGGGCAGTAAAAGTTGGATAACTGAAATTGCCTGACATGATTGAAACGGTTTTAGGGTTAAGAGATAAAAAGTGTATCCGTTCATCATGTCATCTATAAAATTTTGTTTGAAGTAGCTTGAATGGAACAAATGTCCGTAGCACTCACAATCTGCGCAATCAATCTTAACCTGCTAAGTGAATTAATGCATTAGCGCGGTTTGCTGACGCAATCAATGTCATTAATAGAGAGGGAGAAGGAGCCATTCTCTATAATTGATAGCGTTGATTTTGCAGAGTTCAATCACCCGATTCAATCACCTGAATAGCTCTGTCAAGCAGTTCATCCTTTCCTTCCCAGATACCGCTGATGGTTGGCGTTACTTCAATGTCAGGAACAATTCCAACTCGTTGTGTTTCTTTTCCATCAGGATAATAAATACCGATGCCGGTAAACAGGGTATAAAGATTTCCCGGAAGATAGAATTGAGAAATATTTCCATCAGCGCCGGCGGTAGTACTTCCAATCACTATGGAATTCTCGGATGCTCTGAATGACATAGCATGGTATTCCGCGCTGCTTTGTGTTATTTCATTTACGAGCACCACCACTTTTCCTCTGTAAGCATCGGCATTATTACGGCCCACTTTCAATGGTTTTGTCCAGCTAAAAAGTCCCGGTGAATTGATGTCACCCCTCGTGAATTTGACGAATGCTACAGAGTGAGTATTCAAATATTTCCCCATTCGAAAAACCAAAAAGTCAGTGGGGTAATTCCTGATGTCAATGACGATGCCCCTGGTGTTTTTGAATTTGCTGAAGATGTTATCAAGTTCAGCCGTGTGAACCATTCCTATATTAATATAGCCGATACCGGGATTTATAAATCTGAAGGAGCTATCGGGTTTATGGTAAGCCCAGTCGGAGGACCGGTCAACCATGTCGTAGGTGCAGCGATGAATGGTTTTGTTCATCTTCTTTCCCTCTCTCACAAAAGCTACATCAACACTGTCGTCATTGCCCCTGAGGAGATCATGAGCAAAGTTTCTTAGTTGAGCTGTGCGATTCGAAGCAGGATAGTATTTTAATTTGTCACTAACGATGTCCTCCACCTTCTTCCCGTTAATTTCAACAATCACATCACCGGGTTTCAATCCTGATTTTTCTCCTAACTCGCGGTTGTAATACCCGCTTACCACTGCTTGCTCTCCTGTAAAAGTCAGTTGAAAAGGCGCATACTTGTACCCTTTCCAATCCTCGAGAGTAGAGTCGCCATAAATACTTGCATGCGTATCATGTATGCGAGCGATCAATTCAAGACAGGTAAGACGGTAAGTGAGTGCATCATCCGCCATCGCAAACTTTGGAATGAATTCTTTGAGAACAGGATTCCAATCTTCACCAATGGCATATTTGTAAGGAAAGAAATACTGAACCATGTTCCAGTAGCGGAACAGGGAGAGCATCCTGTATCCGGCGTCAGGCAACAGAAAATTTTCATAACGATCCTCATGCGTAAAGTCAGGATTGCCAACATGGGGATTCTGCCTGATGTAATAATTCTTTTTCTGATTTCTGTTTTCAAAAATGAATTCGAGCTTGTTTCTCAATCGTTCACTAAGGCCGCTATTCGTAATCCACTCAAGGTCCGGTTTCATCTTATAGTTGCCGCTGAAATTTGTCTTGCATGAATGACGTGGACTCACTGCACCCAGTTTTTCAATCCAGTTTACCAGCGTTTGATCTCTCTCTGCCTCACTTTTTGCATCAGCGATGGAGGGAAGAATTCTGAACAACTCGAAATCCCAATTATAGTTGCCGGTTGCTACTTGCGGATGGTAGTATTTCAGGAAGCCCCACACTTTGCCGAGCACTTCAAGATTTTCAATTTGGCTTGTACCGGGTGATTCCAGGGTAATTCCTGACCCATTGTTGAAGGCAGCATCGAGAGCAGCCGGATAAACTTTTATCTTCTTCGCCGGAGCGTCTTCAATCTTTTTTCCTCCTATGAATAATTGCAGATCATCAACCCATATTTTTCCGGTTCCAGCCAGCACGCCCCCGACATGAATCTCTGTTGCTTCATCGTCGAGAGGAAGTGTGATCGCGTACCGTTGCCAGTCATGGGTACCCGTGATTTTTCTTTTCTCCATGTTGTCGAATTCGAGGAGATCATCATATTGATCAATTCGCATCCACAATCCTGCGAATCCTTTACTTCCTACATTTTCAGTTTTCAGGTAGCCACGCAATTCAATTTTCTTTCCTGCATATTGTGCAGGAATCGCGTAATCACATTCACCAAAATATTTCAACTCGCTGTTTGGATCCGAACTGATTGAAAGCGAATATTTCCCTTCATAAATGACGGTCGAATCGAGTTGAACTATGCAGGTTTTCGCTCCGCTCCGCTTTGAAGAAAGATCCCAGCCGGCGGGAGTTATCTTATCATCGTTAAGTGTTTCAAAATTCAGGTTAAAGGGTGATTGTGCATAGCTCAATGCAGAGAGCAGAACAAACAACAATGAATTGAAGATTGCTTTCATGATGCGACAGATTGTTTTTTTATAAGGAAATCAGGATCAAAACCTGGTGGCTTAAAGAAAATCTTCACTATTGATTTTAAAAAAATACCGCCAGAACATAAGGAACGGAAGTGCCAATATTCAGATAAGATAAACTTCGCATTGTGCTGTCCTGGCGGTTTGTAAATTCTTTGATCATGGTTGCTTATTGATTCTGAAATAATTTGCTTGCATCAAAAGTCCTATGATCTGAAGTACCCGGCAACCAATCTTAACCTGCGGGGTGAATCAGGTCATTAGCGCGGCAATGAGAGAGCAAAAAAATCAGGGACGATTAAACTTCTGCAGGAATTCGCTGAGTCGCCGGTCAGCTACTTTGATAAATTTTTCATCCGCCATTTTTACAGCGTGGCTCTTGGTATTGTAATGTGTGATGTGATTCCGGTTGATGATGTGCGATTCATGAATCATAATAAAGTCATCATATCCCTGCAGCATTTTCTTTTGCAGCGAGCCAATGTTGAGTGAGTACATCGTCTTTTCAATCTTGCCATTCCACCGGATATAAAAGATCGCCTGCGAACCGCTGGCTTCTACGCGAATGACATCTTTGATTGGAACTACAATGGAATCTCCCTGCTTTGGATTGGGGAGAATAATTTGCTGTGGAAGAGAAGAAATATTGCGTAAGGTTTCGGTGAGCACTTTCAATTGAAGTTTGAAATCATTCTCTGATCGCTTCTTCTTCACCCGCTCTACAGCTTCTGCGAGCAATGCACCGTCAACCGGTTTTTCCAGGAAATGGGTAGCGCTGAAATGAAATGCTCTTACCGCGTACTTGTTATATGCGGTCACGAAGATTACTTCAAAATTCCGGTCCGGGATTTTTTCAAGCACATTAAACCCTGTGGTATTATCATCCAGTTCAATATCAAGAAAAACCACATCAGGCTGCGACTCGGTAATGCCGTTTACCGCATCAGCCACATTTCCCCAGCTTCCGGTTACATTTATTTCAGGACAATATTTTTCGATCTCCTGCCTGAGCGAAATAACCGCAGCAGGTTCGTTGTCAACAATTACAGCTTTCATCATGTGAAAGAATTTTTTCCGGGAATTATGGGCGATTAAACTTATGCAGAAATTCACTATTCTTAGGAACATTTTGTCCGGCAAGAAATTGTGTTGAACAAAAACTGAGCAGCAGCAGCCCGACTATACTCAGGCTTTTTGGGCAAGTGCAAAATTTTTTCACCTGAAAAAGTTGAGTGAACTAATTTCTTGTGAAGATAAATCGAAATGCCTTGTGAGTTTACTGAATTACCAACTGCTTTTCACCAAAAGAATTTTCATCGCGGATGGTGATGAAGTACATTCCTTTTTGCCATTGAGAGAAATCAAACGATTGCTGTGAAGTATTCAAGGGAATTTCTTTTTCTCCACAGGATCCTATGGAAAATAATTTTTGCCCAAGGAGATTAGTAATAGATAATGTGGTGTGTTGCTGAAGTAAAGTTGGAAATGTGATTTCGAAATTCCCTTGTGTTGGATTGGGAGATATGTAGAAGGATAAACTTGAAGCGGGAGTTTTAATTCCTGTTGCTTCAGCAGATAATTTTACGATCCAATAATCAAGCTCTCCATGATTCCCTGTAACATCTATGTCATTTGAAAGCGATTTACCTGCGATGACGTAGCCCCCGTCATTTGTTTGCCTGATGGCAGCGGCTAAGTCACCAGATGAGCCTCCTAAACATTTTGACCATTCAATAGACCCTGCAGAATCACACTTCACAATCCAGTAATCATCGTAGCCATGGAAACCTGAGACATCGAAATCGTTTGATGTAGTCCACCCTGCTAAAATGAATCCGCCGTCGGAAGTTTGTTGAACAGAATTTGCCTGATCGTATCCGCTGCCGCCATAACATCTTGTCCAAACAGTATCACCATTGGAATTTAGTTTCACAAGCCAATAATCGGCTTGACCATGATTGCCGTATACGTCGCCATCAGATGAAGGCGAAACGCCGCATACAACAAATCCTCCGTCGCTGGTTTGTATTATATCAAATGCTTCATCTGCCTCACTTCCTCCTAAACATTTAGTCCAAACTGTATCGCCGTCTGAATTCAGTTTAACTATCCAATAATCAAAGTATCCATGGAAACCCCAAACGTCACCGTCATTCGATGTTGTTCTACCAGCAACAATGAAACCATTATCGGCTGTTTGCGAGATTGAGTAAGGTTCGTCGAATCCGCTACCACCGTAGCATCTTGCCCATAGAGTATCACCGTTTGAATTTAGCTTTACAATCCAATAATCAAAATCTCCGTGATTGCCTGACACATCTCCATCATCCGAAGCTGCTCCGCTTGCCACGATATAACCACTATCTGAAGTTTGGACGATTGACCGCCCGTAATCATCTTCATTGCCTCCCAAACATTTCTGCCATTCTAAATTTCCATCTGAACTCAGTTTAATCACCCAGCAATCGTAGCTTCCATGATTACCGGAAACATCACCATCATTGGACAGTGAAAGACCAACAAGGACGCAGCCACCATCATTGGTTACTTGACCTTTACACTCTTGTTCAAATCCACTTCCCCCAAAACATCTGGTCCATACGGTATCCCCATTTGAATTTAGTCTAACGACCCAATAATCGCCTCCTCCATGTTCGCCCCAAATATCACCGTCATTCGATCCGCCTGATCCCACAATCAGAAAATTCCCGTCATTAAATTCCTGAACTGACCATGCTTCGTCTTGATTGCTTCCTCCTAAAGATTTCTCCCACTCAATCCCCGGCGCATTTTGCCCAAAGAGAAATTGTGTTGAACAAAAACTGAGAAGCAGGAGTGTAAGCTTTTTCATAGAGAAAATATTCAGTGAAGAATATTCAGATAAAGATAAAATATTCTTCCAGGGTTAAACTTATCAAGTCGGAAAAGGATTGAGACGGTCAAAAGTTCGTGGAGATTGTTTCAGAAAGTCACGCCAAACCTCACACTCTTTTCTTCGCAATGACGATTAATCAATAATTTCCCACCAACATCCTATCTTCGTCACCCCCAAAAAAATTTTCTGCCTATCGCTTGAGCATCTACACTGAAGGAATACGATATACGATACACGTAATACGACTCAGTTTGAGATCGTGTATCGTGTTACGTGTATCGTGAATCGTAAAAAAACATGGCAGTAAAGATCAGTAAAGAGGATGCCCTGAACTACCACAGCAAGGGGCGTCCCGGAAAAATTGAAGTGGTTCCCACCAAGGAGACCAAGACGCAGCGTGACCTTGCGCTCGCATATTCGCCCGGCGTGGCTGAGCCCTGTTTGGAAATTGCAGAGAACAAGGAGAAGGTTTACAACTACACCGCCAAAGGAAATTTAGTCGGCGTCATCTCCAATGGAACTGCCGTGCTCGGCCTCGGCGATATAGGTCCTGAAGCCGCCAAGCCCGTGATGGAAGGCAAAGGAATTCTCTTCAAAATTTTCGCGGACATTGATGTATTCGACATCGAGCTGAATGCAAAAACGATTGATGAGTTTGTGAGTGCAGTGAAAGCGCTCGAGCCAACATTCGGCGGCATCAACCTCGAAGACATAAAAGCGCCCGATTGCTTCGAGATCGAAAAGCAATTGAAGAAAGCGCTTGCCATTCCGGTGATGCACGATGATCAGCATGGAACGGCGATCATTACCGGCGCGGCGCTGTTGAATGCACTCGAACTCCAGGGGAAAAAAATTGACGAAGTCAAAGTCGTTGTTTCCGGTGCCGGTGCTTCAGCGCTTTCATGCGCACAACTGTACATTCAGTTAGGTGTGAAGACAGAGAATATTGTGATGATTGATCGCGGCGGTGTAATCCGGAGTGATCGCAAGGAACTTGATCAGCACAAAAAACCATTTGCCACCAACCGTGATTTGAAAACACTGGCTGACGCACTCGTTGACGCCGATGTTTTTCTTGGCTTGTCCAAAAAAAATGTGGTTTCGAAAAAAATGCTCAAGCCCATGGCACCCAATCCGATCATCTTCGCGCTGGCTAATCCCGATCCTGAAATTCCGTATGATGATGCGCGTGATGCGCGACCTGATGCCATTATTGCAACAGGAAGAAGTGACTATCCAAACCAGGTGAACAATGCACTCGGCTTTCCATTCATCTTCCGCGGTGCCCTCGATGTACGCGCAACAGAAATTAATGAAGCGATGAAACTCGCCGCGGCTCTTGCACTCGCCGATCTTGCCAAGAAACCTGTGCCCGACATCGTCAACTTAGCATTCGGAGAGAAGAACATGACGTACGGAAAAGAATACATCATTCCTAAACTCATTGATCCGCGATTGCTGACTACCGTTGCCCCTGCCGTTGCGCGAGCCGCCATTGATTCCGGTGTTGCGCGCTCAAACATTCCGGATTGGGATGCTTACGTGAATGATCTCTCAAAACGGCTGGGGAGAGATGAAGCGATCGTGCGCGTGCTGATGAATAAAGCGCGCCGCGATCCCAAGCGCGTGGTATTTGCCGAAGCAGACAATTTTAAGATTCTGAAAGCCGCACAAGTGGTGAAGGAAGAAGGGATCGCGAAACCTATTTTGCTCGGTTCAGAATCGAAGATCAGGAACATCATCAAAGAAAATAATCTGGAGCTGAATGATGTCCCCATCATCAACCCCAACTCAGAAAAAATGGAGCATGTAAGAGACCAGTACGGCGAATGGCTCTATGAAAAACGAAAGCGCAAAGGATTGACGCTATACGAATCGAAGAAGCTGATGCGTGAGCGAAATTATTTCGGAGCGATGATGGTGCTGAGCGGGGAAGCTGATGCGCTGATCTCAGGATTAACAAGAAACTACGCGCAAACAATTCGGCCATCATTGCAGATTATCGGCACTGAAGAAGGAACACAGAAAGTTGCAGGCATGTACATTCTGCTCACGAAAAAAGGTCCGCTCTTCTTTGCTGATTGCACGGTGAACGTAAGCCCTACTGCCGAAGAGCTGGTTGAGATTACGGCGCTCACTGCAAGAGCTGTCCAGTTCTTAAACATTCAGCCGCGCATCGCAATGCTTTCATACTCTAACTTCGGATCAACGAGAGGACAGGAGCCGGATACCGTGGCAAATGCCGTTCGTATTCTCAAAGAAAAATACCCCGGCATGATCGTGGATGGAGAAATGCAAGCGAACTTTGCATTTGACACCGATTTATTGAAAGACAATTATCCATTTTGCGAATTGATCAATGGCGGAGCGAACACACTCATCTTCCCGAATCTCTCAGCAGGAAACATCGCATACAAGCTCATGCAATCGCTTGGCGCAGCAGAAGCAATTGGCCCGGTGCTGTTAGGATTGAAGAAGCCCGTTCACATTTTGCAACTTGGAAGCTCGGTGCGGGAGATCATTAATATGGTGACGATAGCGGTGGTGGATGCGCAATCGAAACAGTAGGCATTAGACAATAGGCAGTAGGCAAAAAAACGATACACGATTCACGTAACACGACAAATAAGTAAGCAGTTGGCAGTGGGAGTTGGCAATAAAAAAAGATAGCAGTTGGCAAAAAAAATTGAATAAGATTTCTGAAAAACGAATAACCTAATTCCCCGATAAACCAATAAACAATTTACCGTGCTCGCATACATCCAGGGAAATATCACTCACAAATCTCCCACTCACGTGATTGTGGAGAGCGGCGGACTTGGTTACATGGTGAATGTTTCACTGAATACGTTTTCAAAAATTCAACAACAATCGTCTTGTAAGCTGCATACATATCTTCATATAGGTGGAAGCCTGCAGGGACCGATGTCGCTGCAGCTTTTTGGATTTTACGAGGAAGCGGAGCGTGAAATTTTTCTAATGTTGCTCAGTGTTTCGGGAGTGGGTGTCGCTACGGTTCGAATGATTCTCTCTTCATCATCAGCAGAAGAAATTCAGCGTGCGATTCTCGGTGAGAATGTGAGGTTGCTTGAAAGCATTAAGGGGATCGGACCAAAAACAGCAAAGCGAATTATTCTGGAACTGAAAGATAAAGTTGGGAGAGGAATGACGGTGAGTTCAACTTCTCTTCCTGCCGGAAGTAATGCGCGTGAGGAAGCAATCAGTGCATTAGTGATGCTTGGCTTCACGCGTTCGCAAGCGGAGAATGGAGTGAACCGTGTGGCTCCGTCTAAAAGTAACTGGACGGCAGAAGAATTGATAAAGCAAGCGCTGAAGGCAATGTGAAAATGGAAAAAGGAAAAAAGAAAAATCAAAAATACTTCGTCATTGCGAGGAGCATGGGTTTGACATGTGAGAGAGGGCGACGAAGCAATCCATTCGGAATTACAATTAAATCCGGACAGATTGCTTTCCGAAAAATCGGAACATGCCGAAACCTTCGCAATTTTCCTGCGCAATCTCGCAATGACGAGAACAAAAAAATTTTAACAACTTGCCAGCGAAGGATTTTTACTCATGAAACAGACTGCACAACATGATGCAATAAGAAAACATGTGTTGCGTTTGTTTGGATTCTTTAGTATAATATCCGTCGCTGACTAAAAAAAATATTTCGGTTTTGAATTTGAAAGTCAATATCACCTTCCTCGTTATCGCAACGTTTGTCTCGTTCACCCTGCTGTCAGCAGTGGGTATGAACGGGCGTTGGAATTCATTCATGCATCCTTCTTCTCATCAGGAGAAAAATGAAGCACCGTCAGAAGAATCCTTCCCCGGAGAGGCGGGACAGGCCGACAATCTCAGTGTGACATCTGAAAATAATTTTGTTCTGCCGACTGATACACCCCCTGAGAACCCAAATGCAGTCAATCTTCATTATCCCATTTATGATCGCCTGACGGATTTTCTCACTACGCCGAATGATAACTCGTTTGATCTTCATGATCCTTCCAACGTCAATCAAACTATTGATTACGATCCGCAATCGCAGCAGTACATCATCAATGAAACAATAGGCGATCAGTTCTTTCGCGATCCCACGTACATGTCATTCCAGGATTTTCTGGATTACCAATACAAAACTCAGGAGAACCAGTACTGGCAGCAGCGCAGCAATGCAGCAGAAGTGCTTTCGCAAAAGAGCATCATTCCGGATGTGAATGTCAACAACCGGCTCTTCGACAGAATCTTCGGGGGAACGAAAGTGGACATTCGTCCGCAGGGAAATATTGATCTCACCTTCGGTGGAAATTACCAGAACATTCTCAACCCCACACTAACCAAACGGCAACGCCGACAAGGTGGATTCAACTTCGACATGAACATTCAGATGAACGTGCTCGCGAAGATCGGCGACAAGCTGAAGATGAATGTCAACTACAACACACAGTCGAATTTCAATTTTGAAAACCAGGTAAAGCTCGAATACACGGGTTACCAGGATGAGATCATCAAAAAGATTGAAGCTGGAAATATTACGCTTCCGCTGAAGGGATCATTGATCACGGGCAGCCAAAGTTTGTTCGGGTTGAAAACTCAATTGCAGTTCGGGCGGCTCACAGTTACAAGCGTGATTTCGCAGCAGCAGTCACAAACACAAAACTTAACGGTGCAGGGCGGGGCACAGCAGCAAACATTCCGCATCACCTGCGATCAGTATGATGAGAACCGCAACTACTACCTGGCTCAATACTTCCTGAATAATTATAACCATGCGCTTTCCACAATTCCCATCATCAATTCACAGGTAAATATTACCAAGCTTGAAGTGTGGGTGACAAATAAAACCGGTGCGACCACAAACGTGCGCGACATTGTTGCATTCCAGGATTTGGGAGAAATACATCCTTATGATACTGCGCTGATTAATGGCATCAGTCCTGCTAATGTGCTACCCTATGGTTATGCTCAGTTAACAGGAGGTCCTGATTTGAATTCAAATGATCTCTATCATACGCTTACAGTTGTGATTCCTCAGACTCGCAATCTTGACAACACACTGCAAACACTTAATTCCTTTGGCTTCATTCCCGTTCAGGATTTTGAAAAAACGTATGCGAGAAAATTAGCACCGAATGAATACACCTTTGATGCACGGCTTGGCTATGTGATGCTCAACTCGCAGCTGCAGCCTGATGATGTGCTTGCAGTAGCATATCAATACACGGTAAACGGACAGTTATACCAGGTGGGTGAATTTGCTGAAGATGTTCCGCCCAGTGCTGACACAGCCAAAGTTTTGTTTCTTAAAATGCTGAAGAGTACTTCAACACGACCGAAGCTGCCGATGTGGAATTTGGAAATGAAAAATGTGTATTCACTGAATGCTTTCCAGGTTAATCCTGAAGATTTCTTTCTCGACATTTATTACCTCGATCCGGGCGGTGGAGAGAAGCGCTACATTCCTGCTGATAATTTGAATGGCACACCACTCATCAGTGTATTGGGATTGGATCGCCTGAATAACAACCAGGATCCGCAGCCCGATGGTGTATTTGATTTTATTCCGGGCAT
>Ga0134121_10000409_pt1 | contig 50657 bp, 37 predicted proteins | sample KB301_FD_96463 | JGI IMG/M metagenome (GOLD analysis project Ga0134121, IMG submission 96463) | Terrestrial soil microbial communities without Nitrogen fertilizer from Kellogg Biological Station, Michigan, USA - KB3-0-1 | ecosystem: Environmental > Terrestrial > Soil > Unclassified ...
CGCCTGAGATCATCTTGGGCAGATCGACCTGACGGCTCGGAACACCCCGCGCGAAGTTGATCGTGTCGGCCGCGTTGAACTGGTTCGCGTTGATGTCGACGTGGGTATCGGCCGCCATTACACGCTCGTGAATGCCTTTCGCTTTCGCGATGAGCGCGGGATCCGTCGTGGGCTGCCATCGCGGAGCCGGCTGTTGCGCGGCCACGGTGGACGCGAAGGCCAGCAAAAGAGTCGCGGTTCTCATCTGCATCGGGGAAAACGTGAAACAGCGCGCCGTGCGCGGGTACGACAATGTATGCGCTCTCCGATCCCAGCGTCCTGGGCGCCCGAACTTCGGAGCGTCCTTCGCATCGTCGTCGCGTTCCTGTACATCGCGCACGGCACTCAGAAGTTGTTTGGGTTCCCGGCGCCCATGCCGAACGGCGTGCACGTGGCGCTCTGGAGCCTGCTGGGTCTTGCTGGCGTGCTCGAAGTCTTCGGTGGGGCGCTCCTGCTGGCCGGCCTGTTCACGCGCCCGGTGGCGTTCGTGCTCGCCGGCGAAATGGCGGTCGCGTATTTCAAGGTCCACGCGCCGCTCGGGTTCTGGCCGCTCGTCAACCGCGGTGAAGCGGCGGTCGTCTTCTGTTTCGCGTTCCTCTTCTTTGCCGCCGCCGGCGCCGGGCCGTGGAGCGTCGATGCCATACTGGATCGCGCGAAGGCACGTTCCGGCGCTACGTTAGGCGGTCGTGACACCGCCTCTATCAGTCCCCCTCTCGGACTACGTCATCGCCGGCGCGGACAGCATTCCGACGCCGGCGCTCCTGATCTACGCTGATCGCGTCGACGGCAACATTCGCGCGATGATCGCGCGCTGCGGCAACGATCCCGCGCGGTGGCGGCCTCACGTGAAAACGGCGAAAGCCCGCGATGTCATCGCCCGGTATCTCATGCACGGGATCACGCGCTTCAAGTGCGCGACCACGAAGGAGCTGCGCGTGTTACTCGAGCTCGGCGCGCCCGACGTGCTGCTGTCCTTCCCGGTCGTTGGCGCCACGGCGCAACGCGTGCGTGAGCTCGCCGCCGCGCACACCGCGACGCGCGTGTCGGTGCTCGTGGAAACCGCGCAGCATCTCGCTGCGTTCAGCGGCAGCGGCCTCGGCGTGTTCATCGACTGCAATCCGGGAATGGACCGCACCGGCGCGAACCCGTCGAACGCGGCCGCGATCGCCGCGCTCGCAAACGCGGCCACGAACACCGGCTGTGAGTTTCGCGGACTCCACTGGTATGACGGGCATCTCCACGGTCTCCCGCTCCGCGAGCGCACCGCCGTCGCGCACAAAGGCTACGACGCGCTCGCGACACTCGTGCACCGCCTCGCGGCACTGGGCGTCGAGCCGCGCGAGATCATCGTCGCGGGGACGCCGGCGGCGCCGTGCGCACTCTCGTACACGCGCTGGGCCGACGTGGGCGGTCCTGCCCAGATCTCTCCCGGCACCGTTGTCTACAACGACACCACGAGTCTCGAACAACTCCCGCCTGAATGGGGACTCAAGCCGGCCGCGCTCGTGCTCGCGACCGTGGTGAGTCACCCGCGCGACGGCCGCTTCACATGCGACGCGGGACACAAGTCCGTAAGCGCCGATGCAGGCGTGCCCACGTGCGAGGTGCTCGGCCACCCCGACTGGACGCCGTCGAAACCGAGCGAAGAACACCTGCCGATTGATTGCGCACGCGCGGAAGACGTGCCCGCGATTGGTTCACCGCTGTTGCTCCTTCCGCGTCACATCTGTCCGACGGTGAACAACTTCGACGAAGCGTTGCTCGTCCGCGACGGACGCGTCGAGGGGCGCGCGGGCGTGACCGCGCGGGGACATGATGGGCTCTAAAGGGCTACGGGCTACGGGCTACGGGCAAAGGGGCTACGGGCAAAGGGCTACGGGCTACGGGCAAAGGGCTACGGGCAAGGGGGACGCCCGTCGCCCGTTGCCCGTTGCCCTTAGTTGCCCGTTGCCCGTTGCCCTTAGTTGCCCGTTGCCCGTTGCCCTTAGTTGCTACTGCTGACAGCCGCTGAACGGCGACTCGAACTTCGTCTTGTCCACCACGACACGGTGGTCGAGGTTGCCGACTTTCACGGCGATGTCGAACACGAGCTGATCAACGCGGGCCATGTGCTCGTAACGGATGTACTCGGGCTCGTCGGTCACCTGGTGATAGTCCGCGTGACCGCCCGTCGTGAAGAAGATGACCGGAATGTTGTAGCGCGCGTAGTTCGCGTGGTCGCTCCGGCAGTAGATGTTCTGCGGATGACTGTCGGCATCCATCGAATAGTCGAACGCGAACGGGACTTTCTGCGTTTTGTTGACATCGTTCGCGATGCGATCGAGCTCCGTCGACAGACGTCCGGCACCAACGAGCTGCAAATAGTTCGGCGCTCCGTGGAGTGGAATCGTGTCGAGTCCGTCCGCGAGCCCTCGTCCACGGCCACCGCCGGCAGCCGGCGGCTGACTCTTTCTGATTCTGAACGCCGCGGTATCGAGCGCTTCACCGGTCACGTCCGTCGCCTCGCCGCGTCCCACCATGTCGAGGTTGAGGTCGGCGACGACGGAGTCGCGCGGCACCGTCGGATGATTGGTCCAATACTGCGAGCCCCAGAGGCCCTTTTCCTCGCCCATCTGCCAGATGAAGATCAGCGACCGCTTTGGCTTCACGGTCCCCTTCGCAAACGCTTCGGCGATTTCGAGAATCGACACCGAGCCCGTCCCGTCGTCGTCCGCTCCGTTGTAGATCGAGTCCATTCGCGCGGGATAGATCTTGCGCAGTGAGTCCTTGATGGCGTTGATCCGGACCCAATCTTCCGGCGTGGGTGTGTGCCGGCCGCTTGCCTCTGCGCCTTCGGTCACGGCGATCATGTTGTACGCCTTGAGCGAATCGTGCTCGACCGTGGCACTCCGCGCGTAACCAACGTGGTCCGAGTGCGCCCCGATGACGATGTACTGATTCCTGAGCACCGGATCCGTGCCCCGGATGATCCCGACGACGTTGCGCGTCGGAGAGAGCTCGGTCTTGGCCTTGATCGTGATCGTCGCTGACGGGCCCTTGTCGCCCGGCTGCGCATTTGCCACCGGCTTGCCAAGCAACCCGGTTGCCAGCGCAGGAGTCGCCGTAATTGCGATCGGCGGCGCCGCGCCGCCACCTCCACCGCCGCGTCCATTGCCGCGTCCACCTGCGCCGCCGCGACCGCCGCGGCCATTCGCCGTCGTATCAGGATGCGCGCGCGCGTACGCCGCGCGTCCTTCGTTGTTCACCGTGTCCGCCATCTGGTACGACGGACGGCTCGGAGTGATGCGATCGACAATCGTGATCACCGCGGCCGCGCCGGCAAACGGCTGCGCGCCACCGCCACCGAATCCGCGTCCTCCGCCACCGCCACCGCCGCCGCGACCGCCACGCCCGCCACCCGGGGCTGCGCGCACAATCACGATCTTCCCCGCGAAGTCTCCAGCCGTGTCGCCCGCAATCGCGAAGACCACTTCACCGCTCGCACTGCGGTCGGCCGTCGCGGTGGTGAATTCCTTGTCCGCATGAAACGTCGTGCTGCCGGACACGATCGTGGACGCCGGATCCAGTGATCGCGCGGTGACGGGCAGGTACTGGAAGTAGCTCCCCTTGTCGCCCGCAGGCTCGAGACCAAGGCGGCGCACCTCGCTCTCGATGTACGCCGTGGCGCGGATCGCGTCGGGCGAACCCGCTTCGCGGCCGCGCATCGAATCCGCCGCGTAGATGTAGAGGCGCGTCATGAGATCGCACGCGCTGATCGCGGGGGCCGTGGGGCCGCCCTTGTACGTGAGCGGCATCGTAGCGCCGGGCGTGGTCGCCGGGCACGTCTGACCCTGCGCGAACGCCGCCATCGGAGCCACCAACAGCCCCGCGGACGCCGCACGAATGACAAAACGAATGTTCACAAAAGACTCGCGGTGAAAATGGATGAACTGTTCGGACGAATACCTACTGAAACTACTGCATGTTGCCTTGCCCAGGCCGTAGTAAGAGCCCCTCCGCAGTTAGAGCCCTCCGGCAGTGACAGGATCAGCGCTTGTAGAGCCCTCGGGGCTGCGTGGCCGCGGCAGGAACAACGACTTCCTGAGCGCGCGCCATCTGCGTGCCGGTGACGCGATCGGTTACACGAAGCGAGATGACATACGTCCCGGGCGGCGAATCGCCCATCGAGATGGCGAGCTCGTCGACGAGCGTCGGAGCGTACGGCGCGCTGCGCTCGAACGCGAACTGCACCTTGTCGGTGGTACGCGTGACCTGCGCCTGTGCGCCGAGCCGGCCAACGATGCTCGCCACCACCCGGCCGGGGCGGCTCTGCGGCGTGACGTTGCGCTCGACGGCGACCGTCACCGCATAGCGCGCGGAGCCGTTGTCGTTTCCGAATTCGTAATTCTCCCAGACGAGCGTGAGCTGGGCTTTCGGCGGAAGCGGTCCGATCGCAGGGGTGACGTCGTAATCGCTCCAGCGCACCGCGGGTGTGCGCTTCGGCGTTGCCTTGAGCCCGAGCAGGAAATCGCTGATTCCCATCCCGAGAATCGAGTAGCCCGTGCGCGCGTCGTGCCCGGTGATGAATCCGGCGGTACTGCGCGCCGCGCGCGTGGATCCATCGGCGGTGGCTTCGGTGCGATAGACGTACGCGCCCTGCGCGAATCGCGCGACAAACGTGCTCGTACCATTGGGCGCCGGGCGGAGGGAGTCGTGCCGCACTTCGGTCAGTCCGTTCTCGAGCACCCACAGATCCGAACGCACCGGCCCCTTCACTTGCGCCGCGCGCGAAATCGCTGCCGTGGGCGGAAGCGTCGCGATCACGACGTCGGTCGAGTCGTTGTGCGCGCGGAACCGTGCGACCTGAACCGGAATGGAATCGACGCGCATGCGGGTCAGTGATGTCCAATTCGCTGCCCGGCCGCGGAGCACGGTCGTGTCATTCCACACGTACCACGCCTGCATCATCTGCTTGCAGCCGGCGTTCGGGTCACGCGTGCCCGACCGGACGTAGTAGTTCCCAACATCGGTGTTCACGCCGTTCAGGCTGATCTCTTCCTGCGTCCACCGGAGCTCGGCGAACGCGACGCGCGCGAGAAACTCCTGGCGAGGTTCAGTCCCTTCGACACTCCAGAGCGGGTCCGCATTGCGCCAGTACACTGCTTCGCTCGTGGCACGATCGGCGGGGTTCTCGACGGCGAGCCGCGCCGATTCGCGCGGGTCCAGCACTCGTTCGATCCTGTCGAGACGTCGCCGTTCGTCGGGGGCGAGGCGTACGAGCGCCGTATCGAACGCCGCGCGTGCAGCGGCCGGCTGGCGCATCTTGTGGCGCGCAAGACCGAGTGACATCCACGCAAACGCGTCGCTCGGCGAGCGATGTATGTGCGCCTCGGCGAACGTGGCGAGCTCCGACCAGTGCATCTTGTCCGCGAGCATCATCGCGTAACGGCGAAACGCGACGGAATCGTGCGGGGCGAACCGGTACGCTTCTTCGGCGAGAAACTGCGCCTTGAGGTAGTCGAGCTCGCCGGCATAGTCCACATCCCTGGGACTCCAGGGATTGTTGCGATTGCCCCCTCGCGGGCCACCTTCAACAGGCGCAGCCCTCAGCATGTTCGTGTACTGCTCATTGACATTGGACTTGCCGCACGAGGTCGCGTCCCATCGAATCCAGTACAAACGCGACGCTTCGGTGGCCGTCGCGGCGATCCGCGCACTGTCGCCTGACTCGCGCGCGCGCTTCAGCTGGTCTGTGAACACACCGAATTGATCGTACGGCCAGAACGCGCCGCTCGCGATGAGAAACCGTGACAGCCCCGCGAAATACTCCGGGTTATCGGGCTCGAGCTCCACGGCTTGCCGCAAGGACGTATCCGCGCGCGGCATGAGCAGCGTCCAATCGAGACCCCGGGCCGGGGGCTGATGTCGCGACCGCTCCCACAGGGTCCACGCGACAATCCCGCGATGGTACCAGATCGCCGCGTCGCCCTTGCCGCGGTTGACCACGCCATCGAGATCTCGAAGAACTCGCAACGACTCTGCAACCGCCCCAGCAGAGAGGCGGTCCGAACCGTCGGGCGCCTGCGCGTGCGAGCCGCGCGCTCCCAGCACGAATACGCCGCAACACAAGGCGCTGACCAAACGAAGCCCACGCATATGCGTTCTCCGAGGCGGATGTCGAATTCTGCGCGCTCCCGATTCAGCGCGCCAGTCCGCCCGCTGGGCAATCGGCCACTCGGGTATCCGGGTAATCGGGCACGCGGGCACTCTGTTTAGGTTGTCACTCGCATGACCCTCGTCTCTTTCTCCGACGTCGCTGTCGAATTCGGCGCCGTCACCATCCTCGAGCGGGTCACGTTCACCGTGGCCCGCGGCGAGCGCTGGGGCATCGTCGGCCGGAACGGCGCCGGGAAGACCACGCTCTTCAAGCTCATCACCGGCGCAGTGACGCCGGCACGCGGCGCCGTGGCGAAAATGCCCGGGCTTCGGATCGCACTTCTCGACCAGCACCGCGATTTCGGCGATGCCGCGACGGTCTGGGAGGCGGCCGCGTCCGGCTACGGCGACGTGCTTGCGCTTGAACGGTCGCTCGCGCGCCAGGCGGAGCGGCTCGCCGAACTTGGGGAGCGTGCCACCGAAGCGGACCTCACGAAGTTCGGCCACGACCAGGAGCGTTTCGCGCACGCCGGCGGCTACGACTTCCATGCGCGCGTCGACGCCGTCCTGCAGGGGCTCGGTTTCGACGCGGACGGGTGCAAGACACGCCCCGTCTCCGCGTTGAGCGGCGGCGAACGCGGCCGGGTTGCCATCGCGTCCTCACTCGCGGCGCCCGCCGATCTCGTCCTCCTCGACGAGCCCACGAATCACCTCGATCTCGACACCACGCGCTGGCTCGCCACGTACCTCGGCGAGCTCGGCGAAACCGTGCTCGTGATCAGTCACGACCGCGCCTTCCTCGACGACACCGCCGATCACATCGCGCACGTCGCGAATCGCAGTGTGACGGCGTATCGCGGGGGCTACTCGGCGTTCGTGCAACAGCGCGCCGAGCGCGAGCTCGCGCAACAACGCGTCGCCGAGAAGCAGCAGGCGTTCATCGCGAAGGAAGAGGATTACATCCGGCGCAACATCGCAGGACAGAACACAGCGCAGGCGAAAGGACGGCGCAAACGGCTGGAGCGTTTGCCGCGCCTCTCGCCGCCCCCGGGCGAAGCGGGGGCGATGTCGCTGCGTCTCGAGATCAGCGAGCGGGGCGGCGATCGTGTCGTCGACGCGACTGATCTCACGGTGGCGATCGACCACCGTGTGCTGCTCACGCACGTCACGGCCGGCGCGCTGCGGGGTGAGGTCGTCGCCGTGATCGGACCCAACGGTGCAGGAAAGACGACGCTGCTCTCGACGCTCCTCGGCGCGCGTGAGCCGGCTGGCGGCGAGCTGCGCATCGGCGCGTCGATCGCGCCGGCCTGGTACCGCCAGGATCTCGCCGGTGTCCCGCTCGACCGCTCGATCTACGACGTCATCCTCGACCTCCGCCCGCTGTGGACGCGGGGGCAGATCCAGGGCCACCTCGGCGCATTCGGGTTCAGCGGCGATGAAGTGTTGCGCATGACGAATTCGCTCTCCGGTGGTGAGCGTGCCCGAGTGGCGCTCGCCATGATCACACTCCAGCGCGCAAACCTGCTCGTACTCGACGAACCGACGAACCACCTCGACGTCGAGAGCATTGAAGCGCTGGAAGACGCAATCGACGACTACGAAGGCTCCGTCATTCTGGTGAGTCACGACCGAGCATTTCTGCGCGAGCTCGCCACCCGCGTGTGGGTGATCGCGAATGGGACCGTGGAGGATTTCACCGGCTCGTTCGTGGAGTGGGAAGTGGCCGCTGCCGAGCGCGAGGGTGCGCGGGCCGCGCGCCATGCGGAGGACGCGGCGGCGCGAAAGGCGGCTGAGCGCGCGAAATCACGGCGCTCGCAGGCCGCGGCGGACTCCGACAGCGCGATGAGGCGCGCGCATCGGCGGAAACTCGAGGACGCCGAGCGCGCGGTACACGCCGCTGACAAAAAAGTTACAGAGATCAACGCCGCCCTTCAGGACCCGGCGCTTTATGACGGATCCGCCGGGGGTGCGAAGCGCGCCAGGGAGCTCGGCCGCCAGCTTGCCGCAGCGCGCGCCGCGGCTGAAGAGGCGATGCGGCTGTGGGAAGCCGTAGTCGCGGATTCTGTCAGGTTTTCTTCATGACAATCCACGTTTGCAAGGGTACACATTAGTCGATGGCGAAGTTGCGCTATCGTGATAGCCGCCGTCCACCTGTGCGCCTTACCCACGTGAGTTCACGGCTGAATGAAGATTGCGTTGATCGAACCGCTGGGTGATCTGGGCATCGGCACATATGTGCACGAACTTGCGGAGGCGCTCACTGACGAGGGAGTCGAGGTCGATGTGTACTCCGCCGATCGCGCGGAAACGACCTCGTGGCCACGAAAGCACCGCTTTTTCCCGGTACTGGGCAGCGCACTGATCCGGCAACGCGCGCAGCTCTCCTCGCGCGCAACGCCGGCGGTACCAGCAGACAACGCCGCAGGCAGCGTCGCAGCGAGCCGCCCACTGCACACCATTTCTTCCCAGCCGCCGATTGTCGAGCCGTCGGAGCGATTTCCGCGCTTTCGTCACTGGCCCGTGCTGCGCGACACCTACATCAGCTGTGAGCTCGCGGCGTGGCTTCGGACCAGGAACTACGACCTCGTGTGGACACACTGGCCACGGATGGGCCGGCCACTCGTGACGTTCTGGCAAGCCGCGCGATTGCTCGGACTGCGTGTCGTGCACACGGCGCACAACGTGCTGCCGCACGAAGTACAAAAAGGCGACTACGAAGAATTCAAATCCGTGTACAGGCATTCTGCGCTCATCGTCACGCACAGCGAAATGGCGTCGAGCTCGCTGCGCGAGTTCTTCCCCGCGTTCGCGCAGAAGGTCACCACGTCGCGGCTGGGCCTCTTCACGACGTATCCGCCGCAGCCGGGCGCGCGTGAGGCGTTCCGGCGCGAAGCGAACGTGCCGGACGACAGCACCATCGTCCTCGCGTTCGGCAGCGTGAGACCGTACAAGAACAACGAGTTGCTGCTTCAGACCATGCTGGCCGATTCGGCCCGGGATTTCACACTGGTCATCGCGGGTCACGAGTTCGGAATGCCGGGCGTCGACCCGACCGACCCGCTGGCCATGACGCGGCGCCGCGTCGCTGAGCTGGGGCTCTCGGAACGCGTGCGCCTGCTCCCTGGCCCGGTGCCGAATGCGCGCGCGAGCTTTCTGTTCGAGGCCGCCGACATCGTCGCGCTGCCGTATACGGAGAGCTACGGAAGCGCGGTGCTCCTCCTGGCCATGTCGTTCGGCAAATGCATCGTCGCAACAAGAACCGGCGGCATGGACGAGCATCTTCGCGGATATCCGGCCGGGACGATCATCGAGCTCACCGCGGGTCCGGAGGAGCTGTTGCGCGAGCTGCGCGCGGCGCGTGAGACGGTGCGTGAGCGCAAAACGCCCCCGTCGCGCCCGCCAGAGCTCGAATGGCCGGCGATTGTTCGGCGCCTGCTCCCCGATCTCGAGCGCGCTGCGCGATAATTTTCGTCATGGCTGACGCACAGACGGAAACTGCCACGCTCGGCGGCGGGTGCTTCTGGTGCACCGAGGCTGTCTTCGCGATGATCGACGGTGTCGGCGACGTGCGCCCCGGGTACTCCGGCGGACACGTCGAACGTCCGACGTACGAACAGGTATGCGGCAAGAAGACCGGACACGCCGAGGTTGTGCAGGTCACATTCGATCCGCAGAAACTTTCGTACCGCGACGTGCTCGAGATCTTTTTCGCCTCGCACGACCCCACCACGAAGGATCGGCAGGGCAACGATACGGGCCCGCAATACCGCTCGGTGATACTCACGCACTCGCCGGAGCAGCGCGCGACGGCCGAGCAGGTGATTCGCGAGTTCGACGCCGACAACACTTTCGGCGCACCGATCGTGACCGAGATCGCGGATTTCGAGCGCTTCTGGCCCGCGGAGCGCGAACACCTCGATTACTACCGCCGGAATCCGATGCAGCCGTACTGTGCCTTCGTGATCTCGCCGAAAGTGGCGAAGATCAGGAAGAAGTTTACGGCGCGGCTGAAGTCACCCTGACGCTGAGGCCCCAGGGATCGGTGAAGTGCTGCGTGGCACCGGCCGGGACCTGAATCACGAGCTCACGTATTCCCGCGTGCCCGGGCGGTGCGGCCTCGCGTCCCTTGCTCTGCCACGTGTTCGCACCGATGTGGTGGTGATAACCGCCGGCGGCGAGGAACGTCGCGGAATCGCCGTAGCGCGTCACGAGATCGAATCCCATCTCTTCGTGATAGAAGCGTTCGGCGACCTCGATATCGCTCACCTTGAGGTGCACGTGTCCCACGCGCGTTCCTGGCGGTGCTTGGCCGAATTCACGGTCGGCCGTGCTCAGCAGATCAGGCAGGTTGAGCGGCAGCGTCGCCATCTCGAGTTTGTCGCCGTGCCAGCGCCATTTGTCGCGTGCGCGGTCACGATAGAGCTCCACACCAAGCCCGTCAGGGTCGTCGAGATAAAACGCTTCGCTGACGAGATGGTCGGACGCGCCGGTGAACGGATACTCCCGCTGCATGATGTGGCGCACCACGCGCGCGAGCGTCGCCCGGTCTGGAAAAAGGATCGCCGTGTGATAGAGACCGCTCGCGCGATTGGGCGGCGGCTTGAGGCCAGGCTCCTCCACCAGATGCAGAACTGCCGCGTCGCCCGCGCCGAGCGAGACCCGATTGCCGTCACGCGTGAGCTCCGCCAGCCCGACGAGGTCGCAATAGAACCGCATCGACCGTTCGACGTCGGCGACGGCGAGGGTCACGGGACCGAGCTGGGTAGCGGCAGGAAGTTCGATCGGCATCGGAGTGCGGGCGACAGCCGCAGGGTAACGGCTCGTCCCGCGCGAGTGACTTTGAGAAGGCTGCACGGGTGAACGTCAGCAAATGCCTCGTCGCCCGGTAACCCGCATTGCAATCTATGCGACGCTGTTTGCGCTGGCGCTGGCGTGCGGGAGTGACGGGACAGCGCCCCATTCCAAGCCCGGACAGATCCGGGTGCTGTTCATCGGGAACAGCCTCACGTACACGAATTCGCTGCCGCAGATGGTCGACGCGCTCGCTGCGGCATCCGGATTCGACATCGTGAGCGACGCGCAGGCCTCTCCGGACTACGCGCTCATCGATCACTGGGACAATCCTCAGACACGCCAGCGCGTCCAGACGGGCCACTACGACGTGGTGATTCTGCAGCAGGGGCCGTCGTCGCTCTCCGTCAACCGCGATTCCCTACGGTTGTGGACGGCGATGTGGGCGCCGGTGATCCGGACCGCGGGAGGGCGCCCCGCGTTGTACGCCGTGTGGCCGGAGGCAGAGCGGAGCTACGCCTTCGGCGACGTCAGTACGTCGTACCGCCTGGCAGCCGAGGACGTGAACGGACTGTTTTTCCCTGTGGGCGACACGTGGCTCGAAACCTGGGCGGAGTATCCCACCGCCGAGCTGTATGGCGCCGACAACTTCCATCCCGCCGTCGCGGGCACGTACGCCGCCGCGGTCGTCATCGTCTCGATCCTCACGCATTCGAGTCCAACGAGTCTCGCCACGACCTTTCAAATGCCACCCACCGTATCCGGCGCGCTCGACGCCACGGTCGCCCAGGCAATCCGCGGCGCGGCGGCGGTGGTGATCGCGCGGACGCAGACGAGCTACTGACGGCCTGACCGGTACCTAGTTTTGGAGCGTGCACGAAATCCCGCTCCTCCGCGACCTCGTCGTCATCGTCGCGGTCGCGCTTCCGGTCGTGGCGCTCATGCACCGGCTCCGCGTGCCGGCGGTCGTCGGGTTTCTCATCGCCGGCGTCGCGATCGGGCCCGGCTCGCTGGGACTCGTCCAGTCGCCGCGCGCGGTGGCGTCGCTCGCGGAAATCGGCGTGGTACTTCTCCTCTTCGCCGTCGGCCTCGAGCTCTCGCTCGGACGGATCGTGCGCATGGGCCGTCTCGTCCTTGTCGGCGGCGGGCTGCAGGTAGTCGCAACGACGCTCGTTACGAGCGGCCTCGCGCTCGCCATCGGTGCGCGCGCCCCCACCGCGTTCGTCATGGGCGGGCTCGTGGCGCTTTCGTCCACGGCCATCGTGCTCAAGGTGTACGGAGAGCGCGGCGAGCTCGATTCGCCGCACGGCCGCATGGTCGTGGCCATTCTGCTGTTTCAGGATCTCTGCGTCGTCCCGCTCATGCTCGCGCTTCCGCTGCTTGCGGGCGCGCAACGCGGGATCGGCGACGCCGCGAAGTCCGCGGGGATCGCGTTCGGCGCGGCGACGATCCTCACGATCGGAGGCCGCGTGCTCGTGCCGCGGCTCCTCGAACGCGTGGTGGCGCTGCGCGTCCCGGAGCTCTTCACGCTCACGATCGTCGCCATCGTCCTCGGAGCCGCGTACGTCACCTCGAGCGTCGGGCTGTCACTCGCGCTCGGCGCGTTTCTCGTGGGCCTCATCATTTCCGAGTCCGAATACGGCCTGCAGGCGCTCTCGGACATCCTGCCGTTTCGCGACACGTTCAGCGGCATCTTCTTCATTTCCGTGGGCATGCTGCTCGACGTGCGATCGGTGCTCGCCGATCCCGTCCGCGTGCTCCTCGCGGCGGCCGGCATCGTCATCATCAAGGCGCTCATCATTCTCGGCACCGTGCGCGTCACGGGACGCGGATGGCGGGTCAGCCTGCTCTCCGCGTTCGCGCTGAGCCAGATCGGAGAATTCTCGTTCGTCGTCGCGGGCGCGGCGCTCCCGCTCGGTCTCGTGTCCGACGAGGGGTACCAGGTCTTTCTCGGTGCATCGATCATCACGATGTGCGCAACGCCGCTCCTGATCGGGCTGTCTGAACGGTGGACGCAATTCCTTCTTCGGAATCGCATGCAGCCCACCATGGAATTCACGACCCGAGAAGTCCGCGCCGTGAAGCCGCTCACCGACCACGTCGTCATCGTCGGCTACGGCCTCAACGGCCGGAACCTCGCACGCGCGCTCCGCTCGGCGGGCATTCCGTACGTTGCGCTCGAAGAGCAGGGTGCGATGGTCCGGAAGGCGCGGCTCGAGCATGAACCGGTGCTGTTCGGCGACGGAACACGCGCGGAGGTACTGGAACGCGTGGGCGTGCGCCGCGCGCGCGTGGTGGTGTTCGCGATTGCCTCACTCGCCGATACGCGACGCGGCGTCGCCGGCGCGCGGCACCTCAATCCGAAAGCGCACATCGTGGCGCGCACGCGGTACGTTGCCGAGATCGACGAGCTCCGCCGGCTCGGCGCCGACGAAGTGGTCCCGGAGGAATTCGAGACGTCGCTCGAGATCTTCGCGCGTGTACTCCGGCGCTTTCACATTCCCGCGTCTCGCATCCGCGACGCCGCCCAGGAAGCGCGCCGCGATCACTACGAGCTGTTACGCGAGCGGGGTGCGCCCGCGCTTCGCGTCGACGACGTCATGTCTTCGCCAGGCGGCGGCATTACCGTGGAGACCATGATCGTGCGCCCGGGCTCGCCCGCTGACGGCAAGGAGATCGGCCACCTGGGGCTCGCCGACCGCACCGGGACCACGCTCGTCGCGCTCGTTCGCAGCGATCATGTCGCGTTTTCTCCCGTGTCAGACCAGCAACTCCGTGCCGGAGACGAAGTCGTCCTGGCCGGCCCGCCGAGCTCCGTCGAAAGTGCGCGCGCGCTCTTTCATGCGGATCACTCCGACCCTAATGTCCGAACATGAACTTCCACCGACTGGCCACGGCCGTTGTCGCCGTTGCATCACTCGCGGCGCCCGCACTCGCGCAGAAGGCGAGCGGACCGCTGCTCCTGCTCGCACCCGCGAGTACGCGCGCGGCGGCGCTCGGCAACGCGTGGGTCGCGGGGCGCGATGAAGACGTGATCTTCTACAATCCCGCCCAGATCATCGCCGCCGCCCGCGGCGGATTCAGCGCCACGTTCGCGCGCTACGGTTCGACGACGAGCCTCGGCGCGATGTCCGGTGCGTACTCCGCCGGGCCCGCGTCGTTCACGATCGGCTGGGGCGCGCAGTTCGCGGATTACTCGACGCGCCCGGAGGTGCCGTACCCCTATTCGACATCGCTGCTCACGACCGATGGCACTGTGGACGCGTACAGCGCGGTGCTGATGGGCGGCGCAGCGATCGTGGTCAAGGGTTTCCGTGTCGGCGCGGCCGCGAAATACGCGACCGATCGCGTCGCGGAGCCGTCGAATGAGCCGGGAGGGCCGCTCGACGTCAGGCACGACGCGATGCTCGTCGACGCGGGCATCGCGCGCGCCTTTCTGGGGGGCACACTGGGCTTGTCCGCGCAGAACTTCGCCGGCAGGAAATCCACCGACGGCGCGCGGACGATCGACGCGCCGCTGCAGGGGCTCCTCGGCTGGACCACGGTCAAGCAGGCGGGTCCGTTCGATGTCGGCTTCTACGGGCAGGTCGCCGGGCGTGACGACTGGGTTTCGCCGGGGGGCGGCATCGAGCTCGGCTACTCGTGGATCGAGGGGTACGCGATCACGCTTCGCGGCGGCGGGCGTCGTACTGCCGCCGGCGAGGAAAAGCCGGCTGCGTTCGGCGCATCGTTCTCCGCCGATCATCTCACGCTGGATTACGCATACCAGACATTCGACGCGGGCAAAGCCGCGCACAGGATTACGGTCCGATGGCGTTGAATAACCGACGGGCGATCACGCTGGCGAGCATCGCGCTCCTCGCCGCCTGCTCGCAATCGCTCAAGCTGATGAAGGACGACTCTGCCGTTGTGCTGGGTCGTCAAACGATCACCGCGCCCAATCCCGGCCAGCCGGGCACGTTCCGCGTGCGGCACATGTATTACGGGCCCGGCAAGGACAAGCGGCGCATCGAGTATCGCGACTCGATCACGCTCACGACGAAGCCGGTCGACGTATCACCGTTTGCGAGCGTGCCGCCGGCGCAGACCAAAGCGCGCAAGAGTTTCTGGGGATTCGACATGAAGGCCGTGCCGCTCAACGGCCGCGTGTGGTATCCGCAGGGCGACGGTCCGTTCCCGCTCGCACTCGTCGTACACGGCAATCACGATCCGGAAAAGTTTTCCGATCCCGGCTACGCGTACCTGGGTGAGCTGCTCGCGTCGCGCGGGTTCATCATGGTGTCGGTCGACGAGAATTTCATCAACGGCCTGAGCGGCGAGAACGACGGACGCGCGTGGCTGCTTCTCAAGCATCTCGAGGCGTGGCGCAAATGGAACGACTCCGTGGGGAGCCCGTTCTACCACAAGGTCGACATGCAGAACATCGCGCTCATGGGTCATTCGCGCGGTGGTGAAGCCGCGGCGACGGCAGCCGCGTTCAACCGGCTCCGGTACTATCCCGACGATTCCAAGCAGCGTTTCAACTTCAACTTCTCGATCAAGTCGGTGGTCGCGATTGCGCCCGCCGACGGCCAGTACAAGCCCGCGGGTCAGTTCACGCCGCTCGAAAACGTGAACTACCTGATCATTCACGGCTCGCACGACGGCGACGTGTCGACAGCGGTGGGACTGCGCCAGTACGAGCGCGTGCGCTTCACCGACGGCAAGCCGTGGTTCAAGTCGATGATCTTCATGTACCGCGCGAACCACGGGCAGTGGAACACGACGTGGGGCAACAAGGACAACGGGCCGCGCAGCGGGCGCACGCTCGACCTTCGCGGCCTGATCGATCCCGAACAGCAGCGCCAGTTTGCCAAAGTGGTGATCTCGGGCTTCCTCGAAGCGACGCTGCACGACAAGCGCGAATATGTGGCGATGTTCCGCGATCACCGTACGGCCGGACACTGGCTGCCGAAAACGATGTATACGACGCGCTTCCAGGAGAGCGGCTATCACGCGCTCGCCGAGTACGACGAGGACGTCGATCTCACTACGGGTAGCGGGCGCGGCGTGACGATCGCCGGCGACAGCCTCGGCCAATGGCGGGAAAACGTCCTGCCATTCCGCGGCCGCGGCAACGACAACCAGAACCACGGCGGTGTGTGGCTCGGCTGGAACAGCCGCGTGGCGGGCCCCGACACGACCAAGCTCGGCAAGCCCGCGTCGTACGCGCTCACGATCCCCGACTCCCTTCGTTCGGCATGGCACGTCGGCGCGAACAGCGCGGTGTATTTCTCGCTCGCCGTGACGAACACGAAGCCCGGCCCGCGCTCCGCCCCGCGCGACACGACGAAGAAGGACACGACGAAAACCACGGGAAAGAAAAAACCGGAACAACCCAAGGCGCCGAAAACGCCGCCGCCCCCAAAGGAAAAACCCGATTCCACGCCGATCGATCTCACGGTCGAGCTCGTCGACGCCGCCGGGCACACGGCGCGCGTTCCGCTCAGCCGCTTCGGCGTGCCGCGGCGCCCCCTCGAAGTGCGTGTCTACCGCCGCGACGGACGCGACACGCAGCGATTTGCGAGTCTCTCGGAGATGATCCCGCAGACGTACGTCATGCCGCTCTCGGAATTCACCGCGGCCGCGGCGGATTTCAATCCTGCGGCGCTGCGAACCATTCGGCTCGTCTTCGATCGCACCAAGGCCGGGACCGTCGTCATAGAAGACATCGGCGTGTCGACGCCGCTCGACCCCGCGTTTCTTTCGGCGATGGTGCCGGCCCGGTCACCGTAGCATGAGCGCGGGGTATTCGGGCACGCCGCTCGCAAAAAAGCTGGGCATTCCCGCCGGCGCGTTTGCCACCGTGCGCGCGCCGGCGCATTACGACGCCTTGGTGGCGCCGCTTCCTGACGGAGCGAAGCGTTCAGCTCGACCGGGGAAATCGCCCCGGTTCGTTCACGTGTTCGCGACGGCGCGAAAGGATCTCGCGGCGGACCTGAAAAAGCTCCGTCCGATTCTGGAACAGGACGGCGTGGTGTGGGTGTCGTGGCCGAAGAAGTCCGCGAAGATGGACACCGACATTACCGAGGACACGGTGCGTTCAGTCGCGCTTCCCCTCGGATTCGTGGACGTGAAGGTGTGCGCCGTCGACGATACCTGGTCCGGTCTCAAGCTGGTCATCCGGCGCGAGCTGAGGAAGTAGGTCTTTTCCGTCGGACGCCAGGCGTACCGTGCGCGTGGGATAGGCGAACGTGCAGCCCGCCGCCGCGACGATGTCCATGAACTTGAGGTAGATCTCTTCCCGTGCCGCGCGGAAGATGGTGAAGTCCGTGGTCGCGATCCACGCAATCACGTCGATGTCGAGCGACGACTCGCCGAATCCCTTGAACCGCACGATGATCTTGTTGGGCCACACGAGCGGGTGGTCGGTCAGCGTGCGCTCGATGTCGTCGCGCACCCGGCGGACCTGCGCCGAGCTTGCCTGGTACGTGAGGCCGATCCGCGTGCGAAGGAGAATGCGGTCGCGCACGCCGTGATTCTCCATGGGCATTTCGGCGAGCCGCCCGTTCGGAAAGACGACGACGGTCCGCGCGAGCGTGCGGACGCGCGTGGAGCGAAGCCCGATCGCTTCGACTTCGCCTTCCACGTCACCGATCTTGACCCAGTCTCCGATCCGAATGGGCCGGTCGAGGCCGATGGCGAGTGAACCGAACGGATGTTCGAGGGTCTTCTGCGCGGCGAACGCGATCGCAATACCGCCGATCCCGACGCCCGTGATGAGCGCGGCAACGCTGTAACCGAACTGCGAGACGACCGCGATGGCGCCCATCGCAAGGACGAAAATCCGCGTGACGCGCCCGATGAGCGGTGCAAACGACTTGAGCTCGGGACGCTGGCCGGCGAAGCCGGTCGCCGGAAGCTCTTCCTCGAGCACGTACGTGAGCCGCACGAACAGCCACGTGGCGATCGCGGCGCTCGTCGCGCGTACGATGACGCTGACCATCTGCTCGGCGAACACCGAAAGACCCGCCAGATTCACGAGCGCGCGATAGGCGAGCAGCGACCAGAGCGCGAGCAACGGGCCACTCGCGCGGTCGAGTATCCGGTCGTCGAGCGTGGTTTGCGTTTTTCGCGCTGCGCGCCGGGCAATCGCGATGGTCACGCGGCCGAACACCCATCCCACGATCAGCGCCACGACCACGAGCAGCGCGAGCGTCACCCACTGCCAGCGGTCGATGCCGAACGGCCCCGGCTGCTGCAGCACGAGCGGCATTCGGTCACGGAGCCAGTGATCAGCGAGGGCGCCGTACCATCCGTCGATGCGTTCGACCGTGCGCGTCGAGAACACCCAGGCGGGGTCGGCGCCGGGCGCGTTGAGCTGCAACTGCACCGGCTGCGGGAATCCCGTCCGCGTGCGCACAACGCCGATCTGTTCGAGATCGCGCGACAACCCGTCCGTGGTGTCGCCCATGGCGAGCGGTGACAGCAGCTCGAGATCGATCGCGAGATTCTGGTCGAGCACGGCTTTGAGACGCCGCGCCAGATCCGGCGCGCGATCGTCCGCGCGCAGATACCGCGCGGCGGCGTCGAAGCGACCGTGACGTGTCAGATCGAGAAACTCCGCGACAGCAGCCCGCGGCGACCGCGGATTCACGCGCGCGGTGTCCTGCACGGCCGCCGCCTGCTTCTGCGGAACCGCCTTGGACGGAACCTGCGGGGTCGCGGCCAGGAGCGCCGCGACGAGTCTCAGAGCGTACAGCATGGCCACGCGATCAGTTCGATATCCGGGTCGTCAATCCATCTTGCCGCATTTCTCGTCGGCAGCCGGTGCGCCGAAGCGTGCGCGCACCACGCGCGGCGGACCGGACACCTGCAGCTCGAGAATGAAAATCTGGTCGTAATCGCCGTCGCAGAGGTCGGGCATGGCCGGCGCACCAAGCGCCGCGGCGATCGCGGTGACGGTGTTGCTGTGGCCAACAACGAGCACGGCCTTCCCGGGATAGCGGCGCACTTGCGCAGCCACCGCCTGCGCGTGCGCCGGAACGTCGGCGCCGACGGCGACGGAATCGACGCGCACGCCGAATTTGTCCGCAACGGGTTTCGCCGTACCGACGGTACGCGCGAATGGCGTGCTGATCACGGCTCCAATGCCGGAGTTTGCGAGAAGATCGACCAGGGCATGCACGCGCGCCTCTCCCGCGGGCGACAGCACGGGATCGTTCGCCGGCGCCGCCGCCTTCTCGGCGTGGCGAACAATGAACACGAGCGAAGGCGCCTGCGCCGCGGCCTGCCCGGCAAGACCGGCCAGCGCGACCGCCGCCACTGCGGCGAACGCGCGCGCAAACCGTTGCACGCTATGCCCCGTCGGGCCGAAGCGCGTGGTACGCCGCCGCTGCCTGCTTCAGGCCGAGCAGCGCCGACCGCTCCAACTCGTACTCCATGGTGAGCTCCTCGAGCTTCTTGCGATTCTTGCCCGCAAGCTTCGAAACGGCGTCGCTGCGCGAGTTCCGTCTGTTGTACTCGCGCGCCGCGAGCCACATGGTGTTCGCCGCGTGCCACCACGCTTCGGTCTTCGCCTCGGGCGCGGCGTCGGCCGCTGCCTCGTATGCCGCGCACATCGCGCTCAAATGCTCGTCGGCGAGCGCAGTGAGCTGTGCCACGTGCTTGAGCTCTTCGTCGGAGCATACGAGCTCCAGACTCCGTCCCAGGCGCTCGTGCAATCGTGCGCTCTCGGCGGCAGCGCGGTGCAGCGCGTCTGCAGCTCCGCACGCATTCGCGGCTGGAAGCGGCTTCGGTTCAGCGAGCGCGGGATCGGCGGACTTTGTCATTGGCTTGAGGAAGCGAGAGGCGGAAGATGGCCAGACACCACGCGACGGGACAAGCGGTAGCGCACCGTTGCGCGAATCCTCAGTACCCCACAATCCGGCCGCTCATCTTGCGGGTTTCACGACGCCGCGACATTCACCGAATCCGATGCGGCGCGCTCCCTCGCGCTCACACCAGGCGCGCAGCGTGAGCTCGTCGCCGTCGGCGAGAAAACTCCGGCTCTCTCCGCCCGGCAGGATGACAGGTTCCTTTCCGCGCGAAGTGATTTCGAGCAAACAGCCTCGCGCGGCGCGCGTGGGACCGCTCACCGTGCCGCTCGCGAGCAGATCGCCAGGCCTGAGGTTGCAGCCGTTGCTGGTATGGTGAGCGACCATTTGCCCGATGGTCCAGTACATGTCGCGAAACGCGCCGCGCGAAAGGCGAACGGCGGGCTCCCCTTTCTGCGTCATGTGTGCCGTGCGAATCCACGCCTCGACGACAATGTCGAACGCGCCGCTTTCGCGGTCGGCGGGGCTGTCCAGATACGACAGCGGCTGCGGGTCACCGTCGGGTCGCGCGGCGCGTGGCACGCGGAACGGTGAAAGCGCGTCGATCGTGATGAGCCATGGCGAGAGCGTCGTCGCGAAATCCTTCGCGAGAAACGGGCCGAGTGGCTGGTACTCCCAGGCCTGCACGTCGCGCGCCGACCAGTCGTTTACCAGGCAAAGGCCGGCGAGGTGTTCCTCCGCATGCCCGAGCGGCACAGCCTCGCCGAGCGCATTCCCTGTGCCGATCACCGCGCCGATCTCGACCTCATAATCGAGCGATCGGGACGGACCGAACGCCGGTGGCACAGCCTGGTCCGGCCGGGTTTGACCGCTCGGGCGAACCACGTCTGTTCCGCTCACGACAATTGACGAGCTTCGTCCGTGGTATCCGATCGGGATCCACGTGTAGTTCGGCAGCAATGGATTGTCCGGACGAAAGAGCGCGCCGACGTTCGCCGCATGGTGCCGCGACGCATAGAAATCGGTGTAGTCGCCGATGGCGACCGGAAGCTGCATCTCGCATTCCGCCATCGGCATGAGCAGCGATTCCGCGCTGCGCCGTCCGCCCGCGGCGAGCAGATCAAAGAGCGTGAGTCTCAACGCGCCCATCGCGGCGCGCCCTTCTCCGATGAGGCTATTCAGCACCGGCGCGTGCAGCGCGCGGCGCGTCGGCGCAGCAAGATCGTTCAGATATCCGCTCTCGTCACACGCCGCGAGATCCAGCACGCGGTCGCCGATCGCGACACCAATCCGGTCCTTGCCACCCGGCGCCCGGAAGACGCCAAGGGGCAGATTCTGGAGCGGAAAATCCGTGGATGGATCGTTGGCGGATTCCACCCAACTTGCGGCCGCGGGATTGTGCGTGCGGTCGGTCATGACTCGCTCATGATGCGAGTGGGAGCGACGCGAGCTCATCGACCGGCTCGCGGAACGAGCACGACCCGAACGAGAGCGCGGCGCGCGAACGCAGCTGCGCGAGACGCGCGGTGAGCATCAGGTGTCCGCGCCACCGCACACCGTCCTCGCCGGCGACGATCGCACTCGGATCGGATTCGGTGAGCAGGGCGCACGCATCCTCGACGCTGCCGCCGTCGTGGAGAAGGGCGGCCGCGAGAAACACGTTGAGGTAGCCGTACATCGCGCCGCGCGGGCTGTCGGGTGCGTACGTCAGCCGATATTCGCCGCGGAGCGGGTGGTGCAGCCCGGCGGTCGCCTTGAACGCCACGCCGCCGCGCACGCACGTGGCGATGAAATTCGCAATCTCCTCCGCAGCCGGAAACGCGTTCGGTGCCGTGCCGCCCGTACGAATCTTCGCGGCAAGCCCGGCCGCGCCGACCGCTTCGATGAGATCCATGCCCGACACCGGGAGCTCGACGAACGCCGACACGCCCGGCGCGGCGGCGCAGGCTTTCGCGATATGCGCGACGTCTTCCCGTGTGCTCGCGCGCACTTCCACGACGTCGCACACGATGTTCCGGTGCGCCGCGTTGAACGCGGCAATGCTCGCCAGCGCCTCGGTCACACGCCCGGACGCGACAACTGCGGCGCGCCACGGATCGCGGGCGCGGCGCGTGGGCGCTTCGGCCTCCTGTGCGAATTCCCCGAGCCGCGCATCGGTGACGACGAAGCGGCCGAGCATCCACGCATCGCTGCCCTCGAGATACGCAGCGTAGTTCTGCACGGCGTCATGCATGGCCAGCGACGCCGGCGGGAAAAGGCCGGCGTAGTCTACGAGATGACCGACGAGCGCACGCAGCGATGCTTTCACTTCGTGCCCGAATCAGGCCCGCGCAGATGCACCGGCGCGGTCTTCGCGCGCAGTCGGATGTTCAGCGTTTCGACGAAGATCGAAAACGCCATGGCCACGTACGTGTAACCCTTGGGTACGTGGTAACCGAATCCGTCCACGAGCAGGTTCCCGCCGATCATGAGCAGGAACGCGAGCGCGAGCATCTTCACTGTGGGATGGCGCTCCACGAACGCGCCGATCGGGCCGGCCGCCGCCATCATCACCAACAGTGCCGCGACGTTCGCGATGATCATGACCATCACGTTCTGCACCATGCCGACCGCCGTGACCACGGAATCGATCGAAAACACGATATCGATCACCATGATCTGCAGGACCACGGCGACGAGCGACACTTTCAGCCTGGCGGAGGGTTCGTCCTCGGCGCCCTCGAGCTTGCCGTGGATCTCGTGCGTGGCCTTCCCGATCAGGAACAGCCCGCCCGCGATCATGATGAGATCGCGTCCCGAGATGTCGCGGCCCATCACGGAAAACAACGGTGCCGTGAGGCGCATAATCCACGCGATCGAGAGCAGGAACAGCACGCGCGTGACGAGCGCGAGCGACAGGCCCCACGTGCGCGCCTTCGGCTGATCCTCGCGCGGCAATTTCCCCGCGAGGATCGTGATGAAGATGATGTTGTCGATATTGAGAACGACCTCGAGGACGGCAAGCGTGAGCAAGCCGACGAGAGCGTTCGGGTCGTGAATCCAGGACATGACGTGTCAGGGAGTGGCGCGCACCGAACGGTAGCGCACAGACCAATGGAGCGTTTCGCCCGGCTCGATCCACCGCGCGGTTCGCCATGCACCGACGGCTTCGGCGAGGTCTCCGGGCGCACCCGCGGCGACGCCGGCGAGAATGACGCGGCGCGCGGCACGCGGTCGCCACCACCGCCGCGGCGCGTCCCCGGGCCGGTCGGCGTCATGATCGACAACCGCATGGGCGTGCGTCACATGAGGAGCGTCGCCCGCGATTTCGAGCGACACGTCGCCGAGCCGAAGCGTGAGCCTGCCGCGCGGCAGCTCCGTATAGCACTGCACCGAGCGCCGCGGCTCGAGTGTCGCGGGACGGCTGAGATCGGCGAGCTTGCCGCCGTCACGCAGCGCGGGCCACGCAAACTCGCTGCCCGCTTTCGCGAGACCTTCGCCCGTGGAGCGCGCCACACGCGAACGCGTCCCGCGCGGCACGTCGATCTGCACGTTCGAGCGCCACGGAAGGGCCACCTGCGTGCCCCACACGAACGGCAGCCGCGCCCGGTGCACGCTGGTGACCGTATACGTCGCGACCAGCGCGCCCTCGGCGTCGAGCGACACATCGCGGCGCCACGCCACGGGATACGGTGCGGCAGGCCACTGCGCGGAGATGACGCCAGCCGCGCCGTCAGCGCGCACCGAGACATCGGGTTCGATCGCGCGTAGCACGCCTCCGTCCTCGAACGGTGCGCGCGGAACACCCCCGACGAACGACGGCAGCGCGCACGCATTCAGCGTGGGCGCGTAGTCGAACCACGGGCCGGCGGCGCACCATTCGGTGTCGTCGGCAAAAAACGAGACGATCGGCGCGCCCGGCGCGATCGCAACGCGCACCGCGGCGGAACCGCGGCGAAGCTCGGCCGCCCCCGGCGGCGCCAGCGGAGCCCGCGCGGGCGCCGTCACGCGCTAGACGATGGACGCGGGGTCAAGGCCGCGCGTCGCGAGCACTCGCGCCACCGCTTCACCGATCTTGTTGTTGGGCGTGCTCGCACCCGCGGTCAGACCCACGCGCACCGGCCCATGCTTCGCAAGCCAGGTTGGCGTCTCGGTCTCCGTTTTCGCCCCGATGGCCTGGTGGCGAATGGTGCCGCGCTCGACGTCGATGCACGCGGCGTCATCGACGTGATACGTTCGCACGCGTTCCGCGCAGATCGCCGCGAGTGACATCGTGTTGCTCGAGTTGTAGCCCCCGATCACGAGCATCACGTCGAGCGGCTCGGCGAGCAGGGCGAGCACGGCGTCCTGCCGGTCCTGTGTGGCGCTGCAGATCGTGTCGAACGTGCGGAAATGCTCGGCGCGATGCTCCGCACCGTGCTGCCGCTCGACGGACATGCCCACCAGCTCGCCGATCGCGAGCGATTCCTTCGCCAGCATCGTGGTCTGGTTGGCGACGCCGATCCGCACGAGATCCGTGTCGGGATCAAATCCCGGATTGGCGCCGTGCGCGAACCGCGCGCGAAACGCGTCGCGGTCGCCGCGTCCCTCGATGTAATCGCACACGAGCTGCGCTTCCGCGAGATCGCGCACCACCAGATAACGGCCGCCGGGATGCTTCATCGCCTGCGAGGCCGTCGCGCGCGTTTCCTCGTGGTAGTACTTGCCGTGAATCAGCGCGGTGAACCCGTCACGCGCGTAGGACTCGACGCGCTTCCAGACGTTGAGCACCGACCCGCACGTCGTGTCGACCACGACACAGCCCACGGAGCGCATACGCTCGAAATCCGCGATGGTGACGCCGAACGCCGGCAGGATGACCACGTCGTCGCTCCGGATCCCGGTGACGTCGAACCCCGCCGGTCCGGACGCGAGCATCACGATGCCGAGCGCTTCGAGCTTCGCGTTGACGTGCGGATTGTGGATGATTTCGCCGGCGAGGAAAATGCGGCGGTCGGGAAACTTGTGACGCGTCTGGTAGGCGTACTCGACCGCGCGCTCCACACCGTAGCAGAATCCGAACTCCTTGGCGAGGCGGATCGTCACATCGCCAGCCACGAGCGTGTAGTCCCGCGCCCGGAGCAGGTCGACGAGATGCCCCGAATAGTCCCCTGTCAGGGCGCCCTCGACCTCGGCGCCCAGCCCGAAGCCCTTTCGGAAATACGTCGTGTCGGCCACTCAGGAAAATACACCGCGGGAGTGCACCGCCGCACCGATTTCTGCGGGTCTCGTGGCTCATTCCCCTTGCCTGTTCCCTGCCCTCCGTGAATGATTGCGCGGTACGCAGGTCTGCCCGCCCGCCTCCACTCAATGTCCTCAACAGAGCACTTCGACCTCGTCGTCATCGGCGCGGGACCCGCTGGAGAGAAGGGCGCCGCGCAGGCCGCGTATTTCGGCAAGAAGGTCTGCGTGATCGAGCGCGCGCCGAAACCCGGCGGCGCCGCCGTGAATACCGGCACGATTCCGTCGAAGACGCTGCGGGAAACCGCGCTCTACTTCTCCGGCCTCAAGCAGCGCGGACTGTACGGCGTCGACTATCACGTGAAAGGCGACATCACCGTCGCGGATTTCATGTTCCGCGAGCGGCTGGTCGTCGAAGCGCAGTGGTCGCTGATAAATCAGAATCTCGAGCGGCACCATGTGACCGTCGTTCAGGGCACCGCGCGGTTCGTGGACGCGAACACCGTCGAAGTCACGCGCTACAAGGAGCAGCCGCGCTGCATTCGGGGCGACGTCGTTCTCGTCGCGACCGGGTCGAGACCGCTCCGTCCGGCGAACGTCCCCTTCGACGACACGATCGTCGTCGATTCCGATTCGCTGCTCCGGCTCCAGAGCATTCCGCGCCGGATGATCGTGATCGGCGGCGGCGTGATCGGCTGCGAGTACGCGAGCATCTTCGCCGCGCTCGGTGTCAAGGTCACGATCGTGAATCAGCGCGAACGCATCCTCACCCAACTCGACGGCGAGGTCAGCGAAGTGCTCCGCGCCGAGCTCACACGCCGGCTTGGGATCACGGTGGTGCTGAACGTCGAGATCGCGAAGATCGAGGCAGACGAGAGCGTCGGGCGAGTGACGCTCGCCGACGGAACGCTGCTGCACGGCGAGTGCATCCTGTACTGCGCCGGCCGGGAGGGCTGCACGAGCGAGCTCGATCTCGCCATGGCGGGCGTGAAGACGAACAGCCGCGGATTCATTGCCGTCGATTCGACGTTCCGGACGGCGGTCCCCGGCGTGTACGCCGCGGGTGACGTGATCGGGTTCCCGGCGCTGGCATCGACCGCCATGGAGCAGGCGCGCGTCGCGATGTGCGCCGCGTTCGAGCTCAAGTACAAGGAGAAGGTCTCGTCGGTGCTGCCGTACGGCGTGTGGACGATCCCGGAAGTCGCGATGGTCGGTGAGACCGAGGAGAGCGCGCGGGCCAAGGGACAGCGTTACGAAATCGGCAAAGCCAACTTTGCGGCCAATCCGCGCGGGCTCATCGTGGGCGACGAAGGCTTTGTGAAGATCATTTTCGACGCGCACAGCCAGCGGCTTCTTGGCGCATCGATCGTGGGTGAAGGCGCGTGCGAGCTGATACACACGGCGGCGGCGGTGCTCTACTACGAGGGCACCATCGACTATTTCATCCAGTCGGTGTTCAATTACCCGGCACTGTCGGACGCGTACAAATACGCGGCGTACGACGGGCTTCAGCGCGTCGCGAAGCGGATCAGCCGACAGAGCGGACTCAAGGCCGTCACGCCCGCCTGAACTGCGAGTTTTTCCCCGCACAACATGCGGGTTTCCCTGACGCGGAGGCGTACCGCGGCGGGGTATTCTCGGTTCCGTGCTCAAGCGCATTCTCGTTCCGCTCGACGGCTCCGAGTTCGCCGAACACGCGCTTCCCCTCGCATTCGACATTGCGCGGCGGGCTGGCGCCGCGGTCCGGCTGATGCGGGTGCACATTCCCGCCGTCCCCATGGCTGCGGTCGGAGACCTGTCTGCTCCGGTCTTCGATCCGGCGTGGGACGAACACCTTCGCTCGGCGGCGAATGACTACCTCGACACGATTGCGACGCGAGGACGCCGCTGCGGAGTGATCGTGACGACCGAAGTCGCCGACCATCCGTCGGTCGGAGAGCAGATCGAAGCGAGCGCCGGCGCGTTTTCAGCCGACTTGATCGTCATGACCACCCACGGAACCAGCGGCCATTCGCTCGCGTGGTTCGGCAGCGTGGCGGACGCGGTGCTGCGGCACAGCCTTCGGCCGACGCTGATCGTGCCCGAGCAGGCGACCAATCGGTTCACCATTCGCCGCATCCTCGTGTGCACCGACGGATCGCGGGCGGCTGAACGCACGGCCGACGCGGCCGCGGAGCTGGCGTCTGTGTACGGCGCCGACATATCGCTCGTCCAGGTCGTTCTTTCGTCGGCCGGCGGCGGGGATCCTCGTCTCGTGAGTCATCGCGGCTCACACACCGATGGTGTCGTCGAGGCAGCCCGGAGCGCCCTCGACGACACGGCGGGACGGCTTCGAGCTCACGGGCGCACGGTAACCACGATGACGCTCGTCAGCTCGCAGCCGGCACGCGCGCTTCTCGATCACATGAAGGAGACCGCGCCGGATATCGTCGCGCTCGGCACGCACGGGCGCGGGCTCTCGCGCCTGTTCATCGGCAGCGTCGCCGACAAGGTCATGCGCGGAGGCCGGACGCCAACTCTGGTGCAGCGACTGGCGACCTGAACGGCGAACGGATGGAACGCGGTGCGTTTCACGCTTCCCTTTCCGTTTCCCGTTCTCTTTTATCCGTGCATGCCCCGCCCGTGGATCTCGTTCATCAACACCGAAGCGCCCGCGGCGGGTGACGACGCGCTCGCGTCGTTCGACGCGTACGTCGCATGGCTCGAGCTGGCGGAAATGCTCGACGCGGAACGGGGCGTGTCGCTCCGGAGGCGCGCCGTGCTGCAGCCCGCGGGTGCCACGGCGGCGCTGCTCGACGCGCGGCGCATGCGCGCGGCCCTCCGCGCGCTCGCGGAACGTGGCGCGGCGACGGACAAATCGCGGTCGCTCGCGCTCGCGGAGATCAATCGTGTGCTCGGACGCAGCGCGGGCATGCGCAGAATCGAGCAGCTGGACGACGGACGATTCGTCCGGAGCTTCGTCGCGGCGGGCGACGCGTTCGCCGGACTGCTGATCCCGCTCGTCGAATCGGCCACGGATTCTCTCGTGCGCGGCGAGTTGGGCCGCGTGCGCTGGTGCGCCAACCCGCGTTGCCACCGCGTCTTCTTCGACGCATCGCGAAACGGCCGCCGCCGCTGGTGCGACATGAAAACGTGCGGCAACCGCGCGAAAGCCGCGCGCCACAGACGCAGGGAAAAGAGAAGTTGAAGTTCTCTATTCCGAGGCGGACTCAGCAGGCTCTGGTGTGTGACGCGAGCGGGCGAGGCTCTTCGCGCGACAACGGCGAAGAGCCTCGACCGTGAGCGATCGGCGAAGAGCTAGCGGCGGCGGCGCTTGCCCCAGGGGGGCTTGGAACGGCGCGGGCCCCGATGGCCGCGCTCATCGCGTGCCGGCGGACGGTGCGGCGCGGTATCCAGTTGCCGGCGAAGCTCGGCCAGAGTGTTCGCACGCACGGCCGCCTGCGGACCGCGATACACCACGAACCGCACGGGACGGTCGAGCGAAGGCACGTCTTCGTCGCGGAGAACGCGTGCCTGCTTCTCGTGCAGCCGAAGTCGCACCACCCCTACCGGCTGCCCGTTTTCGGTTTCGACGTCGTATTCGAGCGGCACGGTCCGTCCGCCCACGTCGGCGGCGCCCGGCAAGGCCAGCCATTTTGCGCGTTCGGCGCGTGGCAACACCGCCTCGAAATCCACGTGCACCGGTGAGCGCCTGAACGCGTTCACGTCGTCCACGCCTGCGAGCGCGCGCTCGTACAACGCCACCAGTTCGTCGTGACCGAGCCGCGGCGTCGTTCCGGCCGACCGGCGCCACACCTCGCGGATTTCATCGATCTCGTGCCGCTGGCGGCGCACGGCCGGATGAAGAGCCTGGCCGCGCGCCAGCGCTTCGGCGAGCGCATGCCGCGCGGGCACCGCGTCGTCACCGCTCCACTCGCGCACCGGCTCCTCCTCGCGGTCGAGCTCGAAACCGAAATACGTAACACGCTTCCGGCGGGCGAGCGGTGCGTGTGATTTCTCAGGCATGAACACCAGCTCGGCAGGATGCTCGACCGCGTATTTGCGAATCAGGTCGCGCGATATCTGCGTCCCCTCGATCGAGGCACGCGGCGTGCCGAACCGGTCGGCGAAATAACGCAGCGGCCCCGCTATCGCTCCCCAACTCCCGCACACGCTCGTCCGCGACACGCGCGCCTCTTCACCGGTCGCGGTCTCTTCGTCTATCACGAGCGCGAACGGCTGCAGACGCGCAAGCAGCTCCTGGAATCGCCGCAACGTGTCATCGCGCGCCGGTGGCAGCTCCGACGGAAGAGGGAGCCGAAGCGCGCGATAGATGCTCGCCATTGCAAGCGCGGCGTCCTCGACCGACTTCACGAGCACGCCGCGCCGCTCGGCCCACTCCGCAACGTCTGGATGAAAGAGATGACGCGGCAGGCCGTATACCTCGCCCACGTATCCCGACTTCCGGTACGCCTCGGCGTACACGTTGTACGACGTGAGGTGGTCGCTCCCCGCCACGACGAGTCCGTCGAGATTCCGGTCCTCGCGCGTCATGCGGTGCAGCGATTCGATGCCGCTCATGATCGAGAGCGCCGGAAGCAGGTCTTCGTCGGCCTGCACGAGCAGCTCCGCCCACGGCCGGTCGCACGGCATGGCCTCGACTGCGCGCCCGTACTGCGTGAGCACGCCGTTTTCGACGACACCGCGCGACTCGAGCAGTGAAAGCGCGGCACGGTATGCGGTGCGGTCGAGCGGCACCGGCAAGTCGAGCTCGTCCGCACGCACGCCGAGCGCGGCGCACGTGAGCGCAACGCGCTCGGAGTCGCCCGCGAGCTGAAATTCCGGAGAAACGGGACGCAACGCGCTGAACTCCAGCGCGCGGTCGCTGAGAATGAACACACGGCCGTCCGCGACGCGTCCGTGTACGCGACCGGCCATTTGCAGGATCTCGTTGGGCCCGAGGTGGAGCTTTGTGAGCACGTTTCGGCCGCGCTCGATCACGTTCGTGAAGCGCGTATCATCGATCACGACCGTATCAAGTCCCTGCACGTTGAGCGCGCTCTGTCCGGCGGCGGTCATGGTGAGGAGAAACGGCCGCCGAATGCTTCCTTCCAGGAACGGCCGAATGACGCGGATCGGCTCTCCGCCGTGGTAGTGCGCCACGGCCAGCCGCGGATAGCGTGCGGAGACGTCCGCGGCGACCTGTTCTACCATCGCGCGCGTCGGAAGAAACACGCCGACGCCGCGCTTCTCCTTGATCACGCGCTGCATGAACCGGTCGTCGAGGAACGCGAGCGGATCGCGCGGGATGACTTTCACATGCGCCGCCTTCGCCGGATCGAACGCGGTGCTCTGCACCACCTCGGACGCGCGGAGGTAGCGCGCGTAGAACGACGGATCCACCGTTGCCGACAGCCAGATGAAGCGGCACCCGACGCGCTTGCCGAGGGCGAGACACAGCTCCAGTTCCGCCGACGTCTGGTGCACTTCGTCCACGACGAGCGTGTCGCGCGCGAGAATGTCGCCGTCCTGGAACCACCGCCGCGCGATGCCGGTCGTAATGATGACCACGTTCCACGTCGGCGTCTCGGGCGTCGCCTCGCGCTCGCGGTTAATGACGCCCACGCGCAGATCGTCGGTCTCGAGCAACACCTGCGCGATGGGGCGGATCGACAGCGTCTTTCCCGTGCCCGTTCCGGCGACGATACCGAACGCTTTCCGCGCGGTCGCGAGCGCGGTCAGCTCATCGGCGTGTTCGCGCCACAGCACCGTTTCAATGTCGAGCGTGAAGCCGAGCTCGATCGTTTCGCACGCCGCGCGTGTCGGCGCAATGACGATGATTCGCCCGGACGCCGGTTCGGCGGCGACAAACGCGTCGTGGTCGCGCGGAAGATACGGATCGCGAACGTCACGAACGGGGGTCACGCGCGAAACCTAATCGCCGTGCTCGGCCTTCCCGGCTCTCCCGACTACGACTTCTTGCCTGTGGTGTCGCGCTTGGTGCGTGGCGGTGCCTTGGGCGGCGCTTTCGATGTCGTGTCTCGCGAACGCGAGCTCGCCGGGGTCACCGGCGGTGGCGTTTGCGGCTTGGCCGTGGCCGGCGCCGGACCGCGCGACGGTGCGGGTTCACCAAAAATCACGCGTCCATTCGCCGGCTTGTTCTTGAGCGCGAGCGCGCACGACGTGGGTGCGGGCTGCTTGTCCGCCGGAACTCCATCAACCCAGATGCGGCACATACCGGGCGGCGGCTTCGTGCCATCGCCGTCCTGTTTTGCGGCGCCTTGAGCCGCAAGCACGGCCGGTGCGACGCACGCAAGGGCGAGCGCGCAGCGAACGAGGCCGAGAGTTGTTGCGGTGAGTGTGGGCATCCGCCGGGAGACGATCGGCGCCCACGGGCTGAAACAGGCCTTGGGGCGCGGAAGCTTGAAGGTACCACGAAGGTACCACTCCCTACCCCGGGCGCGAGTCCGGGTTCAGTTCTGCCCTTTGCGGACTATCACGACACGCCCAAGTCCCACGCGCTTCACGACTTCGGCGAACCGCGGGTCTTCACGGATCGGATCCCAGAAATGGAGGAGGAACGACTCCGACGTGAACGCCGGATCGTGCTCGTCAGCGGCGCGCTTGAGCCACGTGAGCGCGCTGTCCTTCGCTCCGAGCGCGAGGTGCACCTTGGCGATGGCTGACGCTGCGCGCGGCGCATCCGGTTTCTTCTCGAGCTGAGCCAGTAACTCTTGCGCACGATCCCGGTCTCCCGCCGCGGCGTACGCCGCGCCGAGCGCGCCAAGCGTAACTGGGGCGCCGGGGTCCGTGACGCGAAGTTGCTCGAGCACCTTCACGGCGTCACGCGGCTTGCCGGCGTCGAGGAGCAACGTTCCGTAAATCAGCTTTGGTCCGCCGAGCGTCGGATCGAAATCGGTCGCGCGTTTGGCGAGCACGAGTGCAGAGTCGGTTGCACCGGCAGCCTGGCGCGCCATGGCCTGCACCGAGCCGATGATCGGCGACGCCGGATCAAGCTTCGTGGCTTTGACGAGCGCGTCGACCGCGCCCTTTGCGTCGCCGTTCATGAGCTTGAGCTCACCGAGCCACTGTTGCGCGAGCGGATTGTTGGGCTCGATCTGGACAGCTTTCTGCAGGTCGCCCGACGCCTGCTCGAAATCCCACGCCGACGCATGCAGGACGCCGCGCGCCGCGAAACCCTCGGCGGATTTCGGATCGAGGCGGAGCGCTGCGTTGGCCGCGGCGAGTCCTTGTTCTCGCGCGGCACGCGGATCGGCCGCACCGTACAGCGGGAGTACCGCGTATACCTGCGCGACGCCGGCCTGCGCGCGCGCAAACGAGCTGTCGATGTGCGTGGCGGTCTGGAATTCCTTGAGCGCGGCTTGCAACGATGCGCCGTCGCGCTTCTGGAAGAGCGCGCGCCCACGCAGGTAATGATCGTACGCCGCCGAGTCTTTCGTGCCTGGCGTGGAGGGAAGCGCGGCCGTGGTCGATTGGGTCGAGGCAGTCGCGCCGAGCTCGCTGCTGAGCGCCGTCGCAACGGAGCGCGCGACGTAGTCCTGCACCGCAAAGAGATCGGTCGTCTGCCGGTCGTACACGTCCGACCACGCGGTAAAACCATCGGCCGCGTTCACGAGCCGCGTCGCGATACGAATGCGATTTCCCTGCCGCTGCACCGTGCCTTCGAGCAGGTACGCGACGTTGAGCTCCTTGCCCATTTCCTCCGGCGCGACGCCGCGTTCCTGAGCCGCCTTCGCCGCGGTGCTCGACGCCACGCGGAAACTCGCGATGTGCGAGAGCGCGTTCGTGAGCTCATCGGTGATGCCGTTCGCGAGATACGCATCGGAGGAATCGGCGCTCAGGCTGATGAGCGGGAGCACCGCGATCGATCGTGCGTCAGCGGCGCTGGCGGGGCCCGTCGCGGCCGGCGGCGTCGCGATACCGCGCAGAGAGCCGCGGCCAATCGCGACGGCCGCGGCGACCACCGCGGTCGCCGCGAACAATCCAAGCGCGAGGCGCAGCGCCGGCGGCCGCCGCACCGGAACGGGCAACGTGGGAGACGACGCAAACGCGCCGCTCACCATCGCCGGATCTTCGAGGGCAATGGCGATCTCCGCCGCGGACTGCGGCCGCCGCGCCGGATCCTTCTCCAGACAGCGCATCACGAGCTCGGCGAGCGCGCGCGGAATGTCCGCGCGCATGGCGGCAATGTGGCGCGGCTGTTCCGAGATGTGCGCCGCGAGCAGCTGCGCCGGGGCGCGCCCCGCGAACGGCGGCTCGCCCGCGAGCATCTCGTACGCCATGACGCCGAACGCGTAGAGGTCCGCGCGGTGATCCGTGTTCGGGTCGCCCGCGGCCTGCTCCGGCGCCATGTACGCGGGCGTGCCAAGCGACGTGCCCGCGGTGGTGATGTTGGTGCCCTCGCGGTCGCGCCGCACGCGGGCCGAGCTCAGCGCTTTCGCGACACCGAAGTCCGCGACAACCGCGGCGCCCGACGTCATCAGCACGTTGTCCGGCTTGATGTCGCGATGCACGATGCCGCGCTCGTGCGCGTACGCGAGCGCGCGCGCGACGTCGCGGAGCACGCTCACGACCTGCGCAACGGACAGCGCGCCATGCCGCTGCATGCGCGTCCGCAGCGACTCGCCGTCGACGAACGGCATCGTGAAGTAGGGGAGGCCCTTGACCTCTCCCGCCGTCAGGATGCCGACGATGTTCGGGTGCTGCAGCGACGCCGAGACGAGGATCTCGCGATGGAACCGCTCGTGCGACACCGTGGCCGCGAGATCGGGCGGGAGAATCTTGATGACGACGCGGCGGTCGAGCGCCGTATCGCGGGCGACGTAGGTGCGCGACATGCCGCCGCCACCGAGCTCGCGCTCGAGGGCGTACTGGCCGCCCAACGCCTCCTGCAGATCGCTCGCCGAACCGAGGTCGTTCATCGCTCTATTGGACACTCACTACGCGCGTTTGGATTGCGCGTCAATCGCCGAAGCTGATTCCCGTTGACCGCGCGGTGCGAACGATGTCGTGGGCGGGATCAACGCGCTTCGGTTCCCGCAACGCTTCGGTGATCGGGATTGTCACAATATTCGGCGTCTGGAGCGCCACCATGTGTCCCCAGCAGCCGTCGGCGACGGCGCGAATGGCGGCGCCTCCGAATCGCGTGGCGAGCAAACGGTCGTATCCCGTAGGCATGCCGCCGCGCTGCAGGTGACCGAGGACCATGGACCGCGACTCTTTTCCCGTGCGGTCCTGAATCTCGCGCGCAAGCCTGCTCGCCACGCCACCGACGCGCGGCGCCTGCCCGGGCAGCGACGCGCCGATGATCGACGTTTCTCCTCCCACGGGAAACGCCCCCTCGGCCGCGACGATCATCGTGTAATTGCGGCCCGTGCGATCGCGGTGTCGTACGACGTCGCACACCTTGTCGACGTCGTACGGAATCTCCGGGAGCAGGATCACGTCCGCGGCGCCGGCCACCCCGGAATGCAGAGCGATGAATCCCGCGTGGCGCCCCATGACCTCCAGGACCATCACCCGGTCGTGGCTTTCCGCCGTCGTGTGCAGCTTGTCGATCGCTTCGAGCGCGGTGCTGACGGCCGTGTCGAATCCGAACGTCGACACCGTGCCCGACACGTCGTTGTCGATGGTCTTGGGCACGCCAACCAGCCGCACGCCGCGTTCGTGGAGTTGCTGCGCAATCGCGAGTGACCCGTCACCGCCGATGGCGATGAACGCCTCGATGCCGTGACGCGTCGCGTTTTCGATCAGCTCGGCGCTCCGGTCGATTTCGACAATCGAGCCGTCCGCCTGCCGCGTGGGATACGAGAACGGATTGCCGCGGTTGGTCGTGCGGAGAATCGTGCCGCCAAGGTGCTGAATGCCGCGCACCGATTCGCGCGTGAGCGGCACGACTTCGTCTTCGCCAAGCAGCCCCATGTAACCGCGCTTCACGCCGACCACCGACCAGCCGCGGTCGACTGCCGCGAGCACGGCGCCGCGAATGACCGCGTTGAGGCCGGGCGCGTCGCCGCCGCCGGTACTGATGGCTATGCGCATGTGCGATCAGCGCGTGTTCTGCCGGGCGAGATGCTCGCGAAGACGCGTGAGCACTTCTCCGGGCAGCGCGTGGCGACCCAGTTTCGATTTCTGGAAAATGGGCGCATCGTCCACGCTGACTTCGAACCGTCCGCCACCGGAGGGTTCGAGGGAAATGCTCGCGGCGGGATACGCCTCACGAATCGCGGCCGCCAGACCGGTGGCCCGTGGTTCGTAGTGTCAAGCGACGCAGAATTCGATCCGGATATTCATCGAGGGAAGTCAGCGGGTCTGTAAGATAGCTCGCGCGGGCGGAACGAGCCGCTGGACCCAGCGCGCGTACATGGCCTCACTCGGGTGCAGGCCATCGGCGACGACCGCAGCCGGCTCCGCGCGCGTGAGGTCGGTAATGTCGACGTAGGTGACGCCCTCGGCCCGGCAGATCTGGAGCGCGGCGGCGTTGAACCCGTCGATCTCGCGTGCAACGGTCGCCTTGTCGCGATTCTTGTTGAACGGCGTCACTCCCCAGTCCGGGATGCTCACGACGATCACGCGCGCGGCCGACCCTCCGGCAAAACCGATCGCGCGCTTCAGCAACGCGGCGAACTGCGGACGGTACTCGTCCACGCTCCGACCGCGGTACTGATTATTGACCCCGATGAGAAGCGTGACCAGCGCGTACGGGCCCGTAACGTTGCGCTCGGTGATCGCGCGGTCCAGCTCGTCCGTCGTCCACCCGGTGCGCGCGATGATATCGGGGTCGGCGACGTCGGCGCCCGCCTTGCGCAGCGCCCGCGCGAGCTGGACCGGCCACCGCGCGGAATCGGACACACCCTCTCCGATCGTGTACGAGTCGCCAAGCGCCAGATACCGCGCCGGCGCGTGCGGCGAGCTCGTGGCCGCGGTCAGCAGCGCGAGCCCCGCGAACAACGCGACGATGCGCATCGAATCACTCGCTGCCCTTGTACGCGGGCACCTGGGCGCCCGTGAAGTCGACGATGATGCGCAGCGCGGTATCCTGCCGCGCGACGATTTTCTGCAGCGAGTCGACGAGCGATTCCAGATCACTCGTATACGCCTTGAGCTCGTTCACCGTGGCACTCACGGCCTGGATTTCATCCCATTGCTTGAGCTCGGTTTGCGGACTGGCGCAGCTGCCGAGCACCGCCGCCGCAGCAATGACGCCCAGTGGCGCGCGTCGCGATCGAAGGATTCGCACGGAGGATCTCCGGAGAGGAACGCGTGAAATTGGCGAGACGCGCAATCGTTTGGTGACGGTGCGCGGCGCGCGAAAGAGTATACACCCGGGGTCCCGGCGACGAGCGCACGTGGCGCCGCGCCATCCCATCGACCCCGGAGGCAGTGTGTCTACGTCCCGCTCTGCATTCTCGCTCATCGAAGTGCTGATCGTGTGCACCATCATCGGCATCATGGCCGGCCTCGCCGCGCCGCGCGTCCGCGCCACCATCGACTCGTTCGCGGTGCAGCGCGCCTCGCGCGAGATCGTGGCCGCGTTCGTGGCCGCGCGTCTCGCGGCGCAGCACGGCACGGGCGCCGAAGTGCGTCTCGACACGCTGACGCTGACCGTGCTCGCCGGCGGAAAGGCACTCGCCGTGCACGACATCGCGAAAGCGCACGGCGTGCGGATGAAATCGTCCACGGCCCTCGTACGCTACGCCGCGACCGGTCTCGGCGTCGGCCTCAGCAACGGCACGATCACGCTGTCACGCGGCGGATCAGCGGATACGATCGTCGTCGCGCGGCTGGGCCGGATCAGGCACTGACGATTGCCCGATTGCCCGATTGGCGCTTGGCGCTTGACGCTTGACGCTTGGCGCTTGACGCTTAGCGCTTAGCGATGGCGAAGCGGGTACTCGGTCAATCGGGTATTCGGGTATTCGGGTATTCGGGCAATCGATCCTCCGCGATGAAATCGCGGAGGATGGGATTCACCTCTTCCGGCGCTTCTTCGTTGGCCACGTGGCCCGCGTCGCGAATCCAGCGGAACGTTCCGCGCGGGAGATGCGACGCAAGGGACTCCGCATGAACGGGACGCACGGTGCGGTCGCGTGTGCCGAACAGGACCAGCGCCGGCTGGGAAATGGTCGCGATCACCTCGGGCGCCAGCGGGCGCCAGTCAAATTCGATCAAGGCCTGACGAAGCGCCGCGAGAAAATCCGGGAACTGCGTGGGCGCCCAGTACTCGTCGATGTCGTGCGCGTTGGGGACCGCTCGGCGACCGTACGCCATGGCCTTGCTCAGCGCGACCATCCACCGTCGCACGAGCACCGTCGGCAGGGGACCGTGCGGCACCGGCAGGTACTTCGCGAGCGCCACCACTTTCGGGATTTCCCCGAACCCCACGCTGCCAAGCAGCGCGAGCGCGCGCACGCGCGCCGGCTCGAGGCGCGCGAGCGCGACGGCAACACGTCCTCCGAGCGACTGCGCGATGATCGGCGCGGACGTAATGGCGAGCGCATCAAGCGCGGCTCTCAAGTGTGCCGCGAATGCCGAAAGCGTGTACGCGCCGGGCGTGAGCGGACGGTCGCTCAGGCCGTGCCCGGGAAGATCGATGGCATGCACGCGCCGTCCCTGCGCCGCGAGCGCGCCCATGGTTCCGCGCCAGAGATACGAGTGAATGCCCCAGCCGTGCAGGCACACCACGGGCTCCCCGCGCTCCGGTCCCGCCGACACGATCCGAACGGCGATCCCGGTATCGAGAGTAACGCGCGCGCTCGAAAAACCCGGAACACCCGCGGGCCACCACGCCTCGGGCGGCGCACGGCGCGCACGAAGCGCGCGCTCGGTCAGATCAGCTCGATCTCCCGTCCCGCAAGCCGCGCGATCAGGCCGAGACGGAATGTGAAATCGGTCCAGCGCTCTTCACCACCCGCGGGGTGCTCGAGCGGATACGACGCCCACACGTACGGATTGTGTGAGCGCGGCAGCGCCATGCCCTTGTGCGGGTGCCACACGCCGTCGCGGTCGCGGTCGTCGAGCAGGCGTTCGAACATGCGCATCCACGGCTCGTGGCGCCGCAGGAATCCGAGACGCGCCATGAGCTCGAGCCACGCAATGCCCGCCGGGACATCGTCCTCGAGCGCGTTGCGGTGCGGCAGCTGATCGCCGAGCGCGAGAAACGGCGTGGGCACGAGCTTCTTGCCCACGAGCTGAATCGATTCCTGCCTCGGAAGCGAATGCGAAATCCACGTGTAGATCGCGTCGACCGCGGCGTAGTTCTCGGTGCACACGAGCGGCATGTGCGCGAGCATGTGCAGCGTGTAGATCGACGGGGGCGCAGCTTCGGCCGCGAGCACTTGCTGATTGCCCACACGCACCCACGGCTTGTCCGCGAGGGGTGATCCCAGGAACTCCGCCGTGCGCTCGAGAATTCGCCGCGCCGCGCCGCGCAAACGCGGATCGTCCTGGTATCCGGCCTGCGCAAGCGTCGCCGCGGCGGCCTCGCGCACGAGCTGCCGCCAGAACGCAGCGAGCTCGTCATCCGGTTTTCCCTTCGGGGCGAGCTCGAGAAGGTACGCGGGGTCGTCGTCTTCGGCGAGCAACCGGAACAGCACGCGCCGGGAGAGCGCGAGCGGCGGCGAGCTCTTGTCCCAGCCGTACTCGAGCAGTCGTCTGATGGCGTGGATCGTGCCAACGCCTTCGAACTCACTGGTCGCGCGCGAGGAGGGCAGCGCGAGGAGTGCATCATTCCACGTGCCGTCCGCGCTCTGCGCGAGCATGAGCTCGATGGCCGGCGCGTACGTGTACGGGAGCCACGACGTCTTCGCCGCGACGTCGGTGAGCTGCGCGACTTCAGCGACCGCGCGTTGCCGAATGGGCAACGCCGCGTGATCGAGCAACCAGCCGAGCGGAAACTCGACGGCGCTCGGTTCTGGGACCTCCGCGACCGGCGCGGGAGGTAACGGCGCGACGATGGGATCTGTCACGTGAAGTTATGATCTCGTAACCCGTTGGGTGGCAACGTGTTAACAGACATCGCGCTTGGGCAGGGGCGCGACAGCGGAAAAACTGACGCGAAGAGCGCGAAAGCGCTAGGGCGGTTCAGGTTGGCTTCAGGCCAAGCTTCTTCATACACTCTTAATGCGCCAGAGTAGCGGAGTACCGGAACTCTTAACATTTTTTCGCGGTATCGCGTATGCTATTTCGACGCGACGGACGCGTGGGCGTTCGTTGCAACACGTTCAACAAGGACAGAACAAGATGCGCAGGATCATGCGAGTAGGTGCAGCGATGTTCGCGCTGCTCGTGGCCGCGAATGTGGCCTCGGCACAGGGTGGCGGCGGCGGTGGTGGTGGTGGCGGCATGGGCCGCGGCGGCCCGGCGGGACAGCGCACGGCTGATGCGCTCCTCAAGGACATCACGCTCACCGACGCGCAGAAGGGAAAGGTTGCTGAGATCGTCAAGTGGTACGACGACGAATCGGCGAAGCTTCCACAGATGGGCCGGAACAGCGGCGCGGATTCCGCGACGATGGCGAAGGCTCGTGCCGATCGGCAGAAGCTGACGACGGATTTCCAGGCGAAGCTCAAGGCGGAGCTCACGCCCGACCAGCAGAAGACGTTTGACGCCAACGTGGCAGCGAGAGCTGCAATGGGCGGCGGACGTCGCGGCGGCGGCGAGTAATTTCGCCAGCAGTCAATACCAAAAAGGCCGGTGCGGAAACGCACCGGCCTTTTTGATTGCCCGATTGCGGCCAATCAGATCTTTCTGACTTCCGCCGCCGCATCGAGCACGCGGCCAATGTCAGTCGAGAGCGCGCGCGCTTCCTGCGTCACGCTCTTCACGTCGGCGGCGGCGCTGCCGATGCCGGCTGACCTCAAGCGCAGGAGATCGAGCCGCATCGTCTGCAGGACCAGCGACGCGTTCTCGAGCTGGTCCGCGAGCGTACCCCGCCGCTCGGCGAGCTCGCCGAGCGAGCTGCGCTGGCGCTCGAGCAGGGAGATGCGGCGTTCGCGGTCGGCGGTCCCTTCCGGAAGCGCCCGCGCGTCCGTGAGCTTCGCGTCCAGCTGTGACAGCTGTCCCGGACGCACTTCGGCGTCGAGGCTGTGCAGCGCGCGCGCGAGCGACGCCACCCGCTCCACGAGCGACGACAAGGTGGCTTCGACGTCGGGAAGCTGCTGGCGGTCGGCCGCTGAGAGCGTGCGCATGATCTCGCGGATCGCGCGCTCATCATCCGCGGCGCGGCGCACCGTCTCCCCATGCGGACCCCCGAGCACGTCGCTGCCGACCAGTGCGCGCGCCCGATCGCGCACGTCTTCCGCGGGGTCGCCCGAACGCACCGTCACGTCTTCCAGCGCCGCGAGCCGCGCGGGGCGGCGCAGGAGGTCGCCGAGCGTCGCGCCGTCCTGCCAAACGGCAAGCGCGTGCACGGCGATGCCGATCATCATGCCGGCCACCGGGATCATGAACCACGGCGGACCGCCTGAAAACAGGTTGATGATGAACAGCAGGCCGCTCACGAACACGTTGGAGATCACGTGGTGCTGCAACCGGCGGATTCGCTCCGAAAGCGGCGCGTTCTTTCCCTTCCCTCGCACCGCCCGGCGTTCGTCGCGTGCGGCGGCACGGGCGTCCGCACGCGCGTCCCGCATCGCGCGCAGATCGTCGCCCCACTGGCGTTGCTGCGCCCGGACCTTCTCGCGCCACGCCTGCTGCGCTTCACGCCACCGGGCACGCTCGTCGTCGCCGCCACCCCTCCACGTCGGATACGGCGGGAGCGCCGGCGGGTTGGGTCGCGACGCAACGTGCACGCGCGCCACCACGCCCACGGGACCGAGCATTGCCGCGCCACCGCGCACCACGGGCGCGCCTTGGTGCGAGGGGGCCACGGCGTCGTCCGCGAGCGCTTCGCGGAACGCCGCCGCGGTAGGCCAGCGCGCGCGGCGGTCCTTCGCGAGGGCCCGCTCGATCGCATACGCGAGGGCAGCCGGCGTGTCGGGACGGCGCGACGCCACCGGCGGCGGCGGCTCGCTCACGTGCTTGAGCAGCAGCGCGGGCGTGTTGGGAGCAGTGAATGGCGGCTCGCCGGCGACCATCTGGAATCCCACGACGCCGAGTGCGTAGATGTCCGCGCGTCCGTCCACGTCGTCATCGCCACGCGCCTGCTCGGGCGACATGTACGCAGGCGTCCCGACGGCCACGCCCGTGATGGTGAGCCGCGCATCGCCTTCGATCGCGCGCGCGATTCCAAAATCGGTGACCTGCACGCTGCCGGACGCTTCGTCGAGGAGAATGTTGTCCGGCTTCACGTCCCGGTGAATGAGGCCGTTTGCGTGCGCATGCGCGAGCGCGTCCGCCGTCTCCCGCAGAATCCGGCGCGCTTCGCCGAAATCCAGCCGGCGTTCACGATGCAGCTTCTGCGCGAGACTTTCGCCGCGCACGCGGCCCATCACCATGAACACCAGTCCGTCCACTTCGTCCACCGAGTAGATCGGAACGATGTGCGGATGCGAAAGGGCCGCCGCCATCTGTGCTTCGCGCAGAAACCGCGACCGGACGTCGCTGCGAAACGCGAGGTCCGGCGGAAGCGCCTTGATCGCCACGGCTCGCCGGAGCCGCACGTCGGTGGCGGCGTAGACCACCGCCATGCCGCCGCGACCCAGCTCGTTTTCGATGGTGTAACGGTCTCCGGCCGCCTGGACCAGACGGTCGCGCAGGGACTCCGTGTTCACGCCATGTTACTCCGCCGGCGTCCCGCGCGCGTTGCCCGCGGCACCGCTCACGCTCGCGTTCGCGGAAATCATGCCGTCCACGTCACGAGCGAGCGACATGGCACGCTCGGCAATCAGCGTCACGTTCGACGTCGACGACGCCCCCGTCGCGAGACGGAGCACGTCGAAGCGGAGATTCTGGAGCGCGAGCGCGCAGCTCTCCAGCTTGCCCTCGATTTCTTCCCGGCGGCGGCCGCGGTCCGAAATGCCGCGACGATCGCGCTTCAGCATCGCGAGCCGGCGCACGCGGGCTTCGCTCGCGTCGCGGTCGAGCGGATTCGCCTGCGACTCGAGCATCGCAATCTCACGATCGATCGCGTCCGTACCGCCCGTTGGCGCCGACCGCTCGAGCTCGGCCAGCGCGATCGACAGTCCCTTGATGCGATCCGTGAGCGCCTTCGCCGTCTCGTCCACGTCCTTGAGTTGCTTTCGTTCTGACGCGGGCAACGCGGCCACGAGCTTCGCGATTTCGGTGCGGTCATCGATGGCGCGCCGCAGCCGGTCGCCGGCCGGGCCGCCGATGGCGCCAAGTCCCGCCTGCGACCGGCGAATGTCGCGCGCCTGGCTGCGCGACAGCGATCCAGTGGACGCGCCGAGCATCCCTGCGGGCATGGACGAGCCCATCGGCGGCGGGGTCATGAGACCCGGCTGGAGACTCTGGGCGCGCCACCGGGCGCGGACCTCAGCGCGTTTGTCGCGATCGAAGAACGCGCGAATGTCGTCCATCCACTCCGAGACGACATCGAACAGCAGACGGTCGCGCGGCTGGCGGAACACGTCGCGCCAGTCGAAGCCCTCGGACCAGAGCTTCGCGTACTTGAACGCGAGATACACGCTCCAGAACGCCGTGACGAACGTGAGGTTCGTCCGCGTCACCGTCGACACGACGATGATGACGCCGTTCACGACGAGAAACGGCGCGAGTTTCTTCCGGAACTCGTTGACAACCGGCGCGTTCCATCGCGAGAGCTGCTCCGTCGTCGGCACGGTGACGTCGCTCGGCATGGGCGACCACGCGTGCGGCGCGAGCGGCGCGAGCGGCGTTGGTGCCGACGGACGCGGCACAGAACCCTGGCCGTCCAATGCCGCGACGAGCGCGACGGCGTCGGGGAACCGGTCCGCGGGATTCTTTTCGAGCAGGCACATCACCACCGCGGCAAGATCCGCCGGGACGCTCGCCCGCTTCACCTGGAGCGGCATCGGCCGCTCCGACAGGTGCTTGACGAGCATGGCCGGCGTGCTGGACGCGATGAATGGCGGCTCGCCCGACAGCAGCTGATACGCCACGACGCCGAGCGAATAGAGGTCGGTCCGGCCGTCAACCTGCTTGTCGCCGGCCGACTGCTCAGGAGACATGTACGCCGGCGTCCCGATCGCCATGCCGGTGGCGGTCAGCCGGGAATCGGCGCCCTCGCTGATCGCGCGCGCGATGCCGAAGTCCGTGACCATGGGCCGGCCACTGCCCGCATCGAGGAGGATGTTGTCGGGCTTGATGTCACGGTGAATGACCTTGCGCGCGTGCGCGTACGCGAGCGCGTCTGCGACATCGCGGAGCACCCGCCGGCCCTGGACCGGGTCCATGGCGCCACGGTTGTGGATCCACTGCGCCAGGTTCTCACCGTCCACGAACGCCATGACGAAGAACACCAGGCCCTCTTTCTCGTCGACCGAGTAGATGGGAACGATGTTCGGATGACTGAGCTGGGCCGCCGTCTCGGCTTCACGGAGAAACCGGGCGCGGATCTCGCCGCGGAACGCGAGCTCCGGCGGCAGCACCTTGATGGCGACCGTGCGCTTGAGCTTGAGGTCGCGGGCTTTGTACACAATCCCCATCCCGCCACGGCCCAACTCCGTGTCCACCCCGTACGTCCCGTCCAGGATGCGGGCCAGATGGGCACGTAGTTCGGCGTCGGCAGTCGAAGCGATCGGGTCGCTCACGCGTCGATCCGGATCCAAGGTTGGGGAAAACGGTACGCTAGCATAGTCCCCGTCGCGGCGACAGCCGCGCGAGAGTCGCTCCGCCCAAAGGCGTCGTGAACGGGTCGCCACGGCAGTCCTTACGTCACCGCGGCACGTAAAAGTTGCAATCCCGGCCACTATGTCGTAACTCAGCGCGTGGAACGACGCTTGCTGAGAACGGTTATGTAGTAAAAAGACGCGCTCATTCAGGGCGCGCGCCACCACACGAGGCCGCTGGATGAGTTCCAGGCAAGTTCTTCCCGTGCTCCCGCTTCGGGGCACGGTCATCTTCCCCGGCATCACCGCTCCGATCGCCGCCGGGCGCCCCGGCACGCTTCGCGCCATCGAAGCGGCACTCAAGGGCGACAGGCTGGTTTTCGCGGTCGCTCAGCGGGACAATACCGATGAGCCCAGCGCCGAGATCCTGTACGGTATGGGCGTCATCGCGCGTATCGGACAGGTCCAGCGAGGCCTGGGCGGGGTGCAGTTGCTGCTCCAGGGCGAGCAGCGCGCCACCGCTTTGCAATACAACACCGCTGACGGATACCTCAACGCGGTCGTCGCGCAGGCGGAGGAAATGGCCCCGCTCGACGGTCACGATCCGGGATTCGAAGCGCTGCACAAGGAAACACGCGAACGCGCCGCCGAGCTTGGCGAGCGCCGCGGTCTCCCCGAAGAAGTCGTTCACCAGGTGCTCGACGCCGTCGCCGACCCAGGCAAGTTCTCGGATCTCGTCGCCGGGTACATCGAGCTCACCGTTCCCGAAAAGCAGGCGCTGCTCGAGACGCTGAGCGTCGAAGAGCGGCTCCGTCGCGTCCTCGTGCACGTCCAGCGCCAGATCGGAATGATCGAGGCGCAGGAAGAGATCAAATCACAGGTGCAGGAGGAGCTCGGCGAACGCCAGCGCGAGATGTTCCTGCGCGAGCAGCTCAAGACCATTCAGAAGGAGCTCGGCGAGGAGGATTCCTCCAAGGAAATCACCGAGCTGCGCGAGAAGCTCGCCAAGCTCGAGCTGCCGAAGCTCGCCCGCGCCGAAGTCGAGCGTGAGCTGGGCCGCCTCGAGCGCTCTGGTCGCGAATCGATGGAAGCGCAGGTCATTCGCACGTATCTCGAATGGATCGCGGAGCTTCCGTGGAACACACGCTCGGACGATCAACTCGATCTCTCGGGCGCGAGCAAGATTCTCGACGAGGATCACTACGGACTCAAGGACGTGAAGGACCGCATCCTGGAGTTCCTCGCAGTGCGTCAGTTGCGCGCCAAGCAGTTCGCGGAAGAAGTGCAGCAGACGGGCGAATTCCCGGCGGCGAAGCTCAAGGCACCGGAAGAACGCGCGTCGGGCTCGCGCAAGCGCGTTGACGACAGCGAGACCGACCGGACGATCACCGATACGCGCGAGGCGAAGGCGCGTGCCATGGCCAAGGGGCCGATTCTTCTTTTCGTCGGTCCGCCGGGCGTCGGCAAGACGTCGGTCGCGAAATCCATCGCACGGTCGCTCGGCCGCGAATACGTTCGCGTGGCGCTCGGCGGGGCCCGCGACGAAGCGGACATCCGGGGCCACCGTCGCACGTACGTTGGCGCGATGCCGGGGCGCATCATCGCGGGCATGAAGCAGGCCGGCACGAAGAATCCCGTGTTCCTTCTGGACGAGGTCGACAAGCTCGGCGTCTCGTTCCAGGGCGATCCGTCGAGCGCGCTGCTCGAAGTGCTCGACCCGGCGCAGAACGACTCGTTCACCGATCACTATCTGGGTGTGCCGTTCGACTTGAGCGAGGTGCTGTTCATCGCCACGGCGAATTTCATCCAGAACATTCCCGCGCCGCTCCTCGACCGCATGGAAGTCGTCGAGTTCGCGGGTTACACCGAGCGGGAGAAGGCCGAGATCGCGAAGAAGTATCTGATCCCGCGCCAGATCGAAGACGCCGGTCTGAGTGAGCAGAACATCGTCTTCGAAGAGGAAGCCCTTCAGGCCGTGATCAGCAAGTACACACGGGAATCCGGCGTACGGCAGCTCGAGCAGAAGATCGGCGCCGTGGCGCGCAAGGTTGCGCGGCAGGTTGCCGTGAGCGGCGACAGCCCGGCCCTCAGGGACGGCGTGATCACCGCTGACGAAATCACGGAGCTCCTCGGACGCCCCCGCGTTCGTCCGGAGCGTCTCGCCGACGTCAACGAAGTCGGTCTTGCCACCGGCATGTACTACACGCCGATGGGAGGCGACATCATGTTCGTCGAAGCCTCGAGCCGGCGCGTGGAGCACTCGCGCTCGACCGACGGCGACGGCGCAAACGTGCCGGGCTCGGTGTCACTCATCCTCACGGGCCAGCTTGGCGACGTGATGAAGGAGTCGGCGCGCGCAGCGTTCACGTACGTGACCAACCATGCACGCGAGCTCGGCATTCCGCGAAGCCGCCTTGGCGCCGTGGAGACGCACATCCACGTGCCCGCGGGCGCGATTCCCAAAGACGGTCCGTCGGCGGGCGTCGCGATCGCGACGGCACTCGCCTCGGAAATGTCCGGGCGTCCGGTCCGCCGCGACGTCGCAATGACGGGCGAAGTCACCCTCCGTGGCCGCGTGCTGCCGATCGGCGGTGTGAAGGAAAAAGTGCTGGGTGCGCACCGCGCCGGCATCACGCACGTGGTGCTGCCGAAGGAGAACGAAGCGGATCTCGAGGACGTGCCGGAAGAAGTGCGGAAGCTGCTCAGCTTCCACCCGGTCGAGACGCTTCACGAAGTGCTGGACCTGGCGCTCGTCGACGCGGACGCACCGAGCCCCAAGGCCGCCGATGAGCTGGTGGGGGTTTGACCGAGAAAACCGAAATGAAAATGCAAATGGAAGCGTGAAGTTCAAACGGAAGTTTGAAGATCGTCTTCAAACTTCCGTTTTGAGTTTCAAGCTTCCATCTGCATTTTCATTTCGGTTTTCCTGAGCCCCGGCAGGGGCGAAGGCAACCGCTGCGAGCAGGAATGCCAGCACCGATCCACCCAGGATCACGGCGCGGCTGATCTTGCCATTCTGCGTCATGAGCCGCGTCTTCTCGGCCAGCAGCACGAGCTCTTCATCGCGCATCCGCTGAATCAGCGGAAGAATGCCGCCGCGCGTGGATCGCGCGGTGTCGGCCTTCGCGAACTCGACGGCGGCGGCGGCGCCCTTGCGTCCTCGGAGGGTGATGCCGGCCGACAGTCGCGAGAACCGCTCGCCAATGCGTGGACCGAGCGTGTCGAGCGTCGAACGTTCCCGGGGATTGTCTTCCACGCGCGCACGCAGCGCGTCGATCGCGTCTTCCGCCCTGCCGCGCGCCGCCGAGAATCCGTCGAGCGCGTCCTTCGCGCCGGTCATCGTGTAATCCGTGCCCTCGCGTTCAGCGTCGGAGCTCGCCGTCAGCAGCTCATCGATCTTCGCGATCGCCGCGTTCGCATCGTTGACGGCGGCCTGTTGCGTGGAAAGGCGAGACACCGACGCAAATGCGACGGCGCCGAAGAGCGCCAGCACGAGTAGCGCGGTCCCCGCGCCGACGGAGTGGATCCGAACGCGAAGCAATGCCATGGTTTTGTTTGCCGATCAGACTAGAAAATGATCGGTCCCCAGGTGAACAGACGTCGCACGTCGAGCCGCAGCGCTGCCGGCTCGGTCCCTGGGAGAAAGTACTCCGAATAGCGCCTGTCGGCAGGTGTCGCAGCATCGGCCAGGTTGCCGCTGTCGCGGTCAAGCTGGGCCATCACGAGACCCCCTGGGGTGGTCCACTGGCCCGGCTGACGGCCTCGATACCACTTGGCAAGCGCTTCGCCGAAGATCGGCGCCGCCAGCGTGCCGCCCGCGGCACCCGCCACAATCGTCTTCGGCCTGTCGAATCCGAGCCACACGCCCGCCACGATGTCGGGAGTGAGGCCAACGAACCAGACATCGGTCACATCGTCCGTCGTCCCGGTCTTTCCGGCCACCGGGATGTCAGGAAGGTACCGGCGAATGGACGCCGCCGTCCCGCGTTCCACCACGTCGCGCAGCATGTCACGGACGATGAACGCGGTGTTCGAATCGAGCGCGCCGGCGCGCACCACCACGCCCGCGCTCCAAACGGTCCTGCCGTCCGTGCTCTCGACCTTGGTCGCAAGGCGCGGCTCGACGGACGAGCCGAGATTCGCGAAGACGGTGTAGGCCGACACGAGATTGAGCGGCTGGACGACCGACGCGCCGATTGCGCTCGACGGGAACGGCGCGATTTCGCTGCGGAGCCCGACGCGCCGCGCCGTGTTGATCACCGCGTCCGCGCCCACCTTCTCCCACAGCTGCACCGCGACCGGATTGCGCGATCGCGCGAGCGCGTTGCGCATCGTCAGCTCGCCGAGAAACTCACCGTCGGCGTTGCGCGGTTGATACGTCTGCCGGTCATACGTGATCGTGATCGCCGTGTCCGCGACTTTCGAGTTCGCCGGCATCGAATCCAGAATTGCCGTGGCATACACGAACGGCTTGAACGCCGAGCCCGGCTGGCGCATCCCGTTCACCGCGCGGTTGTATGGCGCGGTCACATAGTCGCGTCCGCCGACCATCGCGAGGACGTCACCCGTTTCCGGCGACATCGCGATGAACGCGCCCTCCAGAAAATCCGTGACGCCGGCGGCATGCCGCGCCGGTGTGGGATGCTTGTAGTCGGGGCGCGCTTCGACCGCCGCCACGCCCGCGGTGAGCGATGCCTGCGCCGCCGCCTGCAGAACGGGATCCACCGTCGTGTACACACGGTAGCCGCCCTCGGAGACGTTCACTCCCGCGCGTTCGAGCTGCGTCTTCACCGCGTCGACGAAATACGGCGCGCGCACCGACATGCCCCCGTTCGGCGCCACGCGCAGCGTCTCGCGCTTCGCCGCGGCTGCCGCTTCAGGCGTGATGTACTTCTGCTCGGCCATGAGCGTGAGCACGACATCGCGCCGCTGGCGCGCACGGTCGGGATATTTGATCGGATCGTAAATCGCGGGACCTTTGGGCAGCGCGGCGAGCGTTGCTGCTTCGGCGAGCGTCAGCTTGGACGCGCCCTTGCCGAAATAGTGCTGCGCGGCCGACTCGATCCCGTACCAGCCGTGCCCGAACAGAATCTGGTTCAGGTAGGCTTCGAGGATCTGCTCCTTGTTGTAATGCTTCTCCATCTCGCGCGCCGCCTGCTGCTCGTGGAGCTTGCGGCCGAGCGACTTGTCGGTGCGGTCGATGATGTCGGGATGCATGTTCCCGACGAGCTGCTGCGTGATCGTGCTCGCACCGCGCGATCCGCCGAGCAGATTGTCCTTGAGCGCGCCCGCGACGCCGACGAGATCGACGCCGTCGTGCTTGTAGAAACGCTGGTCCTCGACCGCGACGAACGCCTGGCCGACGTACGGCGGCAGCGTGCGCAGCGGAACGTTCGAGCGCCACTCCTTGCCGATCTCTCCGATCAGCGAACCATCGCGCGCGAACACCAGCGACGATTGCGGCTGCGCGACGATGCGCCACACCTCGCCGGTATGCGGCGCAGCGGCGGGCACTTGCTGGGCGCCAGTTGCGGTCGTCGTACATACTGCCGCGGCGGCCGCGCAAACGGCTCGCGTAAACAGGTGGTTCATGGGTTCAGAGTGAAATTTGGCATGGCGCGCAAGTCGGGAGCGCTGTATTTCTGACTCATGAGCGCACCACTGCGTTTGGCCATCGCACAGTTCCAGCCTCGGAAGGGGTCCTACCCCGGGAGCATGGCGAGGATTCGTGACCTGTTCGGGCAGGTGGCGGGTCTCACGCCTCGCCCCTCGGTGGTGGTGTTTCCGGAGACGGCGACGTCGGGCTACTTCGTGGAGGGCGGCGTCGAGGACGTGGCGGTGACGGCGGGGCAACTCGCGAATGATCTCGATGCCGCGTGGCGCGCAGCCGGAAGCGGCTCGATCGACGTGATCATCGGGTTTTACGAGCGCTGGGAGCACACGCTGCACAACAGCGCCGCGTACGTGCGGCTCGGCGAAACGAAGGGCGGCGAGATCGTGCACGTGCACCGCAAAATGTTCCTGCCAACGTACGGACTGTTCGACGAACACCGGTTCGTCGAGCCCGGACTCGACGTCCGTGCGTTCGATGCGCCGTGGGGACGCTTGGCGGTGCTCATCTGCGAGGATGCGTGGCACTCCCTTACGGGCACCATCGCCGCCCTCGACGGCGCGCAAATGGTGTTCGTGATCAGTGCCGCGCCGGCACGGGGTCTCCAGCCCGGCGACAACGCGGCCGGCGCGCACGTTCCGGGCACGATCGCGCGATGGGAACGGCTCATCCGCGATATCGCGGAGGAGCACGGCGTGTTCGGCATTCTCTGCGGGCTCGTGGGCAGCGAAGGCGGGAAGGCGTTCCAGGGCGGGTCGCTCGTGGTGGGACCGCACGGCGATGTGCGTGCGCGCGCGCCGGTGATGAGCGAAGCGCTGCTCGTGGCGGACATTGACTTGAGCGATCTGGGCCGCGCGCGCGCGGACGCGCCCATGCTCGCCGACCTGCGCGCGCAGCTTCCCAACCTCGAGCGTGAGCTGGCGCGAACGCGCGCGAACACACGCGGCTCGCCGCCACGGTTCGACACCGCTGAACGCCCGGTGCCCCAGCACGCAAAGTCGAACGGCAGTGGCGATGGGACCACGGGCATTCCGGTCGTGACGGTGCCGCCGGCGTCGCCGCCGAGCCTCGCGATCGACGGCACGCTCACCGAGGACTGGCTGGTGCGATTCATCCGCGACGAATTCTCGCGCCGCGGTTTTGCGGACGCCGTGGTCGGGCTCTCGGGGGGAGTTGACTCCGCCGTCGCGGCGGCGCTCGCGGTGCGCGCTCTCGGCGCCGCGCATGTGCACGCGATTGGCATGCCCTACAGGACGTCGAGTGCGGAATCGCTCGCGCACGCGCGGGAGGTCGCGACATCGCTCGGGATCGACCTTCGTGTGCTCGACATCAGCGCTGCGGTCGATGGTTATCTCGCGAACGAGCCGAAGGCCGACGACG
>Ga0134121_10000410_pt1 | contig 50654 bp, 50 predicted proteins | sample KB301_FD_96463 | JGI IMG/M metagenome (GOLD analysis project Ga0134121, IMG submission 96463) | Terrestrial soil microbial communities without Nitrogen fertilizer from Kellogg Biological Station, Michigan, USA - KB3-0-1 | ecosystem: Environmental > Terrestrial > Soil > Unclassified ...
CATTTTGCGGAATGGTTCAATAAAGTCTGCTACCTGTTTCATTTTTTTTGGATTGAAGTGATAATAAATTTCACGGCCATTTTGCTCTTGTTTAAGCAACTCACACTCGGTAAGTATTTGCAGATGCTTTGAAACGGTTGGCCTGGCCGTGTCAAAGTTTGAAGCAATCGCTCCGGCAGTCATAGACTGCGAAGCAACCAATAGGAGTATGGCCCTTCTTGTTGGATCTGCTATGGCTTGAAAAACATCTCGTCTTAAATTCATTGCGTAGCTATTTGACTGCAAATGTATGTGTAGTTATTTAACTACGCAAATTTTTTTGAAAAATTTTTTTTTTGATCGGAATGAGCTCAAGGTTCCCGGCAAACAGTTCATCAATCATCAAGATTATAACCAGTGATCGGATCAGCTTCTACGGATGAACCACGCCCAACTGCCATTTCTGCCCGACCAAGTGAAACACCTTTCTAAACCACCGCCTCCTTATTGTACTTACCTCTGTATTCCAATGGCGACAAGCCAGTGATCTTTCTGAACACTTCACGAAATGCTTTCACATCGGAATAACCAACATCATACATCACTTCATTGACTGTTTTGCGGGTGGTTTCAAATGCTTTTTTTGCAGATTCAATTTTTACTCTCTGCGAATATTCGACAGGAGTATTTCCGGTCGCCCTGGTAAACCTTCTGTCAAAGTTTCGCCTGCTCACGGCAAACTTTGAAGACAAATGTTCAATAGATATTTTTTCATCCGGATTGTTCTCAAGATATGTTTGTGCTTGCTGAACCATTTCATCTCCGTGCAACTTTTGTCCTTTGAATATTATAAATGGTGACTGGCTTTGTCTGTCCATCTCAATCTGAAAAATTTTAGAACAAAAAATAGCGGTTTGCCTGTCGTAATATTTCTCCACCAGATAAATAATGAGGTTCAGGAAAGAATAGGCACCGCCGCTCGTATAGATTCCATTTTCATCAGTGATCAATTTATCAACTTGCAGGATCACTTGCGGGAACATCTTTTTGAAATTATCTGCAACGGCCCAATTGGTAGAACAGCTTTTTCCATCCAGCAATCCTGAGGCTGCCAGGAGAAATGCGCCTGTGCAGATACTTGCTACTTCAGCCCCGTGCCTGTATTGCCGCTCAATCCAGTCCATCATTAATTTATTTCCCTTCATTACTTCCTGATAATTATGATTCAGGGATGGAATGATGATGAGATTGGTTTTGGTGATGGCAGAAATGCTGGTGTGCGGCTTCACCGTAAATAAGCCATCATAGTATTCCACTTTCTTTGAAGTACCTGCCAATTCAATTTTGAACAATTCTTTTCTGCCGGTTTCCTTCCCCGCAGGGGTCTGCGACCAGTAAGCATTGGCTCGTGTAAATATTTTGTAAGCACCTACAATGCTGCTCAGGTTGTTGCCTTCTCCTTGGGGAACCAATATGGTAAGATGTTTCATCAAAACTTTTCTTTCGGCAAAAATAGAAATATGCTGTGTCCAAATCAACCCGCAACAAAGTCCATTTTACACCCTTCTTGAGGAATATTCGGACAATACTTTTGGCGCGTGAAAAGTATCTCATCAAGATGAAATCAAAATGAAGAGACTTGAAAATAAAGTTGCTGTTGTTTACGGAGCCGGTGGCATCGGAGGCGCCATTGCAAAAGCTTTTGCAAAAGAAGGTGCTAAGATTTTTTTGACCGGTCGTACAGCAACAAAGCTCGATGTTATAGCCGGCGAAATCTTGTCCGATGGCGGAGCTATCGAGACAGCCAAACTCGACGCACTTGACGAGAGGGCTGTAGAGGAGCACATGCTTGAGACCGTTAACAAAGCCGGGAAGATTGACATTTCTTTCAATGCTATCGGCGGCATCCTTCAAAAAGATATTGAGAACATTCCCCTTACAGAACTACCACTCGAGAGCTTCCTTCTTCCAATCACTACTTATACGCAATCGCATTTTGTAACAGCCAGGGCAGCAGCGCGCCGCATGGTCAGGCAAGGGCAAGGAGTGATTGTCATGCATACACCCAATGCGAGCCGGATAAGCCCTTCGTTTATAGGTGGCTTGGCACCGGCATGGGCAGCAATGGAAGCGCTCTGCCGTTCACTGTCGGTAGAATGCGGTCAGTCCGGTGTGCGGGCAGTTTGCTTGCTTACGACGAGCATACCGGAAACGCCGCTTATGGAAGAAGTCTGGAAGAGTCGTGCAAAGGCACGCAGTATAACGGTTGAACAATTTCGTTCAATGGCGGAAGGAATGACTCACAGACATCGTTTAACAACTCTTGAAGAACTTACTAATGCCGCAATATTTGTCGCATCTGAGGAGGGAAGTGCAATAACAGGAACTATTGTTAACCTTACTGCAGGAATGATTGCCGGATAGATTTTCAAATTAAACTCAAAAAATAAAATCATGCAAAATCAAAATTTCACAACTACAATATTGGTAGATCAATCTCCGAAAGAAGTTTTTAATGCCATCAACAATGTTCGCGGGTGGTGGTCAGAAGAAATTGAAGGCAGCACCGACAAACTCAATGATGAGTTCACCTATCATTACGAAGATGTCCATCGTTGCAAAATGAAATTAATAGAAGTAGTTCCTGACAAAAAAGTCGTTTGGCTGGTGATGGATAACTATTTCAAGTTTACTAAAGACAGCAGTGAATGGAAAGGCAACAAAATAATTTTTGAGATAACCCGGAAGGACAATAAAACACAACTCCAATTCACTCAAGTGGGTTTAGTTCCCGAATATGAGTGCTATGACATTTGTGAAAATTCCTGGAACAATTATATACACATGAGCTTGCGCAACTTAATTGCTACAGGTAAAGGACAGCCGAACAGCACTAACAACCCGAAAACTGAGAACGAAAAAAAACTTACATCAAAATGAAACAACAAAATTTCACAACCACACTTTTAGTAGATCAAACTCCCGAAGAAGCATTCAACGCCATCAATAATGTTCGCGGATGGTGGGGAGAAGGAATCGAAGGCGGCACAGAAAAACTCAACGATGAGTTTATCTATCGTCACAAAGACGTGCATTATTCCAAACAGAAATTAGTCGAAGTCATTCCAAACAAGAAAGTAGTTTGGCTGGTCACTGACAGCAGTTTGAGTTTCATTAAAGACAAAAGTGAATGGACAGGCACCAAAGTTATTTTCGAAATCTCTAAGCAGGGCAATAAGACGCAACTCCGGTTTACGCATGAAGGATTGGTTCCTGAAATCGAATGCTTCGATGCTTGTTCAAATGGATGGAGTTATTACGTGCAAGAGAGCTTGCTCAAACTGATCACTACCGGTAAAGGGAAACCCGACAATAAGAACATAGCAAAAGTTTCACGATAAAATTTTATGACAATGACAACCGGTAAAAAGCTATTGACAATTCAGGAAGTTGCAGCTCGATTCAACGAGCTTGCACAGCAGGAAAAATGGTTTGAGATCCAGGACGAACTCTTTGCAGATGATGTAAGGAGCATTGAGCCCGCAAATTCTCCTTACCTCAAAAGTGCGGAAGGAAAATCTCCGGTTCGCAAAAAAGGTGAAGCGTGGGTTAAGCGAATTGAAGCCGTTCATGGAACTTACACCACCAATCCGGTCGCAGGTGGAAATCACTTTGCCGTAGGCAGAGGATTCGATCTAACTGTGCAAGGATTAGGAAGAGTAAAGGTTGATGAGATAATACTGTACGAAGTGAAAAATGGTGAGATTGTGATGGAGCAATTCTTTTATTGAGATCAAAACATTCGGTGCTAAACGAAATGAAAGCGAATTTCTCTCTATGGGGTGAGGAATAAATTTCCGCTAATTTTTCGACGTTGCTGGTCTTTGCGGACAGAGTGAATTGAAAATGTTTTTTTTCAATTTCTAAATTTAAAATACCATTACTGTTTGCATATAATTATCTTTTTTACGATGGACCCTTGATACCCGGTTATTAGAATGAAATAAATTCCATTCACGTCAAGCTGCAGTGAAAGACTATTGGCATTTGGTTTTGCCTGGTAAACAATTTGCCCCAGGCGGTTAGTAATTTTTATTTCTCTGATAACCTCGTCATTTACAATATTGACTTGTCCATTACCCGGACTGGGATAAATATTCATGGCATTAAAAGAAGGGTTGTTCTCAGTAATCCATGTTGGAACATCTGATAATTTCATTACAAAACTTTCGATGCTGCTTCCGAAAGCACTCATATTAAATACGCCCGGACCCGGATCAAAATCCGCTACATCCTGGAACTGTCCCGTTATATAAATGCTCCCGGTTTCATCGGCAACCATGGAGAACCCATAATCACTGGCTATTCCGCCTATATGGAATGCTGAGAGAAAATCTCCTGACCCATTTAGTATGGAAACAAACATATCAGATGAGCCGGAAGAGGTTAGATTATATATACCCACACCCGGGTCAAAGTCGGCTGTACCGAAAAAACCTCCGGTTGTATAAACATTTCCGTTTGGAGTCACTGCAACCGAGTAACCCTCATCAGAACTTGTGCTGCCTGTTTGTTTTGCCCAAAGGAAATTTCCTGCCGTGTCCAGTTTGGAGATAAAAACATCAAGGAATCCGGCAGAGATAAGATTATATATTGAAGGACCGGGATCAAAGTCACACGTATCTGAAAATGTTCCTGTTAAATAAATATTTCCCAAGGCGTCAAGCGTTATGCAGTTACCGCGGTCATTATTTGTTCCGCCCATTTGTTTTGCCCACACAAAATTCCCGGAAGCGTCAAGCTTCGAAATATAAATATCAGAATAAATAATAGCCAGGCCCCCGGCAATAAGATTATATATTCCGGTACCCGGATCAAAGTCGGCCGTATCTTTAAAGTACCCGGTTGAATAAACGTTACCACTCTCATCCACAGCGATGGAATAACCTTTATCTTCTCCTGTTCCGCCCAGTTGCTTTGCCCAAACAAAATCTCCTGAAGCATCCAGCTTTGAGATGAATATTTCCGGATAAGTAGAAATTAAGTTGAAGATACCGGGACCCGGATCAAAATTAACTGTGCCATTAAATTCTCCTGTGGTATACACATAACCATTCACGTCAACAGTAATAGCATAGCCAAAATCAGCTTGCGTTGCCCCCATTTGTTTTGCCCAAATAAAATTTCCGGAATTATCCAGTTTGGAAACAAAAATATCGGCGCTACCGGCAGTGGTAAGGTTATAAGTGCCGGGCCCGGGGTCAAAGTCGGCTGTATCATCGAAGTATCCTGTGGTATAAACATTGCCGACGGAATCAACGGCAATGGAGTAACCATAGTCGTACGTTGTTCCTCCTATTTGTTTTGCCCAAAGGAAATTACCCGAAGCATCTAACTTGGAAATAAAAATATCACCCACTCCGGCAGTAGTAAGATTATAGGTACCAGGTCCGGGGTCAAAGTCGGCTGTGCCATCAAAGCTTCCTGTTGTATAAACATTTCCTGCGCCGTCAACAACCACAGACTTGCCAATATCATTATCTGCTCCACCCATTTGTATGGCCCAGTTAAGATTTTGGGAATTTACATGGTTTCTTAAGCCAGCTACTACTAAGAATAAAGTAAGGAGGTAAATTGTTTTCATCGTATGGATTTATTTTTTGCGTTTCTCTTTTTTGTAGGTCCTCAGAATGCTGCACCGGCATCTCGCAGTTTTTCTTGTAAAATCATTAAACCGCTGCATCACGAGGGAATCTCATCTTCCTTCAAAAGCTCTCTGCAACTGCGCCAAGTCAAACTTTTTCATCTTCAGAAATGCTTCCGTTACCCGCGCGATTTTTTTCTCGTCGTTGCTGGCAAGCATCTCATTCATAGCCACAGGAGTTACCTGCCATGAGAAACCAAACTTGTCCTTAAGCCATCCGCATTGCTCCGATTTCGGATCATCAGAAAGTTTATTCCAGTAGTAATCAATTTCATCCTGCGTGTTACAATTCACGATCATTGAAATGGCTTCGTTGAAATGAAAGTTGTGTTCACGCGCACTGTCCATCGCGCCAAACGCCTGACCTTCGAGAATGAAGTGCGCATACTTCACGGTTCTTTCCTTGTCCGGCTCTTCACCTTTACCGTAGCGGAAAATACTCGCAACTTTTGCATCATGAAAAACGGAGGTGTAAAAATTTACTGCCTCCTCCGTCCTGCCGCAAGCATTTCCCGTGAACATGAGTGCCGGCGTTATCCTTTGCGCTGACTCATCCTTTGCGGCGTAAATGATTTGCCATGAAAGTCCGTATTTATCCTGCAGCCATCCGTAACGCTCGCTGAAAGGATATGATCCTAATTCTATGAGAGCGGTTCCACCTGGTGACAGCTTTGCCCACATTACATCTACTTCATCTTTCGTCCCGCACTTCACATGAAACGAAACAGAAGGATTGAACTTAAAAAGCGGACCTGCGCTGATCGCCATGAATTCATATCCCCACAGTTCAAATGAAATAATATCAACCGAACCCGACGGCGTGTTGTGAAGTGTGTTCGCATGCTTCACTCGTGAATTCCCTCCGAAAGCAGCAACATAAAACTGTGATGCTTCTTTCGCTTCCTTGTCGAACCAGAGGTGAGGTGTGATTTTTTGCATGGTGGATTTTTTATCTGTTCAATAAATTTTTTCTTCCATTCCTTCTCCTCAAGAGAAGGTGTCCGAGGAACGGATGAGGAATTGTAAATCTTCTTTTGCTTGCGATACCCATCCGGGCGCGTCATTTATTGCTTGCCGCAAAAGCAAATTCAGTTGTGCTGCGTGGTGCTGAACATGCCGCATGTTGTAAAGCAAAATCTCAAGCACAGAAAAATTTCTCCACTCATTAACCCAGCGTTTGCCCGCAATCTCATCCGTTAACCCCGCAATAAGATTGTAACATTTGACTCGGCTGGCGCTCAAATAGGCAAGCAATTCTTCTTTGGTATAAGTACGCGGAGGCATTGCACCTGACGTATCGAATTCTGAGAGTGTGAATGGTATCGGCGGTGTGAACACAGAAGGTTCAGGGGTGAGGTAATAATCGAGGTAGAATAAGCAGTGGTAGGCGTTGTACCAGAATTTTTTATCGGTGTCCCACAATTGGGATGGACAGAGTGTGATGGCATTCTCAAGCATGTCGATGCTTGCTCCGAATTGTTTCCACAGGGATTGCTTGAAGTCGTTGTCCATCAGATTTATCTTGTTAATAGCAACAGGAGACTTAAAATCATTATCACGATTACAAGCATGCTGTAATATTTTTGGAATATGAAAAAATTTTCCTTTGTTTCATTTATTCCAAACACCCGAAACCAATACCAGGTGAGCTTTTTGTTTCTAAGCTTTTCGAATGTCCAATTTCTGTATCCGCTGATAAAATTCAATGAGAACAAAACAATCATCAGCAGAGAGAATCCAACTAATAAAAGTTTTTCCGTGACATTCATACTTTGTTACGTGGTTGCCATCCTTACGACTCGATTTCAGAACAATCCATTCTCATTCACCATCTCTTTGGGCTGCAGCATAATGTTGTCCCAAAGCTCAACGATGCGATTATCTGCGAAACGAAAAATATGAACCACAGAAATCGGATCCGGCATAGATTCCTGGATCACCCGTGAGTGAACTGCCACCAGGTCACCATCCTGTAAAGCACGCAGCATCGTGAACTCTTTATTAGGTTGCGACTTTGCAGCGTCCTCCATTCCTTTCATCAATGATTCACGGTCGCCTATGTAATATGGATTGTGATGCCTGAAATCCTGAGCGACATGTTTCTCATACGCCTCACGCACGTTTCCGGAAGAAGCCAGCCGAAGAAAGTCCACGGCTGCCTCTTTCAAACTCTTCCCCGAGCTGTCCGGATCCATATTACATGCCCATGGGTTGCAGAATGCTCACCCGGTTTCCTTCTGTGTCGGTGAAAACGACCCATTGCCCGATCCCGGGAATTTCCTGCGGGTCCCCCTGAATTTTTCCGCCGGCGTCAGTAATTCTTTTCATAGCGGCTTTGATGTCGTCAACGGAAATAACAACAGATGTTCCTCCGTCCGGTGCTTGATTTTTCGGGAAGAAGCCGCCGTTGATGTTGCCCGGTGTTTTCACCATCCTATTCTCATCCGTTTCAGTTGTGCCGGCGAGCACATAGTCGCCCATTTCGGGACCAGTGCCTTGCATCTGCCAGCCGAATGCTTGTGAGTAAAATTTCTGTACGCGGTCACTGTTTTCATAAGGCATTTCAAAGTGTACTACAGGATTCATTTTCATGTGATGTGATTTTAGGTGGAGAAATGTTTAGAATTTTTTTTGTAAAAATAGGAAGCGGACGGGTAAGATGAAAGTTAACTTTTGGAGAAATATTATCAGGCAATTCAGTGTGCGAAGTATGTCTGATTCTCAATACCTAAAACTCTCCATACATTCTTCTCCTCACATTATCAATTGTTCAAACTTTCAACGGTATGTGTGTAGCTTGTGAAATGAAAGTTTGTTCCAATAGCCACACTGAAAAATTATTTTATCATTTTTTATCCGGAAGAAGCCGCAACCCCGAAGCCCTTTAGGATCTTTCCATTCCAGAATTACCCAGTCTCCATCTTCAAAAATATTTTCAGGAATACAAACCATTTGAGCATTGGCAAATTCCGTTTCAAACATCTGCGTGATTGCTTGTTTTCCAACCACAGGGTCATTTGCCACCTGAGGATTGACAGCATCATCAGCATAGAGCTGTGAAATGGCATTCACATCTGCCCGGTTAAAGGCATCAATCCATTGTTCCAGAACCTCACGAGGTTTCATTTCCATGTTTGGTGATAAGTTAACTACCCTCCCCCGCAAATCGTTTACGTCTTTCGAGTTCTGCCCCGGTTGGATTATCAAGAGTGAATGATCCAACTTTCAATTCTCCTGCAGGTTCATACGTTGAGATGATGACACCTGTGGTTGAAGTTTTGGAATCAACAAGTTTTAGCGCCCGTGCTTTTGATCCATCTTCAAACAATCTTTTTCCATTTCCGACAGTCACGGGAAAAGTCCAGACGTGCATGGTGTCAATTAAATTATTTGCAAGAAGGGTTTGAATTAAGTTTCTGCTGCCGTGCACCCACAACTCATTTCCATTTTCTTCTTTCAACTTTCGCAACTCATCGACTCCGGTAATCAGTGATGAATTCTGCCACTCGAGTTTCATTGGCTTATGCGAAACAACATATTTGTGCGTGCTGTTGAATTTGTTTGCCACTTCAGGATCATTCTCGGTGAACGGCCAGTGAGCAGCAAAAATCTCATACGTCCGCCTTCCTAACAAAAGATCGAAAGGCCGCTGCATAAAATCGCTCATGACGTTTCCCATCATCTCATCCCAATAGTGAAATGACCAACCGCCCCATTTGAAATTGTTGGTACGATCTTCTTCCGGTCCTCCCGGCGCTTGCATCACACCATCGAGCGTTATGAAAGTTGTTGTGATAATTTTTCTCATGGTTGAAGTTTTATCAGATTATTTCTGCTTTTCGAAACCAATCAAAAACAGATGGCGCTTTGTAAAAAAACCAAATCGCAAGAACGACGTCGCACACCGCACATCCAGCCGATGAAGATGGACTTAGATATACTATCGGGTTCGCATACAGGTGGTGGACAATATCCCAGCTCGTGTGCATGAGCCAACCGATGCCAATGAAATAATAATATGTGAGACCCTTGAAAGCAACAAAGAGCATCGCAGAACCAAACATAAACTCCCACACACCTAAACCTCCGCTCCAGTAAACAGCGCCTGCGCCTGCTAAAATGATGGCATTCACTCGTTGCCGGTTCGGTTCTTTTAAAAAAAATGAAGAGAGTAAAATGTAAACGAAGGCAATTAATACGGCCGCAAGAGCATTCATCAATGTGAATTCAGGAACTGTATGTGTTACCATGTCGAGGGTTGCGGTTTGAAAAGCTTAAGGTAGTGAATTCGTTTCGTAAATTTTTTCAATGACGAGCAGTTACCTGGGAACGTGCTACATACTGCTTCCATTCCGGATGCTCCTCAGAGTATTTTGCAATAAACGAACAGCAGAGAATAATTTTGAGATGATGATCCTTCGCATAGTTGAGGCATACATTGCCGACTTTGTTACCCGACCTTTGCCACTGAACTCTTCGGGAACTTCAGTATGAAACAACACCAATCATTTCGTCTTTGAAGTTGCAAGGAACGAAGGCAAGCCGATCGTTTTGTTTGATTTCAAAACAATATAACAAACGAGAAAAAATAAGTTACTTCCCGATACAAAACCTAGAAAAAATAGTAGCCAGCAAATCATCAGTTGTGATTTCACCCGTGATCTCGCCTAGTGCATTCAAAGCCCGTCGTATGTCAGCTACAAATAATTCCTGTGAGGTTCCTGATTCTAAGGAGCGCAGCACATCATCGAGTGCCTCCTCTGTTTTCACCAATGCATCATAATGGCGGGTGTTCGTCACAATCGTTTTGTCGCCGAGTTTTTCATCGTGCAAAACCAACGAGGCAAGTTTTTCTTTCAGCAGATCAATGTGAGTTTTCTCTTTGGCAGAAATGAAAAGAAGGTTTTCAATGGGTGCATATTCTGATTCGAAGTTCCTCGAAGCTTCACCATCAATTTTATTTCCCACGGCAATCGCAGGAATTTCTTTCAGTGGCAACCGTGACAAATCATACATCAAATCATCACGACTCAACTCTTTCACATCAAAAACATAGATCACAATTGCAGACTGGCGAATCTTCTCCATCGTTTTTTCCACGCCGATTTTTTCAATCACATCGGTGGCTTCACGAATTCCTGCCGTGTCAATCAGCCGGAATAAAATGCCGTTGATGTTGATCACTTCTTCAATAGCATCGCGCGTGGTTCCCGGAAATTCAGAGACGATGGCACGCTCTTCATTCAGCAGCGCATTGAGTAAAGTTGATTTGCCGGCATTGGGTCTGCCTGCAATCACGGCGGTTACTCCGTGCTTGATCACGTTGCCGAGCTGGAAGGAAGATTTGAGACGTGAGACGTGAGACGTGAGACGTGAGAGGAGTTCTTTGAGTTGGTGGCGATTCGCGAATTGAACATCTTCTTCGGCAAAATCCAATTCCAATTCAATCAGCGATGCGAAGTGAATGAGTTCTTCTCTCAGTTTTTTGATCTCTGAAGAAAACCCTCCGCGCATTTGATTCATTGCGGCCTGATGCGAGCTTTCTGAATCAGATGAAATCAAATCTGCTACCGCTTCTGCCTGTGAGAGATCCATCCTTCCGTTGAGAAAAGCACGCAGCGTGAATTCACCTGCTTTAGCTGCCCTCGCCCCGTTACGAATGAGAAGCTGAATTATTTTCTGTGCGATGAAGGCAGAACCGTGAGAAGAGATTTCAACTACATCTTCCTTCGTGTACGAATTCGGCGCTTTGAAAATTCCGAGCACCACTTCATCAATTTCGCTTTCACCACTTGTCCCGGTTTTTTCGGGATCGGAGATGTAACCGTGATGCAATGTGTGAGAAGCGGCTTGCGACAATTTCTTTCCCCGAAAAATTTTTTCAGCAATCACAATGGCATTTTTGCCTGACAATCGAATCACGGCAATCGCTCCGGTTCCGGGAGGCGTAGAAAGAGCCACGATGGTATCTTCACCTGGAATGATTGGCATGCCTCTTCGAATCTTATATTTTTGAGCCGGTAAAAGTTCAAAAATAAATTGAACATGAAAATTGTGAATCAGAAAGCAATAGAGCGGGCTTTGGCCTATTACGATATTGAATCGGAAAAACTATTGAAAGTAAGAGCAGACGAGTTTGTGAAGCAGCAACCGGTTTTAACCGTGTACCTCGTAGCCCAGGCAGAAAATCTCGAGGTGGATGAAGGAGAGGTTTTGCTGAATGCTGCCTTTGTACAAAAAGCTTTTCTTGAAAGCGGATTTCATGTGCCGAAGCTCACCGAGAAATTTATTGATCATTGGGATGAGAGATTTGTTTCCAACTTTAAGGATGCCGATTTTATGCAGGAGCCACCCGAACTTGATGACCTTGCTGAAAATTTACCCGGCATGATGTATCAGCAGGCCCTGAGCGAATATTTCCTCAATGTATATTACAGAGCAGCAACGAATGAAGAGGAGATGAAGGAACTGTTCAGTGACGAAGAGCTTGCTCAGCTTCATTTGTTATCGGTAACAATCGTTGATATATTCCACCGGGCGGTCAACAATGGACTTTTTTTAAAAATTTAGTGATGAAAATTTTATTTGTATGCCTCGGCAATATTTGTCGCTCCCCAATGGCTGAAGGCATCATGAAAAAATTAGCGACGCAAAATCATCTCGATTGGTATGTTGACAGCGCAGGCACTGAATATTATCATGTAGGAGAACAGCCTGATCGAAGAGCCATAAGAACAAGCGATAAATTCGGCGTTGACATTGCGCAACAGCGTGCGCGCAGAATCTCAAAGAGAGATTTTGAAAAGTTTGATGTCATCTATTCCCTCGCAGATGATGTGCTGGAAGAATTGCTGATCATGAAACCGGCAGAAGCGAATGGTGCTGAGCTGAAACTTTTGCTTGATGAACTGTATCCCCATGCGCATCGCTCTGTTCCCGATCCGTATTACGATGACGAAGCTGCGTTTGAACCGGTGTTCAAATTGATTGAGGAAGCGTGTGCGGCTATTGTCGTGAAGTATGCTCCTCGCCCTGAACCTGAGTGATTTTCCTGTATTCAAAATACGAATACACTACGGGGATAATCACCATCACAAAGATGCCGATCCCCATCGTAATGGATGCAACCACTTCTGGAAGAAAGAAAACAACAACAGCAAGCACCAGCCCGCTGTAAAACCAGATTCTTCCACCCAGTTCATGGGTTTTTCTCCAGACAATATCATTGGAAAGTGTCCAGGGAGTCCTGATGCCGACAAACCAGTTCGAGCGCATCGTGCGCATGTAATTTCCCAGCAGCGCAAAAAACAAAAGCATGCCTGAGATGAATGCATTGAGATGAAGCGCCTGCCCTCCTGATGTGGTTTGTGTGATGTAAATGAAAATGCCCACGAAGAAAAGATGAATCACCAGCCGGATGTTTTGATAGGAAGATCCAAACGATTCGTAATTCTTTTTCCGGGGATCAATACGCGGGATGAAAAACAATACGAAGTAGATAAAGATGTTCATCGCGGGAAGCAGCAGCAGCGCAAATGGTTTTGATGAATAATCATCCGGCTCGCCTTTGATATTGAAATGTGTTGGCACCTGGTCAGAGATTTTGTTCCAGACAATCATGGAGTAAATAAAAGGAACCAATAGGAGAGTCCAGATCACGATTTCTTTTTTCCAGTTAATGTTTTTCATGATGTTGAGGGTTTTATTTTTCTTGATTGTGTGGCAGGCAGTGATTTTTTTCCAGAGAGCTTGTACATCCACTTGATCAGCTCATCCAATTCAGTGGTGTTGATGGAGTAGGTGATGAACTGACCTTCTTTTTCCGATGCCACCAGATTTGCACGCTTAAGAATGTCGAGGTGGTGCGAGATGCTCGGCTTGGTCATGCTGAACTCATCTGCAATCTCTCCTGCTGTAAGATCTTTCTTCTTCAGCATGTCGAGAATCTTTCGCCGCGTGGGGTCACTGAGTGCCTGGAATAAGTGGTTCATCCTCGTTGTTTAATTAGGTAGTTAGACAACTATCTAAATACAAAGGTAGGATGAATTTTAATTCCACCAAATTTTTTTGAAAAATTTTTTAGAAAATATTAAGGTTGGTAATCAGGCGAGCGTCAACCATCAGCCCGCTTCAATCATTCCGGGCGCAGACTATTTCCTAACAGAGTCCCGGGGGAATTCCAGCCGATGTCAGCTTTCAGTGTATTACTACTAATTTCTCAATCCTTTTTCCTGTTCCTGATTTCAGCACGATGAGATAAGTGCCGTCGGGGAGGTCATTTATTTTCCACTGTGATGAATGTTCACCGGAATCTTCATATTGCGATAGCAGAAAGTTGCGAATGACTCTTCCGCCTAAGTCTGTTACCGAAAGAGTCACGTAATTTTTTTCGCGAATCATGAATGTTACATCAAGCAGATCGCTTGCCGGGTTTGGAGCTATGGAAATTTTCAAACTATTTGCATCGTCCGAAGTGAAAGAGGTGTCGCTCCCCGGAGGCATGGGTCCCGCATAGTATCCGTCATTAGATGAGAACCTTGGTGAAACCGGTGAGCAAGAGCCAATGTAACCATGAAACGTGGAGCCATTCGTGACTGCGAAGCCGGGAAGCAGGTCCACCAGGCTTCCTGCTTTATAGTTGAGGCTTTGTCCCAAGCCGGCTGAAGCATTTTCCTGTGAGATAATATCAATTGCAGATTCAAAAGAACTATATGCAGGCAGCGCATTTGCCATGGGCAGCGCAATGCTTGGCTCGCATGGGTTAACCAAATGTGACTTCCATAAGCCGCGGCCATAGGTAGTGGCATATATGTTTCCATCAACGCTGCTGATTTCAAGGTCGGTTACAATGGCGGATGGCATTGCATTTCGGAATGGTATCCAATCACCCACGATGTTATCACGATAAAACACTCCTATATCGGTTCCTATATACAATCCGTCATTACTTCCGCTTTGGCGCACAATGCAGTTCACAGGCACGTTGGGTAATGATCCTGAAATATTTGTCCAGGATGTTCCGCCGTTGGTTGTAACATATACCTTCTTTCCGGCTTTATAGCCGCTGCAGGTTACCCATGCAACGTCATCATTGGAAGGCGAAACAATTATTCGCGTTATATATGTTGAATCAACGGGCAGTGTACCTGTTCTGTTCGCCCACGTGGTTGGAGAAGTTTGATGAAAAACTGCGGCGCCTTTTGCTGCCCAATCATTACTGCTTCCATGAGCGTAGCTGACATAGGCATTACCGCCGCAAGGCAGTCCCGGAACGAGTGACCAGCTTCCGCCTTCATTGGTTGACTTGAACATGCAGGTGAATCCAACATAAATCTCAGAGTGGTTTGCATCACTCATGACGAGTGGGGCCGGAGTCCAATCGCTTCCGTTGATATTGAGCGAATCATCGTGACAGAGACAGCCGGCATAAGGTGATATCCCCCCGATTACACAAGCTCCGCATGATTGTTTCTTCACTTGTCCGTTGCCAATAAAATAATACCTGTCATGATCAGTAAAATCAACCACGGCATCACCGCCATCGCCCGTATATATTTCCTGAAAGTTGTCATCACCGTCATATACCATTTCACCATTATCCTGCCCGCCTAAAATGCTGTTGTTAAATGAAGATGTTTTATCCAATCCTATTCCGCGGAATTGGGTGATGTCAAGTCCATCCAGCAGGCCCGACCAACCTCCCCCATTCTCATACACTCCGCCATCATTGGCAACAGTTATGATATTGAAGAAGGGATCGAATATGAAATCATGCTGATCAGCATGTATGCTACCCGGCGAAACGTTATTCCAGTCAGAAAACTGATTGAAGGTTACTCCGCCATCGGTGGATTTGTAAAAATCAATTCCCCCTGCGTAAACGTTGTTGATATTTGTGGGGTCCACTGCAATCACAAAGTCATAGAATAACTGCCATCGGGTTCCGCTGGGTTCATCAGCAATCACATTAGGAGTTGTAGAAAGTGCGGAACTTCCAAAAGAAACGCCGTTGTTGGTTGACTTAAACAAACCAACATATCCCATGCTCTGCTTGCCGACTAACAGATAAACGGTGGAACTATTAGCAGGGCTAACACCAATTGCCAATCGCGTAGGGTCACTTAAATTAATGGTGAAAGGAAGAGAGATCGCAGACCATGTATTGTTATCTCCCGTGTTAGTGCTGCGGTAGAATCCCAGGTTGGAAGCAGCATACATGGTGGTGGGATCACCGGGTTTGAATTCAATGTCGAAGAAAGTTTCATTGGCCATGGCAGAGCGCACCGTCGTCCAGGTAGCTCCTCCATTGGTTGTTTTATGAATGCCTTGATTTGAAACCACGAATAAGATGGCAGGATCGGAAGGATGCATGATCATTTTAAGTCCGAAAAAACTGGTGGAGGTGATGTCAAAAACTAATGGCGTTGTATTCCATGAAGTGCCGCCATCAGTTGATTTAAGAACTCCCATTGAATTCGTTCCGGTATTTGATTGTCCGTCAGGAAGATTTCCGCTTTCTCCATCGCCCGTCAGCAAATAAATGTTGTTCGTGTTGTTGTAGTCAACGCATATACCCGAGACGGTGAGGTTCGGAATGCTATTCGTTAAGCAATACCATACTCCAAATATATTAACCCATGCGCCTCCGGAAGCGGTGCCTGCATAGAGGTTAAACCCATTATAGGCCAAACAATTTACACGCCCGATGCCGGGATTTACACAGGTAAGACTCCCACCGCAAGTTATATGATTAGGTCCGCAACTTATCCAGTCACCGGAGGTGGCACTACGCGTGTCGCTTTGTTTTTCGAGTTGCAGTTCTCCCAGCAGGTCAAGCCACGTGGGGTTGATCATTTTTCCTGAAGGACCCACACGCGGTTCCCAGAACCATTGCCAGCGGTTGAACTGTGTATAATCATTTTCGAATTCTTCGCCGGTTGGTTGTTCTGAAGTTTTATTTTTCTCTTGCAGTTGATGCAGCCACTGATCGCGAATTTCAAAATAGGTTTTATTGCTTGATGATTGCTGACCTTGAGCAGTGCTGAAAACGAACCAGGCAAGTATGAAGCAGTGAGTTGTCTTTTTCATAATCAAAATTTTTTTTGATGTTCAATTACTGATCCACCGTTCATGCTATTGCTTTGCAGCTTTCAGCTCATCAATTTCTTTTTGTTGTTGAATCACATACAGAGTGAGTTCCTCAATCTTTTTCATCATGGCACTCGTCATGTCTCCCACATTTAATCCATTTGCTTCCACTTCCGTAGCAGAAGAAATTTCAGGAAGGTGATGGAAAGCTTTGATGTACTCTTCCACTTCATGAAGTGACATGAGGTGGTAATTTTTTTCAAAAACATAATCGCACCATCCTGTTTGCACACGCACCTCAGTTCCGCGAATGGCACCGCACACATCGAGCTTGTAGGCCGGAACGGAAGTACCGATTCCAACATTCGCTGCATAAGAGCCGCCACCACCAAGTATAATTGTATTGGATTGTGATGCTATCGCACCTGCTCCAATAGCTGTAGCGTAAGAGATGTTGCCAACTACATCCGTATTGAAGCCAAGAGAACTATTGAAGCTACCGGAAGAATTAGATAAAGCAGCATTGTTTCCTATGAAAGTATTGTAGTTTCCTGAGCTATTATTTACGCCTGCACTGTATCCGAAGCAGGCATTGTGCTGACCTGTATTAGTAACATATCCTGCATTGGCTCCGAAAAAGGTATTGTAGCTCGCTTCCGATGTAAACGAATAACCTGATCTGTAACCTGTGCATGTATTGTATTGACCTGTAACGTTGTTACCTCCTTTTCCAGCTTCGTTACCTACGAATGTGTTGTAGTTACCATTGGTAAAAGCGTACCCTGCACTCTTCCCGAGAAAAACATTAGAGTATCCGCCGGTATTGCTTCCTCCCGCTCCGTTTCCAAGAAATGAATTCTCGTATCCAGAGGTATTCAGCAAACCGCAGTTGGAACCAATGAAGGTGTTGTTTGCCCCGATGGTATTGCTGTAGCCCGCAGCGTACCCAAGGAAAGTATTGTTGCCTGCACTGGTATTGAAATATCCTGCTGACGAACCCATGAAAGTGTTTTGCGCTGCCGTGTTGCTATTTCCCGAGCTCGCTCCTACAAATACATTATTTGATCCTGCGTTGCTGATGAAGACGGTGCTGCCGAGATAAATTTTTCCTTTCATAAAGAGATCTTTCCACCCCAAAGCTGCTGAGCCGCCGAGATTGCGTGTGTTATCTGCATCAGGTATAAGATCAGCATTGATGGCAGTGGGAGTGGTGAGATTATTCAATGTTTTATTGGCGCCTTTCGTTGAAACTGCTGTCCATGCTGAGCCATTGTAATAGTAAAATCCTGCTGTGTTTCCGGTTTGATAAATAAGCAAGCCGGTGGCAGGAGCAGCTATGGCATTGCGTTGCGCCTGTGTCATGCGCGGAATGAGCATTCCTTTCGTGGTGCTTACAATATCGAGCAGAGATGAGCTATTTGGAACAGTGGTTCCTATGCCTGCCGCACCGGACGCAGGGAATGTATTCTGGCAGAATGTACTTTCCAAATTCAGTAACAAGAGCGCTGCCATGAAAAGAGAAGAGATGAATTTCATAACCATGTATTTTTTGTTTTGAAAAATTTCCGGATCAAAGGTGTTGTTGCAATACTGCCGGTTGCAAATTTTTTGAGCAAGTGGCTCAGGTTATTGAGTAAGTGGTAGGTTAGGCGAAGGAAGTATGCGTGATCTTAGCTTGTCGCCTTATATGCCTGCAGAAAAGCATCCCTCTTCCGCCGCGAAATTTCAATAGTAGAATTATCCATCATCAGCACTTTGCCGCCACCATAGCCTTTAATGTATTTGCGGATGTGATACAGGTTAATAAGGTGCGAGTGATGAATACGGATGAAATGAAATTCGCTGAGCAGTTCTTCGAACTCCTTCAGTGTTTTGGAGGCGATCACGCGCTGATGATTGGCGGTGTAAAAAATGGTGTAGTTGCTCTCTGCCTCGCAGCGCACAATCTCATCCACGCGCAAAAAAACTTTTCCGCTGCTGCCCGGAAGAACGATGGTCTTAAATCCACTCTCATCATTTTTCAGGTTGTGAAGAAAAAGATGGTACTGATGCAGCTCCTGTTTTTCCTTGCTTGCCTCTTCGGCTTTGTTCACCGCTTCCATCAGTTGGTCCTTGTCAATGGGCTTCAGCAAAAAATCGAGCGCGCTGAACTTGATTGCTTTCAATGCATACTCGCTGTGAGCCGTGGTGAAGATGACCTGGAATCCATTCGTTTCAAGTGAGGTGAGCAAATCGAATCCACTCATCACGGGCATTTCCACGTCGAGAAAAAGCAAGTCAGGTTTGTACTGCGCAATCGCTTTCATTCCCTCAACAGGTAATGTACATTTCGCAACTACATCAACCTGATTGCTGCAGTTCTTCTTCAGCAGCAAATCGAGCGCTTCGATGCTGTAATGTTCGTCGTCAATAATTATTGCTTTCAGCATAACATCACGATTCACGATTTACGTAACACGATTCACGATAAAAAAAATTCAGGTAACTTGATCACTCTTGAAATCCCCGGATGTTCATGTATTTTCCATCCTTCGCCATTGAATTCATTCTGTCGAATGTGTGAGTATGACTTTGACTTTTGTCCCGCAGGAATGACCGGCCACATCTAAAAGATCTTCTACTTGCAGAGAGTGATCTGCTTCATCGGCATTCAGGATTTTCAATCGCTCTTCCGTCAGTTGCATTCCGTAAGAGACGTGCTTCTTCGGCTGCTGACTTTTTATTTCAGCAGATTTTTTTCTTCCTATTCCGTTGTCAGTGATTTCACAAACAAGATGATGGTTGCTTTGACTGAAGGCGACTTCAATCAGTCCGTCATTATTTTCCTTTGGCATCACTCCATGCCAGATTGCGTTCTCAATAAATGGCTGAAGCAACATGGAAGGAATTTCAATGCCCGTGATGTTATTCACACCATTCTTTGTTACCGCAAACTGAAATTTGTGCTTGCACCGCAATTGCTCCAGTTCAAGGTAGTAGCTGATCAATCGTATCTCATTCTCTAATGAAATGGTCTTGTTTCGCGAGCCGTCGAGTATGAGGCGAATAAGCTGTGAGAATTTAGAAAGATATTCCGTAGCGCGCTCCGGCTGATTATCCAGAACAAAATAGCTGATAGCATTAAGGCAATTGAAAATGAAATGCGGATTCATCTGTGCGCGCAAGGCCGCCATTTCGAGGTCCGATGTTTTTTTCTGAAACTCCGTTTTCAGCTTTTCCTCCCTGCGGATCTGCGCAATACGAAACCGGAATAACAGATAGCCGATGATTGCAATAGTTACCATTACTAAAATCCGAAACCACCATGTTGAGTAAAATGGCGGAGTGATCACAATCGGCAGCGAAGTAATTTTTTCCGGATTGCCGGTGGTGCGAAGCTGTAAGGTGTAATTGCCTGGAGCGAGGTTGGCGAAAGAAAGAAAATGTTCGTGATGAAGATTGTTCCACAGAGTGTCAGAACCGAGGAGTCGGTAATCATATGATGTTTTGTTCAGATCGGAAAAATTCAACGTGCTAAAATCAACACGAAAAGAATTTGCCTTGTAAGAAAAATTCAGAGATGGCGGCAACGTGGTATTCGTGAAAAGCTCACGGTCAAACTGACTCACGGAAATAATTTTTACTTGTTCTGTGGATGCATAATGCAGAAAGTTTTTTGGATTGAACTCGATGATGTATTTGAAATCCGCCATCCACACAAGAGTATCATTCCATTCGATATGCGTATGCGGGTTATTGTAAAAACGCAGCGCAGGAATTCCATCGCTTACACCGTAGTTGGTAAATGTTTCTGTAGCCCGATTAAATCTCGACAACCCGTTTTCAGTCTGTATCCAGATATTTCCAAAGTGATCTGCATAAAGATCATTGGCAAAATTGCTGGCAAGCCCTTGCTGAATGGAATACGTTTTCACAGAAAAAGTTTTCGGATCAAAAAGAAATATTCCGGCATCAGAGGTGCTCACTAATAGCTTCCCGTCATCAAGCAGCAGCAACCCGTTGAACATATCAGATGGAACAGAATGCACATCATTTCCGCGATGCAAAAACATGGTGTCACGTTTTGTTTGCGGATCATATCTTATGAGTCCAAGACCGGTTGCAGCAATCCAGATTTTTCCATCCCGATCAAAGGTCAGGTCATTCACTTGCGTGAGCTTGCTGCCGGTAATATTTTTTTCCCAGTCAATTACCCAGGTGATTTTGAGAGTAGCTGTATCAGCATAAAATAAACCACGGCTGCATCCCATCCAAATTTTGCCCGCATCATCTTCCAGCATCGAAGTAATCGAGCTGTAGCGCAGAACAGTGTCGTTGTGGAGAACTACCCGTGTGTTGAATTGATTTCGTGATGCATCGTACTTCGCAAATTCTATCAGATCAGAATACCAGACAGAGCCGCCCCGGTCGCAATACAACGACATTGATGAGTTGGAAGTAATGCCGTGCTTACTATTCCAGGTAATGTTTTGAATAATTTTTCCTCCCGATCCATCGGGACCATCTATCACCCGGATACCCATGCCTGCAAGTGCGAGCCAAATGTTTCCTTTCCTGTCGGCAATCATGGCATTGATGGTTTTGTAATAATCATTGGGAGCATCGCCACGCATCACATATCGTGTTTTGAAGAATTGTGCCTGCTGGCTTCTGAAATTAATTCCCTCATCAGTTCCAATCCAATAATTGCCTTCGCGGTCAATGATGAAGGCGCGTATGTTGTTTGATGAAAGGGATTGCGGCTGCTCAGCATCATGTTTGATTTGCTGAAAATTTTGATTGCTCTTGTTACAGATGATCACCCCTTCATTATCAGTAGTAAAAATGATTTGGTTAGTTGTTTCGATAATTGATTGCGCACCGGATAAGATTTTCCTGAGTGAATCACTTGTTGAAAATGGCACGATCCGATTCATATTTCTATCGTACCGGGATACACCACCGCCGTACACAGTGAAGTAAATCGAGCTGTCTTTTAATTTAAAAATTTTACTTACGCCTCCACAGTTAAGCAGTGCAAGATGCTTTGGATTGTTGCCCGCGTTGCAGATAGTCCCATTTTTCAGATCAAGGATATTGATGCTTTTATCCGTTGGAAGTATAACCATTCCATGATCCATCACAGCATTTCCAAATCCTTTTCCGGTAAGTGATTTGGGATTATTTCTTTCATAGTAATAAGAGGTGAAAGTAAAATCATCAAAGTTCAGCACTGAAAATCCATCAAGCGTGCAAATTCCGACCCTGTGATCTCCCGCGTTGAAAATATAACTGCAATTATCGTTCGCAAGCGACTGCGCCGCGTTGATTTCATGAAAGAACCGGCGGAATTTGTATGTAGTTAGATCGAACAGATTTAATCCATTGCTCGTACCCACCCAAATGCGCCCGGGTTGATCCTGGTACAAAGCATTAATAGTATTGGCAGAAACAGAACTTGTATCAACCGGATTGCTGCGAAAAATCCGAAACTCATATCCATCATACCGGGCCAGTCCTTCTGAAGTTCCAATCCAAATGAAACCATCGGCATCCTGCAGGAGGCAACTCACATTATCTGAAGGCAATCCATTCGCACTCGTGATATGCTGAAACTGGTAGAACTCATTTTGCGCCCCCGCACGAGCAGAAAAGATGAATAGTAACAACAAGCAAAAGAGAAATCTCTTTTCCACGATGAACGAAAAATGATTCGATATTAAATTTAGGAAAAGGGGAGGAATTAATTGACGGATTTATTTCCTTCGAGCAATGTGGCGCCAGATTTTAGGATTTCTTTTACCGTGAAGAATTCGAAATACAAAAACGCTTGATTTCTCTACAATGTAAATGATGTGGTATGGAAACCGGTTTAGAAGAATAGCCCGGAGTTGCTTGAACCTTTTTCTAAAAGAAATGGGAGATCGCAAGATTTTATGGAATGCAACTTCAAGTTCAGCAAAGAATTCGTCTCCTAAGCCTTCTCTTTGATCTTCATAGTAGAAATAGATTTGCGAGATGTCATCACCCGCCTCTTCTTTGATGATAAGTTCATATTTTGCTTTTCCCTTATGATCCGATTCTTTACTTCTTCCCATGTGTGGTTTTTTGATTTGCCCCCGGCATGTCTCTTTAACTGTTCATCCAGTTCACTTTTTGTTTCATCATCAAACTCCCAATTATCGTCATCATTAGTTTCTGTCTTGATGGAATCGAGTATGACATTAATCAATTCAATTCTTTTCCCGATGCTGAGTTTTTTTATTTGCTCCAGTTGCGATGTCATAGCATTCATTTTATTTTTCGAAGATAAAAAATCTTAATTCACCAGCTTCATCTCGTTCAACAAATACCCCGCTCCTCCAAACTTATCGATGATAAAAAGCGTGTACCGAACATCAAGCACAATGTTGCGGCACAGTGAAGGATCATAATATAAATCACTCATCGTGCCTTCCCAGCAACGATCGAAGTTGGTGCCGATTAGATTTCCATTTGCATCAACCACAGGACTGCCGCTGTTGCCACCGGTAGTATGCGATGACGTAATGAAACATGTGTGCAGCGTTCCGTCGGATGCGGCGTAGTTTCCAAAATCTTTTTGTTGAAATAAATCGAGGAGTTTTTTCGGTGTGTCATAGTATTCATCTCCGGGTTTGTATTTCTGTTGAATGCCATCGCTCGTCGTGAAGAAATCATAACTCACTCCGTCTTTTGGTTCGTAGCCAATTACTTTTCCATAAGCGACGCGAAGCGAAAGATTTGCATCAGGGTAAAATTTCTTTTCCGTAAAAACTTCCATCTGTGCTTTCATGTATGTGCGTTGAAGGGTGCTCACATAATCATTCCATTTTTGGTAGTTTGGAAGAATGAAGTGATTGTAAGTCCCATCCACATCGTTTCCGAAAACATAGATTTCGTCCTTCAGCAATTTCTTTTCGGTCCCTTTTTTGAAATGATCGAGAAACTCAAATAGTTTTTTTTGATCGTCAAGAAAACTTTTATCAAACATCAGCTTCGTGAAAGATTCACCGTTCAAATGTTGCTGGGCAAAAGTTGCTTTGATGGATGTGGGAAGCTGGTTGGCTCCGACGTTATTCACAAATAAATTAAACATGGCAGCAGTCACTTTTCGATCAGCGCCTTCATCGTAGTTTTTAAAAAAACCTTCGCACTGCTTTTTTATTTTCTGAGAAAGCTGATGAAGGGTTTCGGGTTTGGTAGTGTCAGATTTCGCTGCTTCCAGCAAGGAACGCAGGTTGATAGCAATAATGAAAATCTCCGGTGCCTTCAGCGCTTCACCGTAATAGTCGAGTAAGAATTGCCGGTTGCGCAGACTGTCATAACCAATCTTCATTTTTGAAAGCAGATCGCCATAAGCTGATTTCAAGGCGACATTGTTTTCGATGGCATGCGTGAACACTACTTCATACGCTTGCTTCTTCCCCAAGGCATTCACCCGGTTCAATCCCAAAATCTCTCCCTGCCATTTCTTCCAGCCATTGCTGAGTCCGTAATATTTTGAAATGTAGTGGAGCTTCATGGTATCATTCTTCTTCATTTCATCCCACCAGATTTTAAGTCGTGCATCGCGAATAGTTACCCGGTCAGGATCGCTGATGTTTTGAGTAAGATCAACAGCATAAGATGGAAGATACTCTGTGGTTTTTCCCGGAAAGCCATAGACCATGGCAAAATCATTTTCTTTCACGCCCTTGAGTGAGATGGAAAAAAAGTAATTAGGCCTGTAAGGAATATTTTCAGCGGCGTAATCTGCAGCATTGTTACTTGAGTCAGCATAAATTCTGAACAAAGAGAAATCTGCATTGTGCCGAGGCCACACCCAGTTGTCCGCATCCCCTCCAAAATCACCCACGCTTTCAGGCGGGGCGCCCACGAGCCGCACATCCCTAAATGTTTGCGACACGATAAGTATGTACTGATTGCCATAGTAAAAAGAACGAACCACTGCATTGAATGAAGTGCCGTTCATAATTTTATCGGTGATCGCTTTTGCATTTCCTTCAATAACCGCCTGGCGATGCATTTCACTCATGTCGCCCGTAACGCCATTCAAAACCAAAGTCGTGACATCATCCATTCGAACAATGAAGGTAACCGCCAATCCTGCAGACTGTAATTCTTCAGTTTTATTCATTGCCCAAAAGCCAGTCTTCAAATAATCTTTCTCAATCGTGCTGTGGGATTGCAACGCACCGCGACCACAATGAAAATTTGTGATCAGCAATCCCTCACTGGAAATCATTTCACCCGTGCATCCGCCGCCGAACAGCAACACACCATCCTTCATTGAAGAATGATTTACACTATAAATATCTTCAGACGAAAGCTTCAGTCCTTCATTTTGCATATCGTGGTAAACTGTTTCGTTTAGCAGCATCGGTAGCCACATGCCTTCATCGGCGTAGGCAGTAGCTGAGGTTAGAAGGTAGAAGATAGAAGTTAGAGAGAGGAACAGTTTTCTCATCGGAAATTTGATTCGTTTCAAAAGTCGAAAAATAATTTCTGTGGGCAGTAACTTTTCGACTTATTAATTCGCCATAAGAATTCGTCAGGAAATCCAAAATCAAAAATCCGGAATCCGAAATCAAATTTCCCTTCCCGAAAAAGCGCGCAGGAATGCAATTCTCATGGTTTGGTTCAAGATGCTTCCTGCCGCTTTTTCTTCCCAATTTTTTTTGGGGTGGAAAATTGATAATGAAAAATAGTTCAGAGCGCGCGGGAACTCCGGTGGAGTTTTTTTATTCCGCCGGAGTTTGTGCGAAGGTGAATGCTCACTGAATCACAATGAGTTTATTTTCCCGCATCCCATTCATGAAAGCAATTTGAGCAAGTACAATTCCTCTGTGAAAATTGGAGAGATCAATTTCTTTTTCCTTCACAGCAGCAATGGGTTCATCCAACAATGTCATTCCTGCCATCGAGAAGATTTCAATTCTATTCATTGCTGTTTGCGAAGTGAGGGTGATACGATCAGCAGCGGGATTCGGAGTAATCCGTATCTGCGAAAGAGAAGAAATTTCTTCCACGCCCACATTTTGACAAGTAAATGCTGCACTGAACAATGTCTGCAATGAATCAATGGGATCCATTCCTGCCGGAGCAGAAATCACATTCAAATCAAGAGAAAGTGTGCCCAGCGTATCTTCCGGTTTGGCGATTCTGAGAAAAGCACCGAGTGAAGATGTGCTGTCGTCAATACAGCGGTTATCAGCGCCAATCACTTTCGCTCCTTGCAATACTGCCATCAGTTTGCATGCAAGAGGTCCCGGAGTATTCAGAAATCGGGACTCCATTGAGTCGAGGATAAACTGACCGAGCAGCGTATTTCCCTGAATGGAATATGTGAAGGTGGAGTATGAACCCGTGATGTGACTCTTGTAATCATCGCAGTTCGAACCCGTATATGCGGCACTTCTTCCGCCATCCACTAAATCCACCACACCATACTGGCGATACGAAGGATCATTCTGAATGTCATTGGCAACAAGCGAGTCGATAATTTGCTGTGGAGAGTATCCGAGGTTCATGTACGTTTTTCCGTGATTCTGATTTCCTGCATAATAATATGCCTGCGTATGGATGGCGCCCACTCCCGGATGTACATCGCTGATGATCCGTACACCATTGATCGCAATCACAATACATGAAGCTCCGGCGCTGCCAACCTCACGCGTTACAGAATCTACGGCCACAATGGAAAAAGTATCTTGGGAGACAGCGATGGAAACGGAAATCAAAAAAGAGCAGGCGGTGAGAAAATTTTTTTTCATAGCCGAAAAATTTTCTCTGAAAGTTAAAGAAGTTTAAAGCAGAATTCAAATAGGAAAATTTCCCCCTGAAAAATTTCTTTCATTCTAAACCTCTCATAAAATTATTGCGCGCTCATCTGCTAATCATGATGAACACCTCCGAGGATGATGATCAAAGCGTAAATTAAACCGGGTAGATAAAATAGTATCGTTAGAAGCAGATCAATCCAAAAGTGAACGGTGATGTCTTCTTCATATAATATGACTCCCAACGGAGGAATGAAAATAGAGATGATTGCGCACAGCAACTGATCGCCATTGTGTGACCCGGATCTTTTTACTGAGTTGTCATTTGAGCGGGCCTGCTGTTGAATTTGTTTCCCACTTTGTGCAGCACGGTTTTCCACTTTCACTCTCACCTTCTCTAATTTCTTCTCAAATTTCTGTTGCTGCTTTTCAGTGATTGAATTCGAAGAAGATTGTTGCAACCGCGATTGCTGCAGCTTCAGATCAGGCTGAGTTTCAGTTGCACTCGCCACACCTTCATTGTCATTTTTGACAGAAAGAGGTTGAATGTTGTTATTTGGATGAGATAACGGTGGAGTTGCCTGATTTTTTGCCACTTCCGTATTTGGCTTGTAATGTCCCACGAGCTCGGGATGATAGGTGCGTGCGCAGGAGGTGAGTAAAATGGCCAGGCAGAAAATGCCTGCGACGAGTTGAAGTTTTTGCATCGGATTGGTTTTTAGTTAAATGGTTTTTAAAGAATTCCCGGTTAACTAAATATCAAAATGAAAGCCATCTTCCATAGCAGGTTAAACAAAACCCTCTTGCCACAGTTCGCGGAAACATTTAAAAACCTTCTCTTGTCCCGCAAATACTGCGGGATTGATTCTCTACTTTCGCCTCGCATTTTATCTATGACGCGTGAGTTACGAAACGGAATGATTGGGGGCTTCATCGCCATAGCCTGGATGCTGCTTTTGTTTTTTCTGAAGCAGGAAGCTTCAGGCATCGGTGTGTACGATTCCTACTTCTGCATCATCCTGATCACAGCATTTATCTACATTACCATTCTTCGCAAGCGTGATCATGATTTAAATGGCGGCCTTACTTTCAGGGAGGGAATGCTTACCGGCATCGCAACGTCATTCATCATGGGGTTGGTCATTGGCGCATACAAATTAATTTACGTGAAGTATCTGAATCCCGGGATAGTGGATGAGGCAGTAAACCAGGCGAAATCCATAGCGGAGAGTGCGGGCGGAAGTTTTCAGCAAATAAAAGATGCTGAAGATGGAACACGCGCATCTTACTCTGCATTCGGGCAGCTCACGTTTGGAATTGGCGTGACCATGTTGCTGGGTGCCGTTGCTTCTTTGGTGTGCTCGGTGATTATGCGAAGAGAAAAATCAGTTGGCAGTGAGCAGTAGGCAGTTGGCAAAAAAAATCAATAGGCAACTGGTAAAAATATTTGGAGGAAAGAAATGAGTTCGATTAAACCCACCATACCATCAGGCACAAGAGATTTTTCTCCTGAAGAAGTTTACAAGCGGCGATTTATTTTCAACACGATTCGAAGTGTGTTTGAGAAGTACGGTTATCAGCCGATTGAAACACCGACGATGGAGAATCGTGATACACTGGAAGGGAAGTATGGAGACGAAGGTGATAAACTATTGTTTCGTGTTTTAAATAGCGGGGACTTTTTCGAAAAGAATCAGCAAGAGTTTTATCAATTCATTTCTATGCAGATTAGAATCTTGGATCAGCTAAAGATTCCACTCAAAGAATATTTACGCAGATCAAAGGAAGAAATCGAGAGTGAAAATCGAATTCGAGAACAGTTAGGAATTAAAACTCCAGAACTATATTCTGAAGATACGAAGTTCACATTTAAAGATCTTATTCCCCAAATTGCTGATAAAGGTCTTCGCTACGATCTCACGGTTCCTTTCGCGCGCTATGTAGTGATGCATCAAAATGAAATCACATTCCCATTCAAGCGCTATCAAATTCAACCAGTGTACAGAGCAGACCGTCCGCAGCGTGGGAGGTACAGAGAATTTTTTCAATGTGATGCTGATTTTGTGGGAAGTGATTCGCTGGTGAATGAAATGGAGTTGATTCAGATTTATGATGAAGTTTTTTCAGAGTTGAAAATGAGTGTCAGTATCAAGCTAAACAATAGAAAAGTTTTGGTGGGAATGGCAGAAGCGATCAATGCGTCAGAAAAATTTCTTGACATCACGACAGCGATTGACAAATTTGATAAGATTGGAATCGAGGGAGTGAAACAGGAATTGATGAAGCGAGAAATTTCAGGGAGTCAACTTGAAGTGATTGAAAAGTTTTTTGGCTTGGAAGGAAGCCCGAATGAAAAGCTTTCAGCTGCAAGAAATTTACTCTTGCAATCCGAAACAGGATTGAACGGAATTTCTGAACTCGAAAAAACCTTTGAACATCTTGCATCAAGCGGAGCAACAAAAAATTCTGTTGAAGTTGATTTTACACTTGCCCGTGGATTGAATTACTACACTGGGGCCATCATCGAAGTAAAACCAAATGATGTGAAGATGGGAAGTGTTGGTGGTGGCGGACGCTATGATGATCTCACAGGCATGTTCGGTTTGAAGGGCGTTTCAGGTGTAGGAATTTCTTTCGGCGCTGATCGCATTTATGATGTGATGGAAGAATTGAAATTATTCCCTGCGAGTGCTGCAAAAGGGACACAAGTATTGTTCTGTTGCTTCGATGATGCCTCGATGAATTACTGCTTGCCGCTTGTGAAGAAAGTCCGTGATGAAGGACTTGCTGCTGAGATTTATCCTTCAGCAGAAAAAATGAAGAAGCAACTGAAGTACGCCAACGATAAAAAAATTCCGTTCGTGATTGTAGTGGGTGATAATGAAATGCAGAGCGGCAAGCTTGCATTCAAAGACATGGAGAGCGGAGAACAAACAGCAATAACGATTGAAGAAATTATTCAGCGACTCAAATAAAAGCAACCGATGCTATCGCTCTAAGCGATAGTATCGGTCATCGGCATAAGCATGGAATCAACACATCAAATCTCTTCCGATCATCTTTCACTGGATAAGCTGAAAGAAATTCTCGATGGCAATTACAAGCTTGGGCTTTCGGAATCTTCGATAGAGAAAATTATTGCTTGCAGAACTTATCTCGACAACAAACTCAAAAATTCCGATCAGCTTTTTTACGGCATCAATACCGGCTTCGGTTCGCTTCACAACATTAAAATCTCCGATGATCAGATTGAACAACTCCAGGAAAATCTTGTAATGAGTCATGCATGCGGAGTTGGCGATGAAGTGCCGCAAGAAATTGTGAAGCTGATGCTGTTGCTGAAAATTCAATCGCTCTCGTATGGAAATTCTGCTATTGATGTTGCAACCGTTTGGCGACTGATTGATTTCTACAATCATGATGTCCTTCCTGTTGTTTATCAAAAAGGATCACTTGGTGCTTCCGGTGATCTCGCACCACTTGCTCACCTGAGTTTGCCATTGATAGGAATGGGCGAAGTAAATTTTCCCAAAGGGACTCCTTCGGAGCAAGGAGAAAAACATGCTGCCGAAAAAATTCTGAAGCAATTCAACTGGCATCCGATCAAGCTGAAATCGAAAGAAGGGTTGGCGCTGCTGAACGGTACCCAATTCATGAGCGCTTACGCAACACATCTTCTTCTCCAAACAAAAAAGTTATCTGCGCTCGCCGACTTTGTCGCTTGCATTTCACTCGATGCCTTCTCTTGCCGGCTCGATCCTTTTCATGAGCTTATTCACATGATCCGCCCGCACCGGGGACAAGTAGAGACCGCTGCAAAAATTCTTGAAACACTTTTTGGAAGTGAGATTTCGCAGGAAGAAAAAACCGATGTGCAGGATCCATATTCTTTCCGTTGCATTCCCCAAGTCCACGGCGCGTCGAAAGATGCAATTCGATTTTGCGAAGAGGCGGTGACAACGGAAATTAATTCAGTTACCGACAATCCAAATATTTTTCCGGAAGCGGATTTAATTTTATCAGGAGGAAATTTTCACGGACAACCGCTGGCACTGGCGCTCGATTTTCTTTCAATCGCCCTTGCAGAATTAGGAAGCATCAGCGAGCGCAGGACTTTTTTACTCGTTAGCGGACAAAGAGTATTGCCGCCGTTTCTCGTTTCTGATCCCGGATTAAATTCAGGTTTGATGATTCCGCAATACACCGCCGCATCATTAGTGAGCGAGAACAAGCAATTGTGTACTCCTGCCTCAGTTGATTCCATCACCTCTTCAAACGGCCAGGAAGATCATGTGAGCATGGGCGCAAATGCTGCAACAAAATGTTTTCGTGTTTTGAAAAATCTCGAAATCATTTTAGCGATTGAGTTGCTGAATGCATCGCAGGCAATGGAATTCAGAAGACCATTACGCAGCAGTAATGTGATTGATGAGTTTCTTGCTTCATACAGGGAGAAAGTGTCTTTTAATGAATATGATCGCGTTTTAAGTACTGACATTCAGCAGACGATTTCTTTTCTCAACAATCAAACTTTCTGACGTATCTTAGCACCCTCAAAAAATTATTAAACTCTCTCAGTTGGAACTCTCTCACCACATTTACGTTAAAGAATTAGATTAACAAATTTCAATCAGCTTTCCTTGGTTTTCATTCAAAATTTCACAACTCAATAACTTACAATGGTCATTCTTATTTTCTTTATTGCACACTGGTACATTTCGCTTTTCTTCCAAACCTTTTTTCATCATCGCTATGCTGCTCACCAGATGTTTACGATGTCGAAACCGATGGAAAAAGTTTTCATTTTCCTTTCCTGGCTTACACAGGGTTCGTCCTACTTAAGCCCGTATGCATACGGAATATTACATCGCCTTCATCATGCTTATGCTGATACAGAGAAGGATCCCCACTCACCCAAGTATGATAAAAGCATTTGGGCAATGATGTGGCGTACAAAGATCATTTACGTTGACATCTGTAACGAGCGGTATCCTCTTGAAGATAAATTCAAAGCCAATTTGCCTCATTGGCCTGCGTTCGAAAAATTTGCTGATGGCTGGTTTAGCCGAATTGCCTGGGGCACGCTGTATACGCTGTTTTATCTTTTTTGTGTTTTCTATCTCGGCGAATCCGGGTGGTTGTTCCTCTTGTTGCCAATTCAATACCTGATGGGACCTTTTCACGGTGCAATCATCAATTGGTTCGCACACTTATGGGGTACCGCACCCAACAAAGTGGATGACACCTCTAAAAATCTGCTTCCCATTGATTTCCTTATGCTTGGCGAAAGCTATCATAACAATCACCACGCTCATCCGGCGCGTGCAAACTTCGGAGTCAAGTGGTATCAATTTGATCCGGTGTATCCGTTCATCAAGCTGTTTCACTGGATGAGAATCATCAAGCTCAAACCGGTTGCAGTGAGGATTTAAAACTTTTTTCTTTTTTTTTCTTAGCGCCTTGTGCAAAGCGGTTTTATTTTTTTCCGCTTTGAAACTGAGGCGCTAAGTTTTTTCAGAAAGATCAGGAATTTTGTTTTATGAAGAATGAGGAATTGAAATTGTTTCTTGATGAAAAAGTAAAATTCTACAACCGCTCTGAATTCATTGCTGCCGATCCCATCAGTATTCCGCACCAATTTTCAAAGAAGCAGGACATCGAGATTGCCGGATTTTTCGCAGCAACACTTGCCTGGGGAAACCGAATTTCTATCCTCAACAGTTGCAATCGGCTGATGCAATTGATGGATCATACTCCGCACGATTTCATTCTCCATCATGAAGAAAAAGATTTGAAGCGCTTCTTTGATTTCAAGCACCGGACCTTTAATTCAACTGATCTGCTTTACTTCATTCACTTCTTCAAAAATTATTTTCAGTCCGTGAGGACTCCTGCGGAGAAAGAGAATTCGCTCGAGAATGCTTTTGCAAAATTCATTTCTGCAAGAGATGAAAATGTAGCTCCGGCTTTAGCCGGATTTCATGACCTGTTTTTTTCTCTCGAAGATTTTCCGAAGCGAACTGCAAAGCACATTGCAACCCCGAAAAGAAATTCCACCTGCAAGCGGCTCAATATGTTTTTACGGTGGATGGTGAGAAGAGATAACACCGGAGTTGATTTCGGAATCTGGAAAAAGATAAAATCATGTCAGCTTATTTGTCCGTGCGATGTGCATGTTGATCGAGTAGCGCGCAAACTCGGCTTGATCAAATCAAAACAAACGAATTGGAAAACTGCATTAGAGCTGACTTCGAAGCTTAAAGAGTTTGATGCAGATGATCCGGTGAAATATGATTTTGCATTGTTTGGGTTAGGAGTGATGGAAAAATTTTGATTGATTATTTCGGATTAAATTTTCTTTATGAAAATAGTTTCCAAAATTCTGCAACAGTAATTATAAGTATTGGCGGTCGCTTCAAAGTTTTCAGAATATCAAAATGCGAATCATTCGTGACCAATATTCCTGAATGCGATTGCACGCAGAGGTCATACACGTAATTATCTTTGTAATCCTTGATGATAGCTGAGCGGCGATCAATGTCAATTAACGTACTGACTTCACGAATAAATTCAACGTGTGATTCGAATGGTGGAATTATTTTACCTTTCAAATCAGGAGCGTTAAATACTTTCAATAATTCTTTGACTTGCTCTTCACAACTGAAAATGGATAAATCATTGCCGGCAACAACAATTAAAAATTTTTGGGCTCTGTTCTTGTGAAAAATGCTGAACCAAAAATTTGAGTCAAAGACGATTCTGGTTTCGGCCATTATCCGGAAGCTTTCCTGATCTTAATTATTGAGTCCATGATTTCTTTTTCAGATAGTTTTTTCCCTTTGGCTTTTCGGCTGTCGAGATTCTTAGCAAGCTTCATTGCTTTCCTTAATCGCATTTCTTTTAAAATTGATCTCCGTTGTGGTGCGGGAAAGGATTCAAAAATTGTTACCAATTCTCTTACTTCAGAATCTTTGCTTATCAGAGACATAAAAATCTTTTCCTCAAATTTAAGAACTTAATCCGGTGAAATATGATTTTGCATTGTTTGGATTGGGAGTGAAGAAATATTAAAAACAAACCGGCTCATCATTGAGATTCATGATGAGCCGGTTCAAAAGACACAAGTGTTATTGTATTCGGAAACTTAGACGCTCCAACGCCTTATTGATAGCTACGCGTTCAGCATCTTCCTTCGTTTTAGCCGATGCTCTTGCAATGGTTGCTCCCGGATCGGCATTCGATACATGGCAATGAAATTCATCGCCGATGCAATAGGTGGTAATGCAAACGCGGGTACTGTGCAGCTCGCGAAATTCCTCAGCAAAATGTTCTGACTTCATGATGAAGCAGGCATTGCTTTTTCAACCGGTGCTCCTACCAGATTTCCCCACTCCGTCCATGAGCCATCGTAATTAGTAACAGAAGGATAGCCGAGCAAATATTTCAGCACGAACCAGGTGTGACTTGATCGCTCACCGATCCGGCAGTATGCGATCACATTCTTATCGGATGTTACGCCTTTGCCTCCATAGAGTGTTTGAAGTTCATCCCGTGACTTAAAGGTGCCGTCTTCATTGCAGGCCTGACCCCACGGAATATTTTTCGCTCCGGGAATGTGTCCGCCTCGCTGACAGGTTTCAGGCAATCCGGGAGGCGAAAGAATTTTTCCGCTGTATTCATCTGCTGAGCGAACATCCACCATCACATAGTCACTCGCCTGCATCGCCTGCATGGCCTGATTCAAATAGGTGCGGATGGATTCGTCACGATTGGTGGCAGTATAGGTGACAAGTTTTGTTGAAGGAACATCTTTCGAGAGTTGTTTGCCTTCTGCCAGCCATTTTTTTCGTCCGCCATTCATGATGCGGGCATCTTTGTGTCCGTACATTTTCAGTTGCCAGAGTGCCCAGGCAGCAAACCAGTTGTTGTTGTCGCCGTAAAGAACCACAGTGGTGTTGTTGGTGATGCCGCTGTTGCCGAGTAGTTTTTCGAGGTCGGTTTTGCTGATCACATCACGCTGAACAGTGTCGCAAAGTTGTGTCTGCCAGTTCCAGCCGATGGAACCCGGAACATGACCTTCGTTGTAAGCGGTGGTGTCAACATCCACTTCAGCAATTACAACGTTGGGATCGGTTTTGTGCTGATCAACCCAATCGGTTGATACGAGCACTTCAGGATGAGCATAGTCTGCCATGGTGTAATTATTTTTTGTGAAGAAATGATCCCGACTAATCGGGAAAAAGGGACGTGAAGTTAACGAGTGTTTTATTTTATTCAAATTTTTTTAAGAAAATAAGTAGAGTGGGAATTTCAATCGGCTAAAGTGTATCTTACAATTAACTGAAAGAATTATGACTCATATTATTTAAAGGGGATTAGAAGTGATGGGAGAAGCACAGATGCGTTTGCATTTTAGAGTTTTCTTCCTGATTATAGAATTTCAAACCTGATTAAACTGCGTATTTCACCTTTCATCATGGTTAAGGTGATAACGGGAACAATGTTTGTTTGAAGTTTTGAATAAAATCTTCACTATGAAAAATAAACTTCTTCTGAGTGCTCTCGTGGTTATCACTGTATTGCTAGGCGCCTGCAAAAAAGATGAGAAAGGAACTTCCACACTTTCCATTCGCATGACTGATGATCCCGCGAATTACGATGCAGTATACATTGACATTGAAGGCGTAGAAATCACAGGCGAAGGGGGAGGAGTGACGGTTCTTAATGTGAATGCAGGAATTTATAATCTTCTTGATTTTGCAAATGGAGTTGATACGCTCATTGCTACAGGAAATCTCAATGCCGGAACGATTTCTCAGATCCGTCTGATCCTTGGAGAAAATAATTCTGTGGTGGTAGATAACCTCACGTATCCGCTCAGCACTCCGAGTGCACCGGAGTCTGGATTAAAGCTTCAGGTGCATGATGAATTCGTTGCAGGCATTGCGTATGCGATCCTGCTGGATTTTGATGCTAATGAATCTATTGTTCAACAAGGCAATGGCTCCTATCAATTGAAGCCGGTCATTCGTGTAGTGGATGTAGCAATCAGCGGTTCAATAAAAGGAGCAATTATTCCTGCCGGAATTAATTGTTCCGTGAGCGCTTCGGGTAACGGATTTACTTATACTACCTATTGCGATGCAGACGGAAATTTTCTGTTGCAGGGAATTCCACCGGGCGCTTATCAAATCACTTTTACCCCTGAACTTCCTTTTCTTCCTATCACACTTGACAATGTAAATGTCACAGTTGGCGCAGTAACTGATTTGGGAGTGATTAGCTTCTGAAAGAAAAATGATTCAGATTTCTGCAAGCATTTACTTTTTGTAAATTGCCTTTGCACAATGGAATCTGAATTACAAAAGATCACTTCAGAAATTATTATTCGCAATTTTGATTTGGAAGAAATTTCCTCCAATGAAAATCTTCTTGAAAAAATTCGCGCTCTTCTAATTGACAGAATAGACTTCCTTCTCGATCACGATTTTGAAAAACTGCTGTGGATTCTTTATCGCATTGATGTGAGTGAAGAAAAAGCAAAAGCTGCGCTTGCAGTTACATCAGAAAAAAGGCCTGCAGAAGTATTGGCAGACATGATCATTGAAAGGCAAATTGAAAAAGCGAGAACGAGAACAGAATTTCGGAACAAAGCTGCCGGTGATGATTACAATGCCGGAGAATGAAAATTATTTTTTTGCAGCAGTGATGATGTGTGCGCTGTATGGAACATCATATCCTGATTTCACCCTGTATTTCTCCATAGAAAGTTTCACATCATGACGAATCGCCTCCAACTGAACTGAATCTTGCCGTGCTAATAACGCAGCGGTGCGTACACCTGCGTTCAATTCTGCGTCGAACAAAAAAGTATCTGTTGGAACTTGCCAATGAACTGTTCGCGTTTCAAATTTCACTGATGATTCATCAAATCCTGCAGCAACCAGCGCCATCCCCGCTTCATCTTCATCACAGAAACGGAAATAAGGAGGGCTTTCAGGAAGATCGACATTCATGTTGCCGAATTTTTCAATTGCATTTCTCATCATGCGTGATCCGTCACTGATTTCAGGAGGAGCCCAAACTGTAAAACCAAATCTCCCTTCATTTTTCAAAACACGATTTGCTTCCCGCAATGCCTGGTCAGGATCGGGCAGGTGAAGCAATCCGAAATTCATCGCAACACAATCAAAGCTTTCTATAGTGAAAGGAAGTGATTGCGCATCACCCACGATGAATTCAACTTCGGGATACTTTTTCTTCGCAATTGAAATCATCTCTTTTGAGAAATCAATCCCGGTTGGATGTGCTCCTTTGTGAAGTGCAGCATCTGAAACGTAACCCGGACCGCAGGCGACATCAAGAAGCTTCATTCCTTTTATCTCACCGATTGAATTCAGCAGTGGTTCAATATACTTTTTTGTCAGCGACGACCAGACGGATTCATACTGATTCGCCACGCGTTCCCAGCCATCGTGTTCAAGTTGTGCGAATGAAGAATGAGCGGTTTGCATTTTCCTAATCAATATTGAAGGTATGAAATTATCATTCGCCTTCTTAAAAATTATCTTTGACCAAATTTTTCATTCACTCCCGGTCAATCGGGATCGCTATTCACCATTCATCCATTCACCCATTCACCAATGAAACTGATCAGCTATTACGGCGCCCTCGATGAACAGGACCACCTTGCACTGCTTCACGATGATCTGGCCTACGACATCCAGGAAATTGATTGGCGGTTTCCCGGCAACATGCAACTTTTCCTGTACGCCTGGGACGATGTGATTGAAGAAGCCATTCAGATGAATGAAATGATTAAAGAAGGCAAAACAAAATCGGTGAAGCCAAAACTGTTGAGTGACTTACAATTGATGGCGCCTGTGCCGCAGCCGGGCTCATGCCGCGATGGATATGCGTTTCGCCAGCACGTGGAAGCAGCGAGAAGAAATCGTAAAGTGGAAATGATTCCGGAGTTTGATCAGTATCCCGTTTTTTATTTCACAAATCATAATTCCATTCAGGGCCCGGGCAATGTTGTTTGCATGCCCGATCATTTTCAGAAGCTGGATTTTGAATTGGAAGCTGCGATTGTGATTTGCAGGAAAGGAAGAAATATTCACGCGGAAGAAGCCGATGGCTACATCGGCGGCTACATGATCATGAATGACATGAGCGCACGTGTTCTGCAAATGGAAGAAATGAAACTCAACCTCGGTCCGGCGAAGGGAAAAGATTTCGCTACGACGATTGGTCCAATGCTCGTAACACCCGATGAATTGGAGTCACATAAAATTTCGGCGAAGCCAAATCATGCAGGCACCAATTATAATCTTGAAATGAAATGTTGGGTGAATGAGAAGTTAGTTTCGCAGGGAAATATGGGTGACATGGATTGGACGTTTGCGGAAATTATCGAGCGCGCTTCGTATGGTGTTGATCTTCATCCCGGCGACATCATCGGCAGCGGTACTGTCGGCACGGGATGTTTTCTCGAGTTGAACGGCACCGGGAAATTGAATGATCCGAATTATGAAGAGCAGTGGCTGCAGGAAGGTGATGTGGTAGAAATGGAAATCACAGGTCTCGGAAGATTGAAGAATACGATTGTGAAAGACGAGAGTGAGTTTTCGATTCTGGCCCTGAAGAAGATTTGATCTGATCATTTTCCCTTCCGGCTCTTCCTTACTATTCCATCAACGATGCCGAAGTAAAGAGATAAAAAATTCGATTTCACAAACCGTATCAGTTTTCCTTCGCCGTTACAATAGATCTCGAATTTTCGCTTCAGGTAACCGCGATAAATTTTTTCCGCAACAGTATCGACGCTCATCACTTTTGCTCCTGCGCTCAGCGCACGTGATTCACGCAAGGTGTGTTCGTGTTCATACCCGAGCATCGGTGTGTCTGTGTCGGGAGGGAATACCACAGAGACGGAAATCTTTTTATCCTTAAGTTCCATTCTCAGACATTCAGCAAGGCCCGTAACCGCAAATTTTGCCGGCGCATAATGCGAGTAGCCAAACAACCCCGTGTATCCTGCAATGCTTGACATGAAAATGATATGAGGAGTGATTGACTTCTCAAGCAACGGAATCAACTCCCGGGTCATTAGCGCCATGCCCCAATAGTTCAGATTGAATGATCGCTTCATCTCTGCCAAATCGGGATCTTCAAATCTTCCGCATAAAATATCTCCAGCATTATTCACCAGCACATCGAGCGAGGAAAATTTCTTTTTGATCAGGTTACAAACAAGATTGCATTCATGTTCTTTAGAAAGGTCGGCTGAAAAACAATCCACTTCAACTGATGAATCAAGCATTGATATTTCCTTCTTTGCCCGTTCCATCCTGATCATGTCACGTGCAACGATGATGATATTGTTTTTTTCCGCGGCAAATTTTTTTGCCAGCGCAAAGCCAATGCCCGATGAACCGCCGGTGATTAAAATTCTTTTCCTCTCCATCTTCAAGCAGGGTTCGTTCGTTTCCTCAAAATAAACTTCACCGGACCTTTCGGTGACCGGGTTACCATAATCGTACTGTCTATTTTATGAGCATCACTAACAACGACATCAAATTGTGATAATACCATTTCAACCGTGCTGGTGATGATTGACATGGCCAGGTTTACTCCAAGGCATTTACGTGGACCGTGACCGAATGGCATAAATGCTTCGCTGATTTTTCCGGTTTCACCATTCAGAAATCTCCCCGGATCAAATTGCTCGGGAGATTTAAAAAATTCCGGATGATGATGGATGTTGAATAAATCCACCATCACATTGCTGCCGCGTGAAAATTTGTGACCGTTCGCTTGAATGTCTGCATCAACTGAATACCATGCTGACCAAACCGGTGTGGAAGTCCTCAGCGATTCATGAATGAATGCATTCATGAATGATAAGCGTTGATTTTTACCCGTGGAATCGGTGTGATGTTTTTTTTCTGAATCAATTTCGTGAGATATCTTTTGCATCCATTCGGGATTTTTTGCCAGCTCGATAAACGTCCAGCTTAGCGCATTGCTGGTTGTAAAATACCCGGCTATAAGAAGTGATTTGAATTCATCGAGGAGCAGGCCATCAGGAATGATTTCACCTGTTTCCTTCTCGTGGCGGAAGAAAAGGGAAAACATATCGAGACCATCTGCCTGGTAATTTTTTCTCTTCCCTGCTATAATCCTTTTGCCGGCGAGTTCTATTTGGTTTAAAATTTCAGCAAGTTGTTTTTCGGATTTAGAAACGGGGCCGAAAGTAAATTTTACCGGAAGGGAGTGACTTAAAATGCGCGCACCTTTTTCCAGCATTAAAATAATGGGATCGAGTTGATTCGATAAATCCGTACCGATGATATTACTTGCCATGATGGACAGCGCTAATCGTTTCATTTCATGCTGAAGAATCAGCATCGTTCCATTTTCCGGCGCTGATTCCCATTCTTTAATTCTCAGCCCGATCTGGCTTTTTATATTCAACTCGTATTTTTCAATGCTTGACTGGTGAAATGAACCGGAGAGCGTTTTACGATTGCGAAGCCAAACTTCACCCTCGCTGGTTATAATTCCATTTCCAAAAACATTTCTCATCCGGTTATTGATAATATCTTTTTTCCCAAGTTCCCTGTTTGCACGGATCAGAAATTCTTTGGCGAGCAATGGATGGCTGATGACATAGGTTTTCTTCGGATAAGGTAGCCTCACCAGGTCACCTTTTTCTTTAAACAATTTGTAAAAATATTTCTGCGGGTCTTTTCTTATTCCGGATATGAATGAGATCAAACGTGCCGTTGGAATTTTCGTACCCGGTTTTTTCATGGGTCAGGATCAATTTTAAAAACATGCGGTGTTTTCAATTTTGTTTTCGGAAATAAGAGCAATGACAGATTTTTCAGGAGAAAGCGCATGACAGGATTCAGGGGCTGGTAATACAGATATTCTTCTTCCGCCACGCATCCGATTCTGGCCTTTGCCCAATAAGAAGTTTGTCCCATGTGAAGCCGTTTTACGCGGCGTGTAAAAGCATAATCGAGAATTGAGTATAGCAGGTTGTAATAAGAATCCTGCTCATCATCGCGGGCATTTCGTCTTGCAACAAGAAGAAAGAACAATTCATTTTTTTCTTCGAGGATCAATGCACGCGCTTCATCACCATTAAGTCCGCAACTAATGAGTTTGGCCTTATCAGGATAGGACGTAAAAAATTCTTCAAAGAAATTCTGATTCAATGTTTCAAGTTTCACCGCTGCCCGATCCATCACAGCGAGGTAATCTTTATAAAATGATTTTGCATTAGCACACGAAATGGGTTGAACGGAATAGACCGGCTTGTTGGCGTCGTTGCCGGCAATTTTCCTGATTGAACGAAGAACCGCTCGCCTGTAAGGAGAGCGAAGCTGTTGAAGAAATGCTTCAAATGAATTCCATCGCACCTCCATGTTCATGTAAGGAATCGAAAAGCCGCTGAAAAATTTCTCGCTTCGAAACCTCTTGCGGGTTTTCATTTCTTCTTCGCGAAATTCTTTCGCAACAAGATGGCGGATGCCATGTTCTTTCGCAAACGCTTTCATTTCTTCTGCCAAACAATGAATGACTTCGTCTTCATATCCAGGTTCAATCCGGAGGTTTGATTGACCCAGTGAAACGGGAGTTCCGCAGAAAAGCATTTTCAATTGAAAAAAATTTGGCCGTCTTTTCTTTATTAATCTGATCACTGAATTGTTACCGATGAAAATCGCAAGATCAACATAGAAGATTGAAAGTACCGCCGAGCCGGTCATTCTTTCATCATTTTTGAAAAGCAAATAGCGGGCGATGCTATTCTCCACTTTCGCAGCTTCTGTTACAAGAAGAAAAGCATGCCGGTGAAACGGATCCAACTCATCACAGGTCTTATCCCAAACTTCTTCGGGAATTTCAGCGATGTGTTCGTAGCGCACTGCCGTTACTGATTTTCCCTCGCCAGCCATTCGGTGTTTTGAAAATGGTGAAGACAAGATCCCAAATATTTAATGTCATCAACAGCATGATCAATATTCACGCAAAGCCGAATACGGGATTTTCCTCTGCGAACTGCGGGGAACACCACCGGGCTAACGAGGATACCTTGTGCCCTCAGAAATTTTGCGAGCCGGTAAGTGGATTCGTCCGTTCCTGCTATCAAAGGAACAATCGGAGAAATCGAGTGAGCAGCAACATAACCTTCGCTAAAAATTGTCTGGCGCAGAAACTCAGTTTTTTTGTAAAGCATTTCTCTTGACGACTCAGCTTTTTCAATCACTTCCACACTCTTAATAATTGCTGCGGCTACCGGCGGAGACATGGAGCCGGAAAAAATAAAGGGCGAACTGTCATGCTGAAGCAAAGCTATCAGCTCGCCACTGCCTGCAATACATCCGCCATTGGCGGGAACTACTTTTGAAAGTGAAAAGACAAATGCGTCCACTTCGTTCGGATCAATATTAAAATGTTCGGTGACGCCTCTTCCGCTTTTTCCCAGCACGCCGAATGAATGTGATTCATCAATGATGAGGAAGCATTCATGATTCTGTTTCAGTCCTACGATTTCTTTCAACGGAGGAATGTCGCCTTCCATAGAGAAGATGCCTTCAGTAACTATGATTTTTCTTTTACGGTTGGTTTCAGTTTGCAGAATGTTCTCTATGGATTCAACATCATTGTGATGAAACCTGCGGATGTTGCCGTTGGCCAATTTCAGCGCATCAATAATACTGTGATGAATCAATGAATCAACAATGAACAATGTTTCATGGTCATTGATGGAGGAGAACAACGCAAGATTGGCCATGTAACCGGACGTGAAGGTGATGGAATCTTCGCAACGCATGAACCTTGCAAGAGCTGCCTCACATTCGCGGTGTATGCTGAGTGTTCCTGTGAGCAACCGAACGCCTCCTGTGCCTGTTCCGAATTGATGAATGGCATCGGCAGCAGCTTCATTAATCTCACGGTTTCCGATTAAACCAAGATAGTCGTAAGAAGAAAAGACGAGAAACTTTTTTCCGTCAACGGTTGCACGTGCATTCTGAAAATTTTCAAGCGTGGGTTGATACGCATAGATACCGCGCTCGTAAGCATCATCAATTGCGCTCAACCATCGTCTTCCTTTTTCAGTGTTCAGCAGCGAGTGAATTCCATCTTTTGATGGGGCAAAACCGTTGAGCAATTCAGTTTCATGATTGATGCTTTTTCCGTTCTTCGTTTTCATGCAACGGATTTTATGGTGACTGATTTTGACTTTCTGAAAACAGGCAAACTGAATTTTGTTTTGTAATTCAGTCCCTGCACTTCCGGTCCGCGATCCATGGCGATGGCAAGATGTCTCGGGTTGTGATGATTGTGTGCGTTGAACATTTGTCTTCCGATTTTCATGGCACCAATGAACAGCCGCAAATAACTTCTTGACCAAATAGAAGGTAACGATCGTTGCGTGACACTGTTTGCGCGCGAAAGATTCATGATCGTTTTTCCATAGAGCTTCATCAGTGAGCGGTAAAATTTCTTCCGTGGCATTTTGGTGGGAAGCACGCTGTGACTCAGGTCCCACAATCCGTGCGCTTTGCGCGGAACGATCACCTTGTCTTTATATTCATTCCAGATCATGGTGCCGGGCATAGGAGTGAGAGGAGAAATGTTCACGTAATAGAGTTGAGTTTCCTCGATGAAATTCCAGAGGCGCTCCCAGTCCCGGGGTGTATAATCAGGATTGCGAATAAGTGAGCCATACGTATCAATCTTGTATTTTCTCAGGACTTCAATCGCCTTTCTGTTGTAATCCACCGTGCATTCTTTATTCATTGAATCAAGTTCAGTATTGGTTGCAGCTTCAAGACCGATGAACACCGCACTCAATCCGAGTTCACTCCATTCTTTGATCACCTCGTCATTCTCTGCAATGAAATCGGCACGGGCATACACGAGGAATTTCTTCCGGATGTTCTTTTCACGCATCAGCTCAGCGAGCTTCGATAAGCGCGAACGATTGATGAGAAAAATATCATCCACGATGTAAACATCCTCAGCTTCTATGGTTTCTAATTCTTTGATGATGGACTCCGGTGAGCGCGAATAGGGATGGCCATCAGTGATGCGCCACGTGTAGCAGAAGTTGCATTTGTACCAGCATCCCCATGTTGTTTTCATCGTGGCAACAGGTTGATGCATGAGGTAATAATATTTGTGTTTCAGATGACTGACTAATTCTCTCCGCGGCAATGGCAGCTCATCTGGATGCGGCATGTAATTTTTCGATTCCGTAAGTTCAACAGCATCATCGCCGACAGGAAAAGCCAATCCCCCAATGTCATATAATGAAGTTCCGTTTTCAAGTGTCCGAATAACCAATGGCAACTGCGTAGTGCCATCACCGCGAACAATGCAATCAACGGCAGGATCAGCAAAATCTTCCGGTACCTGCGATGCCTGCACGCCGCCGGCAATGGTGAAACAGTTCGGGTTCCACAATTTTGTTTTCCGGAAAAGCTTGATCACTTCATTCACGCCGGTGATGTAGCTGCTGCTGCAAACTACGTCGGGCTGAAATGTTTTCAGCCGCTTCTCAAATCCCTTCTCCAATATCATATCCATGATCTGCACTTCATGATCGGTGAGGAGCGCCGCAGCATATTCCAACTCGAGTGGTTCACAAATCATGATGTGCTTTAACCCGATGGTGTGTGGAGGAACAGGAGGACGAACGAGAAGAATTTTCATGATGAGTTTTTTTTAGACGATGCCGGGGGTGATGCGATGATGAATATGTTTTCTGTAATGAAAATTTACTGCAACGATGAATGCCCGCATGAATGGCTCAAGCTGTGCAAGGTTGTGCGTAGCGCGCTTATAAATTGATTTCAGTGAAAAAAGGTCTTCGTACAATTTCCAGTAACCCTTTTGCAAATCTTCATTGGAGAAATTTTTGGGCTTGAAAACCACCTGCCCTCCGCTGTAATGATTGAAGTCACGCGAAATAATTCTTCCGTCGGCTTCCATCTGATCGTATAATGGCGTTCCCGGAACTGGTGTCAAGATGTGTACACGCGGAACAGAAATTCTGTTGTCCATAATGAAATCGTGCGTGCGTTGAAAAACTGTTTTGTCATCCCCATCAAGTCCGATGATCATCTCCGTGGAAATTTCAATTCCGTATTTGCGAATGGTTTCAATCGCTTCGCGATAGCGCTCCGGACGATTCCATTCCTTGTCAACGAACTCCAGGCTTTTTTCATTGGTAGATTCAATACCGAATGAAAGAATGCGGCAGCCGCTTGCACGCGCAAGCTCGAGCATGTCGGGCCGCTCGGCAATGTGCAGGCTGCACTGGCTCATCCAGATAATTTTTTCAGGGATCAATGCTTCCCACAATTCTTTGCAGTAATTGAAATCAACGCCGATGTTGTCGTCAATGAAGGCGATGTACCGGCTGCCTGATTTTTTTGCTTCACGCACATCTCTGATCACCTGGTCAACCGGACGCTTGCGATAGCTCTGTTTGAAGAATGCGGTGATCGAACAAAAATTACACGTGAACGGGCATCCGCGAGTCGCCTGCACCGGACGCCACACTCCAAGCTTCGATGCATTCATCATGTCGTATCGCGGAAGAGGCAGTGTGTTGATGTCGGGAACCTTTTGCATCCGGTATTGCTGCTTCATATTTCCGTTCAGGAAATCATTCACCACTAAAGGCCATGTTTCTTCTGCTTCTCCCGTTACGAGGCAATCAGCATGTTCGAGCATCCATTCCGGTTTGCCCAGTGATGCAGCGATTCCACCGAGTACCACCTTCACTTTTCTTTTTCTGAATTCATCGGCAATCTGCCAGGCACGAAAAATTCCGGAACCCATTCCCGTCAATCCAACCAGGTCCCAATCTTCATCATAAGGAATTTCTTCTACCGTTTCCGATAACAAACGCAACTCAACTTCATCAGGTGTAACGGCTGCAAGCATGGGCAACGTGAGGCCGGGAAGATGAAGCTTGCGCTGCTTGATGGGTTGACCGTCATAGTCAAGTGCTGTGGGACCGATGAGCAGGATGCGTGGCTTTTTATTCATTCTTGACAGAGCCGGTTCGTTTGTTTCGGAGAATGTTACAGAACTGATTTCTGCTGCCGCAAATTATATTTGAAGGCAATGACAAAATATTTGATCTTGTCGTGATTTTCTTTACTTGATCAAATTAATTTTCGAGCAAGTTCTGAAAGATTCGTAAAATATTCCTGACAAAATAAACCTTCATCAAAAATTGTTTCAGGTCAAAGAGGTAAAAAGCAACAGCGACTGGAAGGAATTTATTCAGCTTCCATATTCTTTGCATGTCCGCGACAAGAATTGGGTTGCTCCTCTGCGGATGAGTGTACGCGATACGTTGAGTGTGAAAAAAAATCCTTTCTGGAAAAACAAAAAGAGAAAAGCGTGGATGGTTTGGAATGATCACACTCCGGTGGGAAGAATACTTGCGCTGACTGATGCAGAATATGATTCGAGAAACAACGACAAATATGGATTCTTTGGTTACCCGGAAGCCATAAACGATCAGGAAGTTTTTGATCACTTGTTTGATGCATGCATGAAATGGTTTGCGATTGAAGGAGCAAAAATTATTGTTGGTCCCTTGAATCCAAGCACGAATTATGAGTTGGGAATTCTGATTGACGGATTCAACTCACCACCTTATTTTATGATGACTCACAATCCGGCGTATTATGATGAGATGATTCGCAGGTGCGGCTTTAACAAAGCGCGGGATTTTTTTGCATACCTCATCAACGAGCAAACTTATGATCAGCAACGGCTGGAGCGCGTGAAGGCAAAACTTGCACTGAGAAAAAATGTGTACGTGAGAAAAGGCAACAGGAAAAATTTTCTGAATGAACTGAAAATCCTCCATCAGATTTACAACGATGCTTTCAAAGAGCATTGGGGATTTTTTCCAATGAAGTGGGAAGAATTTCAATTCATGGGAAAAGATATGGCCACCATTCTCGATGATGATCTTATGCTGATTGCTGAATGCGACGGAGAACCGGCAGGATTCATCTTCGCCTTGCCAAACATTAATTCGCTGCTGATACAAAGCAGAAGCGGAAAACTATTTCCGAAGAATGTGATCAACCTTCTCTTCAAACGAAAAAAAATTTCTTCTGCAAGAATTCTCACGGTAGCTGTGAAGAAAAAATTCCGGCATTGGGGATTGGGAAGCTATTTGTTCAGCGAAATGGCCGGCAACCTGAGGAAGAATCATTACACCGATGTTGAAATGTCATGGGTGGTGGAAGACAATATTCAGATGAACAAAGCAGCACGTTCAGTCGGAGGAAATCCGTACAAGACGTACCGGGTGTATCAAAAAGAAATTTCTGCTATGGTCGATTGATAGCGCTGAGTGCTTTTATAATTTCATCCACACATTTTTCAGGATCACGAACGTAATCTTCAAAGCGAACTTTCACCAGGCGATTACCAATCAGCGGCAAGTCGTTCTGAAGTCGCTGCATGAATAATTCATAAATGGAACTAGCACAGTTTAACTGGTCTTCTTTCGTAAGCGGGTGAAATGAAAACCTTCTGTTCGTGAGATCCCACATCTTCACTGTTGAACGAAGCACGTCAGATTTTTCTCTTTCGATCAGGACAAATTTCGCATTGGGGAATCCTGCAATAATTTGCGGAAGGAACATTCCGTTGCATGGTGATTTCAACACCATTCCGTTCTTTCCACTATGAGCGAGATAAACAGAACAGAACTTTTTGTATTCGCGAATCCATTTTCCCTTTCCATCCGGATCAAGAATTTTTGCAGCGCATTTTGGGAAGAGGAAAATTCGTCCGGGCGTATGCCTGCTTCCCGCAGCAGTAAGTGCGATTTCTTCTTCCCCCGGATCATCGAGCAGCATCGGGATATTGTGCACTTCAGTTTTTGCACCCAGGCGATTCAGCACATATTGCATCGGTTTCTTCAGCCATCTTTCTGTGATGGTAAAATGTTCCGGAAAAATCACTGAGTAAATATTACACGTTGCGTAGTTCATTCGGCGGCTCAAATCTTTTTGCAAAGTGGTGGAAGCTGTTCTCCAATGGCCGAGAATGATGACCACTTTGGCCGATTCAATTTTTCCTTTCTTCAGAAAAAGAATTCTGAAATGATGAAGCCAGATGAACGGAGCAAATAGCGTGAACTTGAGAAGGTAGGGCAAAGCATAGTGGAGCCGGGTAATGGATGCTTTGAAGCGAAAGAGGCCTTCAATAAAATTGAACGTTAGCTTACCGGGAAAGTACACACCGGTAAACATAATGTTTGCTCGTTTACCTTCACAGCGGCAATCAGAAAAAAATAAATCATGTTTGAGACCATAGTTCTTGATAAGAAAGACGGGAAAGCGCTCATCAAGCTCAATCGCCCCGAAGTGTACAACGCCTTTAATGAGCAGATGAAAAAAGAATTGCAGGATGCATTGAAAGATGTTGAGAAGGACAAAGCTGTTCGCGCCGTCATCATTACGGGAGAAGGAAAAGCGTTTTGCAGCGGACAGGATTTGAAGGAAGTAATGAATCTTCCGAACCGAAGCTTCAAAGAATCATTGAACACAGGATACAATCCCATCATTCGCGCAATGAGAAATTTGCCGAAGCCAATCATTTGCCGGTTGAATGGGGTTGCCGCAGGTGCAGGTTGTTCCCTCGCACTCGCATGTGATGTGATCATCGCAGCAGAAGAAGCTTCGATGACGGAAATTTTCATCAATGTTGGATTGGTCCTCGATTCGGGCTCCTCTTATTTTCTCCCAAGAATCGTTGGCTCAGCAAGAGCATTTGAACTTGCAACAACAGGAAGAAAAATTTCTGCTAAAGAAGCATTTGACTTCGGCATCGTGAATAAAGTTGTTCCGTTAAATCAACTTGATGCTGCGGTTGAAGAAGTTGCAACCTACTATGCCAATGCGCCCACTAAAGCAATTGGCTTGATGAAGAAAATGCTGAACAAATCTTTTCATTCTGATCTCGATACCATGCTTGACTATGAAGCATACTGCCAGGAGATTGCCGGAAATTCTGCTGATAACAAAGAAGGAGTGGGGGCGTTTTTGGAAAAAAGAAAACCAAATTTTAAAGGCGAATGAGTTGGCAGTTGGCAGTTGGCAGTTGGCAATCGGCAAAGAAAAACCGCGTCTCACGTCTCACGTCTCACGTCTCACGTTTCACGATTTTAAATCGGTCATTGGTCATTGGTCATTGGTCAAAAAAAAATCGCATTTCACGTTTCACGTCTCACGTTTCATGTCTCACGTTTCACGTTTCACGTTTCACGATTTTCTATCTTCTATCCTCTATCTTCTTTTTTTCTTCCTGCAAAAATCACAAGCCCGACATTTCAAAAGTCATTGTCGATCTCAAAGTGGAGCGATTCGAAAATGATTTATTCTCACTCGATGCAGCAAAGCGAGACAGTGGCATTCATGATTTGATCAATAGGTACGGTGACTTTTTTTTCTTCTACTTTAATGATTATGCTCACCATTGGCGAATGCAAAATGATTCAAGTCATTTGTGGAAGGATAGCGTGGTTGCATACATTGCTGATCCAACTCTTCATGCTTTGTATGACAGCGTTGAAAATAAATTCTCTGATATTTCTTCCATTCAAAAACAACTTACTACTTCACTACGCTATTTCAAATTTTATTTTCCGCAGATCACCATTCCCGAAATCATCACTCTTATAAATGGTCCGGGTCATGGCGCATTTACTTATGGTGACAGCACCCTCTGCATTGCACTCGACGACTACATGGGACAAAATTTTTCCTATTACAAATTCGAAAACATGCCGGAATATCTGGTTTGGCGTTTTCGCTCGGAGTACATTGTTCCCAATTGCATGCAGGTGATGATCACGCATGAGTTTACTTTCGATCCTTCCGGAAAAAAATTACTGGATGCGATGATCTACAATGGAAAGGTTTTGTACCTGCGTTCGCAGGTGATGCCTGATGCACCCGATTCCCTCGTCACAAGCTTTCGAGAAAAAGACTTGAAGTGGTGCAATGAAAATGAAAAAGAGATTTGGAAATTCTTCATTACCAGGAATCTTTTGTACTCGCAGGATCCGCTCGAATACCTGAAGTATGTGAATGACGGTCCAACAACATCCGGCATGCCCAACGAATCACCGGGCAATGTTGGAAGCTGGGTGGGGTGGAGGATTGTTACTGCTTATATGAAGCGGAATCCAGAAATTCCGCTGAAGCAATTAATGAGTGAGCAGGATGCGCAAAAGATTCTCACTGATTCGAAGTACAAGCCTTGAATCGCGATACACGATACGCGTATCGCGATACGCGATTTTGCCGTTCCATTTTCCATTGTAACTTTAATCGCTTCGAAAAAAAATTTTAAACCATGAACATAGTACCGGTTGTTGATTTATCAGATTTTGTCTCCGGACATGCAGAGAAAAGAAAACGCTTTATCAAGGAACTTGGTGATGCGTATCATGAAGTAGGATTTGTAACAGTCCATCATCATGGCATTAGTGATAAGCTGATTGAAGAATTGTATCGTGAAGTGAAATCTTTTTTTTCGCTCCCCAATGAAAACAAATGGACCTATGAGAAGAAGGAACTCGCCGGACAGCGCGGCTATACTTCGTTCGGAAAAGAGCATGCAAAGCACAGTGACATTCCCGATATGAAAGAATTTTTTCAGTTCGGGCAAATCGTTACGGATGATGATCCCATCAGGGAAGAATATCCTGAAAATGTTTGGGTGGAAGAAATTCCAGGCTTCAATGATTCTCTCGTTAATGCGTACCGGAGTTTTGAAAACAGCGGCACACAATTGCTTCGTGCCATCGCCTTGTATCTTGAGCTTCCTGAAAATTATTTCGACAAGAAAATTCACAATGGCAATTCCATTCTTCGCGCCATTCATTATCCCCCCATCACGCAAGATCCCGGCAAAGCGCTGCGAGCCGAACAACATGAAGACATCAACCTCATCACGCTGCTTGTAGGAGCATCGGCAGAAGGGCTGGAAATTCTCACCGTGGATGGCCAGTGGTACCCGGTAACGGCATTGCCCGG
>Ga0134121_10000412_pt1 | contig 50473 bp, 38 predicted proteins | sample KB301_FD_96463 | JGI IMG/M metagenome (GOLD analysis project Ga0134121, IMG submission 96463) | Terrestrial soil microbial communities without Nitrogen fertilizer from Kellogg Biological Station, Michigan, USA - KB3-0-1 | ecosystem: Environmental > Terrestrial > Soil > Unclassified ...
GCTCTCCCCGCGGCGGGCGCTGGCCAACCGCGACATCGCCGCCTTCCATCTGCCGCTGCGCTTCGCCTTCCGGGAGCTCGCCGCCTTCGGCCTGCCGCAGTGGAACCCGTGGCTGCACGGCGGTCAGCCGCTGCTGTCGAACCCCAGCTACGGCGCCTTCTATCCGCCGAGCTGGCTGGTCTTCGCCGCGCCGCCCTACATGGCCATGAGCCTGCTGGCCATCCTGCACGTGGGCCTGGCCTTCGCCGGCGCCTGGCGGCTGGCGCGCCGGCTGGGCTGCGGGCGCGGCGCCGCGGCGCTGGCGGGGATCGGGTACTCGGGTTGCGGCGCCTGCCTGTCGATGCTCAGCGCCTTCACGCTGTTCTTGAGCCTCGCCTGGCTGCCCTGGCTCCTGGCCTGGGCGGACGAGGCCCTGCGCGCGCCGCGGGGTGAGCGCTGGTGGCGGCCGGCGCTGCTGGCGGGAGGCGTCCTGGGGTTGCAACTGCTCAACGGCGAGCCCACGACGGCGGTGATTTCCGGCCTCGCGTTGCTGGCCTTCGCGGCGTCCGCGATGTCAGCGGCGTCGGCGGCGTCGGCGGCAGACCGGCAGGCCGGGGCATGGCAGCGATCGCGACGGGCGCTGCGGGTGCTGGTGCCGTTCGCCTTCGCCATCGCCCTGGCGTCGGTGCAGATGCTGCCTACCCTGGGCCGGATGGCGGACTCTCCGCGGCGAGCCCTGGCGGACGCCCACGCCATGAACTGGTCGCTGCCGCCGCAACGGCTGATCGAGATCGTCCTGCCGCGCTTCTATGGCGACCCGGCCCGCGTGGCGGAGGGGCTGTTCTTCGGCGGCGAGATCAACGATCGCCACTATCCCTTCGTCGAGTCGCTCTACCCGGGCCTGCTGCTGGCGGTGCTGGGAGCGGCGGCTCTGGTGCGCGGCCGCATTCCCCGGCGGGCGGCCTGGTGTCTGAGCCTCGGGGCCGGCATTTTTCTCGCCCTGGGCCGCCACAACCCGCTCTATGCCGGGTTGCGCCGGGCGGTGCCGGTCCTGGGGGTCCTGCGCTACCCGGAAAAGTTCGCGATCCTCGCGGTGCTGGCGCTGCTCCTGGCGGGGTCCTTGAGCTGGCAGCGCCTGCTCGACGAGCGAGAGGCCGGCCGGCCGGAGGCCGCCAACCTCCCTCTCGCCCTCTCCCTGGCGGTGCTGGCCGCGGTCGCGACCCTGATGGCACTCCTCCTGTGGGCCCCCCACCTCGCCGAGCCGCTCCTGGCCGCGGGTGGCTCGCCCTTCCCGGCGCAGCGGGCCGCGGCGCTTCCCTACCTGCGGGGCGAAGGCTGGGCCGCCCTGGCCACCGCCGCCGCGGTCGCCGCCCTCCTCGGCCTCTGCCGCTGGTGCCGGCCGTCCCGGCCGTCCCGACAGTGGCTCTCGCTGCTGGCGATTCTGCTGCTGGCCGCCGACCTCTGGCACTATGGGCACAGCCTGCCGAGGACGACGTCCGCCGCCGTCTACCGGGTGCCCCCGCCGCTGGCCGCCTCTCTCCTGCCGGCCCGGGACCGCGTCTTCGCGCCGCCTCCGACCGGCCCCGACCTGTCGCCGCCGGAAGTCTCGAACCAGGCCGACCAGACGAGCCTGTACATCGCGAGACTCACGCCCGACAGCGGCCTGCTCTGGCGCATCCCCTACGTCTTCGACGTCGACTTCGACGTCATGCTCACCAACTGGGCGCAAGCGGCGGACGAGATCCTGCAGCACGAGTGGCTCCAGCCGGACCGCAGCTTCCGCTATCTCGGAGCCTGGAACGTGCGTACCCTGCTCATGGCGAGACGGATCGCCGACCAGCCGCCGGCGGGATCGGACCCGGTGCTCATCGGCTTGAGCCGGCTGGAGAACCCGCACGTGCTCCCTCGTTTCCGCTTCGTGCCGCGGGTGACTTTCCATCCCGATCTGACCGCGGCCGTCGCCGCGGCGCGGGCGGCGAGCTGGGGGCTCGGCCGGGAGGACCACGCCGTGCGCCCGGGGCAGCCTTCCCAGACCCTCGTCTATAGCCGGCCGCCGCGGCTGCTGGCGTCGGCGGACGAAGGCGGCAGAGTCCGCCTCCACTACCGCGCCGAGCAGGGTGGCTTCTTCGTCGCCGCCATGACCTTCGACGAGGGCTGGCGGGCGCGGATCGACGGCGCTCCGGTGGCCGTCCATCCCACCGCGGCCTGCCAGATCGGGGTGGAGCTGGCGCCCGGCGAGCACCGGCTGCTCCTCGAATACAAGGACCCGTTCGTCCCGGTCGGCGCGGCGGTCAGCCTCTCGGCCCTGCTGCTGGGAGCCCTGGCTTTCAGGCGGCGAGCCCCGGAGGGGCGATGAGGACTTTTGGGCGATGAGGGAAGTTCGCCGGCTCGCCGGCTTGCTGCAACCAGCGCTGCAACCGGCGTTGCTGGGCGGGGCCTGGGTGGCGAGCCTGCTCTGGGCGGTCCTCTCCCCGGGGCGGGCGCTGGGCAACCGCGACGTCGCCGCCTTCCACTTCCCGTTGCGCTTCGCCTTCCGGGAGCTCTCGGCCTTCGGTCTGCCGCTGTGGAACCCGTGGCTGCACGGCGGCCAGCCGCTGCTGTCGAACCCCAGCTACGGCGCCTTCTATCCGCCGAGCTGGCTGGTCTTCGCCGTGCCTCCCTACTATGCGATGACCCTGCTCGCCCTGCTGCACGTGGCCGTGGCCTTCGCCGGCGCGTGGCGGCTGGCGCGCCGGCTGGGCTGTGGGCGTGGCGCCGCGGCGTTGGCGGGGATTGGCTACTCGGGCTGCGGCGCGTACTTCTCACAGCTCAGCGCCTTCACGATGCTGCTGGGCTTCGCCTGGCTGCCCTGGCTCCTCGCCTGGGCCGACGAGGCCCTTCGCGCGCCGCTTGGAGAGCGCTGGTGGCGGCCGGCGCTGCTGGCGGGGGGCGTTCTCGGACTGCAACTGCTCAACGGCGAGCCGGCGGTGGTGTTCATGAGCGGCCTCGCGCTGCTGGCCCTGGCGGTGTCCGCGGCCCTCGCGGCGCGGCGGGCGCAGCCGTTCCTGAGAGTGCTGGTGCCCTTCGCCTTCGCCCTGGCCCTGGCGGCGGTGCAGCTCGCGCCGACCCTGGGTCGCATGGTGGACTCGCCCCGGCGGGCGCTGGACCCCAGGCTGGCCATGAGCTGGTCGATGCCGCCGCAGCGCCTGTTCGAGATCTTCCTGCCGCGCTTCTACGGCGACCCGGCCCGCGTTTCCGAGGGGCTGTTCTTCGGCGGCGGGATCAGCGACGGCCATTATCCCTACGTCGAGTCGCTCTACCCGGGCTTGCTGCTGGCGGTGCTGGGCGTGGCGGCATTGCTGCGCGGCGTGCGCGGCCTGCGCGGCGGCATTCCCCGGCGGGCGGCGTGGACCCTTATCCTCGGGGCCGGCGTCTTCCTTGCCATCGGCCGTCATAACCCGTTCTACGCGACGGTGCGCCGGCTCGTGCCGCCGCTGGCGGTCCTGCGCTATCCGGAGAGGTTCGCGATCCTCGCGGTGCTGGCGCTGGTGGCGGCGGGAGCTCTCGGCTGGCAGTGGCTGCTCGACGAGCGCCAGGCCGGCCGGCACGAGGCCGCGAACCTCCCTCTCGCTCTGGCTCTGGCGGTGCTGGCGGTCACGGCGAGCCTCGCGGCGGTGCTGCTGTGGGCTCCGGCTGCTGCCTCGACGGTGCTGACCGTCGGCGGCGCGCCCTACCTCTCGAACCCCGCCGCCCTTCCCTACCTGCGCGGCGAAAGCTGGGCCGCCGTGGCCACCGCCGCGGCCGTCGCCGCCCTGCTCGGCCTCTGCCGCCGGCGCCGGCCGTCCCGATCGTGGCTCTCGCTGCTGGCGGTGCTGCTGCTGGCGGTCGATCTCCGGCACCACGGCCAGAGGCTGGTGCGAACGGTGCCGGCCGCCGTCTACCAGGTGCCGCCGCCGCTGGCCGCCTCTCTCCTGCCGGCCCGCGACCGCGTCTTCGCGACCCCCGAGGCCGGCACCGACCTGTCGCCGGCGAAGGTGGCGAACCAGGCCGACCGGACGAGCCTGTACATCGCGAGACTCACACCGTACAGTGGCCTGCTCTGGCGCATTCCCTACGCCTTCGACGTCGACTACGACCTCATGCTCACCCACTGGGCTCAAACGTCCGACGAGATCCTCCAGCACGAGTGGCTCCAGCCCGAGCGCAGCTTCCGCTACCTGGGCGCCTGGAACGTGCGCACCCTGCTGACGGCGAGGCGGATCGCCGAGCAGCCGCCGGCGGGATCGGACCCGGTGCTCATCGGTTTGAGCCGGCTGGAGAATCCCCACGTGCTGCCCCGCTTCCGCTTCGTGCCGCGGGTGACCTTCCATCCCGACCTGACCGCGGCGGTCGCCGCGGCGCGGGCCGCGAGCTGGGGGCTCGGCCGGGAGGATCACGCCGTGCGGCCGGGGCTGCCGGGCCAGACTCTCACCTACTCCCGGCCGCCGCGGCTTCTGGAGTCGGCGGACGAAGGGGGGCGGGTCCGCCTGCGCTACCGGGCGGAGACGGGGGCGTTCTTCGTCGCCGCCACCACCTTCGACGAGGGCTGGCGAGCCCGCATCGACGGCGCTCCGGTGGCCGTCCATCCCACGGCGGCCTGCCAGATCGGGGTGGAGCTCCCGCCCGGCGAGCACCGGCTGGTCCTCGAGTATCGGGACCCGTTCGTTCCGGTCGGCGCGGCCGTGAGTCTCTTCTCCTTGCTGGTGGGCGTGCTGGTTTTCAGGCGCTCCCCGGAGGCGCGATGACGGCGATTCGGCGTCTCGCCGTGGCGCTGCAACCGGCGTTGCTGGGCGGGGCCTGGGTGGTGAGCCTCCTCTGGCCGCTGCTCTCCCCGCAGCGGGCGCTGGCCAACCGCGACATCGCCGCCTTTCACCTGCCTTTGCGCTTCGCCTTCCGGGAGCTCGCCGCCTTCGGCCTGCCGCTGTGGAACCCGTGGCTGCACGGCGGCCAGCCGCTGCTGTCGAACCCCAGCTACGGCGCCTTCTATCCACCGAGCTGGCTGGTCTTCGCCGTGACCCCCTACTACGCCTTGAGCCTGATGGCCCTGCTGCACGTGGGCCTGGCCTTCGCCGGCGCCTGGCGGCTGGCGCGCCGGCTGGGCTGCGGGCGCGGCGCCGCGGCGCTGGCGGGGATCGGCTACTCGGGCTGCGGCGCCTTTTTCTCGCAGCTCAGCGCCTTCACGCTGCTCTTGAGCCTGGCCTGGCTGCCCTGGCTCCTCGCCTGGGCGGACGAGGCCCTGTGCGTGCCGGGGGATGAGCGCTGGTGGCGGCCGGCGCTGCTGGCGGGAGGCGTCCTGGGCCTGCAACTGCTCAACGGCGAGCCGTCGACGGTGTTCATGAGCGGCCTCGCGCTGCTCGCCCTGACGGTGTCGGCGGCGGGGCGGCAGCAGGGAGCCCGGCAGCGGGCGCAACGGGCGCTGAGAGCGCTGCTTCCCCTGGCCTTCGCGTTGGCCCTGGCGGCCGTGCAGCTCCTGCCCACCCTGGGCCGGATGGCGGACTCGCCCCGCCGCATCCTGGACGCCTGGCACTCCACGCTCTGGTCGCTGCCGCCGCAACGCCTGGCGGAAGTCGTCTTCCCCCGGTCCTACGGCGATCCGACCCGCGCTTCCGAGGGGTTGTTCTTCGGTGGCGAGCTCAACGACGGCCACCGCCCCTATGTCGAGTCGCTGTATCCAGGGTTGCTGCTGGCCGTGCTGGGAGCGGCGGCTCTCCTGCGCGGCGGTATTCCCAGGCGGGCGGCGTGGGTCTTCGCCTTCGTCACCGGCATTTTTCTCGCCCTCGGCCGCCACAATCCGCTGTACGCGGGGGTTCGGCGGATGGTGACGCTGCTGGCGATTCAACGCTATCCGGAGAAGTTCGCGATTCTGGCGATCCTGGCGCTGGTGATCGCGGGAGCGCTCGGCTGGCAACGGCTGCTCGACGAGCGCCAGGCGGGCCGGCCCCAGGCCGCGAACCTCCCCCTCGCCCTCTCTCTGGCGTTGCTGGCCGCCGCGCTGACGCTGGCATCGCTCCTCCTGTGGGCTCCGGGCATCGCCTCGCCGCTCATCGACGCCGGACCGCCCGGCTTGACGGACCGCGGCGCGGCGCTCTCCTACCTGCGCGCCGAGAGCTGGGGGGCGGTGGCCACGGCCGGCGCGGTCGCCGTCCTCCTCGCTCTCTGCCGTCGGCGCCGGCCGGCCCGGCGGTGGCTCTCGCTGCTGGCGCTGCTGCTGCTGGCCCTCGATCTCTGGCACTACGGCCACCGTTTGCTGAGGACGGTGCCGGCCGCCGTCTACCAGACGCCGCCGCCGCTGGCCGCTTCGCTCCTGCCGGCCCGGGACCGCGTCTTCGCGCCGATCCAGGCCGGGGCCGAGGTGGCGCCGGAATCCCTGGCGAGTCAGGCCGACCGGACGAGCCCCTTCATCGCCCGGCTGACGCCTTACGGCGGCCTGCTGTGGCGCATCCCCTATGCCTTCGACATCGATTTCGACCTCATGCTCACCCAATGGGCTCAAGGAGCGGACGCGATTCTGCGGCTCGAGTGGGAGGACCTGGGGCGGAGCTTCCACTATCTCGGCGTCTGGAACGTGCGCACCATCCTGATGGCGAGGCGGAGCGCGGACCAGCCGCCGGCGGGAACGGAACCCGCGCTTCAGGGTCTGCGCCGGCTGGAGAACCGCCATGTGCTGCCCCGTTTCCGTTTCGTGCCACGGGTGACCTTCCATCCCAGCCAGCCGGCCGCGCTCGCCGCGGCCCGGGCGGCGGACTGGACGGTCGCCCGGGAGGAGCATGCCGTCCGTCCGGGGCTGCCTGCCCGAACCGTGGTCTTTACCCGGCCGCCACGGCTCCTGGATTCGGCGGACGAAGGGGGAAAGATCCGTTTCCACTACCGGACGGAGACCGAGGGGGCGTTCTTCGTCGCCGCCATGACCTTCGACGAGGGCTGGCGGGCGCGGATCGACGGCGCGCCCGTCGCCATCCATCCCACCGCGGCCTGCCAGCTCGGAGTGGAGCTGCCGCCCGGCGAGCACCGGCTGGTCCTCGAGTACCGGGACCCGTTCGTCCCCGTGGGCGGCGCCGTCAGCCTTCTGGCCCTGCTGGTGGGCGGACTGACGTTCACCAAGCTGGGAAACGGCCGGCGGCCGCGGGCGTCGCCATGACGGCGGCGGCAGGCCGCCGCGGCCTCGTGGCGCTGGCTCCCGTCCTCCTGGGCACGGTCTGGCTGGCGAGCCTCTTCGCGCCGGTGCTGCCGCCGTCCCGGGCGCTGGCGAACCGCGACATCGCTCTGTTCCATCTCCCTCTGCGCCTCGCCTTCCGCGAGCTCTGCGCTTTCGGCCTGCCGGCCTGGAACCCCTGGCTGCACGGCGGCCAGCCCATTCTGTCGAACCCCAGCTACGGCGCGTTCTACCCTCCGAGCTGGCTGGTGCTCGCCGTGCCGCCCTACTATGCCTTGACGCTCATGGCGGTGCTGCACGCCGCGGTGGCTTTCGCCGGCGCCTGGCGGCTGGCGCGGCGGCTGGGCGGCGGCCGTGGCGCCGCCTCGCTCGCCGGGGTGGGATTCGCCGGCGGCGGCGTCTATCTCTCGCTGCTCAGCGCCTTCAACCTGTACTGGGGAATCTCCTGGCTCCCCTGGGTGCTGGCCTGGGGGGACGAAGCGCTGCGGGCAGGCCCGGGCGAGCCGTGGCACCGGCCGGCGCTCCTGGCGGGAGGCGCCCTGGGCCTCGCCCTGCTCAACGGCGAGCCGTCGACGGCGATGATGAGCGCCCTGGGCCTGCTGGCGCTGGCCGTCGCGGCGGGATTCCGGCGGCCGGCGTCCGCGCCGCGCGTGCTGCTGCCGTTCCTGATGGCCCTGGCGCTCGCCGCCGTGCAGCTCGTACCCACCGTCGGCCGCCTCGCCGACTCGCCGCGGCGAGACCTCCCGGCCGGCTACGCGACGGTCTGGTCGCTACCGCCGTCGCGCCTGATCGAGGTGGTCCTGCCGCGCTTCTTCGGCGATCCGGCCCGCACCTCCGAGGGCCTGTTCTTCGGCTGGGGGGTCGACGATCTCGACTACCCCTATCTCGAATCGCTCTATCCCGGGCTGCTGCTGGCGGTGCTGGGGATCGCCGCCCTCCTGCGGGGCGGCATTCCGCGCCGGGCCGCCTGGGCCGTCGCCCTGGCCGCGGGTCTCGCCCTGGCCCTCGGCCGCCACAACCCGCTGTACGAGGGGCTGCGCCGGACCATCCCCCTGCTGGGGCTGCTGCGGTTTCCCGAGCGGTTCGCCATGCTCGCCGTCCTGGCGCTGGCCCTGGCGGGCGCCTTGAGCTGGCAGCGGCTCCTCGACGACCGGCAGGCCGGACGTCCCGAGGCCGCTGACTTTCCCCTCGCCGTCTCCTTGGTCGTGCTGGCCACCGCCCTCGTCTTGACCCTCCTGTTGACCTACGAGCCGCGGATGGCGGCAGGCTTTGTGGCGGCCCACGGCGCCCCCGATCTCGATGCCGCGCACCGGCTGGCCGCCGCGGCGTACCTGCGGGCCGAAGGCTGGGCGGCGGTGGGGACCGGGGCGGCGGTCGCCTCCCTGCTCGCCCTCTGCCGCTGGCCGCGGCCGTCGCGGCGCCTCTTGTCACTCCTCGCCGTCGCCCTGCTGGCCGCCGATCTCTGGCACTACGGGCACGGCCTGCTGCGGACGGTTCCGGCCGCGACCTATCGCGTGGCGCCGCCCCTCGCCGCGTCGCTGTCGCCAGCCCGCGACCGCGTCTGGGTGGAGCCGGCGGCGGCCGGGGAACGGCTGCCGCTCTGGGACGCCCGCGCGGCCTTCACCCACGTCTACCTGTCGCGGCTGGAGCCCTACTCGGGGCTGCTCTGGCAGATCCCCTACGCCTTCCACAAGGACTACGACCTGATGCTCACCGGCTGGGCCCGCAAGGCGGCGGCGATCCTCGACGAGGAGCGGGCGCAGCCGCAGGCGGCCTACCGCTATCTCGGCGTCTGGAACGTGGGAACCCTGCTGCTGCGCCGCACGGCCGTGGACCAGCCGCCGGCCGTCTCCGACCCCAGCGCCGCGGTGCTGCGCAAGGTGGCGAACTCGTACGTGCTCCCCCGCTTCCGTTTCGTGCCGCGCGTGACGTTCCACGCCACCCACCGGGAGGCGCTCGCCGCCGCCCGGGCCGGCCACTGGAACGTCGCCCGCGACGAGCAGAGCGTGCAGAGCGCGGGGCCGCCGCGCAGCGCCGTCTACTCCCAACGGGTCCAGTTGCTGGAGGTCGAGGACCAGGGCGGCCGGCTGCTGCTCCACTACCGTGCCGGGCAGGGGGCGTTCCTGGTGGCCGCCACGACCTTCGACTCCGGTTGGAACGCCCGGGTGGACGGCTCACCCGTGGCGGTACGCCCGACGGCGGCCTGCCAGCTCGGCGTCGAGCTGCCGCCGGGCGAGCACCGGCTCGACCTGCGGTATCGCGACCCCTGGATGCCGGCCGGCGCGGCTCTCAGCCTGGCGGCCCTCGCCGCGGGAATGATTGCGATGGCGACGGCGATGGCGCGGCTCCGGCGGACGAAACGGGCCGCCGCGATGGCGTAGAATCCCCGCACCGTGTCGCTCGAGCTTCTTTTCGGCTGCTACGCCACGATCCTCGGCCTGATCGTCGGCAGCTATCTCAACGTGGTGATCTACCGGCTGCCGCTGGGGATCTCCACCGTGCTGCCGCGGTCGCGCTGCCCGGCCTGCGGCGCGGCCATCCGCGCCTGGGACAACCTGCCCGTGCTCTCCTTTCTGCTCCTGCGGGGGCGCTGCCGCGCCTGCGGCGCCGCCATCTCGCCGCGCTATCCGTTGATCGAGGGGGCGACCGGGCTGCTCTTCCTGGGCTCCTTCCTGCGCTTCGGCATCGCCTGGGCCGCGGTCGCCGGCGCCGTCTTCTGCGCCCTGATGGTGACGCTGGCGATGATCGACCTCGACCACATGATCCTGCCCGACGTCCTGACCTGGCCCGGGGTCGCGGCCGGCATTCTGCTGCAGCCGCTCACCGGCTGGGCCTCGCCGGGGGCCGCCGGTCCCTGGCGGGCGATGGCCGGCGGAGCCCTGGGAGCCGCGGTCGGCGCCGGCATCCTGCTCGCCGTCTGGGGCGGCTGGTATTTGCTGCGGCACGAGGAGGGCATGGGGCTCGGCGACGTCAAGATGCTGGCCGCCATCGGCGCCTTCCTGGGTTGGCGGGGAGTGCTCGTGTCGCTCTTCCTGGGAGCCCTCTCGGGAGCCGTCGTGGGTTTGATGGTGATGGCCTGGCGCGGCGGCGACCTCAAGTCGAAGCTCCCGTTCGGCACCTTTCTCGCGCTGGGCGGCTTGATCGCCCTGTTCGCCGGCCAGTGGATCGTGGCGGCCTACGCCCGGTTGCTATGACGGCGGGAGCGGAGCCGGTCCGGTGGCGGTTGGACCTGCGCCGCGAGGTCCTGATCCTGCTGCCCGTCGCCCTGCTGCTGCTGGTCGTCCTCTCGACCTTCACCCTCCTCTCCTACCGCAACGCCATCTCCCTGCTCGCCGCCGAGCGCCAGGAGGAGGCTGCCCGGCTGGCCCGGACGGTGGCCGAGCGCCTGGCCGCGGAGCCCGTGCCGAGCGGCGCCGAGCTGGGGCTCCTCGCTCCCAACGCCCGCGGCGTGGCGCTGCTCGACGAGGCGGGACGCCCGCTCGCCGCCAACGGCGAGCTCCCCTTGTCCGCCCTGCTGGCGCCCGTCGCCGGCGTGAGAGTGCTCATGCCGGTGGGAGTGGGGCCGCAAGCGGATTCCGACACGGTCAGCGGCTTCGCCCCCTTAACCGGCAGGGAGGGCGGGAGGTTCGTGCGGGTGGACCTGGCGGCGGGAGGGCTCGCCCGGCAGTTGCGTGGGCTGCGCGTTCTTTCCACCGTGGTGCTGACCATCAACGGGGCTCTCGTGGTGCTGGTCGTGCTGTTCCTCCGCCATCTGATGGCTCCCTTCGAGCGGCTCCTCGAACGCGCCAAAGAGGTGAGCCGGCCGACGGCGGGAGAAGGCGAGATCGAGTTTCTCGTCGCCACCTTCGAACGGGCGCTCGCCGGGCTCGCGGCGACCGAGCGGCGGGAGGAGGACGATTTCGCCGACGTCGAGCGGACGCTCGTCGCGAGCCTGCAGAGCGGCCTGCTGCTGCTGGATCGCGAAGCCTGCGTCCTGGCGACCAACGTCGTGGGCACCGAGCTGCTGGGGATCGGCGCCTTCGCTCCCGGCACTCCGGTCGCCGAGCTGCTGCGCGATCAGCCGGAGATGAGCGACCTGCTTTCGGCCGCGGTTCTCCGCGGCGGCGGGCTCCACCGGCAGGAGTGCTCCGTCCGGGTTGGCGAGGTCACGCGGGTCCTCGGCCTGACTCTCCACCCTCTGCGCCGCGACGACGGCGAGCCGCGCGGCTATCTGGTTCTCTTCGCCGATCTGACGGAAGCCCGCCAACGCGCCGAGGAGAACCGCCTGTCCGAGAGCCTCGTGTGGCTGAGCGAGCTCGCGGGCGGCGTCGCCCACGAGCTGCGCAACAGCCTGGCGACGCTGCGCGGCTATCTGACGCTCATCGACAGGCGCCCGGCGGACGGCTCGATCGCCGACTACCTCGGCGAGATCCGCGGCGAGGCCGATCACCTGCAACGGGTGCTCGAAGACTTCCTGTCCTTCGCGCGGCCGGGCACCGCCCGCATTCAGGACGTCGCGCTCCAGCCGCTCCTGCTGCGGGCCGCGGCCGATCCCGCCCTGGACGGATTCGCGGTGGAGGTCCGGGGCGCGGAGCCCGGTCTGCGGATGCGGGGCGACGCGCAATTGATCGAGCGGGCGGTGCGCAATCTGCTCCACAACGCCGTGCAGGCCGAACGCGAGGCCGGCGGCTCGGGACCGGTCACGGTGAGGGTACAGGAGGGGCCGGAGGGTCTGGAGATCGCCGTGGAGGACCGGGGTCGCGGCGTCAATCCCGAGATCCGCGACCGGCTGTTCCATCCGTTCGTCACCGGCCGCGCCGGAGGTGTGGGCCTCGGGCTGGCCCTGGCCCAGCGGATCGTCGTCCTGCACCGCGGGCGGATTCGCCTCGACGAGCGAGAGGGCGGCGGCACCCGAGCCGCGATGGTCTTTCCTGCCGACGGCTCTATCTAGGCGGTGGCGGCGGCGCCTCGGCGTTCGCGTCCGCGGGCGCCGGGGGCTTCTCCATGAGCGGCGTGCTCATCACGTCGATCTTGGCGCTCGCGAAGTCGATGACGTCCGGGAACACGGCGGTGAAAGCCGTGTTCTGATTCGGGTGCAGCGACCGGGTGGTGAGCGCCGCGGCCTGCGTGGCGAACTGCTCGCCGCGCGGGTTGAAGAGCCGCACGTTCACCGAGATGGCCACCGCGAGGTCCGGCCCCATGTTGCGCACGGAGCCGGTGATCTCGAGGGCGTGCGTGTCCGGGTTGTGGCTCTGTTTCCAATCCACGACCTTGACCGCGCCGGGAGCCGCCGCGGCGTCGGAGGCAGGCTTCGCGTCGCCCTCCTTGGCGTCGTCCTTGGGCGGCGCGGGTGGTTTGGCGAAGTCCTTGTCGGTGAAGACGTGGGTGGATTTCTTCACCGGCGCCGCCTCGGCGGCGGCGCTCGCCTTGGCCGCCGCCGCCTCTTCCGCCATCGCCGTCGTCGCCTGCCGGCTGGCGTCGAGGTCGACCTCGGTCAGGCGCAACGACGACAGGGTGCCGTCCTTCAGGGTGAAGACGACCCGCTTCCCGTCGACCTTCCAGGGGCCCTGGGTCTCGACTTTGCCGCCATCGGTGGTCACCAGCCAGTCGGCCCGTGCCGGCGCCGCCGGCCCGGAGGCCGCGACGCAGAGACAGATCGCCGCCGCCGGCAGCAGGCCCGGAAGTCGTCTCGCCTTGGCATCCTTCACGTCTAGTTCTCCTTCCAGTTCTTGCGGATGACGCACACCGGCACCGGTGCGATACAGACGATACCATTGTCGGACTGAATCGTCTTGATGTCCTGGGTGAAGCTGGCGAACTGGCAGTTGTTGGGGAAGAGGCCCATCAGCTTCTTCGTGACGTCCGCCAAGCCCGAGCAGAGAGGCGCCGCGCTGGGTGCGCAGTTGGGGTTCGTCTTCGCGTCGCAAGGGGGGTTTTTCGTGGCGCTGGTCTCGACGAACGGGTTGGTGACGAAATCGGACTTCCTCGTGCACCGGCCGCCGGAGCAGCAATCGGTGTCGCAGGGTCCCTTGATCGGATCGCCGGTGGACGTGTAGACCGTGAAGATGTTACTCACGCCGCTCTTGGCGCAGACCGCGCCGACGACCGAGAACGTCGGATCGTAGGAGGTGAAGATGGAGAGCCCGGACAGAGTGAACGGCTTGGTGATCATCCGTTCATCCGACCCGAGCTTGAGGAACCAGCCCGGCAGATGGTTGGTCGCCGGGTTGAGCAGGAAATTGGAGCCCGCGGGCGCTTGGTTGAAGGACGTGATGTCCTCGTACATGCTTTCGTCCTTCACCGCCACGCCCGTGGCGAAGTTGTCGTCGAGGATCACGTAGAGGCGGCCGGGAGGGCTGGTCTTCGACCACAGGTCCCAACGGTCGCCGGTGCCGAAGGAGAGGGCGTACTTGCCGAGCTGGGCCACGAAGACCACCGACGGCGGGAAGAAGATGGGGCCGCGCTTGCCGGTGTCGGACTGCAGCGTGTCGAAGATCCTGAACGGCTCCCAGGCCGTATCCGTGATCGTCCACTCGTGGGTGACGGAATCCTTCTCGTACCGGCCGGCGACGCGGATGTTGACCTTGTAGAGGGAGCCCGCCGTGGTGCCGATGTAGACCGTGTCGATATAGCCGTCCTGGTCGGTGTCCACGGCGGCCGGATCGCTGGGCGCGGAGCCGTCCAAGTGCCGCTTGTAGATCGCCTTGCCGGTCTCGACGTCCACCATGTAGAGATAGTTGCCCTGCTGGTTCAGGTTGCTCGGGTCCATGCCGCCGCCGAAGATGGCCACGTACTTGTCGATCAGCCGCGGCGTCGTCTCCGTCGTCTGCACCAGGATGCGTCCCATGGTGGGTGTCGACCAGGTCTGGCCGAGGTCTGCCTTGCCGTTGCCGTCGGCGTCCCGGGTGTCGGTGAAAGTCCAGAGCACCGAGCCGAAGGGGACCGTGCCGCAGTCGCTGACACTGGCGCCGCTGCCGTTCCAGCAGGAGGGGATAAAAGTGCTGACGGGCTGCGGCACGCGATTGGAGTTGAGGATGTCCGGCTGGGTCACGTCCACGGCCACGTAGCCGCTGCCCCCCTCGCGGAAGCCGCCGACGACGATCGTGCGCCACTCCCGCACCGTGCTGCTGCCGATGTCGTCGGGGACGTCGGTATGGCTGGGATCGATGAAGACGTCGTCCACCTGGGGAGTGCCGTCCACCCCCCAGACCTGGGTGGAGTCGGGCACCAGCTTCTGGAGATTGGACAGCAGCGGCCGCGGCACGAGGGAGTAGATCTCGTAGCCGGTGCCGTTGTCGAAGGCCGGGGGAGTCGCGCTGCTGTCGTAGAGCCCGGCGTCGAAGATGTGGAGCTGCTGATCGTTGTCGCCGACCACCAGCATCTTGCGGCGGAACTCGTGCTTGAGGGCGAAGCACTGGTAGCCCGGGTTGCCGCCCGTGCAGGTCAGGCTGTTGTTGGCGTAGAGGTTCAAGTTGTAGTACCGGCTGCGGCTCGGCGAGCTGACGATCAGGGGGTTCGAGTGGAAGATGTCGTCCAGCAGGAAAGTGATGGTGCTCGTGACGCCGGTCGAATCGGTGATGGTGTCGGTTTTCGCCTTGTAGGTGGACTTGAGGATGTTGATCACCGTTGCGTCCGCGGTCGCGTCGCTGGTAGTCGGCAAGGGCGAAAGGTTCAGGCCGGCGTAGAGGTCCACCTTGTCGGCCGCGGTCGTTTGCGGCAAGAGCAGCTTGGTGACCATCGGCACGGTGGCGGTGGTCTGGGCCTGAGTGTAGTAGACGCGGCGCTGGCGGTTGCCGCCGCCGATCTGGAAGTTCGGCGTCGCGGCGCTCAGGTCGCTCGCGCTCGGCGCGAGGTCGAGGAGCTTGTTCCCCGCGTCCCAGAGATGGCAGCCGTTGGTGAGGCTCGAGCTGCAGGCCAGGGTCTTGTTCGGCAGTCCGGCGGCCGTCAGCGGCAGGGGTTTCAGATAGGCGTCCAGATGTCCGTCCCAGTAGCCCTTCTTGTCGATCGGCGTGAAGTTGCTCAGATAGATCTTGTCCTGCACGTCGGTCTCCACGGCCGGCACCGCCGCCGAGGCGAAGGCGCGGTTGTCCTCCTGGATGGCGCCGAAGATTTTCTGCAGCTCGGCGAGCAGGGCCGTCTGGTCCTGAGGGTAGACCGGCGCGCCGCTGCCGCCGTTGGACGCCATGCAGGTCAGCGCGTTGGCGCTGCCGCTCGCGACGCCGAAGCCGATGACGAAGGTGGTGACGCTGTCGGAGCCCTTCAGAGTCGCGGCGGCGGTGCAAGCGGGCGTAATGTCGATCGGGCCGGTATTGGGTGGATTTTTGTTGCAGGTCTCGTCGCCGTCGGTGAGGATGAGCACGTACTTCCTGCGGCAGGCCCATTCAGGGTCGTTGGCCGCGGCGACCGTAGCCCAGGCTTCGTACCAGGTCTTGTAGGCCTGGAGCGTGGTGGCCAGCGGGGTGTTGCCCTCCCCGATCAGCGGGTGGACGCTCGTGTTCTTCAACTGCAAGGCGAAGGAGGTGCCTGTACCGGTGATCGCGTCCTGAAAGTAGTGCGCGACGCGGAAGTCCGGCGTCGTCTCTCCCAGGCGGAGGTTGGGGGCGAGCCGGTCCAGCACCTCGTCCTTGTTGTTCTTGGTCCAGCTCAGCGGCAGAAAGTCGCCTTCGTTGAAGACGGTGTTGGTCGGAAAGCTGGGATTGGTCGTCGTCGGGTACTTGAGGTTCACCGTGACGTTGGGCGTGACCGTGGTGATCTTGTAGCCGTCGGCGGTGGTGTCGGAGTTGGGGTCGTAGCCGATGACCGGACTGGTTCCGGAGCCGCAGGTATTGCTGGCCTGCTTTTCGTCGGCGCCGGTGGTGGAGCTCGTATCGTAGAGGTTGTCGAGCACGGCGTCGGTGATGAGCGAGTAGGTGACGTTGTAGAACGACACCTGATCGGCGGCGTCGAAGGCCGTGGTGAGCGGCGCGTTGGCGCCGCATTTGGTCGAGGCGGTACCGGTCTGGAGGCGGCGGCGCTGCCAACTCACCGTGATGGAGGAATCGCCAAGCTTGCTGCCGTTCGCGAGCTTGCTCTCGACGTAGTAGGTGCGGCCGCCGAACCGGACCCAGGCGCCGAAGGTCTTGTCGCCGTTGTCGCCCGTCCGCGGATAGCCAACCATCTGGCGAAGGTTGGCGTTCGTCGCCGGCACGGTCTGCGGGCTGGTGCAGGTGTACTGAACCTGGACGTTGGCGTCGAAGCTGCTGTTGGGGGCGCCGCCGCCGAAGGCATAGCCCTGCCCGGCGGTCGGATAGGGCAGGGTGGCGCTCCAGGTCGGATCCACGTTGGGCTTGTAGATCCAATGCTTGCGCAGGACCCGCAAGCCGTCCTGGTTGAAGGTCGCGAAGCCATAGGAGATGTTGTTGAACTGCGTCATCACCTGATAGAGCGCCTGCTTGGCCCCGTAGAGCTTCGAGTTCGTGTCGTCGCCCGCCGCGAGAGCGTCGATGCCGGCCTGGTTCGGTATTTCGTTCATCGATCCCGAGGTGTCGAGGATGACGAACACGTAAGGGTCTCCCGACGACTGCCGCAGCAGGTCCCGGTCGTCGCTCCAGGCGGGCCGGACCTGGGTCCACAGCCCCATCCCAAGGGCCAGCGTTAAGGCTGCGGGAAGCAGGGAGTGAGCGGCGTGACGGCAGCGTTGGCGTGACATGACGATCTCCTCGATCAAAAAGGGGCCGAAACAAAAGGCTGCAAAATCGTTATTTGTAATTGGCCTGGTCCGGCGCGACGTTGAGGACTTCCCGGAAAGGCTGGAACTCCACCATGAGCTCCAGGTTCTTGGTGGCGAGCACCGTCTTCGTGCCGCCGCTGTCGACGCCGAAGCGGGTGGCCGTCACCACGACGTCGTGGGTGATGGCCTGATAATCGCTGCCCTGGTTGATCTCACAGAGGTTGCAGGGTCCGGTGTTGACCTCCACCATGGCGGGGATCACGACCCGGGTTCCCAGCTTGGTCGAGCCCGGGTCCATGAAGGTCAGGTCCTGGGCCGAGCGGTCGTTGGCGATGAGCAGGTTGGTCACCGCCGCGGTGACGCCGGCTTCGGCGCCGTAGAAAACCCGGTTGACGGTGCGCTCGTTGGCTCCCACCTCGACCTCGCTCTGGGTGATGAAGGCGAGGACGAGGCCGAGGAGCGTCAGGACCAGGAGCACCATCAGCACCAGGATGTAGGCGCTGCCGCTCTCTTTGGAGGATTTGTGGGCCGAGCTGTGGTTTTCGCTCATTGGGTCAGGTTCCTCAGATTCACGACGGTTTGCAGCACGCGGCGGCGATAGAGCCGGGCCATGCTGCCTTTGAAGGTGGTGGAGTCGTAGCCGTTGACCGGATCGTTGATGTCGGTCGTGCTGTAGGCGTGGTCTTCGACGCCGGCCAGAACGGGCGCCAGGAAGTCGTGGTCCGCGCGGTTGGTCCGCGCCAGGGTGCTGATGCGGATCGCTTTCAGGCCGCCGGTGAGCGCGGTGTCGGCGGCCGCGTTGCCCTGCCACTCATCGGTCGCCGGGTTGGCCAGATCCTCCGCCAGTTGGCCGTCACTGTTGACGTCGATGCCGAAGGCGATCTGCAGGTCCACGATGCCGTCGGCGATGTCCTGCTTGAGGTTGCTGGTGTCGTCGGCGTACGGCAGATCGGTGCCGGGGTAGAAGCGGGCGCGCGAGAGCACCGGGGTCAGGGTGCTGGTGGCGTCGCCGGAGATCGCGTGATCCTCGCGCACGTAGAAGCGGTACTCCTCCAGGAGACCCACGAACGCCACGTTGGTCAGCGAGGAGTTCAGGCTGGCGCCGGCCGGAGCCGGATAAAGGGCGCGATATTTGGCCACCGTGGTGTCGACCGGATCGCAGACGAAGGCGATGGTGATACCGCCGGTGGGGCACGTCGCCGCCGCCTTGGTCGAGTTCACGGGGTCGAGCACCACGATGGAGTAGATGGTGTCGGCGATCGGGCTGACCAGGATCAGCGCTTCCTTCCGGATTTTGCCGCTCCCGGCCAGGTCGATGAGCGCCGTCAGCGCCGTGAGGTCCTGGTCCGTGCCGGCGGGTGACTTGTTGCAGATCGCCACCGTACCGCCGGTGGCGTTGGCGGTCGTCGGAGTGCCGGGGCCGGAGAGCGTGAAGGTGTTGGGGTTGGCGAAGGCGGCCTGGTAGATGGGCGTCGCGAAGGCGCCGCGAAGGGTGAGGACGTCGGTCCCTTCCAGGATCTTGGGGGAGTCCGTGTCGCCGGCGATGAGGTTGGTGCCGGCCGGCGCGTTGTTGAGCACGCTGATCCCGGAGCCCGTGGGCAGCGCGGTTCCAGCGGTCACCGGCATGCCTCCCCGGCCGGCCATCCGTGCCATCCGCACCATGTCGTACTGCGCGATGCGCTCCGACTGCTGCATGTCGGCCACGTTGGTCTGCACCCGCGTCAGCTTGTTGTTGAAGTCGAACAGCATGAGGATGCCGAGGACGACGATGACGGTGACCGCCAGCGCCACCAGAAGCTCGACGAGGGTGAAGCCCTGCTGGCCGGAAGGCCGGTTGGCGAAGTCGCGGCGCGGGTTCATCGGCAGCTCCTCAAAAAGCCTTGAAAACCGACAGGGTGATCTGCTTGCCGCCGCCCAGGGGGCCACCGGCACGGCCGCTCTGCACCGCGATCTGGATCTGCTTGGCGTGGACGGAGGCCGCCGGGGTGTCCGCGCTGAGCGGGCCGTCCAGCTTGCCGTCGTGGTCGATGTCGACCATGCCGCCGAGGCCGAAATTGCGGATGGTGACGGTGCGGGTCCAGAGCGCCACGTCACCGGTGGTGGTGAGGGTGGTTTCCCATTTTTGATCCATCTTCGAGTAGTACTGCACCGTCACCGCCTCCGTTCCCGCCGTCACCGCGAGGTCCGGGCTGCTGAACGGCAGCGCGTACAGCCGCTCCAACTCGGACTTGGCATAGTTCGTCGACTGGGTGAAGTCGGCGCCCGCGCGGTTGTTGACGATCGCCTGGGTGAAAAAAGGCACGATGCCCAGGGCGACGATCAGGAAGATGGCCGAGGCGATCAGTACCTCGATCAGCGAAAACCCTCGCGGTCCGCGAGATTCCAGGCGGGAGGCGCGCGCTAGAAGATCGTGCTGGTGTTCCAGGTCCATGCCTTGCCTCCTTGATTCCGGGTGTACCAGGCGCTGTCCGTCTCGTTCCATTTCCGCACCTGGACGCGGGCGGTCGCCTGCGGATCGATCCGCAGCTCCAGGTAATTGGCGTTGTTGTCCACGAACCGGAACGATCCGACCTCCGCCACCGAACCGTCCGAATTGAAAGTGAAGCAATTGGGCGTGACGACGAGGGTGATCGCGAGCTGCGGGGACGGCGCCCCGAAGTTGACCGCCTTGGGCAGCGTAAACCAGGCATTCTGCGTCGTCCCCAAGCTGCCCGTGACCTGTTTGGTCGCCGTATCGGCGCAGACCGTCGCCGTCTGGTTCGTCCGAATGGCTTGATAGCGCGCCTTCTGCGCCATCAGCGCGAGCTGCTGCGCCGTGCCTTCGAGCTGGCTGCGGGAGTAGTACTTCGCCAGCTCCGGGTAGCTGACGAGGGCGAGGATCATGCCGATCGCCAGGACGACCAACAGCTCGACGAGGGTGAAACCCGCGATCCCTCGAACCGCCTTGGACGGATTCATTGACGCTCCTTGCTAAGTGCCTACGATTTTCCTGGTTTGCAGGCTCGATGCCAGCGGGGCGGTCTGCACGGCAACTCTCAGTAAATAAAGGGATAGAGCGGATTCTTCGGCCTTTTTGCAAGCTTCTTGAAGGCGCCCGAGCGTTACCAACGGTACCAAGAGTGTTGATGCTCGTTTACTCCCGATACCTGGGCACCCCTTCCAGATCGTGCTCCTTGACCTTGCGCAGGAGCACGCGGTAGCCCATTCCCAGAAGCTCGGCCGCCCGCCGCTTGTCGCCCTCGGCGGCGACCAGGGCCTCCTTGAGGCGCTCCCGCTCGCTCGGGGCCGCCAGGGGCCGGAGCAGCGGCCGCAGGTCGGCGGCGCGCAGCACGGGTCCCTCGGCGAGGATCACCGCCCGCTCCAGCACGTTCGCCAGCTCGCGGACGTTGCCCGGCCAGGCCTGAGCGGCGAGCAGCTCGAGGGCCGCCTCTTCGAGCCGCGGCGGCTCGCTGCGGTGGCGCAGGGCGATCTCCTCCAGGAGGTGATGGGCGAGGAGGGGGATGTCGCCGGCGCGCTCCTTCAGGGGCGGCAGCTCGATGGGGAAGACGTTGAGGCGAAAGAAGAGGTCGGCCCGGAACTCGCCGGTTTCCACCATGGCGGCGAGGTCGCGGTTGGTGGCCGCCACCAGCCGGATGTCCGCCTTCAGGGTGCGCCCGCCGCCCACCCGCTCGAAGGTCCGCTCTTCCAGCGCGCGCAGCACCTTGCTCTGCACGCTTGGCGGGAGCTCGCCGATCTCGTCGAGGAAGAGGGTGCCTCCCTCGGCGAGCTCGAAGCGGCCCGGCGCGCGGCGGTCGGCGCCGGTGAAGGCCCCTTTCTCGTGGCCGAAGAGCTCGTTCTCCAGCAGCGACTCGGGGATGGCGGCGCAGTTCAGGGCCACGAAGGGTCCGGCGTGGCGCGGCGACAAGGCATGGATCGAACGGGCGAAAAGCTCCTTGCCGGTGCCGCTGTCGCCGGTGAGCAGGACGTTGCTCTCCTTGGGACCCACCTTCCGCATCAGCCGCAGGGCGGCGCGGAAGCGCGGATGGGCGCCGACCAGGGCCGGCGCGCCGGGAGCGCGGAAGACGGCCGTGTCGTCGCGCTCTCCCAGCGCCTGCTCGATGAGGCGCGACAGGTCGTCGAGCTCCAGCGGCTTCTCCAGGAAATCGTAGGCGCCGAGCTTCATCGCCTCCACCGCCGTGCCCACCGTGCCGAAGCCGGTGAGCACCACCACCGGCACCCGCGGCTGGGCGGCGCGGCTGGCCTCCAGGACGCGCAGGCCCGAAACGTCGGGGAGCTTGAGGTCGGTGAGGACGAAGTCGAAAGGCCGCGCGGCGAGCAGCCGGATGCCGGCCTGGCCGTCCGCGGCGGCGGCCACCTCGTAGCCCTCCTGGCCCAGGGCGGCCTCCAGCATGCGCCGCAGGGAGTCGCGGTCCTCGACGATCAGGATGCGGCCGCTGGGCATGCTCTCTCCACGGCCGCGATCAGGGCTTCGTCGTCTTCGGGGTCGACGGTGCGCAGATCGAGCAGCAGCCGGCCCTGGCGCAGATAGCCTACGACCGGCGGATCGCTGAGGCGGAGACGGGCGAGCAGGGCGTCGTCTCCCGGCAGGGCGAGCGCCTCGCCGGGGATGGGAGCCTCCGGCGCCGAGCCGCCGCCCAGGAAGGCCTCCGCGGCGACGATCTCGGCCCCCAGCCGCGAGGCGGCCCGTTCGAGCCGGTCCCGGTGGGCCGACGGGTCGGGCCACAGGCGGTCGAGGGGCAGGGCGGCGCCGGTGAGGTGGAGGCGCAGCACCCCTTCGAGCGCCGCCAGCGCCGTGCGGTCGGGGCGCAGGACGCGGTAGAGCGGATGCCGCCGGCAGCGGGCGAGGAGCGCGGCGCGGCCCACCAGCAGCCCGGCCTGCGGGCCGCCGAGGAGCTTGTCGCCGCTGCCGCAGGCGAGGTCGACTCCCTGCTCGACGAGTTCGGCCAGGCTCGGATGGCCGGCGAGCTGCGGCTCCGTCCGGGGCCGCAGCAGGCCGGACCCCTCGTCCACCAGCACCGGCACGCCGGCGCGCGCTCCCAGCGCCGCGAGCTGCCGCGGCTCTACCGAGGCGACGAAGCCCGAGAGGCGGAAGTTGCTGGGGTACACCTTGAGCAGCAGCGCCGTGCCTGGACCCACCGCCGCCTCGTAGTCGGCGAGGCGGGTGCGGTTGGTCGATCCCACTTCCACCAGGCGGGCGCCGGCCGCCGCCATGATCTCGGGGATGCGGAAGGAGCCGCCGATCTCCACCAGCTCGCCGCGGGAGACCACCACCTCGCGGTCCTTCGCCAGGGCCGCCAGGGCGATGACCAGGGCCGCGGCGTTGTTGTTCACCACCAGGGCGGCCTCGGCGCCGCACAGGGCGGTGAGCAGGCGCTCGACCCGGCCGTTGCGCTGGCCGCGCCGGCCGGTGGCCAGGTCCAGCTCCAGGTCGCAGTAGGCGTCCAGCAGCGGCGCCAGGCCGCGGGCCACGGCCGCCGGCAGGGGAGCCCGCCCGAGATTGGTGTGGAGATAGATGCCGGTGGCGTTGAGCACCCGGCGCAGGGGACCGCCGAGGGCGGCCTCGACCGCCGCCGCGATGGCGGCCGGCAGGGCGGCCACAGCCTCGGGCCCAGGGGGAGGATCGGCCGCCAGGCGCTCCCGCAGCTCGTCCACCACGCGTCGAGCTTGGATGGTTACGTGCTCTCGCCCGTATAATGGGATGAGACTCGCGACCGCCGGATGGCTGAGCAGCCGGTCGAGCGACGGGAGCCCCCGGCGGGCGTCGGAGAATTCGGAGCTTTCCATCATCGGTCCGACAGCATTCTAGGAGATCCGTGGACCCCAAGCGAAGTTTGAGAGGCAACGAGCGAGCTTCACCGGCCCAGGGGCCGCCGCTCAAGCCGGTCCGGCCGCCGGGGCTGGGCGCCTCCGCGCTGCCCGGGCGGCAGCCGTCGTTCGGCGAGGCTCTCGACCATCTCAACCGCGATCTCCAGCAGCTCCGCGTCGACTTCGAGCGCTTCTTCAACGGCTCGCTGCTCTCGCCGCCCGACGAGCTGCGCGGCCGGGTGCAGACGCAGTTGCGCAACCTGCGCGGCGTCAACCTGACGACCGCCGTGGACAGCTTCCGCCTGGGCGACCTCGAAGCCCGGTTCAACAGCTACAACGAGCTCTTCAACCGCCGCCTGCGCGACCTGGAAGAGGGCCGCCACCCGGGTGTGCGTCACGCGCCGCCGCCGGTGGCGCGCCGTTTCGACCCCATGCAGGGGATTCTCTTCGGGGAGCGCATCGACCCGGAGGCCGCCGAGGCGCTCTACCAGGGCCTCGCCGCGGCGCCGGGAGACTCCCCTCGTTTCGACCTCGACAGCTTCCAGACCTATCTGGCGCGCCAGGTGGCCGCCATCCGCGACAAGACGGGGTGCACCGAGGTGCAGTTCCGGCTGTCCCCGGAGGATGGCAAGTTGAAGCTCAAAGCCCGGCCCGTCGCGCGCCGCGAGGGCCTCTAAGGAGATGACGGTGCACAGCAGGACACACAGGATCATTGCCCTCACCATCGCGGCGGCCGCTGCAATCGCCGCCATCACGGCCGTCACCTCCGTCGCGGCGGCGCCCAACAACCTCGCCAAGACGATCGAGGTGCAGCGCCGCCTGACGACCGAGCGGCCCAACGACGCCGCCGTGTTCAACGACCTGGGCAACCTCCTGCTCCTGGCGCAGAAGCCGGCGGAGGCCGAGGCCGCCTACCGGCGGGCTCTGGAGCTCGATCCCGACAAGGTGTCGGCGCTCTTCAACCTCGGGTTGGTGGTGCACCAGCGGGGCGGCTTGAAGGATGCGAGGCAGCTCTACGAGCGGGCGGTGAAGGTGGACCCCAGCCACGCCTGGGCTCACTACCAGTTGGGAGCGATCCACGAGACCCTGCACCAGACCTCGCGGGCGATCGACGAGTACGCCACGGCCTTCTCGCTCGATCCCCAACTCGCCTTCCCCGAGGTCAATCCCCACATCGTCGAGAACAAGCTGGTGACCGAGGCCATGCTGCGCGCCTACCGCGGCGACGTCGCCAAGCCGCAGGCGCCGGCGGTCTACGAGGAGGCCGGCCGCATCGCGTCCCTCCTGGTGCCGCCTCCCACCCCCGCCCCCGCGGCGGCGCCGGACGCGGCCAAGGACGCGAAGGCCGCCGCCAGCCAGACGCTCAAGCCGGCTCCGGCGTCCGCCGCCGCTCGCGCCGGGATGAACCGGCCGGGCGCCAAGAACGCGGCGGGCGCGACGGTGATCCGCGAGCGCGACCTCGACCGCAACAACCCCGCCGGCCAGGCCTTGCCCTCGGGGCTGGCCCGGCCTTCGTCACCCACGGGCCGCCAGCAGCCGGGTGCCGGCGGGCTGCGCCAGTGGAACCGGCCGGAGCCGGTGGTGCAGGAGGTGCCGACCGAGGAGCCCGACGTCCAGAACGACGGCGGCCAGCCCGCGCAGGTCATCACGCCGCCGCCGGGCGGCGTCTACTACCGGCCCGGCCTCCCGAGCACCGGGCGGCTGGATCTCGAAGTGCCGCCGGATTCGCCGTCACCACGGTTGGCCCGAGTCGCCAAGCTGCGCCCTTAGAGGGTGTCTCAAAAGAAGGCGTCAGCGACTCGGCTTATCGCCCGGGATTGAAATCCTGGGCTACCGACGGTGGTCCCCTCCGGGACCGCGGTTGGGTCTCCTGGGTCCCATAGCCAAGCCGTGGCTCGACAGGCAGCTTGTAGCCTGAAGAGCCACGATCTGCGGCTTGGCCTGCTGTATACTCGGCATCATGAGCGATCGATTCGAAGAGGAGACTCTACGGCTCGGGCAGGTTCTGAAGGCGCTCGCGAAAAGCCGGGAAAAGTCGATCCGCTCTCTCGAACAGAAGATGGAGGTCGCCGACGGGATCTTCTACAAGGTCCTGAACGGCAAGATCACCATGCAGATGCGTCACCTGCTGATGATCGTCGAGGCCCTCGGGATGAGGCCCGCCGAATTCTTCGAGGCGGCGTACCCGAAAACGACCCGCCCGGTGCCGAAGGCCTCCAGGGAAGACGATGAAGAGGATGAGGACCTGGAGGGGAGGGTCCGGCGCATCCTCCTTCACATCATCCGCGGCGAGCCGGTGTCCGATCCCGAGCCGTCAGCCGATTGATTCAGGATCGAACCGAAGTTGGGGCTCGGCGTGGAGACGGCCGAGGAACGACCGCACGCCGTGCGCCATGCCAGCCGTGGCCACCTGATGCCGGCACACCTCGTTGAAGAACCAGAGAGCGCGGAACGCCTCCCGTTCGATCTCCAGCTCCTCGAAGGTATCCAGCATGTCCTGGGCGAGCTCGCGCACCTCGGCCGTCTTCCCCTGCCGTAGCCAGACCGCCGCCAGCTCCAGGCCCACCAGGGCCGCGTCATAGTCCAGGCCCCTCTCCTCGAATCCCCGCCGGACCTCGACGAGGGCTTTCTCGGCGCGGCCCAGCCGGTCCCGTCCGGCGAGGATCTTGCCCTCGACCCACCGCAGGCGCAGAAGGTTGAGCGGATCGGAGGCGAAGGCCTGCCGCAGGCCGCTGCCCATGAGCATCCGGCTGGCCTCCTGGAACTGTCCGCAGTCCGCCATTGCGTCCAGTAGAACCTGCTCGCCGATTGCGGCGAGCCTCGGGTCCCTGCGGCCGTCAAGCTGGGCTTGGCCCTCGCGGATCCACCGGATCGCGTCCCGGGGTTCGCCGGCCGTGCGCGCGCAGATCCCCTTGTTGATCAGCGCCCTGCCCGCGAGGTGGGTGTCTCCCACACTTTGGTAGATGCTACAGGCGAAATCGAGCAACGCGATCGCCTCGGCGAACCGGCGCTGGTCTCGCCGAAGGGACGCTTCAAGATCCGCCATCCGCGCCTGAAGGAGAGGATCGCCGGTGCCCTGCCTCCGATATAAGAAGGCTTGTGCGAGCGCTTCGTCGGCTCGCTCATACTCTTCGTTGACCCGGTGCGCATTGGCCAACTCTGCCCAGGCACGTGCCCTCAGATCGAAAACGAGGGCAGGACGCCCATACAGCCCAGACTCGAGAGTCTCCGCGTGATCTTTGGCCAGAAAGCAGAGTGCGCGCATCGCCAACGGGTCCCGGAAGCTGGCCTCTCCGGCTCGCCGGAGGAGCGCCTCTACCAGAGGCCAGCCGCGGTAAGTCCGCACCTGTTGCAGGGTGAGCCTCTCCAGCATCTGAGGATTGGGACCCAGCAGCTCCAGGACCGTGGCCAGCTTCTCGGCCTCTTTTTGCCACTGTTTTTCGACGCGCGGGATCTTGGCGAAGACTCGATCGAGGCATTCTTCGTAGGCGACCTCTGCCCAGGGCCTTGGGACTTCGCTCTCGACTTCCTTTGCGGGAACCGCCAGCAGCAAGAGCCTCCCGCAGGGGCCGCATCCCGCGACGAGATGTCGAATGGCGTCGAGCCGCTTCGGCGTGGAGAGCCGGCCCGTCAGCAGAGCTTCAATCTCCTGCATCGTCAGGTGAGCCATCCGAGATCATCCCTCCCGTAGTTCCGGCAATCGATGTCAGAGCTGCAGGATTTTCTCACAGATGAGGCTTTTCGCAAGAGTCTCAAAGGGGGTGGCCCCGCGAGGCCGCCCCCCGCAAACCTACTTCACTCCGTTAGGGTCAATCGAAGAGCCTGCGTCTGGCTTGGCTCCATCGGGATCGATGGAAGAGCCAGAGTTCGGCTTGGCCCCGTTAGGATCGATGGAGGAGCCTTCCTCCTTCTTATCGAGCCACAAGGGCGCCGTGAGATTCTGAAGCCACGCCACCACCTGGCTTAGGAGTCTACTCGGGCTGGCCGGGGTCTCATACCGGCGGGTGGCCGCTCCGGCGGGCACTGCGAGCAGGGCTGCGGCGACGACCAGGGTCCCAACGAACAGTTTTCCCTCTCTCCAAGACATTTTCATCCTCCTCAGCTCGCGGGACCCGAACCGCCGCCATTGGCGAAGCAGCCCGCCGAGCCGCCAGAGACACCGTAGTTTGCCCCGGATTGCTCCAACTGTCGCCTTTCGATGTTTTCGGAGCAATCTGGCCGGGGCAAGGTCATCCTGGCGAAGTTCTTTCTGCCGAGAATCTAGGCTCCTCTTCCGGCGATCCGCAACTCATGTCAGCCGGCGCAATGCGAGAGTCACCCAAACGTGTCCTTGATTGACGGGTAAACAATTTGGCTTCAGGTGCTGCAATTGTGGCTCTTCATGCTTGACATGCGAAGAGAAAATGGCCCAGCATGCACAGTCATGGACAGGCAAGCCAAATCATCCGCCTCGGAAACTTCCGGCGTTCTCCGTGCGGTTGGCCGGCGAATCGGAGAGCTGAGGACCCTTCGCGGCTGGACGCAACGCGAGCTGTGCCGCCGTACCGGCATCGATCCGGCCCGGCTCTCGAGAATCGAGAAAGGGGCCACGCCGAAGCTGGAGGAGCTGTTACGGATCGGCACGGCGCTCAACGCCGGCCTGGAGGACCTGGTCCTGCCGGACGAGGTGCCTTCCAGCAGCGAGATCACACGGCTCGCCCGCAACCTGGAGCGCCTCGCCCCCGAGGAAAGGGAGATCGTGATCCGCGTGGTGCGGGCGGCGATCCTTGGCTTCAGGTGCCACAACGCGGACCCCGAGCATGAAGAGAATCCCCACTCTCAGGAGAGCCAGGCATGAAGTCAGACAAGAGAAAGCCAACGCTGCGGTCAGCCTCGCTTCCGGCCAGCGGTCCGGGAGATTGGCGGGAGGAGTTTGGGCTTCGCAGCACCTATCTCCTCTTTCTGGATAAGAAGGAGGCCGACGCGATGATCCACCTGTCGAGGGTCTTCTTCCTCTTCAAGCTCGAAGTCGAGGCTCCCTATCCCACCTATCTGGGCTCTCACAACCGGGCTCGTCTCAGAGCCGCGATGAACGATCTCGAATTCCTTGCCCGGTATCTGGCGGTTCTGGCGAGCGATCTCAATCAAACGGAGCTTCCCAAAGGAGAAGCCGGCTTCCCGCGGCTCGCCGATGAGCTCGCCATGGCGGTGGAGGCTCTGGCCGTGAGAATCCACCGGGCAACCGGTCGCGCGGGAAGCAAGAGGAAAGGCCGGTGAAGGCTGCACGGCTCCGCAAGACTTCTCCTACGAGTTGGAGCACCGGCCGGCTGGATCTGGAAGTAACGCCGGATTCGCCGTTGCCCCGGTCGGCCCGAGTCGCCAAGCTGCGGCGGGATCGCTAGCTGCACGCAGCCGGCATTCCGTTGAAAGCGGACGATGGCCCTCGGTCTCGGGAGAACGGTTCGTCGTCCGCAGGCAGCGGTTCATTGAGAGCGGACGACGAACCGCCATCCGCATCCCATTTCCATCGTCTCGAGCCGAAGAACCGTCGTCCACGCACAGCGGACCGTCGTGCGCAGACAAAGCTCCGTCGTCCGCGTGCAACGTTTCATCGAGAGCGGACGACGAACCGCTGTCCGCGTCCCATTTCCATCGTCTCGAGCCGAAGAACCGTCGTCCACGCACAGCGGACCGTCGTGCGCGGACAAAGTTCCGTCGTCCGCGTGCAACGTTTCATCGGGAGCAGCCGACGAACCGCTGTCCGCGTCCCATTTCCATTGCCTCGAGCCGAAGAACCGTCGTCCACGCACAACGGACCGTCGTGCGCGGACAAAGTTCCGTCGTCCGCGTGCAACGTTTCATCGAGAGCAGCCGACGAACCGCTGGCTGCGTCCCATTTCCATCGTCTCGAGCCGAAGAACCGTCGTCCGCGCACCGCAGACCATCGTGCGCGGACAAAGTTCCGTCGTCCGCTCCCCATTTCCGCCGCTCGGGAGCTGCCGTCGCTCTACGGGCGGGCGGGTACCGTCTTTGCCCCGAAGGGGCTCAGGCATGTAGCCCGGGGCTGGCGCTTTTTGCCAGCCCCGGGTAAGCCCAACAATACCGTCCAGCCCCGAAGGGGCGACGGCGGCGTCTCATCGCCCAATGACGTCGACCGTACCGCGATATCGTCGTATCAAGCCAGAGTCTCCTTCAAGAACGAGCCACCCTCCTCAAAGAGCTGCCGCCACCCCTTCGGGGCTTTGGTTTGTGGGACCTATGACCCGGGGCTGGCAAAAAGCGCCAGCCCCGGGCTCCATGCCTTTACCCCTTCGGGGAATCTCGTAGCGGAGAATCTGGCGCCAAGAAGGGCTGGGAGCTCGATCCCGACAAGGTGTCGGCGCTCTTCAACCTCGGGTTGGTGGTGCACCAGCGGGGCGGCTTGAAGGACGCGAGGCAGCTCTACGAGCGGGCGGTGAAGGTGGACCCCAGCCACGCCTGGGCTCACTACCAGTTGGGAGCGGATCCACGAGGCCCTGCACCAGACCTCGCGGGCGATCGACGAGTACGCCACGGCCTTCTCGCTCGATCCCCAGCTCGCCTTCCCGGAGGTCAATCCCCACATCGTCGAGAACAAGCGCGGCGTCTACTACCGGCCCGGCCTCCCGAGCTCCGGGCGGCTGGATCTGGAAGTACCGCCGGATTCGCCCACGCGAACGGCCCGAGTGGCCCGCCTGCGCCCTTAAGATCGTTCGAGCGATCCGTGGCTCAACAGGTAGCTTGTAGCTTGTAGCCTGAAGAGCCACGGCCTGCGGCTTGGCCTACTGGTGCTGGCAAAAATCGCCAGCTATCTTTGGGTCCTCATCGCGCCGCCCCCACGGGCTGCATCGCGGGAAGCTTGAGGCTCAGCTCGCCATTGGGGGCCAGGACGCCGCTCACGCAGCGGCCTTGCGGAGTGATACCAAAGTCGAGCGCGTCGTGCTCGGCAGGGAGAACCCAGCAGGCCTGATATTCGCCGGGCTCGACGGCAGGAATGACGGAGCGCTTCGAATCCTGATTGAGAGTGCCGGCGGTTCTCGCCCACCCCAGGAGATGAGGAAGGGCTTCAGAGGATCCGTTACCCAGAAGATAGATCATGGGAGCGTTCGGGTCCTGGACGTCGAGGGTCTCATTGCGTTCGACCACCAGGGTGCCGGCAACCTGATCGACTCCGACCGTGAATTGCCGGCTCTCGGGGACGGGGAGCCGGAGCATCCGGAAAGCGAAACCAGGGGCGCTGACTGTCAGGAGCATCTCCTTCGCCGCGAAGGGCAGGGCGACCTCGAAACGTCCCTGGACATCGCTGGTGACCGTGCGGATGCCGATGTAGGGCATGCCCGCCGGGGCCGCTTTGACGCGAGCGCCCGCTACAGGACCGGCACTGGACACCACGGTACCGGCGACGCGGAGTTTGGGCCGGGCGGTGAGCACGACGGACGGCGAATCCTTTTCCTCCCTCGGGATGCTGACCGTGACGGGATCGGCAAACCGATCCTGCCCCGCGTCGGCCTCGACGAGGGTGGCGCCGGGCAGTAGGCCCCGGAATTCGAAGTGCCCCGTGTCATCGGTCCTGGACTGCACTTCGTCCTCCCGGACGGCGCCATAGGCCAGAGCGGTGACGATAGCCTTGGGTATGGGCTCTCCCTTTTCGTCGATCACTCGGCCTCGGAGTGCCGTATCGGGTAGCTGAAGGTCGAGGTCGGCCTTGTGGGTTCCGGGTCTGGGCTCGATCCGTAGCTTTGGGAATTCACGCTGTACCGGTGGATCTTCCGATTCGACGTGGACCATCCACTCGCCCGCCTTGGGCAGGAGAGCCTTGAACTTCCCTTTGTCATCCGCCAGAGCCTCGATGCGGACGGCGCCGAACCGTCCGCCGAACGACAGCTTCGACGGCAGCGGCTTGTCCCCGAGCTGAACCGAGCCCTTCACATCCAGGAGGTCGAGCCGAACCTGCACGGGAGCTGAAGTTTCGTTCACCTCGATCTGGTCGAGCCACCACGTCTCTCCACTCTTGAGGCCGATCCGGAGGAGATATCGTCCCGGCGGGATGCCAGGCTTCTTCCAGGAACCGTCGAGAGCGACAGTGCCGTCGGCCACGGGTGTCAGCCTCGACGAATCGTGGTCGAGCTTCTGCAGCTTCACGCTCCAGGGCTGGCCGAGGGGATCGGTCGCGGGATCCACGTAGAGCTCCACTACTTTCGGCAGCTCCAGGAGAAGTGGGGGATTAGCGATCTCCGTCACCTCGCCAGGCACCACCTTGACGGAGGTGATTGATGGCGCGAATCTCTCATGCCTTGCCTCAAGAATGTAGGCTCCGGGAGGAACGCCATCCATCTGGAAGAATCCGCGGGAATTCACCGGTGTCTTGAAAGTGAGCTCCTCAAGCCGTTTCTGCTGGCTTTGCCCGTGGATTCCCTGCCCACCTCTAGGCCGCAGGCTAACCTCCGCGCCGGTTCCGAGTTTTGTACCGTCGGCCGTGACGACCCAGCCAAGGACGGCGGAACCGCGCCGGAGATCGAGACGGCCTGGGCGAAGCGTGCCGCCGGACTCGACACGGGCTCCCCAAAGGTACCGGGGGATGAAACCGGAGGCCTGCATGCGGAGATCCATGACGCCGGCCGGCACCGAGCATCGCCACGTCTGTTTCTCGATAGGACAGACGACCTGAGAGGGAAGAAAGGCCTGAGCAGCGGGAACCTCCGGCGCTGGGCGAAAGGATGCGATCAACTCTGCGGGAGCGGCTATGCCGTCTTGCAAAGTGAAGCCACCCTCAATCGTTCCTGCTGGCCAGAGGTCCAGGGAAACGAGAGCGCCCTGTCCCTTCAGCTCCAGTTGATAGCCTTTGGACCAATAGCCAGGAGCCTCCGCCTGAAGGACCCAGCGGCCGGGGGGCAGCTTCAAAACCGTCGGTTGCGCAGGCGAAATCGCGAAGGTGACCGGCTCGACGACGCCCTTTCCAAACCACTTGGCCACACCGCGCAAGTCCTCGAGCTTCGGAGCCTCGGAAGGGGTGCCCCGAAATTTGACTGTGAGCGAAACTTCCTGGCGGGGCGGCGATGGTTCGCTAGCTACAAGCCGCCTCGCGGGAGTTAGTAGACAAAGCAGGCTTGCTGGAACAGCTAGCGCCTTGAACAAAGAAGATGGCTGTTGCACGGATGCATCCTTTGTAGTCGATTCTCTTGGTTCCGTGGTTCAGTACCAGAAGACCGTGGTGCACGAAGCGCAATCGGTAGGACACCACTCTCCAGGTGTACGCGTGCAGCCACCCCCGCCGCCACCACCACCCGTACCTCCGATTCCCCCGCCTCCTCCTCCAGGCGAGTAAGTGCAATCACCCTCGAGAATGCAGAACTCCGGGTAGTTGACGTCAACGCTGCAACTGCAGCTTGCCGAGTAATGCACCGTGGTGCAGGAGGCGAGATTGCGGGCGTTCTGATCACAGTCGGTGCAGTTGGCGGCAGCGCAGTCGGCAGCAGTTACCGAGGGGTACGCCAGCAAGAGCAGGATCAACAGAGGTGTAGCTCGTGAGGAGATTCGACTCATAACCTCTCCTCAGTACCAGAAAACGGTAGTGCACGACGCGCAATCCGCAGGGCACCACTCTCCGGGCGTGCGAGTGCAGCCCCCACCACCTCCTCCTCCCCCACCGCCAACTCCACCCCCTCCACCGGAGAGGTAAACGCAGTCGCCGTCGACGCCACAGGCTGGAGTACCGCCAAAGATGAAAACTTCACAGGTGCACGAAGCGGCTGACTGAACGGTGGTGCATTTGAAGGTCGTTGTGGTCTCGTCGCAGTCCTTGCAGCCGATCGAGGAACTGCACGTGCCGGCGGCAGCCGGACCTGGCCGACCGGCGAACAGCAGACAGATGAGGCCGACCGCCAGAGCGATTCTGCTCAAGGTGGACATATCGGGTCTCCGTGAGGCCGGAATCATGTTCCGTGCCGGCATCGCCTCGAAAGTGCCGGCCGGAGATCGTCGGCTTCGACCAACGCTCGCGCAAGTACAGTCTTACCAGAGAATATTCGCGAATTCAAGATGCTGACGGAGTCTCGCCCCAGAGGCGTTACTCTCCCGGCCGCGCCGGCGTACAATCCCCCTCCCTGTTCCTGAACCGAGGAGACCCGAACGACCATGCCTTTCACCGCGGAAGACTGTGAGCGCGCCCGCCGGGACTTTCCGGCTTTGGGACGGATCGTGGAGGGCCAGGCTCTGGCCTTCCTGGATGGGCCGGCCGGGACGCAGGTTCCGGAGGGGGTGATCGAGGCGGTCTCCGGGTACTACCGGACTTCGAACGCCAACACCCATGGCGAGTTTCCGACCTCGCGGGAGTCGGACCGACTGCTCCAGGAGACCCGCGAGACGGTCGCCGCCTTCCTGGGCGCTCCGAGCTGGCGGCAGGTCTCTTTCGGCCAGAACATGACGACGCTCAACTACGCCCTGAGCCACGCCTTGGTGAAGACGATGGCGCCGGGGGACGAGATCGTCGTCACCCAGCTCGATCACGAGGCCAACCGCGGCCCCTGGCTCGCCCTCCAGGAACGGGGGATCGTCGTGCGCGAGGTGGCCTTGAGGCCGGACGGTACGCTCGATCCGGGGGATTTCGCCCGGCAGGTCACGGCGCGGACGCGGCTGGTGGCGGTCGTCATGGCCTCGAACGCCCTGGGCACGGTTACCGACTTAGCCCCGGCCCGGCGGCTGGCCCGGCAGGCCGGGGCCTGGCTGCTGCTCGACGCGGTTCATTACGCCGCCCATCTGCCGCTCGACGTCCAGGAGCTGGACGCCGATTTCCTGCTGTGCTCCGCCTACAAGTTCTATGGACCGCACGTCGGCATCCTCTACACCCGGCCCGGGTTGCTCGAACAGTTGCCCACGGAGAGGTTGCGCACCCAGGAGGAGCAGGCTCCCTGGCGGTTCGAGATGGGGACGCTCAACCACGCCGCTCTCGCCGGCGTGAAGGCGGCCCTGGACTATCTGTCCTCCTGGGGAGAGGGCGAGACGCCGCGGCAGCGAATCGTCTCCGCCATGAACGGCATCGCCGCCTATGAGCACGGCGTGGGCGCCTATTACTACGACGAGGTGCGGCGCATTCCCGGCGTCACGGTCTGGGGTCCGGACTTCTCGGGTCCGCGGGCGCCCACGGTCTCCATCACCATCGACGGCGTCCATCCCAACGAGGCCGCCCGCCGGCTGGGGGAGAAGGGCATCCAGGTGTGGGACGGCGACTTCTACGCACTGCGTCCCGTCGAGGCGCTGGGTCTGGCGGAGCGGGGCGGCCTGATCCGCACCGGCATCGTCATGTACAACACGCGCCAGGAAGTCGACCGGTTGCTGGAGGCCATCGCCGGGATCGCCGGCTAGGGCGGCAGGTCGACGCCGCGGGAGGCGGGTGTCAGGGCGATCGATTGCGGCAGGTGGCGCCCGTCCAGCCAGACGATGCGCTGGGAATCGAGGTCGGTGCGCAAACGGGTGACCGCCTGCTCCAGCTTCTCCAGGGTCGAGACGTCCTCGCCGCCGCTCCAGCTCGTGGCGCCGGGAGTCTGCGCTCCATAGAGATACCAGATGAACAGCGGGACGTGAACGGACTCCAGATATCGCCGCACGGTCTCCGGCTGGTAATGACTGGAGTCCGCGACGGTGCCGCCCAGGACGAGCACCACGGCCCGGCGGCGGTTGTCCGCCGTGGCCTGCAGGCCCGCGACGGCCACGGCGTCCGCGATCCGCAGCGCCGGTCCGTGCGTCTCCTTGGGTGGCCGGCTGTTGGCGAGCAGCCAGAACAGGCCGCCGTCAGCGGCCTTGAGCTCGTAGGACATATCGAACAGCTCGGCGGGGATCTTCGAGCTTTTGAAGGAGTTGCTGGCCAGGGAGAGGAAGCGGACGCTGTCCTCCTTCCCCAGCGGCATCTTCGACCGTAGAGCCGGCAGGGTGGCGCGCCGTGGGGGAGCCACCAGCTTGTCGAGCACCTCCTTGGCGGATGGCACGCGGACGACGATCACCTTGCCGGGGCCGTCCTCGACGGCGGCGGCGGCGGCCGGCTGGTCCGCGACGGTGAACCACTTCTGGAGCCCGGCGGGCGCGGGCAGCGCCGCCCCAGGGCGCAGCCGCACGGGCACCGCCGTCAGCTCGGTCGACACGTCGCTGCCGTACTCGCCGCCGAAAGCCACGTCCCGGCGCGCCAGCACCCCGGGCGGAAACCACAGCTCGGCCGTGAGGACGTGCAGGGTCTTGAGGTTCACCGCCGGGAGGGCCGCCCGGCCGTTGCCGTCCACCTTCAGCGGTGCCCCGTCCAGGGTGAGTCCGAGGGACGCCGGCTTGACGCCGTTGACGCTCTGCCAGGTGAGCTGCGCGGCCATGGGCACGCCCTTCGGGTCTTTCTCCAGGACGACCTCCGCCTCCGCCGAGGGCCGCGGCAGGTTGAGCCATTGCGAGACGTGGGCGATCTCCAGCCCATCGGCGCCGAAAGCGTGCACGGAAAGCACCCGGGGCCGCAGACCAGTGCCCAGGTCGACGCGGGCGACCCAGGGCGGACCCTCCCGGCGCTCCACGAGCACGCCGTCGAGCCGGTACTCGACAGCCGTCACGGAGTTGCCCACCTTGACCTCGATCGGATAGACCCCGGAGATGAGGCCGAGAAGCAGGGTGACGAAGGCGATCATGAGCTTTAGGGGGCTCCTCCGGACACCAGCTCGACGTTGCGGGCGGCGGGTCCGAGTTGGATGGATTGGGGGAGATGGCGGCCGTCGACCATGACGATCCGCTGCGCGTCGAGGTCCCGCCGGAGCGCCGCCACCGCCGCCGCGAGGTCGCCCGTCGACTGGACCTGCGAGGACGGCCCCCAGGCCCCGGCGAGAGAGCCCGCGGCCGGCGGGTCCAGCGTCCAGACGTAGAGGGGCACACGCAGCGACGCGAGGAAGCGGCGTACGGTTTCGGCGCCATAGCCGCTGGCGTCTTGCGTCTCGTTGCCGGAGAGCACGAGCAGAACGGCCCGGCGGCGGTTCTCGGTCATCGCTTCGAGGCCCGCCACCGCCACGGCGTCGGCAATCCGCGGCACGCGGGGCGTGTCCGTCAAGACCCAGGGAGCGACGAGCAGCCGGCCCAGGCTCCGGAGGGTATAGGGGAGGCCGCCGTCGCGGGCCGTGTAGACCGGCGAGATGTCGAAGAGGTCCGACCGTGTCCCCGAGCCCTCGACCCGCTGGGGAACGGGTTGGACGAAACGGACCTCGTCATCGCGGCCGAGCTGCAGTTTGTAGCGATCGCTTCTGACTTTCAGCCCCCGGTTCCCCATCTTGGTCGCGATCTCGCCGGTGGGCGCCACCCGCACCACGAAGAGCTGGGCCGGCCCCTCCTCCACCGCCGCGACGGCGAGCGGCCGGCCGCCCTGGGTCAGCCAGCCGGTGAGCTGGTCCGGCGGCGGCAGCTTGCCGGAACGGACCCGCAGGGGCACGCCGGTAAGCTCGGTGGAGACCTCGCTGCCGTACTCGCCGCCGTAGGCCACGTCCCGGCGCACCGTCCGCAGGGCCGAGAACTTGACCTCGGCGTTGATGACGTGGATCGTCTTGAGATCATGGGCGGGAAGCTCCGCCCGGCCCCTCTCGTCAACCTTCAGAGGCGCGCCGTCGAAGGTCATCGCCATGGACTCAGGCCGCTCGCCATGGAGGTTGGTCCACACGATCGTCGCGGCTCGCGGCACGCCGCCCTTGGCGGTGTCGAGCAGGATCTCGACCTTGGTCAGGCGATGGGGGAGGTTGGCCCATTCCTCGGTGCGGCTCAGCTCCTTGCCCTCGGCGTCCAGGGCGCGGGCCACGATGCGGTGCGGCTCGAGCTCGCGGCCGAAATCGATCTCCGCCTTCCAGGGCGGCCCCGGCAATCTGGCGGAGGCGCGGTCGTCCACCGTCAGCTCGACGACCGCGGCCGGCCCGTTGACGGCCAGCTCAACCGGAAAGCTCCCAGTGATCAGCCCGAAGAACAGCGTCAGGAACGAGATCGTCATGAGCTTCTATCCTACGCGGTAAGCCTCCAGAATCAGGGATACCCGCCGCCCACCAGCTCCACGCCCCGGGCCGCCGGTCCCAGAGTCACGGATCGCGGCAGGTAGCGGCCGTCCACCAGCACGATCCGCTGGGTGCGAAGCTCCTGGCGCAGGCTGTCGACGGCTCGGTAGAGGTTCTGTACCTCGTCAACCTCCACGGTGGGTCCCCAGGAGGTCGCGAAGGTGCCGGGCGTTGGCTTTCCCAGGGTCCAGACGTAGAGGGGGACGCGCAGCGCCGCCAGGAAGCGCCGCACGGCGTCGGCGTCATAGCGGCTGTAGTCCTCGAGCTCGTCGCCGTTGAGCACGAGGAGGACGGCGCGGCGGCGATTCTCCTCCATCGCTTTCAGGCCGGCGACGGCGACCGCCTCGGCGATCCGCATCTCGCGCCGGTCGATCGGAGTCCCGTCGTCGGCCTTCCTGTCGAGGCCCTCCGCCCGCAACAGCCAGGGCAGTCCGCCGTCCTTGTAGGCGAACTCGCCGGAGAGGTTGAACAGCTCGGCCTCCTGGTCCTTGCCCTCCACCCGATCAGGGTAGGGGTGAACGAAGCGGATGCGATCCTCCTTGTCGAGCCGCATGTCGAACTGGATGTCCGCCGGCAGCAGGCCCTTCTTGCCGACTTTCTTCGTCTGGTCCGGGGAGCTCGGCACGCGCACCACGAAGAGCTGGCCCGGGCCGTCCTCCACGGCCGCCACCGAGAGCTCCTGGCCGCCGGCGGCGAACCAGCCGCGAAGCTGCTGCGGCGGCGGCAGGACGCCGGAACCCACGCGGACCGGTACCGCGGTCAGCTCGGTCGAGACCTCGCTTCCGTACTCGCCACCGTAGGCCACGTCTTTGCGCACCACCCGGTTGGGCCGGAAGCGGACTTTGGCGGTGAGGACGTGGAGAGTCTTGAGGTCGTGCCTGGGAAGGGAGGCCCGCTGGGATCGGTCCAGCCTCAGCCGCCGGCCGTCGAAGCTCAGGGAGACGGATTCGAGGCGCTCCCCCAGGACGTTCGTCCACACGACTTTCGCGGCGCGGGGCGGGCCTCCTTTCTCCCCTTCGAGGACGATCTCGGTCTTGGCTTGGGGATGAGGGAGATTGACCCACTCCTCGGTGCGCGCCAGCTCGTGGTTTCCCGCATCGAGGGTCCGGGCGACGATGCGGTGCGGGACGAGCTGGGGGCCGAAGTCGACGATCGTGCTCCAAGGCGGCGCCACCAGACGGGATGGAGTCCCGCCATCCACCGTCAGCTCGATCGCGGACACCGGTCCGCTGACCACCATCTGCACGGGAAACGGGCCCGAGATGAGCCCGAAGAACAGCGTCAGGAAGGAGATCGTCATGGGTCTCTCAGCCTCATATTTTAGCTGCAACACGGCCCCGAGGGGGACTGGATCGGCGGAGCGGCCGCGGAGCGAAGAGCATCGCCCCCACCGCCAGCCCCAGCGCCGCGATCAGGCAGCCCCAGACGAAGCCCGCCGGGCGATAGAGCAGGTCCAGTCGATTCGTCTTCAGCGGCAGCCGGACGGTGACGAACGTCTCCGCGTCGAGTTGGGTCGGGCGGCGCTCGCCGTTGACCAGCAGAAGCCAGCCGCCGTCCTGATAGACGCTGGTGCCCAGCCACTGGCGGCGGCGCAGTTGGGAAACGCCGGAGATCCAGGTGTCCTCGACCGTCTCGGTGAGCACGCCCCCGGCCGGGTGCGGCGCGGCCAGGAAGAGGAGAGGGAGCGTCTCGATCTTCTCCCAGAGGGCGGCCGTGCGGTCGGCGAGAATCCGGCCCCAGGGCGCGTCGAGCTTCACGTCGAGGCGCGTCACGAGGAAGCGAATGGCGAGGCGTTCGTAGAGCGGATCGGCCGGCGCCCCCAACTCCCCTTTCTCGCCGGTGGAGATGGGCTTGAGGACGTCCCGATACACCCTCGGAGCCATCGGGCTTGAGATTCGGGCGTCGGGAAGGTCGTACATCCCGGCGAGGTTGGGCGGCAGAACGTCTCCCAGGGCCGCCATTCGGAATCCCTGCACGCCACGGGTGGCAAGGCCGTAGTGGACGCCGCTGAGGGTCGCCGTGGTGGGAAAAGCCAGGCGCGGAGGCATGGGGGGGATGGCCGGAGCCGCGAGATCCGCCCCGACGAGCGCCACCGCGAGCACGGTCGCCACCGCGGCGGCGGCCCAGCGATGCACGCGCCGAAGACGCTCCAGGACCCAGGCGACGAAGAGGGCCAGGCCCAGGCTCAAGGGGACCAGGAGCCGCCACCGGGAGAAGCTCCCGGGCGCCACGGCGTTCGGCATGTAGAGGAGAGTGGGAAGGATGAGAGGCGCCGAGACCGCCGCCGCGATCGACAGCGCCGTCACGGTTTGGGCCAGCAGCGCCCGCCGGCTCGCGCGACTGAGGAGAAACAGCAGGAGCAACGTCCCCGCGCAGAGGGTCGCCGCGGGATCTCCGCCGAGGAGAAGACCGGCCAGGGCGAGCGTCAGGAGAAAGGCGCCGGCCTTCCTCTCCGTCTCTCCCTCGCACCAGAGCAGGGAGTAGAGGGCCACGGGAAGGAACGCCGCCACGTTGGCGACGGGCCAGCCGGCCCAGAACAACAGGAATCCGAGCCCGTAGACGAGGGAGCCGGCGAGAGACCGGCCGCCTTGGAACCCCAGCCCGCGGAGCCACAGGAAGGTGAAGATCAGGGCGACGAGCACCCGTAGCGCCGCCACGAAACCCGCCGCTCGCGGCAGGGGAAGCGTCAGGCCGAGGAGTGTCAGCGGCTGAAGCGCCTGAGCCTGGGGATCGGCCAGAAGCGGCATACCCGCACCCGCGAGGCGGTTCCACAGCGGCCAGCGGCCGTGATCCCAGGAGGTCCGTGCCGCTGCATGAGCCGACAGGACGGTGCGGATCAGCTCTTTCTGGAGCGGGTGGCTATGGGACCGGGTCCGGGCCAGCTCCTGGAGGGGAACGTGCTCCCTGAGACCGTCGAGCGGCAGGAGGATCTTGCCACCGAAGAGGACGGGTCCGAAAAGCACCAGCAAGACGACAACGAAGACCGCCAGCACCTTCCCAGGCACCGGCTCAAACCACCGCCGGAGCCCCGTGGCGAGGAACGTCCCGAGGAGCCCCAGCCACAGGCCGGGCAGCAGATCCACCGGAGTCCAGTCGGTCACGGGAGAGATACGCTCATGTGTCGAGCCTAGCATCGGCCTAGGAGGCCGCGCGCCAGAAAAGACGAACAAGGACATCAAGGACTGCAAGGACAACAGGGACTATAAAATATCGGACTGAGTACCACCGTTCTGCCTTTGAGGTCCTTGCGGTCCTTGTTGTCCTTGCAGTCCTTGCTTCCGGGTTTCTAGCGCATCGGCCTGGCCTAGCGGGGCCGGGCGCCGCGTTTGCCGGAGAAGATGAAGACGTGCTGGGAAGGTAGCGTCTCGATCTGGTTCAGCAGCAGGAAGCCGCCGCGGGTCCACTCGGCGAGCACCTGCTCCGTCGACATGCGGTGCTTGATGTTGATGTGGGCGGCCGTCTCGCCTTCCAGGCGGTACTCGACCAGCGTCACCGTGCCGCCTGGGGCCAGGCTGGCGCGCATGGCGGCGAGCATGGGCTCGGGCTTCTGGAACTCGTGGTAGACGTCCACCAAGAGGATGCGGTCGATGCCCCCGGCCGGCAGCTTCGGATCGGTCTCGGTGCCCAGGATGGGGATGACGTTGGCGAGGTTCTCCTTGGCGATGTCCTTCTTCAGCAGGTCGATCATCTGCGGCTGGATGTCCTCGGCGTAGACCTTGCCGGACGGCCCGACCGCCTTGGCCAGCCGGCGGCTGAAGAAGCCGGTGCCGGCGCCGATCTCCGCCACGGTCATCCCGGGCCGGATGTCCATCGCCTCGATCACCATCTCCGGCTTCTCCATCTCGGCTCGCCCCTCCCGCTCCAACCAATCCGCGTGCTCCCAACTCATCACGTTCGCCGGCTCGCGCTTCGGCACTTCCTGGGAGGTTGCTGGAGCCGCCGGAGCCACGGCAGCGGTCGGAGCCGTCGCCGGAGCCGGCGCCTGCCCGTTCGAAGGCACCGGAGCGCCGCAAGCCAGCATCAGGAGGATCAGCGGCAAGACCCAACGCAACGGGCTGTGGCTGGAGGATAGGGGTCTGCGGCTCATGGCTGTCTCCTGCTCGCGTGAAAAGCTCATCCTCCGGAACAACGGGGAGGCCGGACGTGCCATTCCCAGGCGGTCTGCGGAGAGGTTTCCTCTGGACATAGTGCTCGTTGCGGCTTATGGCGCCGGCCACGCGACTGCACGCTTGACTGAAATTTAACCTGGAGGTTAGATTCAGAGGGCCCAGGAAGCACTGCGGCGCTTCAGAGTCGAGAGAGACCGACTCGAGATCATTGAGGACTAAGCCCATGGAGACCAAGTCATCTTTCAAGCAACTCTTTGAGGAAGCGCGCCAGCACGACGATTACTGGACCGAAGGCCTGATCGTCGACTTCACCGAGGAACTGGCGCGTTGGATGAAGGAAAAGAAGGTCACCCGCAGCGAGTTGGCGGCCCGGATCGGTCATTCACCCGCCTACATCACGAAGGTGCTACGCGGGAACGCCAACTTTACCGCTGCGACCATGGCCAAGCTCGCCAAGGCCGTCGGTGCCGAAGTCCGGATTCATCTCGCCCCATCCGAAAGCCGCACAACTTGGTACGACCACTCCACGACCCGCCCACAGGACGCCAGGGAAGAAGGCGAACCCGAAATACCCGAACAGTCTGCGGTCCGGCGCCGCTAAGCCTCCTCTATCGGGCCGCCGCTCGGCAGTCACAGACCTCTTCACGCCTCGCAAACGCGAGATCCATGGCTGGCGCGGCTGAAGGGCGGTCTCCTCCAGAACGCGGATTGCCGCTTCACCTCCTGGGGCGGTTGCCCTCTCACCCCAGGAGGAGGCGCGGCCCAGGTCGCGCCCCCTCTCTGTTTCTTATCGGTAGTCGCGCACGGCACAGAGCGTCACCCTTGGCAGGGGTGCCATGGGACCACGCTGTGGTAAAGTTCTGATGTGAGGAATAGTCCGCTTTTTCCGACGTCTCAGGGTCCTTTCCGGGCCGATCAGATCCGCCCCGGCGATCCCTATGAGCTCTCGAACGGGCACGCCATCGTCTGTTCGCCGACGGGGATCCGGGGAGCGCGGGCGATCAGTGCCGGAGACAGCGCTCTCCGAAGCGACCCGGCCATCCCGGACGTGGGTGTGGACGCCGGATTTTCTCCCACGCCTGGCATGCTGCGGGCTCCGGATCTCGCGGTGGGCAAGCTCCCCGACCAGCCGGGCTGGGCTTCCGGAGTGCCGCCTCTGGCTGTTGAGTATGCTGATACGGGCCAGGACGAGCCGCAACTGGTTGCCAAGATCCAAGACCTTCTCGACGCCGGTACGCGCTTCGTGTGGGTGGTCCGTCTGATGGGCCCGCGGCGGGTGGAGGTCTATCAAGCCGGCCAGCCGATGCAGCTCATGCAGCCGGGAGGAATGCTGGAGGCGCCCGGCATTCTCGCCAATCCGGTTCCCGTGGAGGCGCTCTATGATCCGAAAGTCAGCGCCGAGGTCAGCTTTCGCAACCTCCTCCAGCGCCACGGCTATCCGAGTCTGGAGGCGGTGAAAGCCCAAGGCGAGGCTGAAGGAGAGATTGCCGCGTTGCGCGACGCCATCCTCGAAGTCTTTGCCGCACGGGAGTTGACCGTAGGGAGCGACGTTCGGTCGATGATCGCCGGCTGCGAGAATCCTGTGATCCTGCGGCAGTGGCATCGGCAGGCGATCACAGCGGCTTCCTCGACAGAGCTGTCCCTCTAATCTAAAACAACATCCGCTCCACCAACCAGTACAACCCCACCGCCGCGATGAGGCAGGAGGAGGGGACGAGCACGCGCCGGCGGTACCACGGCTCACCGCGGAAGGGCAGGCCCACTAGCAGGAAGGCGGCGGCGAGGACGGCTAGCAATCCTCCTTCGACTCCCAGGTTGAAGGAGAGGAGGGCGGTGAGGCGGTCCGCTTGGGGGAGGCCGAGCTGTGTGAGGACTCCCGCGAAGCCCAGGCCGTGCAGGAGGCCGAAGGCGAAGACGGCGACGAGGCGCCAGGGCTTCAGATCCCGGACGAGGAGGTTGTCCACTGCCACGAAGACGATCGACAGGGCGATCAGGGGCTCGACGATCGAGGGCCGCGAGACGACGCCGTAGGAGGCGAGGATCAAGGTGAGCGTGTGCGCCACCGTGAAGGCCACCACCTGCCAGAAGATCGGCTTGAGGCGCCTCGAAAGCAGGAAGAGGCCGAGCACGAAGAGCATCGGGTCCGGCCCCTCGGGCATGAAGTGGGTGAAGCCGAGCTTCAGATAGCGTTTCGCCACGGTCCAGCGCGGCGGCGGCACCACGGCTTTGGACAGCGCGAAGGGCGGGCTCGCGGCGTCTCCGGAGAGCCAGCCCCACACGGCGCTCTCGTCCCCTTCGTTTTGCAGCACGAGCGGATAGGAGCCGAGCGGCATCGTCTCCTTCCATACGAAGGTGTGGACGCCTCCCGGGATGGGGCCGTGAAGCCGCATCGTCGTCCGCCCCGGTGGCGTGTCGTTGTCCGGCGGCACGATCTCCACCTCGGGCTCGACCGGCCGGCCGTCGAAGGACACGGTGGCGCCGTCCACGAAGCGGCGCAGGAGCTTTCCGTACTTGCCGTCGATCTCCGGGGTCAGGCCGGCGATGGCGCCGAGGCGGGTCTTTCCCGCGGGGCCTCCGAAGTCTCCAGGTGCCAGGTGCTCAGAATCGAGGTTCAGGTCGATGCGGTAGGTGCTGTCCTTCAGGAAGGAGGCGTAGACCTGGACCTTGCCGAGATCGTGGGCTTGTGCCGCGGCGGCGATCAGAAAAAGTGAGCAGAGGAGCCGGGCGGCTTTCAGATCAGCCTCCCCAGGGGGCCGAGATCCAGGTTGAGATCCTCGGGCGCGAGACCGAAGCGCGCGGCGATCTCGTGCAGGGTCTCTTCCAGGCGCATGAGGGCGAGGCCGAGCTTCTCGACCTCGTCGTCCGTGAGGGTGCCGGCCTCCATGCGGCGGATGGCCTGCTTCTCCATCAGCTTGCGCAGGAACTCGGTAATCGCCAGGAGGAGGCGCGCCACCGAGCGCTGCACGTCCTCGGGATCCGCGTTCCAGCGCGGCGCCTCGGCCGCCGTGCGGCGCTCGATCTCGGCCCGCAGGGCGTCCAGCTCTTCGATCTCCAGGTGCACCGCGTCCTGCTGGCTCATGGCGTTCCCTCCGGCGCGAAGGCGTAGGGGGGCCAGGGGCCGGTCGCCGCGATCCGCCGGCCGCCGATCCGGCCGCGCGCCTCTTCCACGGCGGCGAGGTAGGCGGCGGTCCCTTCGCGGGGAACGAGATGGTAGGCGGTGCCCAGAAGGGGGCCGGCTTCCTGACGCTCGATCCGCTCGGCGCGCAGGAGGGGGCGGAGGGCAAGGCTCAGGGGAGCGATCTCGGGCAGGCTGCGCAGCATCGCCTGCTCCTGGCGGCGCGCCTGGAGGTAGCGCGCGCCGGGTCCGGCGGCCGTCAATGGCGCGGGCTCCGGCGCCGGGTCCGGCTCGCCGAAGACGCGCAGGGTCATCTGCACGCAGCCGCGCACGAGCTCCAGGGCCTTGGTCAGCTCACTCTCGCGAGGCGCAATCTTGGCGGCCACGCCGGTCTCGTCCACCGCGCTCTCGCCGAAGCGGACGGGAAGGAGGGCGGTGAAAAGCCCGGCGAGCCGGCGGACCACGGCGTCCTGTTTCTTCAGGGTCTCGGCGTCCGCGGACGGACGGCTCGGCAGGGAGCCTGCCACGGCCACGAGCCTTCCCACGGGGACGAGCACGAGCGGTTCGTCCCCGATCCCGGTGCCGAGCGGACCCGACGGCTCGGTGTCGGCGACGGCGTAGAGAGAGAGGACGTCCGTCACGCCTCGGGCTCCTTGGGCAGGATGCGGTCGGCGGCGCAGAGGACGGCGGAGAGCTGGAGGTAGATGAGGTCGATGCCGGCGAGGCCGATGACGACCTCGCCCGTCAGCACGACGCCCCGGTTGAGCAGGTTGTCCACGGTGTCGAGGAGCGAGATCTCGCTGGAGTCGAGAACGTCCAGGCTGTCTCCCGGACCGGGCTCGCTCACGGGCTTTCCTCGACGAAGTGGTAGGGAGGCCAGGGGCCGGTGAGGGTCACCTCGCCGCCTTTCGGGCCTACGCGGGTGGCGAAGCGATCGACGGCGGCCTCGAGCTCGGCGGTCCGGCCGGCGGGGACGAGGAGGGCGGCGTCGAGGAACACCTTGCCTCCCTGCTCCGGCGTCGTGGCCGGCGGGCGGCGCACGGCTTCGCTCGCCTGGGCCGCGAGGTCAGGCCAGCCGGCGTCCACCTCGGCGCGAAGGCGGCCGGCGAGATCCCGCGAGGCCTCCTGCTCCTGCTTCTTGCGCAGCAGGAAGCTAGTGCCCGATCCGGGCGGCGCGGCAGCCTGACGAGCCTCGGCGGCCAGGGCCTCGCGGGCGCGGGCCTCGTCGAGGCGGACCCGTACGCCCCATTCGACGCGGCCGGCCACGCGGTCGAGCACCTTGTCGAGCTGCTCGCGGCTCCCGCGCAGATGGGCGAGGGCGCGCTCGTCGGAGGCGAAGAGGGTGAAGAGCTTGAGCGGCAGGAGAGCTGGAGCGTCGCGGAGGTGCTCGATCACGGCCTCATGGGCGAGGGCGCAGGTGGAAACCCAGTCGAGATCGGTGAGCCGCTCCTCGATGCGCTGGCTGCTGAACTCCGGGAGTGGAGCGCCGGCCGCCACCAGCCAGAGACCCTCGCCGAGGTCCAGGGCGCGAAGCTCGCCGAGGCCCGGCAGGCCGGGGGGGACTCCCTGCAAGGAAAGCTCGCCCTGGTGGCGTACGAGGCAATAGAGGTAGGTGGCCATACTCATGAGGTCACGGTCCAGTCCTGGACCCAGGAGGCCAGCGCCCGCGCGCCGCGGGGCGGCGGGAACGTGGCGGGAGCCTCGATGATAGCGCAGCGAGTCTTGATCGGACGTGGGGCTTGTTTGCCGCACCGGGTGCAGCCCGGAGGCGCCACGGCGTTGACCACGATCGCCGGCACCGCGATCTCCAGCCGCTTCAGGGAGCCGAGGAGGCGCTCCGTCTCGCGGCGGGGCAGCTCGGCGGCGCGGGTCACCACCACGAAGCGGGTCTGCTCGGAGTCGCGGAGCAGGGCTTGCAGGCGCTTCAGGCTGCGGGAGAGGTCCACGAGCCCGGCCGCGAGGTCTCCCAGTCCCACGGCCTCGCGATACTTGAGCAGCAGCGAGAGGAGGAAGCGGTCCCACGAGAGGGCGAGCTCCGGCATCTCCAGCAGGCGCAGGGCGTGGCCGGTGGGAGCGGTGTCCACGATCACCAGATCGTGGGTGGCCTCGGCGTCGAGAAGGGTGGAGATGGCGATCAGCTCGTCGAGCCCCGGGGGCGTGAAGTCCAGGAGGTCCTCGACGCCGGAGCCCTCGGCCGCGAAAGCCCCGACCGCCCGGTCCACCTCGCCGCCGTGCCGCGCCCGCCAGCGCGCGAATTCGCCGCGGGCGTCGAGCTCGCGGACGGCGAGATTCGCTTGGAGCGACCGTTCGTCGTTCCCCAGGGGGATTTTCAGCACGTCGGAGAGGGAATGGGCGGGGTCCGTCGAGAGCAGGAGGATCCGCGTCCCCTTTCGCCGCCGCGCCAGGGCGAGGGCGACCGCCGCCGAGCAGGTCGTTTTTCCGACGCCGCCCTTGCCGCCGAAGAAGAGGAGGCGGAGGCCGGGCGGGGCAAGGGTGTCGAGGAAGGGCGGGAAGGGGCCGGACGGACACGGACGGGCACGGACGGACAGGGACGAGCGGGGGTCTTTTTTGAGTCCTTGCCGGTCCGTGCCTGTCTTTGTTCGTCCGTGTTCTCTTCGGGTGAGGGTCCGCAACGCCGCCTTCCCCCGTGGCTCCCGGTCGGCCTCCGGCAGGAACCGGATCTCGCGATCCCCGAAGGTCTTCCGGATCTTCCGGATGGCCTGCGCTTCGGCGCGGCGGCGCTCCTGGCAGAGAGGGCAGTTCTCGCCAGGGTCCGCCAGCACGCGGTTGACGATCAGGTCGCGGACGGGCATTCCGGCTTCTTCGAGGGCGGCGAGGGCGTCCCTGGTTTCGGCGATGGCGAGCGCTTCGGGGAGCAGCACCCAGGTGGGGGTGGTGGTTTTTGGATCGCGCAGGCGTTCTTCGAGGGACCGCCCCTCGGCTTCGAGATCGGCGATCAGGTATTCGGCGGCGTCCGGGCGCCAGGTGCCGAAATGAGCAGCCATCTCGCGGTGCCGGTCGTCCAGCCGGTCGAGGAGGGCGGCGAAGCGGCGGAGAGTGTCCGGACTGGCGAGCAGGCGCAGGGCGTGGGCGGTGGGGGCGGTGTCGACCACCACCTCGTCGCAGTTGGATTCGCGAGCCAGGCGGTCGATCTCCAGCCAGGCGATCAGCTCGTCGCCGCCGGGGAGCGTCAGGTCGAGGAAGCGGTCCACGTCCTCGGCGTCCAGGTAGGTGCCGCGCTCGGCGAGGGTGCGGACGGCCTCTCGGTGCTTCGCCATCCAGCGGGCGATGGCGGGACCGGCGGCGATTTCGGCGGCGAGTAGTTTGCCTCGCCGGGTGGGAATGGCGACTGGTTCAGGTGCTAGGCGTTTCGATGACTTCAGAAGGGCGTCGCCGAGGGAGTGGGCGGGATCGGTCGAGACCACGAGAACCCTCTGCCCCGCGCCTTCGGCCGCGGCGAGGGCGGCGGCGGCGGCGCAGGTGGTCTTGCCCACCCCGCCCTTGCCGCCGAAGATGTGGAGGCTCATCGCCGGTCGAAGGACGGTTCGTCACCCTCGAAGGTGACGTCCACTTCGAAGCCGCCACGGTCGAGGGACACGGCGCCGGCCGGCCGGCTTTCGTCACGGGAGGCGCGCGCGGCGCGCAGACGATCGAGGAGGTCGCGCTCCTCCGCCGCGAAGTCCTCGTCGCTGATGTCGCCCAGCTCCAGCCGCATCTGCAGGGCGAGGATCTCCTCCTTGATCGCGGCCGAGTCGTCGCGCTCGGAGTCGGCTGCGGAGGCGATCTTGTCGAAGATGAAGCTGAGCCCCCCGATCAGGAGCCGGTCGAGGATGAACATCGGTTCATTCCACGCTTTTCATCATTCGGTATCCGTGGCCCGTTCCAGCTTCAGCCGGATGTTGACGAAGTTGTAGGGCGGCCACGGGCCGGTGTACTTGAGGATCAGGTTCTCATAGCGCGCGTCGATCTCCTTGACCTTGGCGTCGAACTCGGCTTCGAGGTCGCGGGCGACGAGGAAGGCGGCGTTGAGGATCATCTTGTCGCCGATCGGCTTGTTGGTGCGCGAGGCCACGGAGACGACGCCCAAGGTGTCGAAGATCTCCGCCAGCAGCTTCTCGGAACGCTCCTGGAGGAGCGAGTCGACGAGGCGCCCGTACTGCATGCGGGCGAAGTAGGTGGAGCCCTTCTGGTTGGAGATCTCCTGACGCAGCAGGCGGAGGTTCTCGTCCTCCTTCTCGATCTCGCGGATGATGGTCTCGGGCTCCCACAGAACCTTGAGACCGAACTCCAGCTTGTCCTGCATCTTCACCAGCACGTCGCGGAAGGCGTCGTAGGCGCTGCGCAGCAGCTCGACGATGTCCTCGGAGGTCTTGAAAACAGTGCTGAACGACATGGGGATGACCGTGAAGTCGCGCATCACGGCCTCGTTGACCCGCTCGTGGGCGAGGACGTTCTCCCGCGTCGGATCGTAGACCTCCAGCGGCGTGTCGGAGACCACGGCGGCGATGTCCTTGTAGCTCACAGTGTGCACGGCGGTCGGATCGCTGCCGATGCCGATGTGGCCGAAGCGCCGGGGCTCCGTCGTCTGGATGATGCAGTAGACGTATTTACCGCTGCGGTTGTCCACGGCGCGGGGAGCCTCCGGCAGGGGTATCAGCTCCGGGCCCCGGGCCGGCTTCGGGGTTGCGGGCTTCTTCGGCGCCGGCTTCTTGGCAGGCGGCGGCGCGACTTTCTTCGCGGGCGCAACTTTCTTCACCGGTGCGGCCTTCTTCGGGGTTGCGGGTTTTTTTGCCGGCGCCGGCTTCTTGGCCGAGCCCTTCCTGGAACCGGAGCCGGTGGACTTGGCGGCGTGGCTCATGGCTTCGCGGTTCCCTCCACCGGCGCACCGGTCCGTGCCGCGAGCTGTCGGCGGACCTCCTGCTCGAGATCCCTGGGCAGGCAGGGCTTGGTCACCACCGCGTTGCAGCCCACGGCGCGGGCTTTGTCGTGGGCGCTCGCCAGGGCGTGCGCGGTGAGCGCGATGATCGGGATGTCCTTCGTGGCCGGATCCTCCTTCAGGCGCCGGGTGGCCTCCCAGCCGTCGATGCCCGGCAGCGAGAGATCCATCAGGACGACGTCCGGCCGGAGCGCGTGCGTCTTCTCGATGGCCTCCAGGCCGTCGGCGGCGGTGGCCACGCGAAAGCCTCGGAATTCGAGGTATTCGGCGAAGATCTCGCGCCCGTGGTCGACGTCGTCGACCACCAGCACGAGCGGTGCGTCATTTTTCTCAGCAATCATGCCGTCCTCGATTTCGCGGGAAGGAAGAGAGTAAAAGTAGACCCCTCGCCGAGCCGGCTCGCAAGCGCGATCCGGCCGTCGAGGAGAGAAGCGAGGCGGCGGCAGATGGTCAGCCCGAGGCCGGTGCCGCCCTGGCGGCGCGCATAGGAGCTGTTGGCCTGCTCGAAGGCTTCGAAGATCGTCTTCTGGTTCTCCTCGGCGATGCCGATGCCGGTGTCGGTGACGGCGATGGAAATCTCGCCGGCCGGCCAATGATGCTCCAGCCGGATGCCGACGGAGCCCGCGGGGGTGAACTTCAACGCGTTCGACAGCAGGTTGATGACGATCTGCTTGACCTTCTGGCGGTCGGTCTCGATCTCCGGCAGGTCCGGCGGGAGGTCGCGGGTCACCGCCAGGCGGGTGCCGGCGATCACCGGCTCCACCTCGGTCATCACCTCGTCGATCAGGTCGGAGAGGAGAATGCGCTCGGCCTGCACGGGCATCTTGCCGGATTCGATGCGGGTGATGTCCAGCAGATCGTTGATCACCGCCAGCAGGTGGCGGGCGTTGGCGTCGACACGCGTGAGCTTGTCCTGCTGGGCGGGGTTGACGGCGCCCGAGACCCCTTCGAGCATCAGGTGCGTGTAGCCCATGATGGCGTTGAGCGGCGTGCGCAGCTCGTGGGAGACGTTGGCGAGGAACTGCGACTTGAGCGCCGAGGCCTGCTCCAGCTCCAGGGCCTGCCGGCGCAGCAGCTCGTTCTGCCCGGCGAGCTCGGCGGTCGCCTCCCGCACCTTCTCGCGCAGCTCCTCGGAGTGGCGCTTGACCTGCTCGTAGAGACGCGCCTTCTCCATCGCCTCCGTCAGGTCGTGGAGGATGGTGACGACGGCCGTCTCCTCGCCATGCTTGGAGACCAGCCGGCCGGAGATCGCCTCCACGGGAATGGAGGCGCCGGTCTTTGGATCGATGAGGTTGAGCTCGCCCCGCCAGCGCAGCGACTGGCCGGCGTAGAGGTTGGAGACGAAGGAGGTGAACACGGCGTCGTTGGCCTGCACCCGGCGCTCGATCTCACCGTCCCGCAGGGCGCGGTCCTTCTGGGCAGGGTGGCCGTCCCGGCTCTCGCCGCGGCCCGGCAGGGTGAACATCCGCTCCGCGGGCGGGTTCATGCGCACGATGTTACCCGACGGATCGGTGACCAGGATGGGCTCCAGCACGGAGTTGAGGATCAGGTCGAGCCGGTCGCGCTCGGCGCGGGTCGCGGCCTCGGCCAGCCGCTGCCGGCGATAGTTCTCCTCGATCTCC
>Ga0134121_10000413_pt1 | contig 50467 bp, 42 predicted proteins | sample KB301_FD_96463 | JGI IMG/M metagenome (GOLD analysis project Ga0134121, IMG submission 96463) | Terrestrial soil microbial communities without Nitrogen fertilizer from Kellogg Biological Station, Michigan, USA - KB3-0-1 | ecosystem: Environmental > Terrestrial > Soil > Unclassified ...
GTCCTACAATCCCGATACGAAAGTGTTGTTCGTCAGCCTTGTCGAGTCTTGCATGGACCTGATACCGGTGGCGCCCGGAGGCCGTGGCAGCCTGTCAACGGGCGTCCGGTGGACGCTGCGTCCGCGGCCGGACAGCGACGGTAAGTACGGCCGCGTGCAAGCCATCAACCTCGAGACGAAGAAGACCGTGTGGATGACGCGTCAGCGCGCCCCGCAGTCGAGCGGTGTGCTGGCCACAGCGGGTGGCGTGGTCTTCGCGGGCGCACTCGACCGTGTGTTCGCAGCCTACGACGACGCCAGCGGCCGCGAGTTGTGGCGCGTGCGCCTCAACGACGTACCGAATTCGGCGCCGATCAGTTATCAGATGAACGGCAAACAGTACATTGCGGTTGTGACGGGTAACGGCGGTGCGCAGTCGGCGACATTTCCTGCGCTCGTGCCGGAGATCCAAAATCCGCCGGATCGTGGGGCATCTTTATGGGTGTTCGAACTGCCCGACCGGCTGGTGCGCCGGTAGTCCGCTTCACAGGCCGCGCGGGCGCGATACATTCGAAGTCTCAGCGAAAAGTATTGGCACGTTTCGCTTCCCACGTACTATCGTGCGGTGGCTCCAGCACCAATTCATCCAAGAGAGATCACTATGAAAAAAACAGGCAGCGTTGTTCTGGGAGTTCTTTGTCTGATCGTTTTTGCTGTGCCCGCGATGGCGCAGGACGCAAACACGGTCATCGCAAGCGCGTTGAAGGCGATGGGGGACCTTCGCACGGTCGAGTTTTCCGCGACCGGATACGATTTTGTGCTGGGACAGAATTACAACGGCGCTTCCCCGTGGCCAAAATTCATCAATAAGTCGTATACGCGGCTGATCGACTTTCAGACGCCGGCATCGCGCGTCGATCGCGTTCGCATTCAAGGGGAGAACCCTCCTCGCGGCGGCGGGCAACAACCCGTAATCGGAGAGCAGAACCAGAATCAGACTATCGTCGTTGACGCCAACACGCCGTGGGTGCAACAGCTCGAGATCTGGATGATGCCGCATGGCTTTCTGAAGGCGGCAACAGCGAACAACGCCACCGTCAAGCAGCAGACTATCGGCGGGAAGAAGTACAGCGTGCTCACGTTCATGGGGCAGAACAAAGCGCCCGTCAAGGGATTCGTCAACGACCAGAATCTTGTCGAACGTGTGGAAACCCGGATCGACAATGCGTTCTTCGGCGATATGGTTTTCGAATCCGTCTATTCTGACTTCCGAGACTTCGGTGGAGTCAAATTTCCGATGCACATTGTGCAACGGCAAGGCGACCATCCGATCTTCGATCTCACGGTCACGAACGTCAAAGCCAACTCTCCCGTCACGATTCAGGCGGCGCCAGCCAGAGGCGGTGGCGGCGCTCCTGCAGCCGCGGCGGGCGCGCCTGCTCCTGCCGTTCCGGTCGAGAAACTCGGCGAAGGCGCCTATCTGATTCTCGGTGGGTACGCCTGCCTCGCCATCGAGTTCAAAGATCACATCGTGGTAATCGAAGGACCGCAAAGCGAAGCTCGCGCTCAGGCCGTCATCGCCGAAGCGAAACGGCTGATCCCGAACAAGCCGATTCGGTACGTCGTGAACACGCACACGCATATCGATCACTCCAGCGGGCTGCGCGCGTTTGTGGCCGAAGGCGCGACGATCATTACTCACCAGTCCAACAAGACATACCTCGAGAAGGTGCTCAACGCGGCGCATACGCTGACGCCCGACGTTATGAGTAATTCGAAGAACAAACCCAAATTTGAAACTACGTCGGATCTCAAGATCCTGACGGACGGCAATCGGGTCGTGGAACTCCACCATATGAAGGACTTTGGACACCACGAGGGAATGCTGTTGGTTTATCTTCCCAAGGAGAAGATCCTGCTCGAGGCCGACGCCTACAATCCGGCGGCGCAGCCGCCAACAGGCGCTTCCGCAGTCACCAGCCCCTACAACCTCAGTCTTCTTGATAACGTCGCGCGTTTGAAGCTGGACGTCCAACGCATCATCCCCGTTCACTACGCCGCGGATAACCGGATTATCACAATGGCGGAAGTACGCCGAGTCTCCGGCCGCAATTGAGATCGCACGCGAGGATTGCCGCGCGAATACGAAGGCTTTCTGAAACCATGAGGAAGTCAGATCTTCAATAGTCGTTCTGATCTGCCCGCTGGAAGACATCGCGGGTCGGATTGAAAGCATTGTTGAGCATGAGTCCGCAGAACAACAGCGCCGCGAATACGGTTGCCAACATGAATCCGTAGATCGGTCCGCCCATCGCATCGCTGACTGCTCCCATCGAAAGCGGCGCGAGCACGGCAGACAAGCACGTAAAGAAAAGGAGCACTCCGGCCGCGGCGCCGTGCTCGGATTTGGGAACGCTGCTGATTCCCTTGGAGTTGATCGTCGGATAGATCACGGACATGAACAATCCCGACAGCGGAAGCAGATAGACTCCCCACGCGATGCCACCGGCCATGCTCACCGCAAAGCAAACGAGAATCATGCCGCTGCAGATCGTGAGCACCACGCTCCATGAGAGCCGATTCAGCATCCAGGCGCCGAGGAATCGGCCGCCCGCGCGCAAGAGGAAGAAGATGGAGATGCTGTAGGCGGCGATCCATCTTCCTGGACCTTCATAGCCGGCCAGAAGCGTTGGCATCCAAACGTAAATCGCCGCCTCGACAGCAACGTACAGAAATAGACCGAGCGAGAACAGCAAGACGAAACGGTTCTTCATCAGTGCAAATACGGATGTCCAAGCTGCCTGCTCTGCGGATACCGCCGTTCGAGCCGGATAACGGACGCTGAGAGCCGTGAAAATCAGGAGGACGCACATAGCTCCCGCAATTGCGTAGAGCCACTGCCAGGGCACGCCGCGATTCAATAAGTAGGAAAGTACGGCAGGTCCGGCAATGGAACCGATTCCAAAGAATCCTTCAACCCAATTCATGACCGACGTGTGTTCCGCCGTCGATCGCACAATATCGCCGATCAGAGCGAGCGCGCCGGTCTTGAAGATCGCAATCGCGACTCCCGACAATGCCATCAGGGCACAAAAAAACAGGAACGATGTTCCTGCAAGAAAAAGAAACGACGCTGCCGCAAACAAGATCAATCCAATCAGGATCGTGGTCTTGCGGCCGAATCGGTCTGCGAGATGCCCCAGAAGAAAACCCGCAACGGCAATCCCCGACATGGTCGCGTACTGGAAAGTCCCCGCCGCCGTCAGGCTCAACTGAAACGTTTTGACGATCTCCGGAATGATGATTCCGACGGAGTCGGTGGTCATCGCGAACATCGCGAACATCATGTACGTCAGAGCTTTGATCGCGGCCATGTTCGAACGGTCTGGGGACAGGGCGGATTGGCTCACGAACGCACCCCCGGGGACGCGTCGATCGCGCTACTCCTGGCTTTCAAATCCACGCTGAGGCGGGCCCAGTGCTCTTTGTCGCGCCATTCGATGGCGATCTGGTGATTCATACACGGCAGAAGACGAAAATCACCGGCGAAAGCGGGATGGGCATTGCGAAACCGAATCAACTCAAACAACGCGCGCACCGCGGGACGCTGCACCTCCAGATCAACCTCCTGAGCCGTGTAGTGGTGGCGATTGATGTCGCGGCCCTCTTTCGTGCGGCGCAGCAGATCCATATCGTTGGTTCCGCCCAGGAGTCCAACGTAGTAAACCTGCGGCACGCCGGGCGAGAAGAACTGCAAGCTCCGGGCGATCCTGTATTCGGCGTCCTGACGGCCCAGAGCATCATAAAAGGTGCAGTTCACCTGCGACACATCCAGATTGCTCGCTGCTTCGCCACTCGCCTGCCGGCTTTCATCGTTGCTCCGACGGTGGATTGTTTCGACAATGCTTCCGATTTGCGCTGAACTCAGCAGTCCTCCGGCGTCGATGACTCCAATTCCATCGTGAGTGTCGAGCACCGTCACCGCGTTGCGGGGGCTCATTGTGAGCCACTTCTTAAGTGGCGCCGCATCCTGCGCGTACAGCGCATGCAGGACCAGCGGAGGCAGCGCGAAGTCATAAACCCAATCCACGCGGCGGGCAAGTTGAATCTGATCCTCGTACTGTCCGTGCATTTCGACAAGAACTTCAATGTCCAGCGCATGCGCCTGCGCCGTAAGGCCCGAGATAAATTCAAATGTTTCCTGAATCATGAAGCAACGCGTGCCGGCTTTCTTGATCGCGAATCCAGCGGCATCCAGGCGGATCGCGCGCACGCCTGCCTCACGAAATTGCTTCAGGATCTGAACCAGATAGGAGCGGCCTGAATCCGAGGAAACATTGATATCAATCTGCGCGGAAGTGAACGTCGTCCAGAGCAGACGTTCAATACCGTCATCATACTTCATCGCCGTGAAAGGAAGACTCGGGCGTATTCGATAGATCTGGAGCAGGTCCGCCTCGGTGGCGCCTTTCGGAAAAACGTGTCCGTAAGTAAGGAAGAGATCGGCGTAACGTGACGCATCGCCGTTCTTGCGGAAGTCTTCAAACTGAGGTGACCGACTCGACATATGATTCACGATCAGGTCCGCCATCAGGTCTTTACCTCTGGCCAGTTCGCGCAGATCGCTCCACGAACCTAAACGAGGATCGGGCTGAGTATGGTCAATCGGATCGAAACCGGCGTCCGATCCGTCGATCGGGTAATAAAACGGCAAAAGGTGCATGCCGCCGAACAAACCGGCGAACGGTCCATCCAACAACGCACGGAGCGCTTGAAATCCGCCGCCGGATAGTCGATCCACGTACGCAATCAGTTGAACCCGATTCTTCAGGATCTCACCACCTCATCAACAGTCCAGTCCGGAATCGCGCCGTGCCGGCTGGCTACAAGCGCACCGACTCGATTTGCAAACGTAGCGACTTCGCCCAGAGGCCAGTTCGCATCCAGGCCGTGCATGAAGGCGGCAGCGAACGCGTCCCCTGCCCCGACCGTATCGGCGACTTCCACCGCGCAGCCTCCTTGCTCGACGTAGTTGTCATCCACCAGAAGCGCGCATCCGCGCGCTCCAAGTGTCACTCCGGCGGCGCGCCAGCCATAACGGGCTGCGCCCTCCCGGCAAAACCCTTCGATCGATGACGGCAGGCCGCAGAGTTCGTGCACTCGATTCAGCTCTTCTTCATTCAGCTTTACCACGTCCGCTTGCTCCAACAAATGCTTCACGAGTTCCGGAGAATCCGCAGCAGGACGAAGGTTTAGATCGTAAAACGCGGAAATACCGTCGAGGCCATGAAGCAGACGATTGAGAACCTCCCGTCCCATCGGCATTGAAGGGAACAAGGTCCCGAAATAGAGCCAGCGCGGTTGCTTTTGCTTCAGCCGTTCCGTGTCCGCATCTGTGAACTGCATCCCGTCGTAGGCTGCTGGACGATGGATCTGGAAAGAGTTCTTGCCGTCGCTGGAAGCGGAGACAGTCGCGGTACCGGTAGGCAGCGACCTGGACGTCTGAAGAAATGTTGTATCCAAATCGAGCGTCGCGATGTCCCTGGCAGCTTGTCGCCCGCGCTGATCCGCTCCCACTGCACTCAACAGATAAACCGGATGTCCCAACCGCCGGGCATGAACACCGAAGTTCAGCGGTGCGCCACCCAAACAATCGGAATTCGGAAAGATATCCCAGAGGACCTCGCCGAGCGCCACGACAGACTGAGACGGCGGTAGCTGTAAAGACAAGTCGAACAGGCGTGCTGAATCCATTGGCACGGGCCGGTACTATCAGCGCTCAAACTCGGCGTGTCAATTGCTTTCTCTTTGTGCCGCAGGATTCGCTCACCACGAGATGGAAGTTCAGCCCCAGAAGCTATCGCCTCGGAAAGACTTTGCCGGATGATTTGATATTTCGGAGAGTTCCTAGTCACGCACAACTGACAATACAGATTCACATCTGCGCGAACAGTGGCATCTTAGTCTTGGAACTAACAAAAGCCCGTGTTAGATTCCGCCGCATAGGAGACAGCGATGAAACTTTCCGTTCTGCTAGTGGTCGCTATGGCCTTACAGCTCGCCGCGTTTGGCCAAACGAATTCGAAATGCGCAGATATCGCAAAGTTCAAGAGCCCCGGAATGACTCTTGAAATCACACGCGCCGCGGCGATGCCTGCCGGCCCCGCGGCCGGCGCGCGGGGACGCGGCGGCAATGGTCCGGTGCTTCCTGCACATTGCAGAATCGATGGGATCATGGATAAGCGCACAGGGACAGACGGCAAGACGTACGGCATTCGCTTCGCTATCGCTCTTCCCGATACGTGGTCTGGACAATATCTGCAAATGGGCGGCGGAGGTTTGAACGGTTCCGTTGCAGAACCAACCGGCGGACAGGTAGCGGGAGATCAACCCGCGCTGGTGCGCGGATTTGCTGTTGCCAGTACCGATACCGGTCACCAAAGTTCAGGCGGCGGGTTTGATGGTTCTTTCATGACAGATCAACAGGCCGCACTCGACTTTGAGTACGTCGCCAACGGACGCGTGGCCGTGCTCGCGAAGCAGATCATCGAGAATTACTATGGCAAGCCCATAGCTCATTCGTACTTTGTCGGCTGCTCGACCGGCGGACGCGAAGCCATGCTGATGTCGCAGCGGTACCCCCTCTACTTCGACGGTATCGTTGCCGGCTCCCCCGCCATGCGAACCGGACACTCCAATCTCGCAACCCGCACGATCACCGTGAATCTCAACAAGATCGCGATGAAAGGTGCGGATGGAAAGCCGATTCCGGGCAGCGGCCTGACCGATGGCGATCGCAAAGCGATCATCGCCAAGCTTCTCGAAGTCTGCGATGCGCGCGACGGCTCCAAAGACGGCATGATTTTTGATCCCACCGGCTGCACGTTCAAGCCGGCAGACCTTCAATGCCCCGCCGCGAAGATGGAAGGCTGCCTCTCGAAAGAACAGGTCGATGCGATTCAAATCGGGTTCGCCGGGCCGAAGGACTCGCGAGGCAATCAGGTCTATCCCGGTTTCTTCTTCGACACGGGCATCACCGCTACCGGCGGTGGCATACCCGGTCTGCTGGCTTCTGGCAACAGCCCGCTGGGTCCGCCCACTACAGCCACGACACAGGACATGGACGCGGAGGCGGCGCGGGTGAATTCCAATCCCACGGCGATCATCGGCGATTCCTGGTCATGGACCAATCTCAGCACGTTCGCATCACATGGGGGGAAGCTGATCTTTTACCACGGTGTGAGCGACCCCTGGTTTTCGGCGAAGGACACGATCGACTATTACCAGCGCATGAGCATGGCGAACGGTGGTGATACGAAGGTGAAAGACTGGAGCCGTCTGTTCCTCTCTCCCGGCATGGGACATTGCAGCGGGGGCAGCGCCACCACGGATACGTTCGACATGCTGTCCGCCGCGGTCAACTGGGTGGAGAAAAACACGCCGCCGGACTCCGTCGTCGCTACCGGACGCTCTTTCCCGGGACGAAGCCGTCCGCTGTGCCCCTATCCTGCGCACGCCCAATACAACGGCAGCGGCGATCCGGAGAATGCGGCAAATTACAGCTGCAAGCAATAGCGCGATGCGATCGAAGGCTATTTCGATTGCAATGTGCGTTGTCGTGCTCGGATCTCTGGTCCTTCGATTAGACGCGCAACGCGGAGGCGCTCCTGTGCCGCCCGTTCCCGGAGCTCAGGGTGCGAGAGGTGGACGACGCGGCGGACAAGGAGCACCCACGCAGGGCTTCCCTGCTCAACAACGACCTCCGGGCGACGCCGCGCTGATCGCCAGAGGCAACAACCTGTACGGGATTCACTGCCGCGCGTGTCATGGCGCGGATCTCCGTGGCGGTGACCAGGGCGGGCCCAACCTGCTGCGATCCGAAGTCACGATGAATGATCAATCGGGAGAACTGATCCAACCGGTGATTCGCGAGGGCCGTCGAAATACCGGAATGCCTTCGATGCCGGCAATCGACATCCCCGCAGATGACATCCGTGCGATAGCCGAGTACATCCATAGCATCCTCGCGACTGCGCGGGGCCAGGGCAATCCGCCGCCGGGACCTCCTGTCGCACTCAATGTACTTGTTGGTGATGCCGCCGCCGGGCGTACGTTTTTCGAGGCCAAGTGCGCCGGTTGTCACTCCGCTACAGGCGATCTCCGCGGCATCGGATCGCGATTTGCAAATCCAACTCAGCTCCAGAACACCTGGGTTGCGGGAGGAGGCGGCGCACGTGGCGGAGCAAACAACTCGCCGACGGCAACCGTAACGCTGCGCACCGGAGAAAAGGTCGAAGGCCGTGTGATTCGTTCCGACGATTTCCTGATCACGCTCGGGATGGCCGACGGAACAACGCGCTCATTCCGCAGGGACGGAGACATCCCGAAGGTCGAAATTCACAATCCGCGCGAAGGGCACATCAAGCTGCTTCCCGGTTATACCGACAAGGACATTCACGACCTGACAGCCTACCTGGTGACACTGAAATGAAACTCACGAGGGTCCTTCTCTTTTTGTCTTTAGCGGCCCTGCCGGTGTTTTCCGCCGCACAGGCTGCCGGCGGTCTCGATCCCGCAGTCCTGTTGAAACCTCTCGGCGATACCTGGCCGACGTATTCCGGGGACTACACGGGGCGCCGCTTCAGTTCGCTGGCACAGATCAACAGAAACAACGTCAAGAACCTCACGTTATCGTGGGTAGAGCGACTGAACGGAGCAGCAGGAAGTCCACAGACTATTCTCGGCGGCGTTGGAGCTGGTGAATACACCAACGTGACAGTCAAGGGCTTTGCCTTGTACTTCGACGAAACGTTGTACGTCACTTCGGCCGACCATGTCTGGGCGCTCGACGCACGTGACGGCCGCCTGCTCTGGCACTACTTCTGGAAAACGCGCGGCGGCACACATACCGGAAACCGGGGAGTCGCCTTGTGGCACAGCTACCTGTTCTTCGAGACTCCGGATGACTACCTGGTATCGCTGGATGCAAAGACAGGCAAAGAGCGATGGCATATTGAAATCGCGGACTTCGACCAACAGTACTTTTCCACGATGGCGCCTGTCGTTGTCGGCAATCACCTGCTGGTTGGTACCGGAAACGATCTCGACGCTCCAGGATTTCTGCAGTCGTACGATCCGGAAACGGGACAGCTGCAATGGAAGTTCTACACCGTTCCCATGAAAGCAGGCGATCCCGGGCTGGAGACCTGGCCAAACCTCGATGCCGCGCGCCATGGAGGGGGACAGGTCTGGATACCAGGCTCGTACGACCCCGAAACAAAACTCTATATTTTCGGAACCGGAAACCCGACGCCCGGCTACACCGGGGTCGGACGCATGGGAGACAATCTTTTCACGTGTTCTCTGATCGCGCTGAATGTCGATACAGGCAAGATGGCGTGGTATTTCCAAACGTCCGTGCACGACACGCACGACTGGGATTCGACGCAGACTCCGGTATTGATCGACGGCGTCATCAACGGACGTCAGCGCAAGCTCGTATCGACGGCCGAACGCAACGGATACTTTTACACGCTCGATCGCATCACTGGGGAAAACATCGTCACTGCGAAATACGGCTCGACGACGAACTGGGGAAAGAGCGTGCGGCCAAACGGCGTCGTGGAACCGGATCCGTTAAAGAAAGCGACGATTGCAAAGTCGCTAGTCTCTCCCGTCGAAAGCGGCGTGACGAACTGGCCCCCGCCCACGTATTCACCCGACACCGGACTGTTTTATGTCCCAGAGCATAACGGTTTTAACATGCTTTACCTTACCGATCCCGATCCGCGTGGCTCGATGGGACTTGGCGGTAAGTCCGTCGCCGGGGTCGGTTCTGCCGGCGATTTCCTCACCGCCATTGACTACAAAACAGGCCGCGTCGCCTGGCGCAAGCCCATCAGCGGCGGTGGTGTCGGGGCGGGATTACTGACAACTGCGGGCGGGCTGCTGTTTGCAGGCGACGGCAGCGGGAACCTTGTGGCGCTCGATTCAAAAGATGGAAAGGCGCTGTGGCACACGCGCATAGGCAATGCATCGAATGCTCCACAAACCTATCTGCTCGACGGGCGGCAACAGTTGCTTGTCGCGGTCGGCGACACTTTGTATGCGTTCACCCTGTATTAGTGGCGGAGGAGTTTCATGAAAACCCATAAGAATGCCGGCACGCTGGGTCGGCTGATCGTTGGAGCGCTGAGTCTCGTCGTCGTAGGGTGGACTCTGACGGGTTTATCCACCTCCGCCCAGCAGGCGCCACTGAGAGGAGGCGCCCCACCGGCGGCTGCCGGTCGCGGAGGACGAGGCGGAGGAGCCCAGGGCACTCCACTCCTCGGACCCAACAATGAGGTATGGGGATTCACCGATACTGCCTTCAATCCCAACTCACGATGGCGAATTCACGATGCGGAACGGCCGCAGCCTCCTTCGATTACGCCCGGAGAACCAGTGAGCATCCCTGCACCCTCCGATTCCCTCATCCTGTTCAACGGGAAGGATCTGTCGCAGTGGGTAAATCGCGGAGCGAATGGCGCAGAGTCGCCTGCAACCTGGCCTGTGCGTGACGGTTACTTTGAGGCTCAGGGAGGCAACCTGTCGACGCGGGAGAGTTTTGGCGACGTGCAACTGCATCTCGAATACGCGATTCCTTCCGACGTCTCCGGATCAAGTCAGGACCGAGGCAACGGCGGCGTCACTTTCATGGGACGCTATGAAATCCAGATCCTCGACTCGTTCAACAATCGAACGTACGCCGACGGCATGATGGCCTCGGTTTACGGCGAATGGCCCCCACTGGTGAACGCATCACGCAAGCCAGGAGAATGGCAGTCGTTGGACATTGTCTTCGAAGCGCCACGATTCACAGGCAGAGTGACGCCCGGTTACTTCACGGTGTTCTGGAATGGCGCAATCGTGCACAACCGTGTGGAGTTGTACGGCAACACGACAGCGACCATGACACCGCACGTCTACGCGGCACACGATCCTGAGCTGCCGCTACAACTTCAGGGCCGTGCACGCGTCCGCTATCGGAACGTCTGGATTCGACGCCTGAAATCGTACGATCAAGGCGCGAAGGTGAACTAGCGGCCGAGCCTGCTATTGCTGCGCGCCGCGTTGCCCGCCACCGCGAGCTCCGCCGCCCCGCCCGCCTGCCCCAGGCGCCGCCGGGAGCGCATAAGCGACCAACTGTGCCGATCCTCCGGCCGCCGAAGATGCGGCAAAGACAACGTACTGCCGTCCGTTGAGCATGTAGGTCATCGGCAATCCCGATTGTGGCCCGCCGGCCGGGATGCGCGTTTCCCAGAGGATCTCTCCGGTCTGCTTGTCGTGCGCTCTGAAGAATGGCAATCCTGTCAGTCCTTCGCCTGCGAAGAGCAGGGTCTTCGTCACGAGCAGTCCTGCGTGTGAAACGCTTCCCGTTCGCGGAATGGTGAGCCCCTTCAGAGCTTCGTTGTCTTTGATGTTCGGAGGAGTATCGCCATTCGCGATCTTCCACGCGATGTCTCCCTTGTTCATGTCATACGCGACAATCTGCCCGTAAGGCGGCTTGAGCAGGGGCAAACCGTTAGGCCCGCGCGGTGCTGAGCCGGAACTGACATAATCTGCGGTGACCTGTCCGTTTGCAGCAGCAAGTGCGATTGTCGAAAAATTCCGCGCTGTCCCCACGTAGACGAACCCGGTTTCCGGATCGGCGGCACCGCCCTCCCAGTTCGCTCCACCATTGAATTGCGGAACCATCAAAGTGCCTCGCGTCCCGTCCGGCGCCGACGCCAGCGAGGGCGGCGTGAACAACGGGCCCAGGCGAAAGCCTTGTACGGCTGCAATCGCCTGCTCGCGCAAGGCGGGAGTGAAGTCGATCAAATCGTCCTTCGAGAATCCCTGAAGATCGAATGCCGGAGGCTTCGTCGGAAAAGGCTGCGTGGGAGAAGTCTCTTCATTGGGAACATCAGACTTGGGAACCGGACGTTCTTCAATCGGCCACACCGGTTTACCGTTCGTACGATCGAAGACAAACGCGAACGCCTGCTTCGTCAGCTGAACAACAGCCTTGATGGGAGTGTTATTCACTCGAATATCGACAAGAATAGGGGCGCTCGGTGTGTCACGATCCCAGATGTCGTGATGCACATGCTGGAAATGCCAGACGGGCCTGCCGGTCCGGATGTCGACACACACCAGGCTGCTGCTGTAGAGGTTGTCGCCAAGACGATTACCGCCATAGATATCGTTAGTCGGAGCTTCGACGGGCAGATAGACGTAGCCGAGCTCATCATCGGCGGTGAACGTCGTCCAGACCGCGGTGTTGCCGGTGTAGTCGATGCCGGTCTTCCACGTGTCGTAACCCGGTTCTCCTTTGCGAGGAACCGTATGGAAGACCCACTTCTTTTTTCCGGTCCGCACATCGAAGGCCAGCACATCGGCCTTCACGTTTTCTTTGTTCACGCGCGTTCCAACAGGCAGCGCTGCGCCCACAATGATGGTGTCGTTTGAAACTACTGCGGGCGACGTGTTCCCAAGCTGACCGAGGAGGTCGCCTTTGAAATCGAGGTCGATCTCCTGAAAGAGATCGACAATGCCGTCCTTTCCGAATCCAGCCGCCAGCTGCCCTGTTTTTGCGTCCAGTGCAACGAGATGAAAACCCGGCGTGACGAGGATGATTCGCTCCTCACGACCGTCGGTCCAGTAGGAAACGCCGCGGGTATTCTTGCGCGGAGAACGATCGCCTCGAACGCCTTCTTCAAAGCGATAGCTCCAGAGCGTTTCGCCGGTGCCGGCATCGAGCGCAATGACGTGACGCTTGGGACCCGCGGTGAAGTAGAGGACGCCTTTCGCCATGATCGGCGTGGACTCGCTCTGAGGTACCGCCGTGGAAGCGTAGTTGTCGGTCTTGAACGTCCAGGCAACTTGAAGATTGCGGACATTATCGCGGGTGATTTGATCGAGTGGCGAGTAACGCGTGCTGCCGTTATCTCCTCCGAACGACGTCCAATCGCCGGTCTTCACTCCGTACTGTCCCACGAGCGCTGCAGGCAGCACACAAACCAGAACGATCAAACCGATCATTAACAAGAATCTCAGTCGCGACATGAAACTCCTTCCCTGCGTCTTCATCGAGGCACTGGGAGGATAACCTTACTTTGCCGCGGCAGGTGCGGGGAAATAGGTATTGATGCGATCGTTGAGGGTAAATTCCATGCCAAGGCCGGGATACTGTTTCAGCACGTTCTCACGCATCTCCGCAGCGTTCCTGGATTTCGCAACGTTCGCATCCCAACCGGCCATGTACTTCTTCATGAAATTGATGGCCGAAACATCGTGCTTCGCGCCCGGGCCTTCGTGTCCCGGCACAACGATCGCCGGCTGGAGAGCAAGAATCTGATCGATGGTCTTGTTCCAATCCTCACGGGCCTTGTCTCGTGTGACGCCAAAGTAGACGTGGTCGAAAACAATGTCGCCGGTGATCACCGCCTTGAGCGATGGAACAAACACATAGCTGTTCCCCGCGCCGTCGCTCCCCGCGACAGGGCCTGTTACCGGGAACTGCTCCCCTTCGAGCGTGAGGTACGGAACGGTCAGCTCGTCCGGCAACACCGGATCCGGCCCTGGAATGTTGTTGCCATAGGTGCTCACCCAGAAGCGTTGGCGCGCAGGCCAACCTGTCTTCGCTCCGCTTATCGTCGCGGGCAGGGCCAAGATCTTCGCGTTAGGAAAAGCTTCTTTCAAAACCGCGAGCCCGAAGAGGTGATCTGGGTGCGGATGCGTCACGTAGATCGTCGCGAGGTTCTTCTTGGATTCCAGAATCTCCGCAGCCAGCTTGTGCGCTTCGCTGAGCGTAAACTGTGGATCGATCAACAGCATGTCCTTCTGGCCGGAAATCATCGTGGAATTGACGTCGTAACCATTCGCACCGCGGCCTGTGTGTACCGTGAGCGTGAATTTCGGCGCCTGCGCAAATGCGGATAGGGCCGCGCCCAGAACGACAACGCCAACCACCAGATCGAAACGGGTTTTCAGATACCGCACCTTCATCGCAAACCTCCTGTCCTGACAGCACAACACCATAGCCTCGCGAACCTGGAACCGGCCAATACTTTCAATTAAGACGCACGACGTATCTGAACAGGGGTTATCTGGAGACGATGCAAAGATATCGGTCAGGGCGGTATCCCTGGCCTCCGGGTTCACCGCGTGTCCTTCGTTGAGTTGCACTGTCTCGCCTCATGCATCCCATTGAATGACGGTGTACGAGCGTGACGGCACTTCGAATCGGGTTCGGCCGTTGCCTGTGGACGGCTTATCGAAGGCCTGCGGCTTTACCCGCTCCGCGTTGAACCCATTGACGGCTTTGAGATCGTTTCCCGTCAACACTTGAGACTCCACCACGCGGCCCGCAGTCTTGTCCTCCCACACAACCTCGATCTCTCGTGCTTTCGACAGATCGCGATTCAGGATGAACAGCGCGGTTCTGCCATTCTGAGGATTCATCGTTGCTGCGGCATCGATGTAGCCAACGCCATCCATTCCGGGAACGTCATACGTTGGAGACTCGATCAGCAGGTTGAGCACCCGACCCTGTGCATATTGCAGCGCCCAACTGTAAGGGTAAAAAATCGTTTGCCGGAAAAGTCCGTCGCGGTTGGTCATGATGGGCGCAATCACGTTCACCAGTTGCGCCAGGCAGGCGATCTTGACCCGATCGGCATTACGTAGCAGTGTAATCAACAATCCGCCGACGAGAAGCGCGTCCTCGAGATTGTAGATTTCTTCGAGAAGGTGCGGCGCTTCCTGGCGACGGCCGTCCACAGCGTCCCCGCTGCGCTGGCGATACCACACGTTCCACTCGTCAAACGAAAGCCATAGCTTCTTCGGCGACTTCTTTTGCCCGCGAACAAGGTCACAGACCGCAAGCGTTTCCCCGATCTGACGATCCATGGCAAGGTTCATCGCCACAAACTTTCGGCTGTCGTTCCCTGTTTCCTGCGGCGTGTTCTCAAAGTAGCGGTGGAGCGAGAGCCCATCGACGTAGTCGTAGCACAACTCCAGGACTTCGCGGTCCCACTGCAGGTATGTCGACATGCCCGGGCCACTCGATCCGCAGGCAATCAGCGACAGAGATCGATCCACATAGCGCATCTGCCGCGCCGCGTCCATGGCCTTCATGCCATATTGAGGGGCGGTTAACTGACCAATTTGCCACCGCCCATCCATTTCATTGCCGAGACACCAGTACTTCACGTTGTAAGGTTCAGCGTAACCGTGCTTGCGACGCAATTCACTCCACTTCGTTCCCTTATCCGTATTGCAATATTCGACCAGATTCGCCGCATCCTCGGCTGTTCCCGTACCGAGGTTTAACCCCATCAGCGGCGCCGTCCCGACGGCCTTGCACCATCCCATGTACTCGTTGGTTCCGAATTGATTCGTATTGATCGAGTTCCATGCCCTATCGAGCACGCGCGGACGATCCTGCTTCGGTCCTACGCCGTCGAGCCAGTTGTAACCGGAAACGAAGTTGCCGCCGGGATAACGAACGATCGGAACACCGAGCTTTCGGATCTCATCCATCACGTCCCTGCGAAATCCGTTAGTGTCCGAAAGTCTGGAGGCGGGGTCGTAGATACCTTCATAAATCGCACGCCCAAGATGTTCGAGAAATGAACCGAGAAGATTGCGATCCAGCGGCGCAATCGTTCGGCGTGTATTCATGTAGATGCGCGCGGTCTGGTCGCCGGTCGCGGCGCCCTGCGCGAATAGAAAGCGGCCGGCAAAGGAACTCGAGGACAAGGCCAAGCCTGCGGCAGAAGTCTGTTGTAAGAACCGACGGCGTGAGGACATCGTCTTTCCTCCGGGCGTGCACTATACTCCACATCAAAACGAAACGGAGCCACAGCAATGGAACGTCGAGAATTCATGGTCGCGCTCGCCGCCGCGCTGGCCGCTCCCGGATCAAGGGCCTTGGCCCAGACGAGTACTCCTTCATTGAAGGACGCGTGCAAAAGCATGTTCGTCATTGGTACAGCGCTGGACTTCCGTAGCGCCAACGAGTTCAACGCGGCCGAACTGGCTCTTATCAAGTCGCAGTTCAATGGCATCACTCCTGAGAATTCGATGAAGCCGGGGCCCGTGCATCCTCAGGAGAATTCATGGAACTGGACCCAACCGGATGCCCTGGTGGACTTCTGTCAGACAAACAACATAAAGACCTTTGGCCACTGCCTGGTCTGGCATTCGCAGACAAATCCCTGGTTCTTTCAGGATGCCGATCGGGATCGAGCGCTTTCGAGACTTCGAGATCACATCCACACTCTGGTCGGCCGCTTCAAAGGCAAGATGTCCGGGTGGGACGTCGTGAACGAGGCCATCAACGATGGCGCGAATGCGGCCGGCACCGAAAATCTGCGCGACTCGCGGTGGCACCAGATCGTGGGCCCGGACTATCTCATCCAAGCCTTCAAATTCGCTCGTGAAGCCGACTCGGCCGTGCCGTTGCACTACAACGACTACAACATTGAGAGCGGCGCAAAACACCAAAGCTCGCTGCTTCTGCTTAAACGCTTAATCTCGGAAGGTGCGCCCATCACCACAGTAGGTATTCAGGGCCATTGGAGCGTGACAAACCTAAACGCGCAGAAGCTCGAGGATATCGAGCAGGCGATCACAAACTACAAAGCACTCAAGCTCAAGGTGGCGATTTCCGAACTTGATCTGACGATGACCGGAACCGGCGGCGGACAACTGGGGCGTGGCCAACGCGGCGAAACCACTCCGCCCTCCCCTGAAGCGCTGGCAGCTCAAGCCGACGGCTATGGAAAGCTCTTCGCGCTGTTTGCAAAACATCGAGACGCGATTGATCGCGTCACATTCTGGGGACTCAACGATAGCCGATCATGGCGTCGAGGCCAGAACCCGCTTGTCTTCGATGGGGCGAACCAACCCAAGCCCGCGCTGCAGGCGATCGTGAATTCCGTGACGAAGGCGTGAAGCGCGACGTGTTGACCAAGCCGTGCGGCAACCAGTAGCTCGGCGGCGTCCCATCCTTCATTAATAGCGCTCCAGGTATTAATAGCGCTCCAGGCAGGCGATCACGAATGAGTGGACACTCCATTCACACAAAAACGATTTTCGCATGATCGATCATCCACCCCGTATGTATAATGCTGCCCCAGAACGCATCATTACTATTAAGGAGCAGCGATGACTTCACCTTCAGTAAGGAAATCGGCACTCGTTGTCGCGTTGGCATCAGGATTCCTGTTTGCCTCGGCGCACATTCAACTGGGCCAACAACCGGGTCAGCAAGCTGGCCCCGGCGGTGCCGCGGCAGTAGCACCGGCTCAACGCGGCGGACGTGGAGCCGATCCCCGTATCCAGCAGCGTCTTTACTATTTCGGGGACACGAAAGAAGAAATGCCTTATGCGGTTTTCGTCTCTTCCAAGGTCTCTAAAGACAAAAAGAATCCGCTGATCGTTGCCCTTCACGGATTAGGCGGCAATCAAAACACAATGCTGGGCGCAAATGCGTTGCAGTTGGCGGAAGAGGGCGGCTACATCATGCTCGGCGTGATGGGATACAACTCGTCTGGATGGTATGGAGCTCCTGCGGGAATGGCAGCTGGAACAGGTGGTGCCAATGGGGGCGTTAATGGATTGGGTGGAGGACGAGGCGGTGCACCTGCAGCTGGCGCGGGTAGAGGCGCCGCAGCCGGTGGCGCACCTGGAGCAGGTGCTGGTGCGGCGCCTGGAGGCGGCGCGGGACGAGGTGCTGGACCGGGCGGTGCGGCCGGAGGTGGCGCGGGTAGAGGCGCAGCCGTAGGACCCAACGTACCGTGTGATCCGAAAGTAGCCGCCGCGGACAGAGGCGTGGGAGCCCCTGGTGCAGGTGGTGGCCGAGGCGCGTCAACAACCTTGGGCACGCCGAACGAGACCAGTAAGAACAGCGAAAAGGAAACGATGACTGTTTTCGAAATGATTAAGAAGGAATTCAATATCGACGAAAACAGAATTTACCTAATGGGGCACTCGATGGGCGGCGCCGGCACGATCTATCTGGGCGTGAAATATGCATCGATCTGGGCTGCAATCGGTGCTGAAGCTCCTGCGACGGCGCCCGCGGGTATCAACCCCACCAATTACAGCCTCGCACCTGCCAAGAACGTTCCGATGATCATCGTCCAGGGCGATTGGGATGAATTGGTGCCGGTCGTCGGTACACGTCTCTGGATTGATCAGGCGAAGGAACTGAAGATGGACTATAAATACGTCGAAGTTGCGTGTGGAACTCACGGCAGTGTGCTCACCACCGGCGCTCCGGACATCTACGCGTTCTTCAACAGTCACATCAAAAAAGCTTCACGCTAACACGTTCAATCTTTCGTTGTGAGCCGGCACTGCGCTGGCTCACAACGGAACAGTCCACACTCAAAGCACAATGAAATACACACGCGCGCTCGCCCTCTTTTTCGTCGTTTTCACCGCTCTTGGTCAGAACACATCGAAGGTGCTTGTCCCTCACGAGTCCTGGACGTGTGGCATGCCGGAGGGCATTCCCGCACCTGAAAGCGGAACCCTGATCTTTGAAATGGAGACGAAGTTCGAGAAGGTTCTCGATCTCGGCAAAACGCCGTTCGGAGATCGCAAGGTCCTCGTCGGTCAGGAAGGAACAGTGTCTGGTTCGAAGTTGTCAGGCTCCGTGATGCCGGGAGCACTGGACCTTGAACTAAAGCTTTCCAACGGGACGATGGAAATCGAACAATTCTTCGTTCTAAAGACGAGTGACGGGAAATACGTCTACATGCGCAATGCAGGAACAGGAGCGGACTCCAACGATGTTCGAGTCGTGATGGACTTCGAAGCTCCGAACGCAGCGCCGTCCGCGTGGCTCAATTCCGGAAAGTATGTTGCCCGTCGCGTTGTGAACACAGCCGCGAAGACTCTGACGATGCGCGTCTACGATGTTTCCAGCGCTTCCCTGCCGATCGGCGCCGCAAATGTCACGCGGATCAGCAAACCTGCAGGCAGTCCGAATCAGCCTTGGGATTATCGAAAGCCGGCACCCTCGGAGAAGCAAGGCGACGTCCTCATCACCGAAACGGTTACATTGAGCCCCAGCCAATCTGTTGGCATGAGCAAGAGGGGAAATCGAAACATCATTCCGATTACCGGCGGAGAACTCAACGGACGCATCCCGGGAAAAGTGCTGTTCGGCGGCGCGGATTATCAGAACTTGTCGGGGCCTCCCGCTATCGACGCGCGGTATCTCTGGCAGGCGAACAACGGCGACATCATCCTCGTTAGAAATACCGGATCGGGAACGCTCATACCGACATTTGAAGTGCGAGTGGACAGCCCCTATGCTTTCCTCAACAAAGGTCTGTTCCGGAGTTCGCCTCCAGGTATGAGACCGGGCGGAGTCGGCATCACGATGTACGAAAGCAATCCTTAGAGCGTGTAGACGATGAGCGTGGCACAAGCAGGAATGGACTTCCGTGACTGTTCGGCGAGGGGTATCCCCTCCTAAGTCAGGAGGGGATACCGCGACCAAAGAAAATATTGCGATCGCATCCTTATTGGAGCGGACGGGCGCGAAGCGCGAGCCCGATAGGGCGAAGGCTCAGGAAACTGGTTCCAAAGCCGAGCTTTCTCGGAATGCATTCCTAGATATTTCGGCTTGGGAACCACCCCGTCTGCGCGAGAGGAACTTGAAATCTCTTTATTCGCGCAGCCACCCCTCCTAACTTAGGAGGGGATACCCTTCGCCGAACAGTCACAGGAGTCCGCAGCAAGGAGTCAGGAGGGCCAAAACGCTTGCCATGAAAAACGATACCCCAGAAGTGCCTGCCCGGGGGCGCAGACCTCCGCTTGTCTATTTGCACTTGTTTTGCCTGATCGCTTGTATCCGGCCTGTTGTCGCCAACGCACAGTCTGAGAGCGCGGGCGTTGCGCAGTATTTCAACAATTGTGCGTCGTGCCACGAAGGCACGGATCCTGCGCATCAGGCTCCGAAGACAGCCGTGCTGAAGCAGATGACACCTGAGCATGTGCTCGACGTCCTCACGAACGGCTCGATGCGCAGCAACGCCTCCGCGATCAGCGATTCCGACAAGCGCCTCATCGCCGAGTGGGTTGGCGGCCGGAAGATCGATAACGAGTCCGTGGGGACCGCCGAGAAGATGACGAATCTCTGCTCGAGTCATCCGCCGCTGCGCGAATCCAACGGGCCCGCATGGAACGGCTGGGGCAACGATCTTCACAACACCCGATCCCAGACCGCGGCCGCGGCAGGGCTGACACCGGCGCAGGTGTCGCGCCTGCAGTTGAAGTGGGCATTCGGATTCCCTGGCGCTACGGCTCTTTATTCGCAAACCCTATACGACGGACGGCTCTATGTGAGTTCCAATGCCGGTTACGTGTACTCGCTGGACGTCAATTCCGGTTGCGTCCATTGGGCTTTCCGGGCACAAGCCGCAGTACGAAGCAGTTTCACGATCGGCAGGCTCAGCCGAACAAACGCGCGGCTCGCAATCTTCTTCGGCGATATTCGCGGCACAACCTATGCGCTGGATGCCTCTACCGGCGCTGTGATCTGGAAGACACTGACGGATCCCCATCCGCTTGCACGCATCACAGGCACACCGGCATTGAATGACGGACGCTTGTATGTGCCCGTCACATCCCTCGAAGAACCAGAGGCCGGGCAATCGAATTACGCATGCTGCACGTTTCGTGGATTTGTCGCTGCACTCGATGCCACCACGGGAAAAGAAGTCTGGAAGACGTACACGATTCCCGAATCTGCAAAGGTCGTGGGCAAGAATTCGCTGGGAAAAGACATGCTGGCGCCGGCCGGCGCCGGCGTGTGGGCAACGCCGACGCTCGATGTGAGACGCCGCGCAATCTACGTCACAACAGGCAATGCATTCTCGGGTACTCCTTCCACTTCAAATGCTGTGATGGCCTTCAATATGGACACGGGGAAGGTGCTGTGGACGATGCAGGCATTGGCGCTCGACGTCTGGCACAACGGCTGCGTTCAGAATGTCCCCGGGCGTGGCGGCGGTAGAGGGCGCGGTGGCTCACCGCAGCTCCCGCCGGCGGGTGGCGCTCCGGCCGCAGGACCCCGAGCAGGTGGCGGTGGGCGTGGGAATGCATACCCACCGGAGAACTGCCCTCCTCAGGATATTCTCGGTCCCGATTGGGACTTCGGCGCCCCTCCGGCTCTCGCGAAAATGTCCGATGGACGCGAGATCCTTATCGCTCCACAGAAGCAAGGACTCATCTGGGCAATCAATCCGGACAACGGGCAAGTGCAATGGAAGCAGGATGTCGCGCGCGAAATCGACGGCGGGCGCGGGGAGACTCTCTTTGGAGGCGCTGTCGACAATGAACGCGCGTACTTCGGGCTGACCAGCAGCGGTCATGTTGCTCTCGATTTAAAGACCGGTGAAGAAGTGTGGTGGACGCCCGCCGCCCCACCGGCTGGTCGCCAGAATCAGCGCGGCATCGTCGGCGCCGTCACATTGATTCCCGGCGCTCTGTTGTCCGGCGCGCGCGACGGAATGGTCCGCGCGGTGTCGTCGCGCACAGGGCAATTGCTCTGGGAATTCGACACGGCACGCGAATTCACGACGGTTAATGGAGTCTCGGCGAAGGGCGGTTCGGGAGCCTCGGGCGGTCCGATTGTCGCAAACGGAATGGTGTTTATCGGATCCGGCTATCCCGGTTTTCAAAACGGCCAACCCGGCAACGTGCTGCTCGCGTTTGCGCCGGCCGTCCGGCTCGATGTGTTTGCCGATGAGCGAAAGAAGAAGGCGGACGACACGAAATGATGGTTGGGCCATATCTTCGACTCAGTCGCAAGTAGTATGAGCTTTGGGTGGGGAGCGACAAGGAAGTCAGGTAGACTTCCGCAAAGCATAACAATGGCTGGCAAGTACTCACACGCTGTCTTCCTTTTCGTCTGCGTGTCCGCGGCAATCGCAAGTCAGGCCCCGCCGGCACCGGCGGGCGCGGTCACCGGCGCGTGCCACGTCAGCCCCATTGTTTCGGACCTCGACAAATCCGCGCATTTCTATCACGACGTTCTCGGACTCGATTTGATCCCGACACCCGGAATCGGACAATTGCCATGGGACACAGAGCCGGGCCATCTCGATTTGCATGGACTGCCGAAAGCTCGCCTGCGTTTTATCGGTGCGCGCATGCCGGGTGTGTTCTGTGGCGTTGAACTCGTCGAATTTGGTGGCGCCGGGCAACGAAACGTGCGCCGCCGATTGCAGGATCCCGGTGCGACGATGCTGATCCTCCTCGTCCGGGATGTCGACGCGATCTTCTCCCGGCTCAAAGCGGCGCGTGCCCCAGTCCTGACCAAGGGTGGCACGCCGATCTTTGTCGGCCCTTCCAGAACTGCTCGCGCTGTCATTGTTGAGGATCCGGACGGTCATCCCATCGAACTCGCACAGCTACAACCACCCCCGCCAACAACAGCGGCCGCCGAAAGCAATGTGATTGGGATCCGACTTCGCGTTACGGTGACAGACAGCGAGAAAGCCGCTGCCTACTATCGTCAGACGCTTGGCATCGACATCAAACCTGGAACTTTCACGAAAGACGAAAGCGTGATGGCGATGATGGGCTTCCCCGCCGCAGCGGAATATCGCGTCGGAATATCGACCCTGCCGGGGTCGCAGGTGGTATTGGAACTTATCGAATTCAAAGGAGTCGGAGAAACAAAGTCGCTCGCGTCGCGTGTACAGGATCCTGGCTCCTATCGTCTTCAACTGAATGTTCGCGATATCGACGAGACGCTCACAGCCCTGAAGCAGGCAGGGGCGCGCGTCGTTTCAACGGAAGGTTCGCCGGTCCGGATGACGTTCGGCTCAAACCCTTGGCGTCTTGCCGTCGTTCAGGATCCAAACAATCTCTTTCTTGTCGTTCAGCAACGTTTGGCGCGATAGCGCACGTATGAGAGGGGAGTCTCAATCATGAAAAGAATTTCAATACCTGCATTGTTGCTCGGGATGCTTGCCGCGGCAGTATGCGCCTATGCCCATCATTCGTTCGCTGCCGAATTCGACGCGAATAAGCCTGTGAACATCACCGGCGCCGTCACGAAAGTCGAATGGCAAAATCCCCACGTGTGGTTTTACATCGACGTCAAAGAGGCCTCCGGCAAGGTCACCAACTGGGGCGTCGAAATGGGAAGCCCCAACGGCCTGATGCGCGCAGGTTGGGACAGAAATGTGATGAAAACCGGTGAAATCGTCACTGTGGAAGGAAGCCGCGCAAAAGACGACAGCAACAATGCCAACGCGAGATCCGTCACGCTTGCGAGCACTGGCAAAAGGCTGTTCGCGGCATCCAGTCAGGGGCAACAATGATCTCTACCGCTCGCCGAACCGTTCTCATCGTTCTTATCTGCGCTGCGCCTATCGTCGGGTTCGCCCAGTGGCTGCACTATCCAACGGCGGGTGTGCCCAAGAAGGCCGATGGTAGTCCGAACCTGACCGGTCCCGCACCGCGCATGGCAGATGGGAAGCCGGACTTTTCCGGCATCTGGCACACGGCAAGACTAATCCCGTGCAATCCTGACGGCAACAAGTTCATCGATTGCGGTACGGAGATCGGCGGTTCGCCGCTTGCCCTCGATCTTGGAACAGACATGTCCGGTGGCCTGCCGTATCAGCCCTGGGCCGCTGCTCTCATGAAGCAGCGAAAGGCGGATCGCGGTATCGACGATCCTCACGTCAGGTGCCTGCCCGACAATCCACCAAGGCCCTGGGTCATGCCGCATCTGGTCAAGGCTGTCCACACTCCGAAGTTACTGGTCCTACTTTACGAAGTGAACGCGATGTACCGGCAGATCTTCGTGGATGGGCGGCCGCCGCTCGTCAACCCCAACCCGAGCTGGAACGGCTACTCCACGGCCAAATGGGAAGGCGACACACTCGTGGTCCAGACAAACGGCTTTCGCGATGACCTCTGGATCGATATGGCCGGAAGCCCGATGGGCGAAGCGGGTGCAATAACCGAACGGATGCGCCGGCCTAATTACGGAACGCTTGAGTTGGAGATCACGATTAACGACCCGAAGACATACACCCGTCCGTGGACGGTAAAAATGGTTCAGAAAATCGAACTCGATACGGAACTCATCGACGAGATCTGCCTGGAAAACGAGAAGTCCTACCAACGGCTTCAGGCGGTCCGGCAAAAGAACTGAAAGGCTGTTTTTGCAGATCAGGTAGGAGTCGAATTCAGGAGCTGAAGTATGAAACGTATATCTTTCACCGCAATCATCGCGCTGGTCGTACTGAGCGCAGAAGTCATTACTTCTCAAGCCCCTGCCCCGCCGCCCGCTCAGGCGCAAGGGGCCGGCGGTCGAGGCGGCGCACAGGGCGCGCGAGGCCGAGGTGCCGCGGCCCCGGCCAATGATACTACCGTGACGGCCGGCGATTTCCTGATCGATCCACCAACCCTGATCAATCTGGGCTTCGAATGGTTCATTCAAGGCGACGAGAATCGAAATGCTGCCGTCGCGGTTTCTTATCGTAAAAAAGGAGAATCTGTTTGGAAGGATGCGCTGCCCCTACTGCGGCTCAAGGGTGAACGCGTTTATATGGCTTCGCAAGTCGACGTGATCTCTCCGAACATGTTCGCCGGCAGCATTCTCGATTTGGAGCCCGATACAGCATATGAAGCGCGATTTGCTCTGTCGGATCCCGACGGCGTTCGAGGAGTCGCACAGCGAACGATCACCGTACGTACTCGGCCGGAACCCAAACCGTATGAAGGCGGTCGTGTGTTTCACGTCTATCCGCATGGATTTACTGGGCAGAAGATCGAGCCGTCATTCGAAGGGCTGATGTGCGCGTACAACTACTCCTGCGCTGGAACGGACTGGGCTACCGCAGGCAGGCCCCGCGTCAGGCCGGGCGACACGATCCTCGTGCACGCGGGACTGTACAAATACAATCGCTACGAATACACGAACGATGCATCGGTGAACCGAACAGAGCCGCTCGACGGAACGTATTACCTGACTGCTGACGGCACGCCGGAAATGCCTATTGCCATCAAAGCCGCTGGAGACGGCCCGGCGATCTTCGACGGCGCGGGTAACTTCGCGCTGTTCGACGTGCGCGCGGCCGATTACACCTACTTCGAAGGGCTGACATTCCGCAACGCCGAATACGGAATACTCGCGGGCACTCAGTTCATCGCCGGCGCGAAAGGATTAACGGTCAAGAAGTCTCGCTTCGAAAATGTCGGCTCGGGTGTGTTCAGCAACTATGCGGGGTCGAGCAACTTCTACATCGCGGATAACTGGTTCTACGGACGCAACGACCCGAACCATCTTATCGGATGGAATGGTCCCCAACTTTGGGGCAGGTTCGCCGGCGTTGAAGGACAAATCTTTCCGCCGAAGATGGCGTCCTACATTGCTATAAAACTCTATGGACCGGGTCACGTCGTTGCGTACAACTACATCACGGACTTTCACGACGGCATCAACGTCGAGACCTACGGAAATCCGGATGGCTCGGTCCCCACGGGCCCAGGCATTCCCGACGGACCGAAATACCCGCCGCAGGAATATTGGGATCGGCGGCCCGTCGCAATCGACTTCTACAACAACTACATTACGAACTCGCACGACAACCCCATCGAAGCGGATGGCAGCATGCACAATATCCGCGTGATGCGAAACATGCTCATCAATCACGCATCCCACGCCTTCTGCAATCAGCCCGCGCTGGGCGGACCGGTTTATTGGATTCGCAACATCGCCTACAACCTTCCCGGAGGTTCAACGCGCCTGACGAGCGGATCGATGGGCGTCATCTTCTACAACAACACGATTCTTTCAGAGACCGCAGGGAATCCCCAGAACACGCACTGGCGCAACAATCTCATGCTCGGACAGAACTCGACACCCATGATTTTCAGCGTGACGACCAACACCAACTACACATCATCGGACTACAACGGCTTTCGGCTGAATCCGGGAGCAGCGATGTCGTTCCGATGGAGTTCGCCGCCTCTTACAGTTGCGATGGATCCTCTGGGGCCGGGTCTTCAGCCCAATCTCGAAACGCGCGACTATGCAACGCTGGCGCAATACAGTCAGGCGACCGGTCAGGATCGTCATAGCATCCTGGTGGATTACGACATCTTCATGAACGTGCGGCGGCTCGATGCCCAGGATATTCCCAACCTCCAAAAGCTCTACAAGGCGGAGGATTTCGACTTCAGGATCAAGCCCGGGTCAGCGGCCGTGGATCGAGGCGCAGTTCTGCCCAATGTAACGGATGGCTTTGCAGGAGCGTCGCCGGATCTCGGGGCCCTTGAAGTCGGCGCGACGATCCCTCACTATGGGCCGCGGCCATGAATCCTGCTACCATCGCCGCTATGACAAAGGTCACCTTCCTCGTTTTTCTCGTGGTTTCGATGTTCGTTATCGCCTTTGCACAGCAGACTCGTCCTGCGGCCGATCCCGCCCCGCCCCGGCTTACATTCGCATTCGAGTTGCGGGCGCGCGTGGGCAATCCGGTTGAAGTGGGTCAGGTCACGCATGGGCGCCGGCGAATTGTCCCGATTGAGGGAGGCACGATCAAAGGACCGCTTCTCAATGGAACAATTCCTCCGGGTGGGGCGGATTGGCAGACAATCCAGGCGGACGGTTTCACAGAACTCGATACGCGCTACACCATCAAGACCGACAAGAACGAACTCGTTTATGTGCAGAATGGCGGTATTCGTACGGCGGCGCCGGACGTCATGCAAAAACTGCTCGCGGGACAGACGGTGGATCCTAAACTGGTGTACTTCCGCACACAACCGAAGTTCGAAACTTCGGCGCCCGCCCTTCAATGGCTGGCGAAGAGTTTGTTTATCGGTACCGGTGAGCGCTATCCAAACGAGGTTGTGATTCGATTTTTCAAGGTCGAATAGGAGGCGCCAGTCTGCGGCTGGCAGCAGAACATTGCGGTCTTGCTCTGCCGCCAGTGGACCACTTCAGAAGCTCAATTACTTGAGGATCAAAGAGCCGCCCGGCAACGAACGAAGAGAATCCGTCTTGGCGAGAACGATTTCGAAATTACGCCGCGACAGCTGGGCGTGCTCACGAGCAAGACTCTCGGCCCGCGCCCCTTGTCGTTTGCAGATCGCTTCAATGATTCGGTAGTGATGTTCCTGGCTGATCACATACAACTGCGAGGCTTCTCCCAACATCGGCTCAATATTGACCAGGGCGGCAGGAGCGCCGAAAGGAAACGTGAAGTGTCGATCAAGCGCCTGACGCAACATCGGGCTCTTGGCGAGCGCCACGATCTCGCGATGAAACGCGTCGTTTAGTTCCAGGAATCGGGGAAATCCATCCGGCGTGGGTTCACCCATGGCGACCATGTCGGTTTGCGCCCGCCGCAGAGGATCGAGCTCGCTGTCAGCGGTCAAGCGTTCCGCTGCCAGTCTCGCGGCCCCTCCTTCGAGCAGCCCCCGGATCTCAATCACGTCCCATATATCGTTCAACGTGAACTTACGGACGATGAATCCACCCGTCGGGTACGACTCAAGCAATCCCTCGTGCGCCAAACGCTCCAATGCCAATCGTATCGGCGTACGCGATACACCGAGCCGAACCGTCAACGGATGTTCGGAGATACGCTTCCCGGGCGCGAACTCTCCCGTCAGAATCAGTTCGCGCACGCGCATGACCGTGCGTTCGATTTGTGAGTCCGCTTCCGTCCTGTTTAGCGAGGCAACGCCCTCTTCATCCCTCAATTGCAAAACCTCCAGGACTCCGATTCTACACAAACCCGCGGCGCTTCCGGTGCGAGACCGCTATTTTCCGGCCGCAGGGTCTCGAATGAGACGATTGAACTTCTGCTCTTCCGACGGCACGCAGTAGATTTGCTCGTCCCAGGGTTTTTCGAACTGAAGGGCATTCAGCTTGAACACCTTCTTGTCGCTTTCAAACGGCTTCGTGTAGTACTGCGGGTCCGTGAGCACCATGGTGAGTTCGAGAGTCGTGGCGTCGACCCGGTGATACCGCTCCTGCAGTTTCATTTCATCGGTGTGCGGATAGCCAAACTTGTCGAGCCATGTTCTCTCGTCGAATCCGTTGGAATCGACCACGAACGTGTCGCCTTCCCAGTGGCCAACCGAATAGCCGTTCCACTTTGGGTCCAGCGCCGCGTTTGCCGCTGGGAGTTTTTTCCCATCCGTATAGATGACGCGGTACTCATGGTGCCATTCAAAGAATTGGATCAGGCGATCCGGCGTCGATGTGATCTCCCACCAGTTATGTGAAGAAACAACTTCCGCATTCAGATTTCGTGGGATGCCGAGAGGGTCGCATGATCCCATGGGGTCATTGCGCAGCGTCGCATTCGCTCGAGGTCCATAACCAGGATAATTCTTCTCATAGGCGGCACGGCCGGCCGCCGTGAACGGCGCTTCCGGAAACCCTCCGCGGCCGGTCTCGGGAACATTGGCAAATCCTTGATTGTTCGAGGTGCGGACCCATTTGCCGGTCAGGTCGTGCGGATCGAACGATTTTGGGTTTTGTCCCAATGCGGCCAAAGAGAACGCAATGGAAAAGGCAAACAGAGATAGCAATAGGCTCTTCATCGTGATGCTCCTATTGACGCTGGCCGCGCGGTGCGCCGGCTGGTGCCGCAGGTCCCGCGGCCGGAGCTCCACGTTGCGGAGCAGCGCCAGGAGCCGGCGCCACGCCGGGACCGCCTCCCACATTGATGGATTTGCCATTGATGGAAAGACTAGCGAGAGCACACACCGGCTTGCCCGATTTCGAAGGATGGCAGCCGAGAACGACTTTGTCATTGAACTTGATGGTTTCCTTGGTCCATCCCAGGTTCTTGAGCGCCGCGGGCGTCGGAAGAAACTCTGCTCCCCATTTCACGACTTGACCTTTCTCATCCGTAACGTCGAAGAACAGCGACGGGTGAGGATATGCAAAGTCGAACTCCGTTACGGTTCCACTTACGGTAATCGTCTTGTCCATTTCGTACGTAATCGACGTGCCATGATGCGCAACTGCGGCAATGGGGAAGGACAATACCACCCACGCAGCCAGAATCGATTTCAAATTCTGTCCCATTCATTCCTCCTAAAAAAACGCGATTGCACGTCCCGCGGCACCGACGCCGAACCAGAGCAGGAGCGTGAGCCCTCCCACGACGCGACGCAGCCAGGGATTGAAACGGTCCTCATCCGCATAGGCCACGATTCGAAAGGCGGTGAAGTTGAAAATCAAGGCAACGGTGAGAAGAATCATCTTCCATCTGAACCAGCCGCCCTCGAAATAGCTCACCGCGCCGCCGGTGAAGATCAGCGCGCCGCTCATCAGGCTCAGGAGGAGTCCCGCCATCCGCCATGGCGCGATATCCCGAGCCAGGTTTGCGACGGACTGCGACCGCATGCCGATATTCAGCAGCCGGATGGCGATCACGAATGTCCCACCGAGAAGCAGCGTGAGACCGACCAGATGCACTACGAAAAGCCATGCGATTCGATCCGTCGACTGTCCGATCCACTGCCCGAATTCGCTGGATCCGAGCCGATTTACAAACGGTTGAAGAGTTTCCCACACCATCAGGCGTCACAGGTTGTAAGCAAAGATTCGCCCTGCGGCGATGACCGAAAACCACAGTACAAGAGAGAGGAGTCCCGCGGCGCGCGCTGCCCACGGAGGAATAGGCGCATTGCTCCATTCCGCTCTGCGCCGGTCGATCGTGAGGTGATAGACCGCCGTATTGAGTCCAGCCAGAACGATGAGAGCCATCTTCGCGCGGAAGTATCCGCTGGCATAGGCCTTCGACGCGTGCGCGGTAAACAGCAGCGCCCCACTCAGAAACATCAGGCAAAATCCCCCAATCATCCACCCTTTCAGATCCCGAAAGACTCCCGACACAGACCGAGAGCGCATCGCCGCACCAACCAGCCGCAGATCGAACCAAACAACCGTTCCGACAGACAATGCCAACCCGAGCACGTGCACGCCCTCGACATAAGGGAAGGCAGACTCCCGAACGATCTCGCCGACGCGGGTGTCTTCGAGAGCCTTACACCAATCGAAGATCGTCATGAATTAATTGACGACCTGTCCCGGCTCGAATCCCCACGCCTGTCCATCGGTGCGCTTGATGTTGACCATGCGAAGCCGCAGGTCTGCGGGATCCCGGCCGGGATTCCCGCTGATCGTCACAAGGTCGCCGGATTTAATGGAACTCGCGATTGTTCCTCCCAGCTGTCCGGCAGCCGCCCACTCGACATTCCAGATTTCCGTTTTTCCCTCTTTGTTCTTCACTTCGACGTGGAGGAAGGAATGCGGATTTCGGAGCAGGAACTGAACGACCTTTCCTTCGACACTCACCGTTTTCCCGGTGTCGTAGGTGGCGCTAAACGAATGATGGGCGAACATTGTGTTTACGAGGAGCAGTGCCATCGGAGCGATAAGTATCAGAGTACGTTTCATAATTTTCTCCTCCCGCCGGCTACCTGGCATTCGCGGTTTTCGGCGGGTTCTTCAGACTGGTATAAACCGCTTCTACAAACATGTTGGTGGTCCACGGTCCGCTGGTCGCGCCATAACGTACGTCGTAATCGAAGGTGGGCCGGGCAGCGAGCGCTTGCTGGAGTGTCGCGCCGGATTTGATCATCGCCTAGACACGGTCTCTGATGATGACCAGCATGTCGCGATATTCGGCGACCTCCCATTCATCGGTGATGCGGCCGTGCCCGGGGATGATCATCGTTCCGCCATCTTCATCGTGAACATAAACCGTGCGATCCAGAATGAAGTTGAGGGCATCGATTTCGCCCTGCACGCTTCCGCCGAGCTTCGTGTCGATGTGCGGATACTCTGTGGTGGTGAAAATGTCGCCTGCAACGATCACGTCCGCGCGACGAAAATGCACGACACTGTCGCCGTCCGTCGTCGCGTTAGGCATCGGAAACACTTCCACGGCTTCGCCGTTGTAATACTTTCGCCGGCGATCCTCGATAAAGGTGTCGCTGGGCGGCGCAGCAAGCTTCTGTTCCATCATGTGCGTCTGCGTGTTGAGTTGACTGATGATCGTGGCGGCGCTGCCGGCGCCCTGGAACTGCATCGAGAAGAACGTGCCGGTGAGACTCGGATCGGCGCCAGCAGTCCTCAGTTTCGCGTTACCGCCGGTGTGGTCCGGACGGTATGTCGTGTTGACGATGAACTGGATGGGTTTTGCACTGAGCTTAGCAATCGCGGCCACGACTTTATCTGCAAGTTTTCCGGTTCCGGTGTCCACCATAAGAGCGCCTTGAGGACCAACCTGCACTGCGATATTTGCGCCGTCCCCGGCAAGCAGGTAAACGTCTCCGGAAACTCGCATCGCGTGGATTTCGCCGTCTTTCGGAGTCGGATCGGGAGCGTGGCTGACGGCGGCCGGACCGGAGGGCATCATTCGCGCCTTGGCCTGGTTCTCGGCCGCTGCGGTATCACGCACGGCATTCGCGAGCTCCGGATACATCGTCTCGCGACCGCCGAGCGCGGCCAGCAAAGGCATTTTCCGCCGGTCTGCATATTCACGCGAGTAGGGATTTTGCCCGAAGAGATGATTCGGCACGACGTCGCTCTTGCGACCGAAAATCTGCTCGCTGTCGTCACACGGGTAGAGCCACGCATCCGGGTCCCTGGACATACGGACAAGCATCGACGCCTTACTCAACGGCTCGGTGAGATAGACAGGATCGTCGATGACGGCCAACATTGTGATGGTGTCGCCGTGGCGGACGTAGTGCTCCACGACCGTCGCGGCATCGCTTTGAGGAACGCCGTTCGCCTTGATCCAGCCGCGCTTGAGGTGTGTCGTCGTCACCGTCAAGGTATTGCCCTGATATTCGCCGGTCGAAAAGCCTTCGAACGTGTGCGGTGCATAGGCCGGAGGATGCGGGCGGCCGTCCATGTAGACGGTCCGGTCGCCTTGCGCGATTTGACCGTAGAAGCGCCAGGAGACGAGACGCTGCGTAAAAGGATCGCGTTCTTCCCAAATCCGGTAATTCGCCGGCGCGTACCAGAAATACGGCGTCACATAACCCATGCACTGATGCTGCTTGACGGTCTGGCGCGAAGCCGGCCACGAGAGGGCGTAGATGCGCGCAGCGTCGTTTAACGGAATGCCTCCAAAGTCCGCGAGGTCGCCGGCAGCCGTCTGAGACTCCAACACCAGCTGCTGGGGACGCCATGATCCGGAAAAATCGGTTCCTGCAACCATGGGGCCCAGCCCGGCTCCGTTTTCGGGGGCAGCTCCCGGCGCTTGAATTTGCGCGCCCACGGCTGCTCCCGCTACGAGAAGAATTCCGAATATCCGATAAATCGTTTTCATAGGCGTCCTACTTTCCGTCACAGCCCACGGGGATGAAACCCGTGGCGTCAGCCTGCTTCTTGAAATGAGTCGCGGTCCACATGGGCTGGCTCATGTATGTAGGGTCGTCGAGGGAAGACGTGAGAATGAGGTACTCGACGCCATTCTTCTCTTTGACAAGATCGTAGTACTCCGTAAGCGTTGCCGTGTTGCTGAAGGGCACTCCGTTGCGCGTTGCGTACCCGGACTTCATGCGGGTCGTGATCACCTTCAACGAACCGGAGGGCGCGCTTGCGGCACCGCCGCCGCCAAAGAAGAGCCCGCCGGCTCCGGCATTGCCGAGGTCCCACTCGGCTTTGGAACTGCCCTGATAGTCTTCGGTTTTGTTCTCGGGAAGATTGGCGAAATAGAAAACGCGAGTTTGCTTGCCGGCGTCGGTTTCAATCTTCAGGGTCTGCTCGTCTTGCCATGTGATATGCAGCCTGCCGGGGACACGCATCACAGAAGGCGCGGCGAAAGCTTTGCAGGCCTCTCCCGCAGCCGCGTCTTTGTCCGGGTCCCACGCATCGGCGATCCGTCGTGCGGCCTGATTCAAGGGAACCGCACCGTAGTCTCCACGAGTTGGAAACGCTCGCCACCGCCAGTCTTCCCCAACAACAGAAACCCAGTAGCCGGTCATGTCAAACGGAGCGCCGGCTTTCCCGCCTCGCGCACCGCCGCCACGTCCTCCGCCGAGCGCCCCGCCAGGGGCGCCGCCACCCGGAGGGCCGCCGCCCGCAGGACCGCCGCCCGCAGGGCCGCCTCTCTGTCCACCGCCGGCGCCGGGGAGTCCTCCACCAGCCGGTGGCCCTCCACGTTGCGCTGCGCCTCCCGCCGGAATTGCGGGAGCTCCTGCTCCGGGCGCGCCGCCCCGTACCTGGCCGAAGACCTCAATGGCTGCAGCCAGCGTCAGGATCGCAATTGCCATCCGCTTCATGGATATTCCTTTCAGATTTGCCAATGTGTTCAGGCGCCCTCACGTCGGGCGACTTCAGCCTGAATGCATTCGGAAACGATGTTCCACATTTTGAGATAACGCTCGTTCCCAACCGCGAACGGGTTCGGATCACCAGGTTTCGCCGCCTTGATTCGAGCGAGCCGATCGGGCGTTCCGTCAAAGATGGGATGGTTCTGCAATTCGACTTCGACGTTCATCTTTTTGGCCGTTTCGAGGTAATGGGCAATCGACTGTATGTACTGCTTCAACGCGTCGGTCGTGAGAATCCCCGTCGTCAGGACGGTGCCACCAAAGAGTCCGGCCATCTGTGTCTTCCCGTTCTGCTTGACCGGAAAGACGAACGCGAGCGAACCGGGCGTGTGGCCGGGAATCGCAATCGGGGTAATTGTGATGTCGCCAAAGACGAACGGCTTGCCCTCCGCGATCACGATATCCTTTACCGGCTTCGCGCCACCCCCGCCGCGCGGCGGCGGACCAGCTTGCGCAGTTGGCGCGCCGATTAAGTCCCAATCTTCGGCACTCGCCGCAACCTTCGTCCCATACTTGTCCTGAAAGAATTTTGCACCGCCAAAGTGATCGCCGTGACCATGTCCCAGGAGGATGAATTTGACGCGCGCGGGATCGAGTCCGACGCTCTGCAGTTGTGCGGCAAGAGCTTGCGCCTTGTTCTCGAATCCGGCGTCGAGAAGCAGAATACCCTCCGAGGACGTCACCGCATAAACTGCCGTTTCGGAATTGCCGACCGCATAAACGTTATCGAAAAGCCTTGTGGGCTCGAGGTCTGGCGCGTTGTTGTTTTGCGCGCGCGCATTTCCTGCGACACAGAAAAAGTTGTAGGGATTGGCCAGGAATGTATCGTTGCCGGCCGCTTTTTTCGCCGCGTCAATGTGCGCCAGCGACTGAGGATTGTCTGGTCGGCTTGCCTGCGGGGCGCCACGCTGTGCAACCGCAAGACCCGCCGGAGAGATCCATAGAAGAAGGAGGCCAATTCTCACTACATGTATGTTCATGTTCGAGCGATCCCCGATGATAGATACGTGAGGCGAGATTAGCATGCATTCTTACGCAATTGCATGCTGAAACTAAAATTGTGTAGCCTAAGTTGAATAGAAATTGATTTAAAACTCATTTCGGCATGCAATTACGATGCATAGCAACTTCATACACGTCGGTGAGTGGTCTTGAACCGGGAGTACCCAATGAAACGAATGGTGAGTGGATTTATCGTGTTCCTGGCGCTGGCCGGCTTGGCGCTGAGTTACCAACGGGGTCCCGTCGCCGCTGGGCGCGGCGCGCAGGCGGGCAGCGAATTCATCCTTCTCGGAACTGCCAGTGGACCCAACAGCGAAGCCACCCGCGCGCAACCGGCGAACGCGTTAGTCGCGGGTGGGCAGCTTTATCTTGTCGACGCCGGCGACGGTGCGGTGGCTCAACTCGCCAAAGCGAATCTCCGCGTGGCCGCAGTACGCGCTGTGTTCCTCAGTCATCTGCACTTTGACCATACCGCCGGAATGCTTGCGGTTATCGGTTTGCGGATGCAACTCGAGACGCGGGGAACGCTGCGCGTTTACGGACCTCCCGGAACCAAGGCGTTCATTGACGGCTTGCTCGCCGCTTCGGCGCCGGCGATGCGCGCCGGGTACGGGATACCGGGTCAGGGATGGAGCGCCGACATCCAGACCGTAGAACTGAAAGATGGTTCCATTGTCACTGTAGATGGATTCAAGGTTACCGCTGCGGAGAACGGTCACTTCAGCATGCCTGAAGGGAACACGGATAGACCCGAAGGCGTTTCGTTGTCGTATCGGTTCGATCTGGCGGACCGCTCCATCGTCTACACTGGCGATACCGGGCCCAGCAAAGCTGTCGTTGCACTCGCACGCGGGGCCGACCTTCTCGTGAGCGAGATGATCGACGTCGATGGCGTACTGGGCGGCCTGCGTCCGGCGGGCGCACGCGGAGCGGCAACCAACCCGGCGCCAACGGGTTTCGAGTGGCATATGAGGGTCCATCACATGACGCCTGGCCAGGTCGGAGAACTGGCAAACGCCGCCGGGGTGAAGCGCGTCGTGATTACACATTTTGCTCCGAATCCCGCCGGGCCGGAACAAGCGCGCGGATACCTAAACGCAATTCACTCACAATTCTCCGGAGACGTGGAACTCGGCGCTGATCTGGGGCGCTACTAAGCTGGGATTCACAGGATGCCTGCAGCGTCCAGCCCCCTATTGCCGTAGCTCACCATCCTCTTCGGAGCGGATAGCCATCCGCCATTTGCTGACATCTGTAACGGCCACCATATCTTCCCTAATTACCGCATTGGCATGCTTGGTCTAAATTTATGCATGCTGAAAATGGCTTGACATCGAGTTTTATTGACTTTAAGTTCCACGAAAATCAAATTTGGCATTCTGAAATAGATTTTAAGTGAATCTTGGAATGCCGCCAATCGGCGGGAAGGGTCCCATGAGTCAAATCCGAGTACGGGGAATACTGATACTGGCGTTCGCATTCTTTTGCTCCCAGCTCTATGGTCAGTCTACAAACGGTTCGATCGGCGGAACGATAGAGGACGTCACTCACGCGCTATTGCCCGGCGTACGGGTAACCGCGACGAATGTTGCGACAGGTGTCGCGTCAACCCTGTTGAGCAACGAGACCGGGGCCTACAATTTTTCCAACTTACTGCCCGGGCAATACAAGGTTACTGTGGAGCTTCCTTCTTTCCAGACCGAATCGAAAGTCAATGTCGAGGTCGGTAACGGGCAGCAGCTTCGATTGAACTTCGTCATGAAGATCGCCGCGACCCAGCAGTCGGTGGAGGTCACGGTGGCTGCCGATTCGTTACTCGCAGTTTCCAGCGCATCCGTTGCGGGAGTCTTGAATGAGCAACGGGTCCGTGATCTTCCGATTGTCGGCAACAATGCCATGGATCTGTTTGCGACGCAGCCTGGCTTTGTGGCCGGTTTCAACGGAACAGCGGGACAGCCCCGATCGGAAGCCAGTTACGAAACTTCGATCAGCGGGTTAAACGTTGCGGGCAACGTCAATGTCACGCGGGATGGAATAAACAACAGCGCGGCCGCAAATTCAAACCTGGCCGGCTATCAGGCGGCAACGGTTTTGAATCCCGACATGATCGGAGAATTGCGCGTCGTCGTTGCGCCAGTGGATGCAGAGTTGGGCCGGGGAAACGCTCAGATGCAGGTTCTCACCCGTTCCGGGACCAATGTCTATCGCGGCAGCGCTGTCTGGAATGTTCAGAACTCCGCATTGAATTCGAAGACATGGCAGGAAAATACGACAGGTCTCCCGCCCAGCGCACAGCCGGGATGGTTCAACACGCACCAATATACCCTTAGCTATGGCGGCCCGATAAAGAGGAACAAGACGTTTTTCTTTGTGCTGTGGGACCAGGCGCTCGACTGGCAGCGTTCCAACGTGGTGTCCACCGTGTTGTCCCCATGTGCGCGCAACGGCATATTCCGATTTTTCGACAACGTGATCAATGGCAATGCCGCAATTCCGAACAGCTCCACCCAGGCCAGATCCGTTGACTCGGCTGGAAACCCGGTTTCGAATCTTGGTCCGCTCCGCTACGCCAGCGTGTTCGGACCATTGCCGGCGAACCTGCCTGCGGCGAATGCGGACTGCTCCAACATTGCTGCCCTCGCGAACCGTGGCTCGCCGTGGGATTCCAATCGCACAGATTTCGATACAACAGGTTACGTCAAAAGGATTGTGAGTTCGGATTTCATGCCCCTTCCGAATCGGTGGGACGTCGGAGACGGGCTGAATACTGCCGGGGTCACCTGGGTTCGCAACGTCCGCGGGAATGGCGATCTTGGAGGAGTCTCCTTTCAGGGAACAGACCAGCTCAATCGTCGGCAAATCAACGGAAAGATCGATCACAACTTCAGCGTGCGGCACAAGCTGGCGTTCGGTTATACGTACGAATACACCTACAGCGAGGGCCAGAACGTTCAGTTGGGATTGCCTGCGTATCCGAACAGTGCGCCGGCGTCAAAAGCTTATCGGCGGCCGCATGTCTTCACGACAAACTTGACGTCTACCTTGACGTCGAACATGGTAAACGAAGCGCGAGTGGGACTACGTCGAACTGCGAATGAGTCGGGGCCGCAAACGAGCGAGAGTCTCAAGGATCTGTTCTTCAATGTGAATGGTTACTCGGTTCTTCCCAGGCTCGGCTCCGGAACGGCTTTTAGCGGGACCAGTGCTGTGCCTTTCCAAAATGCAGCATTCAACTATTTCACGCCGTCGCGAAACGTGGCGCCGTTCTGGACCTTTAGCGATACGCTGAGCTGGGCCAAGGGGAAACATGCCCTGAGGTTCGGCGGCGAAACGCGAAGGAATAGCCTGACTATCTGGGACAACGGCGAAGGCTCCAACGCCACTCCGATGGCTTTGGGGCGTACGGAGACCGACACGCTGTTCGCTCAGGTCTCCGGGATTGCCGGTAACACGCCCTACGTGTCCGGTATTTCTTCCGTCCTCGCGGGCACCACCGCGACGGGTAATGTCCTGGCCATGCGCCAGCTGCTGAGCTTCCTTGCCGGATCGGTGGGTAACGTCACCCAAAATTTCTACCTGAATACATCCAGGGATCTGAAATGGTCGGATGTCAAGAGCTCGCCCTATCGGAATCGGACGACCCAGCAGAACGAATACAGCTTCTTTGCAAAAGACGATTGGAAAATTCGGCGAAACCTGACCATCAACGTTGGCGTCCGCTGGGACTACTACGGAATTCCGTGGGAAGCGAATGGGATGACGGCCGGTTTGGTGGGTGGCGGCAGCGCGGCCTTTGGATATTCCGGCCGATCGTTCGACGACTGGATGACTCCAGGCAAGCGCGGCGATCTGACAAGTTTCGAATTCATCGGCCCGAATTCGCCGAACCCCGGTAGAACTCTTTTTCCGAAGGATTGGAATAATGCCGGGCCGGCTGTCGGGTTTTCATGGCAACTCCCCTGGTTCGGCGAAGGCAAGACGGCTGTGCGTGGGGGATACCAGGTCACTTATCAGACAAGGACGACCTTGGGTGCGGCGGCTGTGCCTGAGCCCGCAACAACGAGCTGGAGCGGAACGCTGTCGGACAATACCGGCCGGCCAGCGTACCTGGATCTGGCAAGATTGCAGGCTTCCCTGTCGTCGCTGATTCCCGTCTCCATTCCCGTGTCTCCCGATCGTCCCTTACAACCCGTACCGCTCACTCGCAGCCAGGCGCTCACGGTCTTCGACCCGAATCTGGTGACGCCCTACGTGCAGAACCTGACGCTCTCGCTGACGCGTTCTCTATCCTCTTTCGTGACTCTTGACTTGCGCTACGTTGGAACACTGGCGCGGAAGCAGTTCTTCGGCTCGACCTATAATCTCAACATTCCAAACTTCCGAAGCAACGGCTTAAAGGACGCATTTGATATCGTCCGCGCGGGCGGCGAGTCCGCTCTCTTGAACAACATCTTCAGAGGTCAGACTGTTGGCGGACAAGCGTTTGATGGCACGAACGCCGGCGCCCGGATGCGGACGAGTACGACCTTCGCCAATAATCTCGCGAACGGCAATTACGTGGGATTGGCGAACTCGCTGAATACGCTTTCGACCAGCGCGTGTAATGCAAACTCTTCGGTAATCGGTCAGGCAGGAAGCGTTCTTCGATGTAACGGTTTTCCGGAAAATTTTGTCGTCGCGAATCCTCAGTTCAGCACGATTACCTACAATACGAATCTTGCAAGTAACAACTATCACTCCATGCAAGCGCAGGTCACCGTGCGTCCTTACCACGGCGTAGGCTTCCAGGCGACGTATACGTGGAGCAAGAATCTCGGAATCCAGAACTGCTGCACAGGTCCCTCTAACGGCGGACAATCCGGCAATTTCGTTGGGTTGACGGATCCCCTGGACCGCAGACGGGATTACACGCTGACGGGAGACGATCGTACGCACATCTTGCAAACAAATGGCTCGTTCGAGCTACCCCTCGGCCCGGGCAAGCAGTTCCTGAAAAATTCCTCGGGCATCCTGGCTCGCGCGGCGGAAGGCTGGAAGCTCGGCTGGATTTTCAATCTTGTGAGCGGGCCGGCTATGGACATTCAGGCCGCAAACATGCTCTACGGCAACGGCGTGCCGGATATCGTCGGTCCATTTCCGTTTGAGAAAGCCGGCGTCCGCTGGGGACAGGACGCGGGCACATACAAGGGAGGAAACTACTTTCCGACGGATGAACTCCGGATCGCCAAAGACCCGCAGTGCGCAAACACGAGCATCGTGGCGTCAAGTCTCGCCGCTAATTGCAATCTGGGAGCGGTCTATGACGCAAAGACCGGGCAGCCTCTGCTTGTGCATCCACTCCCAGGACAGCGTGGTACGTTGGGCCGCCGCGTGGTACGCGGAGTGGCCGTGCCGACCTTCGACATGAACCTGGCCAAATCGTTCCACATCCGCGAATCGAAGACTGTCCAGTTGCGGGTTGATGCCAGCAATGTGCTCAACCATCCGACAGCGAATACTCCGCAATTGAGTCTGGCGCCCTCGGCAGCGACCAATGCTCTGAATACAAGTTTCGGGCAGATTTTGAATGCAACAGGCTTTTCGACAATCGGCGCGAAGACGGGGTATCGAAAGGTCCAAATGGGACTTCGCTTCAGCTTTTAGGTAAAGTTAGATTTCCATCAAGTGCGGCCGACAATAATTCGCCCGCTGACGTGCTTGCGTACTCCGTCCGTCCACATGGCGTCGGTGATGGACTTATCATCGGCGGGGACGAAATGGGTCAGCACGACTGTCTTAAGTCCGGCAGCAGCGGGCAATCTGTCATGTTTCAGGCATGAGTAGAAACCGAAAATGGCGGGTTCTGCCATTGACTTGTGATCCTGCCGACTAGAGAATTGTCGGCGACCCTCTATGAAAAACACGCGAATCCGTATCGTATTGACTGCAGCAGTCTCTGCATTCCTTTGTTCGTCAGGCGCTGCCACTCACGCGCAGACCACTTCCAGAACGCTCAGTCAGGCCGACTGTAGCGCAGCCAGGCTCGGCAGCAGTATTCCGGTCTCAACTATCGGAAAACCAGTATCCGCTGTGACGCTCGAAACGCCACGATGGGTCGAAGCAAACAGAGGCCTTCCCGCATACTGCAGTCTGAATGGCTCGATGGCACCGGTTGATCGTTCGGCGACTGCGAAACCCATCAATTTTCAGGTCGCCTTTCCCTCGACGTGGAGCGGACGAGCGGCGCAGTTGGGCGGTGGCGGAATGAACGGAACCATTCCGGGCCTTACCGGAAATCCGTTCGGACAAGGGTTCGTCACCTATGGCAGCGATTCCGGCCATTCCGCGACAGTCAATGACTGGGCGCTGAACGATGAAGCGATCCGGAATCTCGGCTACATGCAAATGAAGAAGACGCACGATGCCGCGATGGTGCTCATTGAACGGATGTACGGCGCACGCCCCGCCTTCAACTATTTCATCGGTTCGTCGCAGGGCGGTCGCGAAGCTTTGACTGTTGCGCAGCGCTATCCGCAGGACTACGACGGCGTCGCCGCAAACGTCCCCATCGTCGGGTTTTCCTCGCTGATGCTAGCCCGCGCGTTGAACCGCATTCAGGAAATACCGCTCGACCATTGGGTAACCAACGCGAAGGTGAATGCGATTCGCGGAGAATTCATGCGACAGTGCGACAAGCTGGACGGACTTGCCGACGGCATTATCAACAACTACATGGCATGCCGGGAAATCTTCGACGTGAAGCAGGGACAGGCCGGCCGACATCCGTGGGCGGCCAGGCGTTGCCCGGACAACAAGGATCCGAATCCGGCTGACACCAGCGCCAACGCATGTCTTACCGACGGCCAGATCGCGACCGTCGAATGGGTGTACAGCCGGTACCCTGTGTCATCACTCGCCAATGGAAAAAACACCTTCGGTATGTGGCTGCCGAACACCGACGTCAGCGGTGGCAGCATCATAGCCAACACTCGTGTTCTGGGACAGGAAGGCGCCCCCGCGAACGCCGGCAGATATACCTGGCTGGGACAACTTGGCGTCACGGGATTCCTGATGAAGAATCTGGACGCAAACGCCTTGGAGTACACCGAAAGTAAATACGCCGAGCGGCGGCGCGAGCTTTCGGCGATTCTAGACTCCACCAACCCTGACCTGTCCGCTTTTCAAAAACGCGGCGGCAAGATGATTGTCGCAATCGGCACCAACGACACAACCGCGCCGCCGGGCGAACAACTGGACTACTACAAGTCGGTCGTCGACAAGATGGGACGCTCGAACGTGGATGCGTTTGCCCGATTATTCGTGCTTCCGCAAACCGGACACGGACTTACCGGAACGAACTACAACACCGACGGCGACGGCAAGCCGCAGCAATCCCGACAGATCGCAAGCACGTTCGATCGAGTGGCGCTTCTGGTCGATTGGGTGGAGAAAGGTGTCGCTCCGGCGAAATCCATAAACGTCACTGGTGGAGGGCGCAGCTTGCCCATGTGTTCGTACCCCGAGTACCCGAAGTACAACACGGGTCCCGTCGATGCCGCGGAGTCCTATACGTGCAGCGTCCGATGATTCGCCGTCGTGATTTTCTAATCGGAGCCGCCGCCGGCACAGTGGGCCTCGCTGCATCGACTGGAGCACTTGGCAGTTCCCAGGCGGCGAGCGCAGATCCGAACTTTCATGTGTATCTCGCCTTTGGTCAATCCAACATGGAGGGGTTTCCGGGAATCGAGGCGCAGGACAAGACAGGCGTCGACAAAAGATTTCAAATGCTGGCCGCCGTCGACTTCGCAAGCCTCGGGCGAAAGAAGGGCGAATGGTACACCGCGATTCCCCCGCTCTGCCGCACTTCTACAGGCCTCTGCCCTGCCGACTTCTTCGGGCGGACCATGGGGGCCCGCACGCCTGAGCGAATCACGATCGGCGTCGTAAACGTCTCCGTCGCTGGCTGCAGGATTGAACTCTTCAACAAAGACACCTACGAAGCCTACGCCGCCACCGCTCCAACCTGGATGACAAGCATCATCAGGGAGTATGGCGGTAATCCGTATCAGTACTTGGTAGACATGGCCAAAGTGGCGCAGAAGAAGGGTGTCATCAAAGGGATTCTGTTACATCAGGGCGAGTCCAACACGAACGATAAGGACTGGCCGAACAAAGTCGCGAAGATCTACGGCGATCTCATCCGAGACCTGAGTCTACCCGGCGACGTACCCCTCCTCGCGGGAGAAACAGTCAATGCCGAGCAACAAGGCGCGTCGGCGAGCGTGAATACGATCATCGCCGAGCTTCCAAAGGTTCTCCGCAATTCCTACGTGATTTCGTCAAAGGGCTGCGAATGCCGGCCTGATCACTTGCATTTCACTCCGGCCGGCTATCGCGAACTGGGAAAACGCTACGCCGACAAAATGCTGGAACTGACTTAATCGCGTCCCGCTATTTGCCGCTCGGCTTGTAGCCTTTCCAAACGAACTCGAACGCTTCCGGCATCGTCTGCAGTTGCACTCGCTGATCGACGTGGCCGGCGGCCTCGGAAAAGACGAACTGATACGGATATCCTTTGGCCTTCAAAACTTCCGACATCCGGTTGTTGGCGATCACCCAATTGCGCATCCCTTCAGCCGGAGAAGTCGCCCCGATGTCATTCTCGCTGACATGTGTCCAGATCCGCAGTGGTCTGCGCTCGGTTTGCGGGATGAAGGTCTGGTGAAAGTCCCACGCTCCGTTCGGCGCGGTAGCATTGCGCTGGAGCGCAACAAACGTTCCCGAATAGCTGATCACGCGGCGGTACAGGTTCGGGTGCAGCCATGCCATTGTTAGTGCGGCAGCGGCCCCCGAGCTCATGCCAAACGTTGCACGGCCTTCGGGATCCGTTGTGAACGCCACTTGATAGTCCTTGGCGACACGCGGCAACAGTTCGGTCTCTACGAAATTCGTGTAACGGTCAGAGACCGTGTCGTATTCGATCGTGCGCTGACCGCCAGGGCCTGGAGCAACCAGCACCGCGACGATCGGCGGAATACGCTTCTCATAGATCAGATTGTCGAGCATGGGCGGCATGAGAGCCTTATCGGTGACCGCAACCCCATCGGCGCCCACATATCCCTGCCCATCCTGAACGACGATGAACGGCGTCGGTGTGTTCGGCACATACCCGGCGGGAATGTAGACTGCGACCTGACGCTGGAAGGTCTGATGCTGGGGTGGGCCGGCCGCCGGTGCGGCTCCGCGAGCGCCTCCGGCCGGCGCGGTTGGGAAGATTTTGCTTTCCGCCGAGTCCATCGTGAAGCGAACCACGCGGCCTTTTGGCACGTTGGGTTTCTCTGTGAACGCCGGGGCTACCGCGTAGGGCGGCGCGATCCGGAAATTGCCATCGACATCCAAGCGCACCGGCACAAGAGGAGGTGCCGTGGCCGGCCGCGGTCCTGCGGGCTGCGCCGCAGGCGCTTGTCCACCGCGTTGGGCGTGCAAGCTTGCTGTCAGCGCGCCACCCAGGAATAGAGCAACGCCGACAACAGCCGGAAACCTAAATAAAAGGGATTTGCCGAGAATGGTTTTCATGAGCCCTGATTATTGGCATTGCACGACGGAAATCCAACATTTTTCGACATGCAATCTTCGCAAGGCAGCACCGCCCGTTTGATCAGCCGAGAGTCTTCAACTTCTCAAACCGCTTCTCCACGGCGTCGAAGGTTTCGTCTTTCTTTGGGAATGCGAAGCGAACCAAACCACGACCAAGTCCGGGATCGGAAGCGTAAAAGCTCGAGCCGGGCACGGTCGCGACGCCGACTTCGTCGATCAGCCAATAACCAAAGGCCATATCGTCGTCACCGCGGCCCAGGTGCCGGAAGTCGGCCATGACGTAGTAGGCGCCTTCGGGAACCGCATACTTGAACCCGTGTTTGTCGAGAATGCCAAGCATGCGGGAACGCCGAGAAGCATAAAAGTTCTGAAGCCCATGGTAGTACGAGTCCGGTAAGCCGATGACCGCCGCCATTGCCTCCTGCAGCGGCGTGGGAGCGCAGACGGTGGTGAAGTCATGAACCTTGCGCAACGCGTCGGTTAGTTCTTCGCTCGCGATGCAATAACCCACTCGCCAGCCGGTGACGGCGAAGGTCTTCCCTAAACCACAGATCGTGATTGTGCGATCCTGCATGCCGGGATAGGTAGCGATCGGAATATGGCGCCGCCCATCGAAGACGAGGTGTTCGTAAATCTCATCGGTAATGGCAACCACGTCATATTTGACGCACAAGTCTCGGATGATGGAAAGTTCCTGCTCTGTGAATACCCTGCCCGATGGATTGTGCGGAGAATTGAAGAGCACCGCCTTGGGCTTCTGTTGAAACGCGCGTTCAAGTTCTTGAGGGTCGAAACGGTACTCAGGCGGACGCAACGGAATCCAGACGGGAATGCCGCCCGCGAACGCAATCCCCGCATGGTAATTCTCGTGGGCAGGCTCCAGCACCACAACCTTATCGCCTGGATTGACGATACCTAGCAGAGCGGCTATCACAGCTTCCGTAACTCCGCACGTCACTGTGACGTGCTTATCCGGATCGACTTCCTGGCCGTAAAAGCGGCGGCTCTTTTCTGCAATTGCCTTGCGAAGGCTCGGCTGTCCCCAGGTCATGCCGTATTGATTCATCCCGCTTCGCATTGCCTTCTCGGCTGCCGCGAGAACTTCATTCGGGGGATCGAAGTCCGGGAAACCCTGAGCCAACAGAATCGCTCCTTTTTCAAAGGCGTAACGCGTGATGGACCGGATCACGGATTCCTGAAGATTACTAAGTCGATCGGCAGCGTAGGTTTTCATGGTTATGATTCGAAATCCACTGAAGCGACATTGGCCACAAAGGGTTGGTTGAATGCCATCACTTTTTGATGTTCCGTGTGCTGCTGATAACTTCGCAACGCAGCAAGAGATGCAAAACGCATGATCAAGATCAGATCCCAGCTGCGCGAATCATGCAGAATATCGCGTCCGATCTCCATGTAATCGATACCCGGAATCGTTGTTCGCAGGGCCAGCATCTTTCCACAGAACTCGGCAATATGTTCATCGCTGACGCTTTTCTCGTACCGAATCAAAACGAAGTGCTGCAGCATCATCGAACCTTCGCTTCTGCTGGGATGATGGAAGCGGCGGCATTCAGTTTTTCGGCGGCAAAGCCCGCAGCCGTTTTGTACCGAAGCATGAATTCGTCGCGTTCCGCCTTCGGAATAACATCGTCGATATTGTCGAATACGCCACCGCAACGGTCATCGAGCAGGTTCAGCAAACCAAATGGGCCTGCACCACGATTTCGCAAAACCACCTGGGATACTTCCGCGCAAAGTTGCGTGTCGTAGGCTTGGAGTGCTCGGCAGTTCACACCGTGTTCGAGCATCGCAGCACCGAGAACGCGAGCGTCCACGATGGCCTGACTCGCGCCGTTGGAACCTGTCGGATACATCACATGCGCTGCGTCGCCCAATAGTGCCACGTTGCCCTCAACCCACGTCGGAACGGGTTCACGGTCGATCATCGGATATTCGAAAACCTCAGCGGCGCCACGCAGCATGCCGGGGATGTCGATCCAGTCGTAATCCCAGCGCTCAAAATGGTGCATGAAGTCTTCATGCCTTACCTGTTTGTTCCAGTCGCCATCAGGCCAGCCGCCGGTATTGTCGACGGTGATCTCCGCAATCCAGTTGATGTCGGCAAGACCGGTAAGAGGATCAGGATCGGAGATGGGATAAAACACCACGCGATGCCGATGCGTGCCTAAACCTACAAAGGACGCACCGCTACGGATCGGCTTCCCCTTTGTGACGCCTCGCCACATGATCGCGCCTCCCCACTGAATGGGAGGCTGGTCGGGATACATCTGACGCCGCGCAGCCGAATGAAGGCCATCTGCTGCGATCAACAGAGAGCCCTCAACCTCGGAACATCTGCCGTCGCGGCTTTTCAGCAGCGCGGTGACTCCGTTGCCGTCCGGGTGATTGCGATATCCGGTTACTTTTATCCCCGTACTAATGGAAGCAGCGCCGAGGCGCTCCAGCACAGCACGGTACAGCAACATTTGCAGGCCACCCCGGTGCACGGAATATTGCGGCCACTTGTAGCCGGCCTTTAAACCACGCCATTCGGAATAGACTTCATTGCCATTCAGGCCGACCAGGACCCATTCGCGCGTTTGCAGTCCGATCGTATCGAGCGCTTCTGGACCGAAGCCCAGTTCATACATTTCACGAACAGCGTTGGGCTGAAGATTGATGCCGACGCCGAGAGGTTTGATCTCCGGGACGGATTCAAATACGACACAGGGGACGCCGATCTGATGCAAAGTGAGCGCAACACTCAGGCCGCCAATGCCAGCGCCGGCGACGAGTACTGGAGAATGGGTCATTGAATTTAAGATTCTTGCACAGCAGAAGGATTATCGCCGCGGATTACACGGATTTAAATCCGCGTAATCCGTCTTTATTGTGCAGCAAAAAAGCTTACTGATTTCCTCGGCCTCGTGGAGCAGCCGCAGGTTGCTGCCCGCCCGGCAGACCAATCACAGGTTCTGTTTCATCTGACTGAGGCGCCGCGCCGCGTCCCCGTCCTGCGGCAGGTGCAGCGCCACGAGCGGGGCCACCTCCTCGCGGGGGATTCCAGCCATCAGCCGCCGGACCATCCTGGATGAAGAGTGTGTCCTCGCTGACGGAGTAGCCAGTTCGATACTGCTGGCCGGCGTTCCCATAGAACTTGCCGTACTTCAAAGCCGCGTTGTGTACCTTGATGATCGCGTCCTGATATCTCGGATCGTTTTGCGACCAGCCTGAAAAGCTCGACAAATCGTTGTTGCCGAGAATGATCACGTCGATGCCGGCGGTCGAAGCGATTTCTTCAGCATTCGCCACGCCCTCCAGAGTCTCGATCATGACGACCACAAGCATGTTGTCGTTGACGGTCGCGCGATAGTTAAGACCCGGCCAGACCTGGTTATAAGAGCCACCGCCCGAACTTCGTCGGCCGGTGGGAGGATACCGTGCGAAACGCGCGGCGTCACGCGCTTCGAGCGCGTCATCGACTGTCGGCACGATGATGCCGATGGCGCCAAGATCTGTGGCCTTCTGCATGTTCGCTTCGAGCGCATCAGGCATTCGGATAAACGGCGCCGCGCCGTCAGGGCCGGGGCATGCGATGACCATTCGCCGCACATCGTCCCACGACATCGTGCTGTGCTGCATCTCGAACCATATGAAGTCGTAGTGCTTGCGAGCCTCGCAATACAAGTCGGGGTCAAGTGACGATATCGTCCGGCTATTGACGCGTTTGCCTTGGAGCAGAAGTTCCTTGGCCTTGTTGTAAAGCGGTCGCGGTGTTGCGGGATTCATTGATGCCTTGACCATCCAGCCCCAGCCGCGGGCATCGGGCTTGTCGGGCAAGGTCGATCCGCCAATGAGCGCGCCGTTCCCAGCGTTGGGAGTTGCCGCAGTAATAGCGGCGGCGTTCGCAGGAGCACCGCCGCCGGCACCGCCCCGGCCGCCTCCCTGTCCGCGGCCTCCCGCGGCCGGCGCGGGCGCCTGCGCCGCTTGCAAAACAAACCCGGAAACGACTGCCAGACAGGCAGCTAACTTTAGAAATAATGGCTTCATTTTTGATCTCCTATTCAGGCGCGGCATAGTTGTGCAATCCATTCGGTAGCCCTTGATAGCAAGCCGCGTTGCCGTTCCCTGTCCGGGCCGAAACCGCAACAAGGGATAACGCGAAAAGTGCAATCGCTAAAGACGTAATGCGAGTTGATCGCTGCATTTCGAAATACCCCACTTATTACCGGACTCCCGCCGGCAAACCGAACGAGTAAACCCTCGAATGAGTCGTCGTAAAGTACACGCGGCCATTCGAAACGGCGAGTCCGCTATAGTGCGTCCAATCGTCGACAATACTGCCGCTGTGATAGAGCTGTTTGCCGGTGAGTGCATCGAACGCGCGGAGGTTTGCGTGCCCCACAAACGCCGCTCGCTCTCTGTTTGATGAACCCGTGCCACCCTGGCGGGGATTCTCGCCTGTGGATAGCGCGAAGACCACACCGTTTGCAACAACTGGCGGATCCGGTATAGACATGGATTCTGAAATCCACATCGGAATCAGGGATGGCTTTTCGTTTTCGACGCCCAACTGGAACGCCATGATGCTTCCGCTTTCCTGCATCCCGTAAATGTTTTTGAATTTCGGAAGCGGATTCGTGGGCGGTCCCCAAATCGGAACATACAACCATCGCTGTCCCTGCGGATCTTCCCACGTCGCCATACCACCCCAATTGCCTCGGCCGTACAACAGCACTTCGTCGTTGGCGTAGCGTTGCGAAACGAATAGCGGGGTTTGATGATCGGCCCCACCCAGCGATTTCCCGTCGAGCAGATACATCACACCTTCTTTGGCGATACCGGCGACGAGCTCCCAGTTTTTGAAATTGAAGACGAGCGGACTCGAGGCGCCCAGATCCAGATCTTTCTGATTCAGGTATTCCCAATTCTTGGGTGTGTAGTAGTCGACGATTTCCAACGTCTTCGGATTGAAAATCATGAAGGACTCGCCGTACAGATTCATCGCCGGATCGAAAGGCCCATCCGCCGTCATCACATAAAGGCCGCGAGGTCCGAGAGAAGTGCCGCCGCGGCCCCACGCGCCATTCGGTCTGCCCGTACTGGTGTTGAATTTCTTTTTAGGATGGGCCGGATCTCTGACGTCCATCGCAGCCATCTCGGCCGGCGGAATCCCCGGACTTCCGGCGATACCGCCGCATCCACGACCGAACGTGGTAAAGACCACTCCGTCGACCAGATTTAGACTCCAGTCGCGAACGAATGGCGTGACGAAGTCTGTCGGCGGCATCTTGTCGGATCCGTCGGTCAAACTTAATCCACGTAGTTTGCCGTCGCTCGTGAGCACATAGATGATCCCGGCCGCCTTGTCGATCACCGGCGTGGCATTCTGCGTGTTCGAGCAACTGACGCTGGCGTTTTGCCGTGGCTTCAGAGTGTTCGGGAAGCTTTTTTGCCATACGACAGCGCCGGAGTTTTCATCAAGCGCATAGACAATGTCGGCACTGCCGACAACATAAATCAGAGTCTTCACACCTTGGGGGGTGGCGATACCCTGGGCAACCAGCGGCGCCGTAACTGCAGAAAACACCACGTCGCTCGGCGGGTTGTCGAGCTGCGCCATCCACTTCAGCTCCAACTTCGACGCGTTGTCTTTGGAAAGTATGGTTTCTGTTTTTGCCCAACCGTAACGCTCAGGGCCACCGCCCCACGTGAGCCAGTCATGGAACGCAACACCGGTCTGCGCCAGGCAAAGCAGGGGAAGGCACACAAGAACAAGAAGGCCGGTCTTAAACTTCATCGTACAGAACGACCGGGTAGGTTTTTTGTGTCGTTATCGCCTTCTCTACCTGCGGCCACACGCGCTGATGCGCGGCGGAGGCAATCCATTTCTGCCGCAGGTCTTCGCTTTCGAATTCCAGTTCGAAGCGGTAGTTGTGATTCATCGGCGCTGTGCCCTGAATAATGGTGCGGCGCTTGAGCATCTTCACCCGGATGTAGCCTTCGTGCTTGACGGCCTCTGGCACAAAGGTGTTATGAAACGTATCCAGCATTTCCTTCTCACGGTTCGCCGCCACATCCATTTCGACATAAAGCCGAATGTGTTTCGTTTGTGCGCCTGCCGGCGTTGCGAGACGGCCGAGGCCGAGTGCAGTAGCAGTCGCGGCGAGAGCGGATTTGATGATTCCCCGTCTGTTCACTATTCCTCCTAAGAAACGCCTGGTGTTTAGCGTTGATTTCCGCCGATCAATAATTGCGTCTTGGCGGCCATGTCCTTGGCAACGCCCATGACGAAAAGTTCAAGCGGCTCCGAACCGGTATTCGTAAAGAGACTCGACTCTCCAATCTTGATTGGAATCGCATCGCCTGTCTTCAGAGAAGCAGTCTCCGAAGACGCCCCTTTCACGGTGACGGTGCCGCTACCTGCGAGCACGTAGTAGGCTTCGCCTACGGTGTCGTGCTTCATCTCGGCGGTCGACATCCCCTGCGGGACGAGAACCTGATCGATGTATGCCCAGGTTGTCGA